>Ga0208398_100697_pt1 | contig 17930 bp, 16 predicted proteins | sample LakWasMe79_HOW10_2_FD_183905 | JGI IMG/M metagenome (GOLD analysis project Ga0208398, IMG submission 183905) | Freshwater sediment methanotrophic microbial communities from Lake Washington under simulated oxygen tension - Sediment Metagenome... | ecosystem: Environmental > Aquatic > Freshwater >...
GACGGGGAAATCGCTGAACGTGGCATGTGGGGCTCGATCTCCCCCCGTGACTGGCGGCAGCACATTTTGGACAACATTACGTAATGACAACCATCCGTGTAAAAGAAAACGAGCCGTTTGACGTCGCTCTGCGTCGCTTCAAACGTACTATCGAGAAATTGGGTTTGCTGACTGACTTGCGCGCGCGCGAGTTCTATGAAAAACCCACTGCAGAGCGCAAGCGCAAGAAGGCAGCCGCCGTCAAGCGCAACTACAAGCGCATTCGCAGCATGCAGTTGCCCAAGAAGATGTTCTAAGAACAGCCTTCCAGGCCAAAAAAAGCTCGCTTGGGGACGCTCCGGCGGGCTTTTTTTCTTTCAGTCACCCCAAAACGCATTTCAGGAGTCACCCATGTCCCTCAAAGACCAGATCACCGAAGATATGAAAACCGCCATGCGCGCCAAGGACAGTGAGCGCCTGGGCACCATCCGCCTGCTGCTGTCTGCCTGCAAGCAGCGCGAGGTGGACGAGCGCATCGTGCTGGATGATGCGGCCGTGGTGGCCATCGTGGACAAGCTGATCAAGCAGCGCAAGGACAGCGTCGAGGCGTTTGTGAAGGCTGAACGCATGGACCTCGCGGACAAGGAGTCGGCGGAGATCAAGGTGCTGCAGGCTTATTTGCCGCAGCGGCTTAGTGCGGATGAGGTGCTGGTTGCGGTTCGGGCCATCGTGGCTGAGCTGGGGGCTACGGGGCCTGGGGATATGGGCAAGGTGATGGGGGTTGTGAAGACGCGTCTTGCTGGGAAGGCGGAGATGTCGGCTGTGTCGGCTGCGGTTAAGGCTGCTCTGGCTGGATAGGTTTTTGCTTTTCGGGGAGGTTCTTCCCTGCGGGGCTTTTGTAGGTCCCCACTCTCCCCCAACCCCTCTCGCCCCGCCGGGCGAAAGGGGAGCCTTAACAGCCGATTTGGTGTCGTCGCGCCGAATACGGAATTACTGGCGTGAGGTTGCCACCGTTGCGTGGTGCCTGGAGTTCAGCAGCCGCAGTTCCGAGCGCCGGGTAGCGAAATTGCTATAAATTCGGTAGCTGCCCGCGCTTAATCCACGAGGGCTAGCACCTCAAATAACCAACAATCTCATGCCCTGTTCCGGCTCCGGCGCTCGGAACTCCCTCGCACGAAATCTTCGAACGCAAGCCACGTTGGTAACGCCCCGCCCGTAATTCCGTATTCGGCGCGAAGACACCAAATCGGCTGTCCGCATTAACTCCCCCTCGCCCGGCGGGGCGAGGGGGCTGGGGGGAGTGGGGACCTACAAAAGCCCCGCAGGGAAGAACCCACCCAAAAAACTAACTCCCAGCCACCTTCATCCGATTGATCAAAATCGACCCCACCGTCTTGGCCCCGTAGTTGTAGGTATCCGCACCCACCGCCTCAATCCCCTTGAGCATGGTCTTCATATTCCCGGCAATGGTAATTTCATGCACGGGAAACGCGATGCGCCCTTTTTCCACCCAGAAACCGCTGGCGCCGCGCGAGTAGTCGCCCGTCACGTAGTTGGTGCCCTGCCCCATCAGTTCGGTGACGAACAGGCCGGTGCCGAGCTTTTGCAGCATGGCATCCAGGTCATCGCCGGGCTTGGTGTGCCGTGAGGTGAATACCAGGTTGTGCGAGCCGCCCGAGTTGCCGGTGGTCTGCATGCCCAGTTTGCGCGCCGAGTAACTGCTCAGGAAGTAGCCCTTGACCCGCCCGCCGTCGATCACCTTGCGGGGTTTGACGTTGACACCCTCGTCATCAAACGGGGAGCTGCCCTTGCCGCGCAACACAAAAGGATCTTCCAGCAGGTCAATGTGCCGGGGCAGGACCATCTTGTCCAGCGAGTCCAGCAGGAAGGTGCTCTTGCGGTACATCGCGCCACCACTGAGCGCCTGCACCAGACCACCCACCAGCCCCGCAGCCAGTGGCGACTCAAACAGCACCGGGCACTCGACCGTGGCGATCTTGCGCGCCTTCAGGCGGCTCAGCGCCCGCTCGGCGGCATAGCGGCCAATGGCCTGGGGAGTGGCCAGCTCGTCGGGGTGGCGCATGGAGCTGTACCAGCTGTCGCGCTGCATATCACGGCCCTTGCCGGCGATGGGCGAGACCGACATGGAATGGCGTGAACTGGCGTAACCGCCGCGAAACCCATGGGTATGGGCACTGAAAAACTGCGACTGCTGGGCCGACACGGCCGCGCCCTCGCTGTTGGTGATCTTCTTGCTGGTACCCAGGGCGGCAGCTTCGCACTCCAGGGCCAGGCGCATGGCTTCTTCGCTGGTCAGGGCCCATGGAAAGAAAAGGTCCAGATCACGTTCGCGATCCGCTATCGGTGCAATGTCTTTGATGTCGGGCAGGCTGGCAAACGGGTCTTCGGCGGTAAAGCGCGCAATGTCGTAGGCGGCACCCACGGTTTGCGCAATGGCTTCGTCCGAAAAGTCCGAGGTGCTGGCGTTGCCCCGGCGCTGGCCCACATAGACCGTCACACCCAGGGATTTGTCGCGGTTGCGCTCCACATTCTCGAGCTCGCCATTGCGCACGGACACGCTCAGGCCGCAGCCTTCGGACACCTCGGCACCCGCATCGGTGGCGCCCAGCTTTTTGGCGTGGGCCAGGGCCTTGTCCACCAACGACTCAAAAAAGGGTCGGCTGTAGGCAAAGCCACTGTCCGCTGGCTTGGATGACGTGGCGCCCGCAGGCGAGGATTTTGGGGATGGGTGGGGGGTCTTCATAGCGGAGGCTATGATACTTGGCTATATGAGCAAACTAAAAAAAGGCTATTTCGTCAAAGGCAAATTTGTGGCGGAAGGCAGTGAACTGGACCTGGAACTCAAGCGCGAGCTCAAGGGAACCGACGACAAAAGCCGCACCGACCTCAAGCGCGAAAGCACCGAACTGCAGAAGCTCGGTGAAGACCTTTTGACCCTGCGTGCTGAACTGTTGAACCGCCTGGAACTTCCGGACAAGCTGCTCGAAGCCATTGCGGAATACAAGCGCATCACCAACTTTGAAGGCCGACGCCGCCTGCTGCAGTTCATCGGCAAGCGCATGCGACAGCTGGAGCCGGCAACGCTGGACGCCATACGCGTGTCGCTGGTCGAGCAGCACACACCGTCCGCCCAGGAAACCATGACACTGCATGCCGCAGAACAGTGGCGTGACCGCCTGATCGCTGACGACGATGCGGTGGGTCAATGGGTCAACATCAGCCCCGCCACCGATGTGCAGCAGTTGCGTGCCTTGGTCCGCCAGGCGCGCAAGGACGCCAAGCCCGAGAAACCCGGTCTGGCACCGCGCCACGGCCGCGCCTACCGGGACATCTTCCAGATCGTTCGCGAGCAGCTGGTACACGGCAGCGATGTGCCCGATCCGCTGGGACCGGAAGACAGCTTCCCGGACAACCCCGGAGCCGATGCATGACCGAAGCCAGCACAAACGCGGGGGCCCTGCTCGACGCGGTGAAGATTGGCATCGTCTCCATCAGCGACCGTGCCTCCAGCGGCGTATACGAAGACAAGGGACTGCCGGCCCTGCAGGACTGGCTGACGCGTGCATTGCAAAACCCTGTGACTTTTGAGGCCCGGCTGATTCCCGATGAAACCCCGGTGATCAGCGCCACCTTGATTGAACTGGTCGACGCCGGCTGCAGCCTGGTGCTGACCACCGGCGGCACCGGCCCCGCACTGCGTGACGTGACGCCCGAGGCCACGCTGGCCGTGGCGCACAAGGAGATGCCGGGCTTTGGCGAGCAGATGCGCCAGATCAGCCTGAAATTTGTGCCCACCGCCATCCTGTCACGCCAGGTGGCGGTGATCCGCGGCAGCAGCCTGATCATCAACCTGCCCGGTCAGCCCAAGGCGATTGCAGAAACACTGGAAGGCTTGAAAGACGCCAACGGCCAGCAGGTCGTCAACGGCATCTTTGCCGCCGTGCCCTACTGCATTGACCTGATTGGTGGCCCGTACCTGGAAACGGACGAACGGGTGTGCAAGGCTTTCAGGCCCAAGAACGCCACACGGAGCAAGTGACTTAAACCAGGAACACCGTGGAGCCGGCTTTGCCGGGCCACTGGTGTTGCCCCCTGCAAGGGGGAGGCGGCACAGCCGCCATGGGGGTGTGCCCTATTTCCCCACCAGCTGGTTGAGCCGCTCGGCCTCGAAGCACTCTTTGCGCGCCGCGTCGCCGGGTACGCAATCGGGCGTGCTACCGGCATTGGCGCGGGTGGCGGACAGGGTTTCGATTGCCTTCCACAACAGCGCGATCTGGTGCTCCTGGCCCGAGGCTGAATCAATCAAACCACGCAGCGCCTGGCTCACCGGGTCGTCTTCCTGGGTAATGCCATAGGCACTGAATTTGGGCTCGGAGTGCGTCACATCCGCGCTCTCGCCAGTCTTGCTAGGGATGATGCGGGCCGGAATACCCACCGCTGTCGCGCCCGGTGGCACGGGCTTGATGACCACGGCATTGCTGCCAATCTTGGCGCCGTCCCCCACCAAAAAACCGCCCAACACCTTGGCGCCAGCGCTGACCACCACGTCCTTGCCCAGCGTGGGATGGCGCTTGGCGCCCTTGTACAGGGACGTGCCGCCCAAGGTCACACCCTGGTAGATGGTGCAGCCGTCGCCAATTTCAGCCGTTTCACCCACCACCACGCCCATGGCATGGTCAAAAAATACGCGTTCGCCGATGATGGCTCCCGGGTGAATCTCGATACCCGTGGCCCAGCGCGCCAGGTGCGAAATGAAGCGCCCCAGCCACTTGAGCCCATGGGTCCAGCACCAGTGCGCCGGACGGTGCAGGATGATGGCGTGCAGGCCGGGATAGCAGGTCAGCACCTCCCAGGTGCTGCGGGCAGCTGGGTCGCGGTCCAGGATGCACTGGATGTCGGAGCGTATACGGGCAAACATGCGTCAGAGTCTACCCGTTGCGGGAAGCACTTGACTGCAGGATGGCCTTGGCAATGCCCCGCAGGATATGGATTTCCTCTTGTGTGACGCCCGCCCGATTGAAGAGCTGGTTCAGGCGCGGCATCAGCTTCTTGGGAGCCGCCGGGTCCAAGAAGCCCAGCGCCACCAGGGACTGCTCCAGGTGGGTCAGCATGCCCGCCACTTGCGCGGCGTCTGCCATGGCACCCGACGTTGCCGCCCCAGCCCCGGGCGCGACGGCTTGTGCGGTCCCCTGCCCGGCTTCTGTGGTCGCCGCGAAGCCTCCCAACGCCAGACGCCACTCATAGGCGATAACCTGTATCGCCGCGCCGATGTTCAGCGAACCGAACTGCGGGTTGCTGGGAATACTCAGGCAGGCGTGGCAGCGGTACACGTCTTCGTTGCGCATGCCAAAGCGCTCGGAGCCAAACAGGAAGCCGACACCTTGTTGCGGTGAATCGACCTCCAGCCCTCGTGCAATAGACTTATTGCGCTCTGACTTTGATAGCATTTCAAAGTGTTCACGCGGTGCCACGGTGGGTGGACCAAAGTCACGCGGTGTCATGGCGGTGGCACACAGGTGGGTCATGCCCTCCAGCGCCTCGTCCAGCGTGTCGACGATGCGGCACTTCTCCAGTACGTCCAGCGCACCGCTGGCTCGCTGTATGGTTTCTTCGCGACGCAACACATTGGCCCAGCGCGGGGCGACCAGCACTAGGTCGTCAAAGCCCATGGTTTTCAGCGCGCGGGCTGCTGCGCCCACGTTGCCAGCATGGCTGGTGTTGATGAGGATAAATCGGGTGTGCATGGTCGGTAGGCGGGCGAATAGGGTGCGCGCCCGGTCTTGAGGCCTTAAAATACCGATATTGTCGCCGCCCGCATCGCCGGACGGCTCTCACAGTTCTTCCCCAAAAAATCTATGTCGCCCAATCTGCACCCCATGATCAACGTGGCCGTCAAGGCCGCACGCGCCGCCGGTTCCATCATCAACCGTGCCGCGCTCGATATCGAGTCGGTTCGCGTTTCGCAAAAGAAAGCCAACGACTTCGTGACCGAAGTGGACCATGCTGCAGAACAGGCGATCATAGAAACCCTGCTGACGGCCTACCCCGGTCACGGCATCTGGGCCGAAGAATCAGGGCGCGAACATGGTGCCAAAGACTCCGAATTCGTCTGGATCATCGACCCGCTGGACGGCACCACCAATTTCATCCACGGCCTGCCCGTGTACTGCGTCAGCATCGCCCTGGCCGTCAAGGGCAAGATTGAACAGGCCGTGGTGTACGACCCCACGCGCAACGACCTGTTTACCGCCACCAAGGGCCGCGGCGCCTTTCTGAACGACCGGCGCCTGCGGGTGTCCAAGCGCATCCACCTGAAGGACGCCCTGCTGTCCACCGGCTTTCCGTTCCGCCCAGGTGACAACTTCGCCAACTACCTGACCATGATGGGTGACGTGATGAAACGCACCGCCGGTCTGCGCCGCCCGGGTGCCGCCGCGCTGGACCTGGCCTATGTGGCCGCCGGCTACACGGAAGGATTCTTTGAAACCGGTCTGCAGCCCTGGGACGTGGCGGCCGGCTCGCTGCTGGTCACCGAAGCCGGTGGCCTGGTCGGCAACTTCACCGGTGAAGCCGATTTTCTGGACCAGCAGGAATGCCTGGCTGGCAACCCGCGTATCTACGGGCAACTCATACCCATTTTGGGCAAATACAGCAAATTCGCCAGCGCCGGCGCGAAGGCCGCACTGCGGCAAAACCGCCATGCGGCCGCGCAGGAAGCCTCTGCAGCCCGCGACGACGGGTCAGATGACGGGCAATAACAACTGCTCGACCGGAACGGGGCGGCCGAAAAAATACCCCTGGAAGGCCTTGCAGCCGCATTGAAGCAGGAAGTCCCGCTGGCCGGCGGTCTCCACGCCTTCGGCCACCACGCTCAGGTCCAGGCTGCGTGCCAGGCTCAAAATGGTGCGGGCTATGGCCGCATCGTTGGGGTCGGTCAACACATCGCGCACAAACGACTGGTCGATCTTGAGCTGGTCCAGCGGCAGGCGCTTCAGATAGGACAGTGACGAGTAGCCCGTGCCAAAGTCATCCAGCGCGAAGTTGACACCGATGGAACGCAACTCCCCCATCTTGACGATGACATCGTCAAAGTCACTGAGCAACATGCTTTCTGTCAACTCCAGCTTCAAGCGGTAGGGGTTGGCACCACTGAGCCGCAGCAGCTCCAGCAACTGCGCCGTGAACTCCGGGTGACGGAACTGGCGGGCACTCACATTGACGGCCATCGTGAGCCGGCGGGTCACCGCATGGTTGTTCCAGGCCACCAGCTGGGCGCAGGCTGCAGCCAGCACCCATTGCCCCAGGGGAATGATCAGGCCCGCCTGCTCTGCCACCGGAATGAACTCGGCCGGCGGCACCAGACCACGCGTGGGATGGTGCCAGCGCAACAAGGCCTCGACTCCGGTGATCGCACTGGTTTCATCGACCACCGGCTGGTAGTGCAGCGTGAATTCCTGGTGCAACAGTGCGTGGCGGAGATCAATTTCCAGCGCGGCGCGCGCACTGGCGGCGGCCTGCATCACCGGGTCAAAGAAACGCAGGGTGTTGCGCCCGGCAGCCTTGGACTGGTACATGGCCAGATCAGCCCGTTGCAGCAGCTCATCCACGCTTTGCTGGTGGTCAAAAAACAGGGTCACGCCAATACTGGGCGAGCTATGGTGCTCCTGCCCGCCCAGCAAGAAGTGCTGATTCAGCGCTACCAGAATTTTCTTGCCCACCGACTCCGCCAGCGCGGCGGCTTCCAGTTCGGTGGTGCTCAACTCTTCCAGCATGACGACGAACTCGTCGCCGCCCAGACGCGCCACCGTATCAATGTTGCGCACACACTCGGTTAAACGGCTCGCCACCTGTTTGAGCAGTTCGTCGCCCATGTGGTGGCCACGGGTGTCGTTGAGGACCTTGAAATTGTCCAGGTCAATGAATAGCAGGGCTCCGAAACTGGCGTGGCGCGCGCTCGCGGCGACAGCCTGGCTCAACCGGTCAATCAGCAGGCGCCGGTTGGGCAGATTGGTCAGCGCGTCAAAAAACGCCAGCCGCTCGATGTCGGCTTCCGCCTGCTTGCGGGCGCTGATCTCGCGCCCGGTCCCGCGGTAGCCGGTAAACACCCCCTCACTGTCAAAAATCGGGGCTCCGCTGATGGAGACCCACATGGCGGAGCCATCCTGGCGCGCGCGAAACATCTCAAAGTCATGAAAAACTTCGTGCGCTTCCAATGTGGCGCGGTGCGCCGCCCACTGCTCGGCACTGACGCCTCCTACCCCCGAATCCCAGCGCGTCCTGCCAAGGTAGGTCTCGGTCGGGAGCATGCGGACAATGCCAAGGTCTCCGTCGACGCGGACAAAGCAAAAGTTGGCATCCTGCTCCCAGTACCAATCTGAACTCAATTCGGTCAGGCTGCGAAACCGGGCTTCACTCTCCTTGGCGGCAGCCAACTGTTCAGCCGCAGTCTGCAACGCTGCGCGCTCGGCGGTGATGTCCTGCACAATGCCGAAATTCGCCTTTACGACACCGTCCTGAACTTCGCGGTGCATGCGCGAACGAATCCACAAAATTTCGCCATCGGCCCTGCGCCAGCGGTACTCCACGATTTCCCCGTCCATCTGCCTGAGCGCTCGCTTGACCGTGGGTTTGTCTTCGTCGACTACGCCACGCAAGTGATCGCCCACGGGGGCCAGTTGCGCATTTCCCAGTTTTCCGATTTCACAATAGCCGGGCGACAAGTGCACCATGGCATCACCCGGATAGAAGGCCCAGTGCCCCACTTTGGCCACCGACTCCGTCATTCTGTGAAGGGTGAGCTGACGGCTCAACGTTTCATTGGCCCGCGCAAGGGCCTGCTCGTTGGCCACAGCGGCGGCTTGGGCCCGCCGGGCCACCGTGACATCCCGCAGGTAAACCAATATGTGGGATTCGCCTTCCACATCCACCAAACTGGCAGTCATGCTCACCACACGTGGGGGGGCATTTTCCTGCAGCAAGGGCAGGTCCACATCGTGGACCCGCCCCTCCTCGCTCAAGGGCCGCAGCACCTGCTGGCGTGCCAGCGCGTCGGGCCACAGGCCGATTGCAATGGCCGTGCGCCCCAACACCTGTTCCCGGGAAAACCCGGTGAGCCGGAGCCATTCCCTGTTGACCGCAATGATCACGCCGTCTTGCGCCCGTGTCAGCGCAATCGCCTCGGGGCTCTCCATGAATACCGCTTTGAAAATGGTATCCACCGTGGCGTCCTGGTCAGGCTTCCACGGCCATCTGGCGTGCGGCATCAAAACAAAACACGCGGTCACGCCCATCGGTTTTGGCCGCATACAGCGCCTGGTCGGCACGCTGAATCAGAAGTTCTGGTCCATCGCTCGCCACGGGTTGCGTCGCACACACACCGGCGCTCGCCGTCACGACCATGCGCTCAAAATTATCGGCATGCACCAGTTGTCGTTCACGCAACTTTTGCAGTATCTCCTTGGCTACCTGGACGGCGCCTGCCGCATGGGTGTCGGGCAGGATCACGGCCAACTCCTCTCCCCCGTAACGGGCCACCAGATCACGTGGCCTGCGGCAAACCCCTTTGAGGACATCAGCGACGGCTTGCAGACAGCGGTCGCCGGCGGGATGTCCATAGAGGTCGTTGAACTGTTTGAACCGGTCGACGTCCAGCATGACCAGCGCCAGAGACGCCCCGCTGCGGCTTGCCGCGCGCATTTCAGCAGCGATGGATTCGTCAAAAAACCGGCGGTTGCCTATACCCGTCAGGGCATCGATATGCACCAGATCACTCATGCGGTCCGCATGGGCCTTGAGCAGACGCTCCCGGGCCACGTTGGAGGACACATCCGCAATCTGGATCAGCGTGAAACGCTGTCCGGCCAGCGCGGTATCCACCGGCCCCATGGGCACGATATGGATGGACTGGCGCATCAGGTTATCGTTGGCGCGTGAACCGGCCGGGGCATACAGCGGAAAGGGAGACGGGTGCAGCGTTTGCGACATCAGCGCCGGAAACCCCGATCGCACCGCCTTGACCAGTGCGCGCTCGAAATGCCCGCCTTTCAGAACCGGAAAGACATCCACCAGCACACCACCGGTCAGCTGATCGGCGGTCAGCCTGGCTCGCAGCAAGAACCACTTGTTGGCAAACACGATCCGCATCTGCGCATCGAGCAACAGCAGGCCCGCCTGTGTATTCGACAGCACCCAATCCAGCCAGACCGGCAAGCGCGCGTCGGGAGATGCTGGAGAAAGACCAGAATTCATGACAGGGACTCAATGAAGGCAGCAAGTTTTTTCTCCAGCTCGTCACTGGATGCCACGTCCAGCAAGAACACCAGATAGCCCTGAATCTTGCGGGACGCGATTTCAAAATTGATCTGCAGGCTCAGAATCAGATCGTCCAGGCCGCTGCCTGCGTGCAGCACATCGGCCACCTGCCCCAGCTCCACCTGCGGCAAGCTACCCTCGAACGCGATGTGCAGCATGTCGGCCACGCTGGACACCACGGAGTTGAGCAGGATGTTGCCAATTTCGGCCAGCGATTCCTGTTCCATTTCGCTCAGCTGGGCCAGCGGAAAATCGTCGCCCACCATCAATTGCACCAGGCGCAGACTCTGGTCCACCGGAAACATCAGCAGGGCCTCGGTATTGACCGGACCGGAGAAACCCTGGCGCACGGCGCAGATGCGGTTGGCCCCCTGCGCGCCGAGCTTGTCGGAAATTTCGCGCTTGGACAGCTCCTCGACCTTGGGCACGCTGAGCAGCACTTCTTCGCCCGCGAGCTCACTCAGGGCCAGGGCAGCCTGCCCGACGCCGTGGTTGAAGATTTCAGTCAGGGCGTCCAGTTCGAGTGCATTGAGCTTCATGGTGCGGCCAGAAAATAATCGATTGCCTGCTGAATGGCCGCTTGCGTCGCCGGCTTCTGAACGAATTTCACGTGCAATTGCTGCGCCTTGTCGCGACTGGCGCTCTGGATATTGGCGGTGAGAATGGCAATTCTCACCTGGGGGTGACTCCGCTGGATCAACTCCGCGGCCTCGAAGCCGCTGATGCCCGGCATATTGACATCCATCGTGATGAAGTCCGGCTGGGCCGCGGCAACCATGGCCACGGCCTCATCGCCGCTGCTCGCTTCCATCAGCTCCCAATCCGGCTGCAGGGCCGCAAAACGTCCTCGGATCATCAGTCTGGAGACATTGCTATCGTCAACGATCAGTAACTTGCGTTTCAAAGAATGCTCCTTGGAATGGTAGCCCGCCGCAGGAAAGCGACAAAGGCCTATGACAAGCGTAGCACCCTTTACCCGGAATGCACACCGTGAGTTTCCCCAGCCCGGCTGTTGATAGACTCCAGCCAATGAACGACCTGCACAAGCCGCATTCCCCGATGATGCAGCAGTACCTTGGACTCAAGGCTGACCACCCCAACACCCTGCTTTTCTACCGAATGGGTGATTTCTATGAAATGTTCTACGCCGATGCCGAGAAAGCTGCCCGACTGCTGGACATCACGCTGACCCAGCGCGGCCAGTCCGCCGGCGAGCCGGTGGTGATGGCCGGTGTGCCCTTCCACGCCATGGAGGGCTACCTGGCCAAGCTGATACGCCACGGCGAATCGGTGGCCATTTGCGAGCAGGTGGGCGAAGTCACCGGCAAGGGACCGGTGGAGCGCAAGGTGGTGCGTGTCGTGACCCCCGGCACGCTGGTGGATGCCGAACTGCTCAGCGAAAAGTCTGAGTCCGTGCTGATGGCCGTGCACCAGGGCCCGCGCAACCGCTGCGGCCTGGCCTGGCTCAGCGTGACCCAGGGCGTGGTGCACCTGGCCGAATGCGCGCCCGATGCCGTGCCCGAGTGGGTGGCGCGCGTGGGCCCGAGTGAACTGGCCTACAGCGCTGGCGCTACCCAGGCCTTTGAAGACCGGCTCAAGCGCCTGCGTATGAACACCAGCGGCACCAGCGCGCTGTACACCACGGCGCGCCCCGAGTGGCAGTTTGACGCCGCACTGGGCCAGCGCAAACTGCTGGACGCACTGCAAGCTGCCAGCCTGACAAGCTGGAACGCCCAGGATCTGCCGCTAGCGCACGCCGCCTGCGCCGCGCTGCTTGGCTATGCCGAGCACACCCAGGGGCGTAGCCTGACCCACATCAGCTCTGTGCAGGTGCAGCGTGACGGCGAGCTGATTGATCTGCCGCCCACCACCCGCCGCAACCTGGAACTGGTGCAGACGCTGCGCGGCGAGGACTCGCCCACGCTGTTCTCGCTGCTGGACACCTGCATGACCGGCATGGGTAGCCGCATGCTGAAGAGCTGGCTGCTCACACCCCGGCGGGACCGGTCCCAGGCGCAACAGCGCTTGGATGCCATTGCCACTTTGCGCAACGGCACGATGCAGTCGTCGTCCCTGGCGCTGTGGCAGGGGCTGCGCCTGCAACTCAAGGGCAGCGCGGATGTGGAGCGCATCACGGCCCGCACGGCGTTGCGCCAGGTGCGTCCGCGGGAACTGGTTGCTCTCGTTTTGACGCTACAAAAAACAGAGCATCTGGCGCAGCATTTGCGAGGGCTGGAAGGTTATTTGGCACAGATTGCAGTGGACCTGTTGCCTCCGGCCGGCTGCGCCTCTCTGTTGCTGCAGGCCATCGCGCCTGAGCCGGCCGCGCTGGTGCGCGACGGCGGTGTGATTGCTACCGGATTCGATGCCGAGCTGGATGAGCTGCGCGCCATTCAAACCAATTGCGACGACTTTCTGCTGGACCTGGAAGGGCGTGAACGGGCCCGCACCGGCATTGCCAACCTGCGCGTGCAGTTCAACCGGGTGCATGGCTTTTATATCGAGGTCACGCAGGGCCAGGCCGATAAGGTGCCCGACGACTACCGCCGGCGCCAGACGCTGAAGAACGCCGAGCGCTTCATCACGCCAGAACTCAAAGCCTTTGAAGACAAAGCCCTGTCCGCGCAGGAACGCGCATTGGCGCGCGAAAAGTGGCTGTTTGAGCAGGTACTGGACCAGTTGCAGGCCTTTGTGCCCATGCTGACCCGCACCGCACGTGCGCTGGCCGCACTGGACGCGCTGTGCGCGTTGACCGAACGCGCGCTTACACTGGATTGGTGTGCCCCACAGTTCGCCGTGGAGCCCTGCATCGATATCACGCAAGGCCGCCACCCGGTGGTGCAGGCGCGGCTGGCCGAACTCTCCAGCGGCAACTTCATCGCCAACGACACGCGCCTGGGCCCAAAGCAGCGCCTGCAAATCATCACCGGCCCCAACATGGGCGGTAAATCGACCTATATGCGCCAGGTGGCGCTGATCGTGTTGCTGGCCTCGATGGGCAGCTATGTGCCCGCGCAAGCCTGCCGGCTGGGGCCGATTGACGCCATCCACACCCGCATCGGTGCCGCCGACGACCTGGCCAATGCACAGTCCACCTTCATGCTGGAGATGACCGAAGCCGCGCAGATCCTGCACGCCGCCACGCCGCACTCGCTGGTGCTGATGGACGAGATTGGCCGTGGCACCTCAACTTTTGACGGCCTGGCGCTGGCCTCGGCGATTGCCACGCAGTTGCACGATAAGACCCAGGCTTTCACGCTGTTTGCCACCCACTACTTCGAGCTGACCGAGTTCCCGGCCACCCACCACCAGGCACTGAATGTGCACGTGAGTGCCACCGAGTCGGGGCGCGACATCGTGTTCCTGCACGAAATCCAGAGCGGCCCGGCCAGCAAGAGCTACGGCATCCAGGTCGCACGGCTGGCCGGCATGCCCGCCGCCGTGCTGAACCAGGCACGCCATACGCTGGACGCGCTCGAGTTGCAGGCAACCGAATCCCAAGCGCAGGTGGATCTCTTCGCGCCACCACCCACGCTGGAATCCCATGCGCCCAGCGCACTGGACGCCAAGCTCGCGGCCATCAACCCGGATGCACTGAGTCCGCGTGAGGCTCTGGAGGCGCTATACCAGTTGAAGGCGCTTGCGGACCTTGCAGTTCGGGTTGCCTGAGGGAGTCGCCACCATGCTTAGCTCACCCTTGCGCCATTGGCTGTCAGGCCTGCTGATCACCTGCTGCACCTGCGCCGCTGTCGCCCAGTCGGACTGCCCGAGCGCCGAATTTCCGGTCTCCACGCTGCGCCAGTTGAAGTCGCAGGGATGGGCCGTGGCAGATGCCGACCGCCGCCAGGCCCTGGCGCTGGGTTTGCTGGCGTGTCTGTCTCACCCGGACCCGGACCTGCGCGATGGCCTGGCGTTTGAGGGCATGAGCGCCCTGCTGCGTGGCAAACTGCTGACGACGCCAACCCAGTACCAGGTGTACCGGATACTGCTTGCCCAACTGCAATCCAACGCGACGGATGCGCACGGTTTCGCCAAGCCGTTTGCCGCGCTGGTGCTGTCCGAAATAGCCCGCGCGGATCGCCTGCAGCCCTTTCTGGAGCCCGCAGACCGCGTCACACTGGTGAGTGCAGCCGCGACCTATGTGCGGGACGTCACCGACTACCGCGGGTTCACCACCGGTGAGGGCTGGCGCCATGGCGTGGCACATGGTGCGGATTTGTTGATGCAACTGGCGCTCAACCGTGCAATCACCGGCGAGCAACTGGACGCCATCATTCAGGCCGCCCAGGCGCAGATCGTTCCCGCGCAATCCCACTTCTACATCTATGGCGAAAGTGACCGACTGGCGCGGCCCATCGTGTACGCGGCGCGCCGCGGACAACGTGACGCAGCCTATTGGCAGCGCTTCGTGGACGCGGTGGCTTCACCCACCCCCCTCGCGAACTGGGGCGACGCCTTCGGATCCCAGACCGGCCTGGCCCAACTGCACAACACCAAAAGCTTCCTTCGGGCCACGCTGTCACTGGTGAACCAGCTCAATGATCCGGCGGTCACTGCGCTGTTGGCGCAGCCCCTCACCGCAGCGCTCACGCAATTGCCCTGAAGTTCACGCAGACGGTCGGTGACTTGACCCAAATCCCCTGTGGTCACAGAATTGCCCGCACCTGCTGTGTATCAGTGCAGACGCTCACCCCCCATCGCTGGTGAGGAGCCCGTTGGCCTGATCAGCACCATGTTTTGGAGACAGCTACCGTGCAACTCAATTCACTGATGCGCCAATTCACCATCCGATTTCGCATGTTGTCTGCGATTGGAATCGTGGCTACGTTGGTTTGCGTGTTGGGAGGCTTGGGTCTGTATGGCATGACCCAGATCTACACCATGAGCGAGGAGTTCATGAACAAGTCCAACGCCCTGGTGGGTCACATGAACCAGGTTCGTTCCGACATGAACATGGCGCGCCGGCATGACAAGGACATGATCATTCAGTATGAAAATCCAGAGGGTGTCAAAGCGGCACTCGCCAAATGGCAAGCCAGCTTGTTGCATGCCGAACAGGCGCTCAAGGACCTGGGAGCCGGTGTCAGGGAGGACAGCAGGGGCAATGTGCAAACCGTCTCCGCCGCCCTGATCGCCTACCGGGATCTGTTCATGCCCATCGTGCGCCAACTTGAGGCACAAGGATACGACTCGGCCACGGTTGCCAACCGGCTCAGCGGCAAGGCCCTGGTCAAGTATGACGAGGCCGAAGCGGCTTTGAACGTGGTGGATGTGGCGCTGCGCGCCGACGTCGAAACCGCCGTCAAGCAACAGGCCGCAGTGGCCTACCAGGTGCAAATGGTGTTTGCAGTGGTGGTTGGCTTGGGCCTGTTGTTTGTCGTCACTGCCACGATCATCAATATGCGTTCCATCTGCCGTCCGATTGACCGCGCCTTGCATTTTGCCGATGCCATCGCCAGCGGTGACTTGACGGACCATGGCATCGATGTGGGTGGCCGTGACGAGCCGGCGCAGCTATTGACCTCGCTGGAGGCCATGCGCACAGCGCTCGACAGCCTGGTGGGCCAGGTACGCCACTCGACCGACCATTTGTCAACCGCCTGCGCCGAGATTGCATCTGGCAACCAGGACTTGAGCGCGCGAACGGAGCAGACGGCGATTAACCTGCAACGTGCCGCGTCCAGCATGGATCAGTTGACGAATGCGGTCAGGCAATCCGCCGACGCCTCGCGCCAGGCCAATCAGTTGGCCACGTCAGCCGGTGCCGTGGCTGCCCGCGGGGGGGCCGTGGTTTCGCAAGTGGTGAGCACCATGCACGAAATCAACGCCAGTTCCGGGAAGATCAGCGACATCATCGGTGTCATTGACGGTATCGCGTTCCAGACCAATATCCTGGCCCTCAACGCAGCGGTCGAGGCCGCCAGGGCCGGAGAGCAAGGTCGTGGTTTTGCGGTGGTTGCCAGCGAGGTCCGCAGCCTGGCCGGGCGTTCGGCCGAGGCGGCGAAGGAAATCAAGGCGCTCATCGGTGCCAGTGTGGAGCGGGTCGAGGCCGGCTCCAAGCTGGTCGACAACGCCGGGCAAACCATGGCAGAGATCGTCAGCTCGGTGCAACAGGTGTCTGACATCATCGGCGAGATCACCGCTGCGTCTGCCGAGCAAAGCCAAGGTATCGAAGGCGTCAACACGTCCGTCGCCGAACTCGATCAAATGACCCAGCAAAACGCCGCCCTGGTTGAACAATCTGCTGCGGCGGCGGAAAGCATGCGCGAGCAGACCCAGCGGATGGCGGACGTGGTCGGAACCTTCAAGCTCAGCACTGCGGGGCAGCCCATGGGGCGGTCTATTGCTTTGGCGGTTCGTAGATAAACCCAAATCGCTTGGTATAGGCAAAAACTGCAACAACCGTCTTGCGCCGGGTGGGCTCAGGGGGTGCGGGTTGGGGGCGATTTTAAAAAGCGCAGCGTATGAGCCCCCGGCCCGCACCCCCTGAGCCCACCCGGCGCAAGACACCCCCACCAAAGCAGGTACCGCCCCCGATACACTCTAGGTATTTCCCCTAAGCATTCCAGACAATGACCTACTGCGTCGCCATCAAACTCAACGCCGGCCTGGTGTTCCTCTCCGACTCCCGCACCAACGCCGGACTGGACCAGATCAGCACCTTCCGCAAGATGATCGTGTACGAGAAGCCGGGCGACCGCTTCATGGTGCTGCTGTCGGCCGGCAACCTCAGTATTTCGCAATCGGTGCGCGAAATCCTTCAGATTGAAAAACTCAAGGACCACGAGACCGATGAGGGCATCACGATCTGGAACGCCAGAAGCATGTTCGATGCGGCCCGCGTGCTGGGCTCGGCCATTCGCCGGGTGCAGGAGCGCGACGGTGCAGCGCTCCATGCCGCCGGCGTCGACTTCAACGTGTCGCTGATCTTTGGCGGGCAGATCCAGGGCGAAGGCATGCGTCTGTTCCAGGTCTATTCGGCCGGCAACTTCATCGAAGCCACGCCCGAGACGCCCTACTTCCAGGTCGGCGAATCCAAATACGGCAAGCCGGTACTCGACCGTGTGATCACTCCCAGTACACCGCTGGACGAAGCCGCCAAGTGCGCACTGGTGTCCATGGACTCCACGCTCAAGTCCAACCTGTCCGTGGGCCTGCCGCTGGACATGGTGGTGTACGAGGCCAACCAGTTCCAGACCGACCGTGTCATCTGCATCGACGAGAACAATCCCTATTTCAAGATGCTGCACGACAACTGGGGGCAAAAGCTGCGCGAGGTCTTTGACAGCATCGAAGACCCGGTATGGAATGGCGGCGCCACCAACGTGCCGCTGATGATCGGCTCCACCCGCAGCCTGCCCCTGAAGAAAATCAGTACACCGCAGGAAAAGCTAATTTAATTGCGGGACAGACCAAGATTTACGAAGTAAATTTGCTCTGTCCTCAACTGATTAGAAATTGCGGGACAGACCAAGCCATGATCGTTTTCTCCCACGCCAACAGTTTTCCAGCCAGCACCTACCGGGTTCTGTTCAAGGATCTGCGTTCGCGCGGTTTCACGGTCAAGGCCATTGAGAAGTTTGGCCACGATGCACGCTACCCCGTCAGCAACAACTGGC
>Ga0208398_100698_pt1 | contig 17916 bp, 19 predicted proteins | sample LakWasMe79_HOW10_2_FD_183905 | JGI IMG/M metagenome (GOLD analysis project Ga0208398, IMG submission 183905) | Freshwater sediment methanotrophic microbial communities from Lake Washington under simulated oxygen tension - Sediment Metagenome... | ecosystem: Environmental > Aquatic > Freshwater >...
TCGGCCGGCTGCTCAACACCCTGGCATCCGACGCGGACTTCGGCCGCTGATTCAACGAGACAACCCCATGCGCATCGACCACCTGATCAACGGCCAGGCCGTGCCCGGCCAGCAGTATTTCGAGACCATCAACCCCGCCACCCAGGACGTGCTGGCCGAGGTGGCCGACGGCGGCGCCGCCGAGGTGCATGCCGCGGTGGCCGCCGCCAAGGCCGCCTTTCCGGCCTGGGCCGGCCGCCCGGCCACCGAGCGCGCCGCACTGATGCGCAAGCTGGGCGAGCTGATCGCCAAGCATGTGCCCGAGATCGCCCGCACCGAGACCAACGACACCGGCCAGACCATCAGCCAGACCGGCAAGCAGCTGGTGCCGCGTGCGGCCGACAACTTCTCGTACTTCGCCGAGATGTGCGTGCGCGTGGACGGCCACACCTATCCCACGCCCACGCACCTGAACTACACGCTGTTCCACCCCGTCGGCGTGTGTGCGCTGATCAGCCCCTGGAACGTGCCCTTCATGACCGCCACCTGGAAGGTCGCTCCCTGCCTGGCCTTCGGCAATACCGCGGTGCTGAAGATGAGCGAGCTGAGCCCGATGAGCGCGGCGCGCCTGGGCGAGCTGGCGCTGGAGGCCGGCATCCCCGCCGGCGTGCTCAACATCGTGCACGGCACCGGCCAGGCCACCGGCGAGCCGCTGTGCAGCCACCCCGACGTGCGGGCCATCAGCTTCACCGGGTCCACCGCCACGGGCCAGCGCATCGTGCGCAGTGCAGGGCTGAAGAAGTTCAGCATGGAGCTCGGCGGCAAGAGCCCGTTCGTGGTCTTCGACGACGCCGACTTCGAGCGCGCGCTGGACGCCGCGGTGTTCATGATCTTCAGCAACAACGGCGAGCGCTGCACCGCCGGCAGCCGCATCCTGGTGCAGAAGTCCATCTACGCCCGCTTCGCCGAGCGCTTTGCCGAGCGGGCCCGGCGCCTCACCGTGGGCGACCCGCTGCTGGAGTCGACCCTCATTGGCCCGATGATCAGCCCGGCCCACCTGGCCAAGGTGCGCCACTACATCGAACTGGGCCCGAAGGAGGGCGCCACGCTGCTGTGCGGTGGCCTGGACGCGCCCGACCTGCCCGCCCACCTGGCCCGCGGCAACTTCGTGCGGCCCACGGTGTTTGCCGACGTGGACAACCGCATGCAGATCGCCCAGGACGAGATCTTCGGCCCGGTGGCCTGCCTGATCCCCTTCGACGACGAGGCGGATGCGGTGCGCATCGCCAACGACACCGTCTACGGCCTGTCCAGCTACATCTGGACCGAGAACCTGGGCCGCGCCCACCGCGTGGCCGCGGCGGTGGAGGCCGGCATGTGCTTCGTCAACAGCCAGAACGTGCGCGACCTGCGCCAACCCTTCGGTGGCACCAAGGCCAGCGGCACCGGGCGCGAGGGCGGCACCTGGAGCTACGAGGTGTTCCTGGAGCCCAAGAACATCGCCGTGTCGCTGGGCTCGCACCACATTCCCCATTGGGGTGCGTGAAGCGGCGACCGCGCATCAACATGCCTGCTGATCCCGACGTCTACCAAAGCGTGCGCATCGCCGCGGCCTACGCAACGGACAGACCGGCCGTGCATCCCGTGGTGTGCGCGCGGATCAGGGGTCTCCTGGCAGATGGTCAGCGCTTTGGCACCGCACTGGACGTTGGTTGCGGCGCCGGCGCATCCACGGCTGCATTGTTGCCCCATGCGGACCACGTGATAGGCGTGGACCCCTTCCGGGACATGCTGCGACACGCCCGCAGATTGGTGCCGGATGCCCGCTTCGTCCAGGGCCGCCTCGAATCGCTGCCTTTCGAACGAGAGACCTTCGACCTGGTGGCTGCCGCCGGCGCGATCAACTACGCTGATCTGGACTTGGCGCTGAGCGAGTTGGCTCGTGTGCTGAAGCCGGGTGGCTGGCTGGCGGCCTACGACTTCTCTGCGGGCCGCCGGCTGACCGTCGACTCAGCGCTGCCGGAGCTGTACGCACGATTCAGGCACCGCTATCCCTCACCACCGGGATACGCCCTCGACCTGTCGGCGCTGCCGCTGTCTGGCACGGGCCTTTCGCTGCTGCGCAGCGAGACATTCACCACCTCGATTGCCATGACCCACGAGCGATACGTTGAGTACCTCCTCAGCGAGACGGGTGTCGAATGGGCGCTGCGTTCCGGCACCTTGCAGGCGACCGTCCGCCGCGAATGCGCCGGGCTCTTTGGACCCGTATTCGACAAAGGCCCGGCACAGGTGGCGTTCGACGTTCAACTGGCCTTCATGCAGCGCAGTCCGACGCTGGCAGCCTGACACACCACGGCGTCATCGCCCATCCCGCTCATCCGCTCACAGGAGTTCACCATGGGCAAACTCGCACTCTGCGCCAAGATCACCCACGTGCCCTCGATGTACTTGAGCGAACTGCCCGGCCCCCGCCACGGCACGCGGCAGGACGCCATCGACGGCCATGTCGAGATCGGCCGCCGCTGCCGCGAACTGGGCGTGGACACCATCGTGGTGTTCGACACCCACTGGCTGGTCAACGCCAACTACCACCTCAACTGCGGCGCGCACTTCCAGGGCACCTACACCAGCAACGAGTTGCCGCACTTCATCAGCAACCTGCCGTTCTCGATCCCGGGCAACCCCGAGCTGGGCCGCCTGCTGGCCCAGGTCTGCAACGAGCATCAGGTCGAGACCCTGTCCCACCACGCCACCACGCTGAACCCCGAGTACGGCACCCTGGTGCCGATGCGCTACATGAACGCCGACCAGCACTTCAGGGCCATCTCGGTGTCGGCGCTGTGCACGGTGCACTACCTCAACGACAGCGCGCGCCTGGGCTGGGCCATGCGCAAGGCCGTGGAAGACCACTACGACGGCACCGTGGCCTTCCTGGCCAGCGGGTCCTTGAGCCACCGCTTCGCGCAGAACGGCCTGGCGCCGGAATACGCCTTCAAGGTGTGGAGCCCCTTCCTGGAGCGGCTGGACCACGATGTGGTGCGCATGTGGCAGGCCGCCGAGTGGGCCGACTTCTGCGCCATGCTGCCCGAGTACGCCGCCAAGGGCCATGGCGAGGGCTTCATGCACGACACCGCCATGCTGATGGGCGCGCTGGGCTGGTCGGCCTACGACGCACCGGTGGAGGTGATCACGCCGTACTTCGGCGCGTCGGGCACCGGGCAGATCAACGCCGTCTTCCCGGTGACGCCGCAGGACGGCCATGCCGTGCCTACCGCCGTGGCCTCGCGCGCCGACGGCTACACCACCGTGGCCACCCGGCTCTGAAGGCGCCCACCCCATGCCGCACCTCGTCATCCTCTACACGCCCAACCTCGAAGCCGACACCGACATGACGGCGCTGTGCCGCACGCTGGCCGATGCGATGCTCACGGTCAGGGACGAAGCCGGTGCGCCCGTCTTTCCCACCGGCGGCACGCGGGTGCTGGCCTACCCGGCGGCGCACTTCGCGGTGGCCGACGGCTCGGGCGACCATGCCTTCTGCTACTTCCAGTTGCGCATGGGCCGCGGCCGCAGCGACGCCACCCAGCGTGCCGCCGGCCAGGCCCTGGCCGACGCCGCCAAGGCGCACTTCGCCCCGGTGCTGGCACGCCGGCCGGTGGGGCTGACGCTGCAGGTGGATGTCGGCCCAGAAGTCTTCGACGCCAAGTTCGGCAACCTCCACCCGCTGTTCGCCAAACCCTGAAGGCGCCCGACATGCTCGACCCGACCACCATCGCCGCGCTGGCCCGCCAGCTCTACGACGCGCGCAAGCAGCGCACGCCGCTGCGCCACTTCTCCAGGCAGCACCCGGGCATGAGCATCGAGGACGGCTACGCCATCCAGCGTGAATGGGTCAAGCTGGAACTGGCCGACGGCCGCCAGGTGCGCGGGCGCAAGATCGGCCTGACCTCGCGCGCCATGCAGCAGGCCAGCCAGATCACCGAGCCCGACTACGCGCCCCTGATGGACGACATGTTTTTCGCCCAGGGCGGGGACATCCCCTTCGACCGCTTCATCGCGCCGCGGGTGGAGGTGGAGCTGGCCTTCGTGCTGGGCAAGCCGCTGAAGGCCGAGGTGGGCGGGCCCGCGGTCACGCTGTTCGACGTGCTGTCGGCCACCGATTACGTGACACCGGCCATCGAGATCATCGACGCGCGCATCGAGCAGTTCGACCGCGACACCAAGGCCATGCGCAAGGTCTTCGACACCATCAGCGACTTTGCCGCCAACGCCGGCATCGTGCTGGGCGGCCGGCCGGTGCGGCCGATGGACCTGGACCTGCGCTGGGTCGGCGCCATGCTGTTCAAGAACGGCGTGATCGAGGAGACCGGCCTGGCCGCCGCGGTGCTCAACCACCCGGCCACCGGTGTGGCCTGGCTGGCCAACAAGATCGCGCCGCATGGCGAGCAGCTGAACGCCGGCGACGTGGTGCTGGCCGGCAGCTTCACCCGGCCCACCAACGCCGTGGCTGGCGACAACTTCCATGTCGACTACGGCCCGCTGGGCACGGTGTCGTTCCGATTCACCTGACACCGCCACCGGTGGCGAGACCAGCGGCGACCGGTCAGAAGCCCACCTTCAGGCCCAAGGACACCTCACCCAGATTCGGCTTGGCGCCGAAGGCACTGACGTAGTGGTAACGCTCGTACTGCAAGCGCACGGCGATGTCGCGGTTGACGGCGTATTGCAGGCCCAAGCCACCCTTCAAGGCCGGGCTGTTGTCGTTGCCCAGGCTGGTCTTGAGCCGGCCCTGCGCCAGGCCGGCGCTGCCCAGCACCGACCACTGCGGCGCAAATTCATAGCTGCCCACGCCGTCGACGAACAAGCCGTTCACCCGGACACTGCCATTGGCGTCGCTGCTGCTGCCCAGGCTGTACAGGCCGCCCTCGACCGCGAAGTTCGGCGTCAGGGCATAACCGCCGTAGAGCTTGTAGCCGGTGCCACTGTCGGCATCACCACCCCCCAGGCCGTTGACCTGGTTGCCGAAGCGAGGCGTGCCCACGCTGCCACCGACGTAAAGGCCTTCAGCCTGGGCCGAGCCCAGGCTCAGGGCCAGCAGGGCAGCGGCAATCAGGGTCTTGTTGTTGTTCAAACGCAGGGTCATGGTCAATCCTCTCGAGAAAATGCCGCACCGGCTGTCGGCGCGGTGAGGACATGGTCCCTGTTGAATCTTGCTGGCACGTTGCCGCCACATGGCCACGCGTTACAGTTTGCTGGCCGCTCCGTTCACCCCCCACTGCCACCTGGATGCCCATGCTGATCCCACAAAACACCTTCAAGACGGCCATGCGCGAGGGCCGTGCGCAGATCGGCCTGTGGGTCGGCCTGGCCGACTGCAATGCCGCCGAGGCCCTGGCCGGCACCGGCTATGACTGGCTGCTGCTGGACGGTGAGCACGCGCCCAACAGCCCACAAAGCATCCTGGCCCAGCTGCGCGCCATCGCCTCCTACCCGGTGCAGCCGGTGGTTCGGCCCGTGGTGGGCGACGTGGCCCTGGTCAAGCAGTACCTGGACGTCGGCGCGCAGACCCTGCTGATCCCGATGATCGACACCGCCGAACATGCGGCGCTGATGGTCAAGGCCATGCGCTATGCGCCGGCCGGCATCCGCGGCATGGGTGCGGCGCTGGCGCGGGCCTCGCGCTACAACCAGGTGGAGAACTACCTGGCCGATGCCGACGCCCAGATGTGCCTGCTGGTGCAGGCCGAGACCACCACCGCGGTGGCCAATCTGCAGGCCATCGCCGAGACCGAGGGCGTGGACGGCGTGTTCTTCGGCCCGGCCGACCTGTCGGCGTCGATGGGCTACCCCGGCCAGCCCGGCCACCCCGAGGTCGTCAAGACCATGCTCGACGGCATCGCCACCGTGCGCGCCGCGGGCAAGGCCCCTGGCATCCTGATGACCGACCCGGTGCAGGCCCAGCGCTACCTGGACGCCGGTGCGCTGTTCGTCGCCGTGGGCGTGGACACCTCGCTGCTGGTGGCCGCCGCCACCACGCTGGCGCGGCGCTTCAAGGCGCCGGCCGCCCAAGCCACCGGCACAGCGCGGCCCGGCGGTTACTGAGCCACCCTCACCATGGCCTTGCGCTACCTGCATTTCGACACCAGCGAAGGCGATGACGACAGTGTCAGCTTCGACGCCATGGCGTCGGTGCCGGCGGCGGCGTTGCCGGCGCTGCTGGCCGAGCTGGCCCAGGTGCTGGGCTGGGCCAGCCGCCAGTTCCCCGCCGCCCGCGGCCCGCTGGACGAAGGCTTCAGCTGGGACTACGACCTGCAGGCCACGCAGGAAACCAGCCGGCAGGAGCGGCTGCAGTACGACGCGCCCAGCGGCACCCTGCAGCGTTGCCCGGCCCCCGGCACAGCCGAGTCGGTACGCCACACCGTCAGCCTGACGATCTGCGGCACAGCGGCCTTCACCGAGGCTTTCAGCGCCCGCTTCGCGCCGGACGGCGATTGAGCCCACGATGACCGTTGCCAATCCCTACCCGCTGGACGGCGGCTGCGACTGCGGCCAGCTGCGTTACCGGCTGAGCACCGCGCCCCTGTTCGTGCACGGCTGCCACTGCCGCTGGTGCCAGCGCGAGAGTGGATCGGCCTTTGCGCTGAACGCCATGGTGGAGGCCGACCGCCTGTCCCTGCTCAGCGGCGTGCCCGACCGGGTGGCCACGCCGTCCGCCAGCGGTGCCGGGCAGTTGATTGCCCGATGCCCGGCCTGCCGCATCGCGCTGTGGAGCCACTATGCCGGCGCAGGCCCGTTGATCAGCTTTGTGCGTGTGGGCACGCTGGACCAGCCCGACGCGCTGCCGCCGGACATCCATATCTTCACCGCGTCCAAGCAACCCTGGCTGGCGCTGCCGCCGGGCACGCCGGCGGTGCCTGCGTACTACGACCGCACTGTGCACTGGCCGGCGCACAGCCTGGCCCGGCTGGCCGCGCTGCAGCCGCGCATCGACGCCTACCGGGCCAGTCGGGCTGCGCCCTGATCCACCGCCGGCCATGGCTGACCCGCTCGACCCCGCCAGCCACGTCCAGCCCTATGTGCTGGAGAGCCGCGGTGCCCGCACACTGCAGTTCTCCAGCAGCGTGATCCAGAGCCGCATGCAGCTGGACGATCCAGCGGCACTCGACCTGGAATACACCCGCACGATGATGGGCTTCCTGCTGTTCCGGCCCGACCCGCGGCGCATCGTGATGGTCGGCCTGGGCGGCGGCTCGCTGGCCAAGTTCTGCCACCAGCACCTGCCGCAGACGCTGATCCAGGTGGCCGAAATCAACCCGCATGTGCTGGCGCTGCGCGACGACTTCCAGGTGCCGCCCGACAGTGCCCGCTTCCAGGTGCTGCTGGTCGATGGCGCCCGTTTCGTGCGCGCGCCCGACACCGAGGCCGACGTGCTGCTGGTCGACGGCTTCGAGCGCGACGGCATGCCCGATGCACTGGCCTCGCAGCGCTTCTACGACGACTGCCATGCTTGCCTGCCGGACGGCGGCATCCTGGTGATCAACCTGCACCGGGGCGACCCACGTTTTGAGCTGCTGATCGACCGCCTGCGCCGCAGCTTCGACGACGCGGTGCTGGTGGTCGACGACAGCGACCGCAGCAACAGCGTGGTCTTCGCCTTCCGAGGCCGGGCCCTGGCGCAGCTCCGGCCCGGCCTGGTGCGCCACCCCAGCGGCCTGGAGCAGGCCGCCACCCAGCAGCTGCTGGCCGCCTTTGCGCGCATCGCCTCGGCGCTGGCCCAGCAGCGCAGCCAGCCCCTGCAACGCTGAACCGCCAGCCGGCGTCCAGCCTGCGACACTGGGCGCATGCGTCTGCCCAACCTGCTGGCCACCCGGCTCGGCCGCTTGACGGCCTTTTTCTTCTTGTATGTCACCGAAGGCATCCCGCTGGGCTTTGCCGCCACCGCAGTGGCCACCCAGCTGCGGCGCCAGGACGTGGGGCCGGCCGAGATCGGCGCCTTCGTCGGCAGCTTCTACCTGCCCTGGGCCTTCAAATGGGCCTTCGGACCCTTCATCGACGTCTTCACCTCCGAGCGCCTGGGCCGCCGCCGCGGCTGGATCCTGGGCACCCAGCTGGCCCTGATCACCACGCTGCTGGCCTGCACCGGGCTGAACCTGCCGGCCCAGCTGGGCGTGCTGACCGGCGTGCTGCTGATCCACAACAGCTTCGGTGCGATGCAGGACGTGGCCATCGACGCGCTGGCCGTCACCACGCTGCACGAGCATGAGCGGGGCCTGGCCAACGGCGTGATGTTTGCCGGCGCAGCCCTCGGCACCGGGGTGGGTGGCAGCGGCGTGCTGTTCCTGATGCCGCTGATCGGGCTGACCGGCGGCTTTGTCTTCGTGGCGGGCTGCATCGCCCTGGTCACCGTGTGCATCGTGCTGCCGCTGCGCGAGCCGGCCACGCCCCAGGCCGAGCGCCGCGCCGCCGGCCTGGCCGCGGCCGGGCGCGAGATCCGGCACTTCTCGGCCGAAGCTTTCCGCAGCTTTCTGGGCACCCGCGGGGCCTTTGCCGGCCTGGCCTTTGCCCTGCTACCGGCCGGCGCCATGAGCCTGGGCCTGGCGCTGCAGAACAACCTGTCGGTCGAGGTCGGCATGGATGACGACGCCGTGGCCTGGCTCAACCTGTGGACCCAGGTCATCGGCGCCGGCTGCATGGTGCTGGGCGGCCTGCTGTCCGACCGCTTCGGCCGCCGCCGCACGCTGTTCGTCTACCTGGCGCTGATGAGCCTGCCGGTGCTGTACCTGATGGGCGTGCTGACCGAGTACCAGTGGATCATGCCGGCCGGCCCCGCCGGTGCCACGCGGCGGGTGGCGCCAGCCGCCCTGGTGACCGCGGTGTGGGTGGCCACGCTGTTGTACGCGGCGGCGATGGGCCTGATGTACGGCACCCGGTCGGCCATCTTCATGGACGTGACCAACCCGGCGGTGGCCGCCACCCAGTTCACCGCCTACATGGCGATGATGAACCTCGCCATCGCCTACTCGGCCACCTGGCAGGGCATCGCCATCGAAGCCCTGGGCTACCCTAAGACGCTGCTGATCGATGCCCTCACCGGCCTGCTGTGCCTGGCCGTGCTGCCGATGATCAAGCCCAGCGCCTCGCCCGCGGGCGACGGCGGCGGTGCCGGCCGCGCCCGCCGGTTGGCCGCGCTGCTGGGCCTGGCCTGCCTGGCCTGGCTGCCCTACCGGGCCGGCCCGTGGAACATCGGCGCCGCGGCGCCGATCTTCGAAACCCTGTTCACGCTGATCTTCGTCTCATCCGCGGTCTACCTGGCCGCCGGTGCCGCAGTGCTGGGCGACAGTGCCCGCGGCCTGGGCCGGCTGGGCCTGGTGCTGGCGCCGCTGCTGCTGGCCATGTACGCACGCCGCTGGTGGCCCGAGGCAACGGCGCTGTACTACGCCGTGCCTGTTGCGGCAGCCGGTGTACTGATGGCGCAGGCGCGGCTGCCCTGGCAGGTGCTGCACGTGGCTGAGCCGGCCCCCTGACGCCGCCCCGCGCGGCACAAGGCCATGCGGCCGCGGTGGGCACCGCCGCCCGGGCAAGCCCCGAGAATCGGCCAGCCTCACCACCCTCTCCTGGACGCCATGACCAATCTCAGCAGCTTCACCATCACCCGCAAATGGCCAGCCCGGCTCCCCGACCGGCTGCAGCTGTACTCACTGCCCACGCCCAACGGCGTGAAGGTGTCCATTGCACTGGAGGAGATCGGCCTGCCGTACGAGCCGCACCTGGTGCGCTTCGACAGCAATGATCAGCTGTCGCCCGAGTTCCTGTCGCTGAACCCGAACAACAAGATCCCGGCCATCATCGACCCCGACGGCCCGGGCGGCAAGCCGCTGGCGCTGTTCGAGTCGGGCGCCATCCTGCTGTACCTGGCCGAAAAATCCGGCCAGCTGCTGCCACCGGACCCAGCGGCCCGCTACGAGACGATCCAGTGGCTGATGTTCCAGATGGGCGGCATCGGCCCCATGTTCGGCCAGCTGGGTTTCTTCCACAAGTTCGCCGGCAAGGACTACGAGGACAAGCGCCCACGCGAGCGCTACACCGCCGAATCCCGCCGCCTGCTGGGCGTGCTGGAGCAGCGGCTGGCCGGCCGCGCCTGGGTGGTGGGTGACGGCTACAGCATCGCCGACATCGCCATCTTCCCCTGGGTCAACAACCTGATCGGCTTTTACGGCGCCGCCGACCTGGTGGGCTTTGCCGACTTCCCGCAGGTGGCGCGCGTGCTGCAGGCCTTCCTGGCCCGACCGGCGGTGCAGCGTGGGCTCAACATCCCGCCGCGGCCGGCGGCGGTCTGAGGGTTACACAGCCCGAGGTACCGCTCATCATTGCAACGCAGGCGCACCCGGCCCGTGGGCGAGCGGCTGCTGATCAAACTCCAATGCCGCAGCGGTGCGGCCCAGGTGGCATGCAATCCATGCCAAGACGTTTCAACGGCTTACTGCACTGCGGCCCGGGCCATGCCCAGGGGACAACAGTCGGCTGGCCATGCGCCTGAACGGGCGGCCGTCGCAGACTGAACAGAGACGGCTGGGGCAGGGAGCCTGAACGGCCGTGACCACAAACACCGGCCATTGGGCGCCGATGGTCCCGCCGGACTGCTCCGCACCCGCTACCGGTCACTCGACCGGTGTCGACCAAGCGGGCCAGCACGAACAACCGCTTCCACGCGTCGGGACGGGTTCAATTCAACCCAAACCGGCCGCCGCATAGCGATCCTCCAACATTCCGCAGATGAACCGTTTCGACGCGGTGGCGGAGGCCCAGGGTTGACTGCGGCCAATATTTCTATAAACTTAGAAATATGAACGAAAACGCCGCCGTCGCTGCACTCGCCGCCCTGGCCCAGGAAGCCCGCCTGCGCGTCTTCCGCGCACTCGTCGGCGCCGGCCCCGATGGCATGACACCCGGCGCGCTGTCCGCGATGCTCGACATCCCGGGCTCCACGCTGTCCTTCCACCTGAAGGAACTGGTGCATGCCGACCTGGTGAGCGTCGAACGCGAAGGCCGCAACCTGCACTACCGGCCGGCACTCGCGCAGATGAACGATCTGCTCGCCTACCTCACCGACCACTGCTGCATGGGTCAGTCCTGTGCACCCAGCGGCTCGAAGCGCCGCACCACCTGCTGACCTCGGAGAACCCCATGAAACGATTCCATGTCCACCTGCATGTCGAGGACCTCGGCAAGAGCATCGGCTTCTACTCGAAGCTCTTCGCCGCGGAGCCCGCCCGCGTCGAGAGCGACTACGCGAAGTGGATGCTCGACGACCCGCGCATCAACTTCGCCATCTCCACACGCGGCAACCAGCCCGGCATCGACCACCTCGGCCTCCAGACCGATGACCCGGCCGAGCTGGCCGAGATGAAAGCCCGCGCGGAGTCGGCCGACATGGCCTTGCTCGACGAGGGCGAGACCACCTGCTGCTACGCGCGCAGCGAGAAGCACTGGGTCACCGACCCGCAAGGCATCGCCTGGGAGCACTTCCACACGCTGGGCAACATCCCGGTCTTCAACGAGGCCGCCCCAACTGCGGCCACGGCAGCGGCCTGCTGCGCACCAGCGTCGGCCACCACGGCCGTTCGCGCATCGGCTGCCGCTCCGGCAGAAGCCAGTGCCTGCTGCACACCTGGTCCACTTGGCAAGCCGATCGGCATTGCCGTCAAGGCGTCCAACTCCTGCTGCTGAAGCGTAGATGGACAAGACCTACAACGTGCTATTCATCTGCACGGGCAACTCGGCACGCTCGGCAATTGCCGAAGGCCTGATGAACGAGCTGGGACAAGGCCGCTTCAAGGGTTTCTCCGCGGGCAGCCACCCGAAGGGCATCGTGCACCCGCTCGCCCTCAAGACGCTCGCTGCCTACCGCATCCCGACGGACGGTTTCCGCAGCAAGAGCTGGGAGGAGTTCGCCCGCCCGGACGCACCCGAACTGCATTTCGTCTTCACGGTATGCGACCAGGCGGCCGGCGAGGTCTGCCCGGTGTGGCCGGGGCAGCCGATGACCGCGCATTGGGGGATGCCCGATCCCGCGGCCGTCGAGGGCGACGATGCGGTGCGAGAGAGAGCCTTCGTGGACACCTTCATCACAATGAAGCGCCGCATTCAATTGATGCTGTCTCTCCCGCTCGCCAGCCTGGACCGCATGGCGATCCAGAAGGAAATCAAGGGCATCGGAAGCCGCTGACCCATGACCACCCATGTCCTGATCCTGTGCACGCACAACTCGGCGCGCAGCGTGCTGAGCGAAGCCATGCTCAACCACCTGGCGCGCAAGCTCGGCAAGGATGTCCAGGCGCACAGCGCCGGCAGTGCCCCGAGCGGCCGCATCAACCCGTTCGCCATCGAAGCGATCGAGAACGCCGGCATCGAGACCACCCGCTACCGCAGCAAGAGCTGGGACGAATTCAGCCGTGACGAGGCACCTCCACTGTCCATCGTCATCACCGTGTGCGACAGCGCAGCGTCCGAGCCCTGCCCGGTGTTCTTCGGTGGCACCGGCGGCCAGCCGGTCAAGGTGCATTGGGGCTACCCGGATCCCTCCAACGCGGAAGGGGGCGAGGACGGCAAGCGTCGCGCCTTCGAACTGACCCGCCAGGCCATCGGCTACCGCATGCTGCAGCTGCTTGATCTGCCGCTCGAGGCGATGGACCGCAAGGATCTTCAGGCCGCACTCGTCGAGATCGGCAAGAGCTGAGAGAAGAACCCGAACACGAACATGAACACGACCACTCTGCGCGCGCGCGCCGAATCCCCGGCGTCGATGAGCGTCTTCGAGCGCTACCTGACCGTCTGGGTCTTCCTCTGCATCGTTGTGGGCATCGTCCTCGGACAGCTCCTGCCCGGCCCGGTCCAGGCCATCGGCCGGATGGAGGTCGCGAAGGTCAACCTGCCGGTGGGCCTGCTGATCTGGGTGATGATCATCCCGATGCTGCTGAAGGTCGACTTCGGTGCGTTGAGCCAGGTGCGGCAGCACTGGCGCGGCATTGGCGTAACGCTGTTCGTCAACTGGGCCGTCAAGCCGTTCTCGATGGCGCTGCTTGGCTGGATCTTCATCCGCCACGTCTTCGCGCCCTATCTGCCCGAGGGGCAGGCCGACAGCTACATCGCCGGGCTGATCCTGTTGGCTGCAGCACCCTGCACGGCGATGGTCTTCGTATGGAGCCGGCTCACCAATGGCCACCCGCTCTTCACGCTCAGCCAGGTGGCGCTGAACGACACCATCATGGTGTTCGCCTTCGCACCCATCGTCGCGCTGCTGCTCGGACTGTCGTCGATTGTCGTGCCATGGGACACGCTGATCACCTCGGTGGTCCTGTACATCGTGATCCCCGTGGTGATCGCCCAGCTGTGGCGCACGGCGTTGCTGGCAAAGGGACAGGCCGCCTTCGATGCCATGCTCGCGAGGATCGGTCCCTGGTCCATCACCGCGCTGCTGGCCACGCTGGTCTTGCTCTTCGGCTTCCAGGGCGAGGCGATTCTCAAGCAGCCGCTGGTGATCGCGATGCTGGCGGTACCGATCCTGATCCAGGTGCTGTTCAACTCGGGCCTGGCCTACTGGCTGAACCGGCGCCTGGGCGAGTCGCACAGCGTGGCCTGCCCCTCCGCGCTGATCGGCGCCAGCAACTTCTTCGAACTGGCGGTGGCGGCGGCGATCAGCTTGTTCGGCTTCGAATCCGGCGCGGCACTGGCCACCGTGGTCGGCGTGCTGATCGAGGTGCCTGTGATGCTGCTCGTCGTGCGCTGGGTGAACCAGAGCAAGGGCTGGTACGAGGCCGGCGCCGAGGCCTGATTTCTCCCAGGCGCAGGCGCGCGGACACGCCCGCTGGCCAGCGCCAATCGGCACGTTCCAAGTTGATTGGCATCAAGATCGGGCCGTCACTTCAACGCATCATCAACGCCATGGATCACACGACGCAGATCAAGGTTCTGGGATCGGGTTGCAGCAAGTGCCGCAGCACGATCGGCATCATCGAACGCGCCGCCCGCGATGCGGGGATTGAGGTCGAGATCATCAAGGTCGAGCACCCCGACGAGATCAGGGGTTTCGGCGTGCACGCCACGCCGGCCGTCGTCATCGAAGGTCAGGTGGTGCACAGCGGCGGCATCCCGCCGCACGAAGTTGTGCAGGCCTGGTTCAAGCCCGCCGTCATCGGATTCTTCGACCACCCCACCCGGCATCTCTTCTTTACCGGCAAGGGTGGAGTGGGCAAGACCTCACTGTCCACCGCCACGGCGCTGACGCTGGCCGACGCCGGCAAAAAGGTGCTGCTGGTCAGCACCGATGCCGCGTCGAACCTTGACGAGATGCTCGGCATCGAATTGCGCAACACGCCCGTGCCGGTGCCGGGTGCGCCCGGCCTGTCGGTGCTCAACATCGACCCCGACAACGCTGCCGAGTCCTACCGCCAGCGCGTGCTGGCGCAGATGGGTGCCAGCGCGACCGACGAGGAGTTGTCGACGGTTCGTGAGCAACTCTCCGGTGCGTGTACGACCGAGATCGCCTCGTTCGACGAGTTCTCTTCCTTGCTGGCCGACGGCGCGCAGGCCTGGGACCACATCGTCTTCGACACGGCGCCGACCGGACACACCTTGCGACTGCTCAGCCTGCCGAAGGCCTGGACCGGTTTCCTGCAAGGCAACGACCGCGGTGCGTCCTGCCTCGGCCCACACTCGGGCCTGAAGATGCAGGAGGTACGATTCAAGGCTGCGCTCGACGCGCTGAGCGATCCGGCGCAGACGACCGTGGTCCTGGTGGCACGGCCCGACCGCGGTGCGATGGCGGAGGCTGCGCGCACATCGGTCGAGTTGCGCGAGCTGGGCCTGGACAACCAGCGGCTGGTGATCAACGGCGTGTTCCACGCCAGCGACCGAATCGATGCCGTGGCCTGCGCCATCGAAGAATTGGGCCAGCAGGCGCTGGACGCCATGCCTGCAGCGCTGCGCGAGTTGCCGCAGGACCGGGTGCCGCTGCGCCCGTTCGACACGGTCGGCCTGCAGGCACTGCGGGCCCTGCTGGTCCCCGGTGCGGCGCCCGTCGCCCTGCACGTAGCAGCGCAGGGCGCGGAAAACGACCCGCTTCCCGACTTGGCTGCATTGGCTGATGACCTGGCCGCGGCCGGTCATGGCCTGATCATGGTGATGGGCAAGGGAGGCGTCGGCAAGACCACCATCGCCGCGGCCCTGGCGATCGGCCTCGTGCAGCGCGGCAAGACCGTGCACTTGAGCACCACCGACCCGGCGGCGCACTTGGCGGGCACGCTGGCCGGTGACTTGCCGGGCCTGAAGGTGAGCCGCATCGATCCGAAGGTCGAGACCCAGCGCTACATCGACAAAATCATGGCCGCTAAGGCGCCCGGGCTGGACGCGCAGGAGCAGGCGCTGCTACTGGAGGACTTGCAGTCACCCTGCACCGAGGAGGTGGCAGTCTTTCATGCCTTCTCGCGCATCGTCAGCGAGGGCCGCAGTGCTTTCGTGGTGCTGGACACCGCACCGACCGGGCACTCGATGCTGCTGATGGACGCGACCGGGGCCTACCACCGACAGATGACGCGCGAGTTCGAGGACCACGGCGCGGCACGTGTCGTCACGCCGTTGATGCGGCTTCAGGACGCTGCATACACGAAGATCATTCTGGTGACTTTGCCTGAAGTGACACCCGTGTCGCAGGCCGCTGCGCTTCAGGACGACCTGCGCCGAGCCTGCATAGAGCCCTACGCCTGGGTGCTCAACAAGAGCGTGCTGGCGGCGGGAACTCACGATCCGCTGCTCCAGGCGCGGCTGGCCGGTGAACGCCACCAGATCGACCGCATGTCCGCGGGTCTGGCCCAACGGCTCTATGCGTTACCTTGGCTGACGGTGCCGCCGATCGGCCTGGGTGAGCTGTCGAAGCTCGCGCACCCGCTGGCCCCCACCGTGCTGGGTTCCGTCTAAAGCGCAAAGCACTGGCGACTTCATAGCACCCTTCCTCACCCCGCCGCTTGGGTCGTGAAGACGTCGGAGCATCTGAGCAGGATCCGAAGACGCTTCAGCCGGGAAGGGGGATCAACGCCAGCTCAAACCGCAGTTTGCTTTCGTTCGCAGACGACCGCTTGTGACCGGGACTGTGAGTCTGTCGCGCAGCCGGGCAGCGGCCGGTCAGTATGGGGCACGTCCGAGCGCGGCGCTGCGGTCGACGCAGCCCGCCAAGGTGAAGGCCACCTGACGGGTCCGTGGACCGCGGACAGGACCCGGCCACAACCTGAGATCCACGCGGAGACACAACACCGACCATCAACGGGCACGTGGGATCGACCGTTTGTGGTGGCTGGATCCACTCGCCCGAGGTGGCGGTAGCGCGGTGCCGGCGCCTCGGGCGTCCAGCGCCGACAGCCGATCTCGCAAGCGCCCAACCGCAAAGTCGACGAAGGCGCGGGTCTTCATCGGAAGCCGCCCCTGACCTGGGTAGATCAGGCTGACCGGCACCGCAGGCGATTCCTCGTCGACCAGCACACGAACGAGGCGGCCGTCCTGCAAGGCGTCGGCCACCTGGTAGGACAGCACCCGGGTCAAGCCCAGGCCGAGCATCGCAGCTTCGATCGCGGCATCGGCCGTGGAGACGGTCATGCGCGAATGCACGCTCACCTGCCGCTTCTGGCCGCCGGCATCAACGAAGGTCCATGTGGTCGCGGCGTCCAAGCCATCGAACGTGATGCAACGGTGCGCCGCGAGGTCGCCCAGGGACCGTGGCAGGCCGAATCGCTCAAGGTAGGCCGGGCTCGTGCACACCACACGACAGATGCTCCCCAGTTGCGTCGCGACGAGGCTGCTGTCCGGCAAGGTGCCGATGCGCAGGGCCAGGTCGACATGCTCCTCGATGAGGTTGACGTTGCGGTCGCCCAGGCGGAGCTGGAGGTCAACCTCGGGGTGTGCGTCCAGAAAGGCCGCTGCGACCGGCACCACGTGCAGCCGCCCGAACACGATCGGCGCAGCCACCACCAGCTGGCCCTTGACCTTGGCGTAGGCACCGGCGGCTGCGCGCTCGGCTTCGTCGACCTGCTCGAGGATCTGACGACACGCAGCCAGGTAGTCGCGGCCTGCATCGGTCAACACCAGCTTGCGCGTCGAGCGGATGATGAGGCGTGTCTTGAGATGCGCCTCCAGGTCCGCGAGCTTGCGGCTGACGGTGGCCAGCGGCACGTTCAGGCGTCGCCCGGCCGCAGACAGGCTGCCCCCGTCGACGATGGCGGCAAACACGGACATGGCGTCGAGACGGTCCATTGTTCCAAATAACGGGATAGAGATTCGCAAAGTTCAAGTCTAGTTGTCGTGGACGGGAATATCTACAGTCTCTTCACCGGTATTCACCGGCCCAACCCCCCGGAGTCCACACCATGTCCCGCCTTGCCACTCCCGCCAGCATCGACGCCGCCCCTGCCGCGGCCCGCCCGCTTCTCGACGCCGTGAACCGGCAGATCGGCAGCGTGCCGAACCTGTTCCGCCTGGTCGCCAACAGCCCGGCCGCACTGGAGGGCTACCTGGGCATGTCCGGCGCCCTGGCCAAGGGCAGCTTGCCGGCCTCGACGCGTGAGCGCATCGCGCTGGCCGTCGCCCAGATCAACGACTGCGGCTACTGCCTGTCGGCCCACAGCTACCTGGGCAAGCACCTCGCAAAGCTGAGCGAGGCCGAGATTGCCGCCAACCGCCACGGCGGCTCACTCGACCCGAAGGCCGATGCGGCGGTGCGCTTCGCGACCCAGGTGCTGCGCGAACGTGGCCACGTGGCCGATGCCGACGTGCAGGCGGTGCGCATGGCGGGCTACGACGATGCGCAGATCGTCGAGATCGTCCAGCACGTGGCCTTGAACACCTGGACCAACTACATCAACTCGGTGGCGCAGACCGTGATCGACTTCC
>Ga0208398_100699_pt1 | contig 17911 bp, 13 predicted proteins | sample LakWasMe79_HOW10_2_FD_183905 | JGI IMG/M metagenome (GOLD analysis project Ga0208398, IMG submission 183905) | Freshwater sediment methanotrophic microbial communities from Lake Washington under simulated oxygen tension - Sediment Metagenome... | ecosystem: Environmental > Aquatic > Freshwater >...
TGTTGCATTTTTTTTGGAGTTGTAAAAAGGGAGTTTTAACCACATAACTTTCAACTAAATTGGAAGCCATTGGTTCATCATCAACAATCAGACATGTTATTTTATCAGACATGGAATTCATTTTTATTTATACACCCAATTAAGTTTCCAAAGTAAGATTCACAATAAAAAAGCCATCTTCTACGACTGTAGTAAACTCATGTTTGTGAGGATACAGTAACTGCAGTCTTTTCTTCATGTTTTGTAAACCAATTCCGGAACCGCTTTTATCACTTTCAGTTTTAGGAAAATTATGATTCCTGATACTAAAATCAATACGGTTTGCATCAATGTTCATCTTAAAGATAATTTCAGATTCCTGGCTTGCCGATACTCCGTGTTTAAAAGCATTTTCGATCAAAGAAATAAATAAAAGCGGTACAACCTGAAGGTCTGTATTTAAGAGAGGAAAATCATATTCTATTTTGGTACTCTCAGTAAACCTCAGCTTCATTAACTCAATATAATTGGTGATAAACTGAATTTCGCTTTTTAAACTGACCTTTTCATCATTGGTCTGATACAATAAATAACGCATGAGTTTGCTTAAACTGTGAATGGTTTGTTTGGCTTGTTCTGGTGAAATATCTACCAATGAATAAATGTTATTCAGCGAATTAAAAAAGAAATGCGGCTGTAATTGGTATTTTAAATGCTGTAGCTCTGATTCTAATTTAATAGTTACCGCTTCTTTGCGCTCCACTTCGGTTTTTATCCAGCGTTCTGTTGTTTTTACTGCAATAGAAAAAACAACTGGAACGCTGAACAATATAAAATCACTGTAGATAAATAAACTTCTTGAAGGCCTAAAATCATCGTTTTTGTCATTATGAGGCATGTGATGCTCAAAAAAGAAATCTTTGATGTATTGATTTGCCCAAACAAACAGTATAATCAGCAGTAGATTTACGATAACAAACCAAATGATTTTTTTTGAAAACAGAAAACGGTCAATGAGTATAAAATAGTTGCAGTAGAATATAATCGAATACAGGAATAAAGGAATCCATGAAAAAAACAATACTGCTTTTATCGCTTGATTCTGGCCCGATGAAAGCAAATAGGGCAGCATAAACAATACAAACCATATCATTGCATGCAGAAAACCTATTAGTAATTTATTCTGTTTAAAATTCATTAGTATCTTGTTTTATTCATAACGCAATGCGGTAATAGGGTCTAGGGAAGCCGCTTTTTTGGCAGGATACCATCCGAAAAATATTCCTGTAATGGCACAGACTAAAAACGAAATCACAATAGAATAGCTGGTTACGGCGGTTGGCCAATGCAGTACTTTTTCGATAAAAAGAGTCGTTCCTAATCCCAAAGATACACCAATTATTCCTCCGGTAACGCTAATCATAATGGCCTCGATTAAAAATTGCATCAAAATATCGGTGTCTTTTCCACCAACGGCCAAACGTAATCCGATTTCTCTAGTTCTTTCTTTTACCGAGACATACATGATATTCATAATCCCGATTCCGCCTACTAATAATGAAATACTGGCAATGGCGACTAATAATATGGTGAGCATTTCGCTGGTAGAACTAAAAGTAGAAATCATTTCTTCCATCGAAAAAACATTAAAATCATCTTCTTTATCACCGGTAATTTTATGTCTTTCTCTTAAAATTTGAGTTACTTCATCAACGGCCTGCTGTGATTTTTCTTCGCTAACAGAAGAAGCAACAATAGATTCCAGATAGTCCTGAGCCAAAATACGTTTTTGGACCGTAGTGTAAGGTGATAAAATAACATCATCCTGATCCTGACCAAAAGTACTTTCTCCTTTTTTCTCCAAGACACCAATTACTTTGAACGGAATACTGTTAAAGCGAATCATTTTCCCTATTGGATCTTCGTTCGGGAATAAATTTGCAACAACAGTTTGTCCAATCACTGCAACTTTTGCGGCCGATTTTACTTCCTGATCCGTGAAAATACTTCCGGTTTTTACTTCCCATACTTTAATTTTTAAATATTCCTCTGTGATGCCATAAATGGAAGTCGGCCAGTTGTGTGAGCCATAAATAGATTGCCCGCTTCCGTTTACCAAAGGGGAAACTGCCGAAAGCATTTTGGTCTGTGATTTCAATGCTTGATAATCGTCCAATGTCAAGGTTTGCATTGCACTTGGATCCATACGCACACCACCGCGCATATCGGCTCCAGGGCGAACGGTTATCATATTGGAGCCCATGCTTGAAATTTTGGACTTAATACTTTCTTTTGAGCCTTCACCAATGGCAAGCATCGCAATAACAGAAGCTACGCCAATTATGATTCCGAGCATCGTAAGCAGGGTTCGAACCTTATTTAGAATAATAGCTCTCCATGCAATCTTAAATAAATTTAGAATTCTCATAATTATTCATCTTCTTTCCCCAGCGCAACCAAAGCTTCGGCTGCGGAGAGAATGTTAGTATTTGGACTGTCTTTTATAATATGTCCGTCTTTAAGAATTATTGTACGACTGCTGAATGTTGCAATGTCCGGCTCGTGTGTTACAAAAACAATGGTTTTTCCTTGTTTATTCAACTCTTGAAAAAGGGCCATAATTTCATATGAAGTTCTGGTATCCAAATTTCCTGTTGCTTCATCGGCTAAAATGACCACCGGATTATTGACCAAAGAACGCGCTATTGCAACACGTTGCTGCTGACCGCCGGAAAGCTGCGCAGGAGTATGGTGCAGTCTGTCACTCAGATTTACTTTTTCGAGTGATGTCAATGCCAATGCATCCATTTCCTCAGAATCGTATTTTGTATTGTACATCAACGGCAATTTTACATTTTCCAGAGCCGTTGTTTTGGGCAGCAGATTGTAAGACTGAAAAATAAAACCGATTTTCTCATTTCTTATTTTTGCCAGTTCTTTTTTTGTTTGCTGTTTTACATCAACATTATCAATATCATAAACACCCGAAGTTGGCTGGTCTAAACACCCCAGAATATTTAACAAACTGCTTTTTCCGGAACCGCTGGATCCCATTATAGTTACAAATTCGCCTTCTTTTATTGTAAAAGAAACCCCTTTTAAAGCGTGAATGGTTTCTTCTCCCATTACAAACGAACGCTTTAAATCTTCTATTTTTATAATTGTCTTAGCCATTGTTATTTCTTTTTCCCTGGAGGTTTTGGCATAAAAGGACTGTCATTATCTCCTGTTGCGGTTGGTACATCTTCCTGAGTAGCCTCTCTCAAGCCATAAACCAATTGATCATTCTGTTTTAATCCGCTCAGGACTTGAACATTAATTCCGTCACTGGTTCCTAGTTTTACCATTGTTGGAATCATTTTTTTGCCATTGAGAATCCATACCTGTGCCGTTTTTTTATCTGTATTTCTGTTTGGTGTTAATGGACTTGCGGTACTATTGTTTTGTTTTTGATAAGAAGCTAAAACTTTGGCATCGGGTTCAAAATTGGCTGCTTTAGCTTCTATTGTCAGAACATCTTTTAGTTCCAAAGTACAGATAGAAATTGTAGCTGTAAGTCCCGGTTTTAATTTTAAATCAGGATTTCCGGCTTTGATAACTACGGTATAGGTTACGACATTTGAAGTTGTGGTAGCGTTTAACCTCACTTGGGTAATTACTCCCTGAAACTCTTCGTCTTGGTAAGCATCAACGGTAAAAGTTACTCGCTGTCCTTGTTTTACCTGCCCGATATCAGCTTCATCGACATCAGCTTCAACCTGCATTTCAGTCAGGTTTTTTGCAATTTTAAATAGGGTAGGAGTGCTGTAACTTGCTGCCACTGTTTGCCCTTCATCAACTGCTTTAGACAATATAACTCCGTCAATCGGAGAATAAATATTGGCATAACTTAAATTTGTCTGAGCTTTCTGCAAATCAGATGAACGCTGAATAACAGTGCTTTTTGCATTATTCAAATTATATAAAGCTTCATCATAATCAGACCTGCTGATTACTTTACTGTCATACAAAGTTTTTTGTCTGTCAAAAATACTCTGTAAATATTGCTTCTCGTTCAAAGCACTGTTGTATAGAGCTTTTGCCTGTACTAATGCCGATTGCAAATTAGTTTTATCTAATTCGGCCAAGAGCTGTCCTTTTTTAACAACACTGTTATAATCTACATAAATTTTCTCTACAACTCCGGAAACCTGAGTTCCAACTTCAACTTCATTTATTGGCTGTACAGTTCCGGTAGCTGTTACTGTCGTTTTAATATCTGCAATTTTGGCTTTAAGAGATTCTACTTTTATAGGAGTTTCTGCAGATCCGGGTAAAAAGGAAAAGCAAAGTGCTATAATTATTAAGCCTACAGCAGATAATACAATAATTTTGTCTTTTTTATTTTTCATCGTTTTTAGATTTTAATTTCATTCCCCTGATAAAAGGATAATAGTTGTGTGTATAAAATGTTGAGGTATTTCGCCTGAATAAAATTTTGAGCGGTATTTGTGTATGTATTTTGGCTAATAACCAAATCTGTAGTGCTCAAAGCACCTAACTCATATTTTTTTTGTGCCAAAGCATACGATTCTTCCGCAGCCTCTTTTGCTGATTGCGCAGAAATCATCTGTTCACTTGTCGCAGTTGCATTTTCCCACGCAGTTTGAATCTTTTTATACAAATCTTTTTGGGCAGTCTGCAAAGCTATAGCTGCTTTATCAATACTTATTTTTGCATTTTGAACTAGCGCTTTGGTTTGATTTCTGTTGAAAATGGGTACGCTTAAAGACAAGCCCACACGCTGATTGAAGTTTAAATTTAACTGGTCAGAGAAATTTAATTCCTGTGTGTTGGTATAACCGGAGCCCAAACTTCCCGAAAGGGATAATGTTGGCAGATAACCTCCATTTGCAATATCCAGTTCTTTCTGGGAAACGGCCACATTCAGCTGTGAAGATTTAATTTCGGGCATCATGGAAACGGCTTTATTATAAACCGTAATTTTATTGGGTATCGCTTCTGTGGTGTTGCTTTCAAGTGGAACAGCAATTTCAAAATCTTCTTCGGGACCTAATTCCAGTAATTGTTTTAAGACCAAAATCTGTTTAGAAAGTGCATTTTGAGCTGCAATAAGATTGTATTTATTGGTTGCCGTCTGCGAAAGTGCGTCTGTATAATCTTTTCGGGCTACGCTTCCGGCATCCAATCTTAATTTGGCTCTTTGTACTTCTTTTTCACTGGCTTTTACATTATTTTCGGCGATTAGGATTCCTTCGTTATTGTATAAGATTTGTACATAAGCTTCGGTAATGCTTAAGATTACGCTGTTTTCAGCTTCTTCTACAAAAGACGAATTTTGATCGACCAATAATTTATTCTGCTTGATTTGATTCGAAATCTGATTTCCCTGAAATAAAGTCAGAGACGAATTAATTCCGACACTTGTGGAATTTACCTTTTGGCTCACATAATCACTTGTTATCGGGTCGATTGAGTTTCCAAAAGATAAATTTTGCGATGCTGAACCTGTTAAATTTGGTAATCTCGAAGATTTCGATTGATCGTAATTTACTTCAGCTGCATTTTTACTCAAAACCGTTGTTTTTATGCTAATGTTTTTCTCTTTAGCGTAAGCAAAACAATCTTCGAGCGTCCATTGCTTTTTAGTATTTGATGTTCCCTGCCCGTAACTCAACAAGGAGCAGAGTATAAAACTTATTATTACAGTGACTTTCATTTGATTCTTTTTTTAATTTGAATCAAAATTGAGAACTATCTGTAAGCTATGATAATGCAATAGACAGGAGGTAATCTAAAATAGACAGAAAGTCTTTTTTTATAGATGGGAAAATATGAAATAGGATGGCTAACTTTCGAAGAAAATCCTTTAATGGAAAGATTTTTAAACTGTTTGGATTTATGATTTTTAAAACCTTTCCCAACTTTCTAAGGATGGAGACTTTACTGAGTTGGGAAGGGTTTTGGTTATCTACTTTGAAATCCACTTTACAGTATCATTCAGCATTTCAATATTAATAGTATGATCTTCGCTGTATTGGTGAAAATCGGGATTCAGTCCTTTCGATTTTAAGTAGTCAACTGCATCTTCAGCGTATTGAAATTTTAGAACAGAGTCATGTGTTCCGTGCGAAACAAAAATTTTCAATTTCTTGAGTCGGTCTATATCTGCGATAAATGGTTTGATTTCAGGAAGCAGTCTTCCGCTCATCACTGCAATACCTGCTATTTTTTCAGGTTCTGTCAAAGCCACACTGTAACTCATAATTCCGCCTTGGCTGAAGCCCATAAGGTAAACCTGATTTGGGTCAAAACTCTCTTCATCTTTTAGATCTTCAATGAATTTTAAAATTTCTTTTCGGGAGTTTTCGGCCTGTGCTTCATTGATTACAGATCCAACCGAAGTAAACTGTACTTGAAACCATGCAAAACTATTTTCGCTTAAAGTCAGAGGGCCTCTGGCCGAAACCACAAGAAAGTTATCAGGAAAAGCATCTGCAAATGCAAACATGTTTTGTTCATTGCCGCCTACACCGTGCATTAGAATAACCAAGGGAGGTTTTTCTGATTTTATTTTTGGAGGTCTTACCAAGTAATGCAGGGATGTTTTTTGTTCTGGTATCATATTAAAACTTAAACTAATTATTATTAAAATAAACAGAGCTGGAAACCATAAATAATTTGATTTCATCAAGCCTTGTCAATTATTACAGACATCATATTGAGGGATCCGGCAACAAGAGCATCATTAAAAATAGTTGCTTTTTCATCTTTTTCCTGAAGACCCAAGATGTAAAGCAAGGGATTATAATGCTCCGGAGTTGGGATTGAAAGCTGTATTTCTTTTCCTAATTTGTCATAACGAATTAACGATTGATGGTCTGCGTCGAGAACAAGCTGTTTAATTTTTTCATTGGCAGTAATGGCCCAGTCATATCCATATCCTGGCAGCATCATTTTGTCCCAAGCGGCCATTCTTAAATTATGGATTGTATTCCCGCTTCCAATAATCAGAACTCCTTTTCTTCTTAAAGCAGCCAGTTCTTTTCCTAAGGCATAATGATATTCAGGGCCTTTTGTGTAGTCCATACTCATCTCAATGATAGGGATATCTGCATTTGGATAGAGGAATTTGACTACTGTCCAGCATCCATGATCCAGCCCCCACTGATTACTTAAACCAACCTCTGTAGATGTAATAAGCTTTTGCGTTTCCAGAGCCAGTTCGGGACTTCCCGGAGCTGGATATTGGACATCAAATAAAGCTTGAGGAAATCCGCCGAAATCGTGAATAGTTTCCGGATGCTCCGCTGCAGTTACAAAGGTGCCTTTGGTTTCCCAGTGGGCAGAAATACAAAGAATAGCCCTGGGTTTTGGTAATTTCTTTGCAATAGATTGAAATCCTTTTGTAAAAACATTATCCTCTAAAGCATTCATTGGGTTTCCATGTCCCAAAAAAAGTAAAGGCATGCGTTCTGTTGGGCCTAAAGTGTCGGTAATAGTATGTAGTGTGTTTAGTTTCATAGCTGCTGCTCCAAGTGGTAAAAGTGCCATTGCTTTTAAAAAATCTTTTCTTTTCATAGAAAGCGTTAAACAGATTGATTATTTGGCCATAATTTGATCCATATATGATTTGTTATCCCAGAACAAATATTCTTCGCTCATTGTCCCGTCTTGTTTCCATATTCCTATAGTTGCCATAGGAAGTTTAAATTTTTTACCGGTAGGCTGAATAAATTTTCCATCTCCAATTGGCATTGGTTTTGTAAATGTTCCTTCCATGTATCCCATTACTGCAGTGATATTTCCACTTCCTATTTTAATAGGATGTTCTTTTATTCTGGTATCAGGAGCATAAACAAACATTGCATCAAGGGTTTTGATATGTTGTTCCAATCCTTTTTCAGTATGACCGTCAGGGAAGTGTACAAGAATATCCTTGGCGTGGCTTTCGTGCAGTCTGGTCCATTCTCTGTTACTGAATACGGTGTAGTCTAAAGTGTCAAAAATGGTAAGGTTTTTAGAGATAATTTCGTTGGTTGCCGCCAATTCTTTAATTTGCTTTAGAGCATTTTCACTTTCTTGGTTTTTACTGTTTTCTTTACAGGAAGTAAAACCTAGCAATACTGCAAATGATACAGTAAATATTCCTTTTGTTATTGATGGTGTTTTCATTTTTATATGGTTTAAAAATTTATAATACAAATTTCCAAAACATATGCAATGAAGGGATAACGATAATCAGAAGAATAGTTGTGGTTTTAGGAAATAAGCTTTGCCATTTCTTTTCTGTATTCTGTAGGTGTAAATCCGGATTTTTTCTTGAAGGCGTGAGTGAAATAGGTTTTTTCATTAAATCCCAGGTCGTAGCCGATCTCTGCAATAGTCTTGTCGGTGGTAATTAATAGATTTTTTGCCTCAGTGAGTTTTCTGGTTTCTATAATTTCAGAAACACTGCGGTTTAAAATTTCCTGGCAGATGATATTTAAATTTCTTGTACTCATAAAAAGCCTCTCTGCATAGAAACTTACATCTTTAGATTCTTTATAGTGTTCGTCTAAAAGTTTTAGAAAATTTTTGAAAGTTAGGCTCTGAATCTTTTTAGATTCATCATTATTAAGATTGAGTTTTTTTCTTTCAGATTCTATAATGGTAAATAAACTGCTCAGAAGCTGTCTGATAATGGAAAGATCAGGAGCGGGCTGAAGAAATTCTTCGTACATCATTGTACATATCAAATCCAGCCGTTCAAAACATTTGTCAGTTTTAAGACAAATATTGGCTTTATCATGGTAAGTTGAATATAACTGGAAAACGGTTTCGGCAATGAATTCACTTTTAAATCGAATGGACCAAATATCGCATTGTCCCTCTTTGGCCAGTGGTTTTGCTCTATGGACTTTTCCTTGAGTAATAAAACTGATAAAGGGAGCATTCATTAATTGTGATTTTGAATCTATAAAATGTTCCAACTGCCCGTATTTTCCAATAAGAAGTTCTTCAAAATCGTGATTGTGAGGTTCATTTTGAATTTTGTTGATTCTAACTGCTTCGGCTGCATCAATTTTGAATATTTTAAATATTTCAGTCATTCTCTTCCTTTTATGTATAAATGTAATGAAATTATATATTAATGTATAAAGAATTGTATGGAGCCCTTTTTTGCTTCTGTCACATTTTAGAATAGGATTTAAATTTGAAGATTTTAAAAGATTAAATTTATGAAGATTAAAGTTAATGCATCGGTAAAACGACATCTTTGTTGGTTTTTCAATTTTCTCTCATGCAATTTTTTATGATACTCTTTACGATGAATCGTAAGTATGAATCGTATTATGCTTTTAGTATAAAATTTCAGTATATATAAATTTAATGGTAATTCATTGTTAAATATCTTGGGTTTTTTGTAAAATACTGCCTTTTGGTTTAAAAATAGGGTAATATAGTATTATCATATGGTAATATTAGCATTTATGTTAACTATCATTTAACATAATTTTACAAGTGTAAAAATAACACTAACTAAATATTTAATTATGAGACTAAATAAGCATTGCTTTGGAATTATAGAAAATCTCTTTTTTAGAAAAAAGATTTTCTATACTGTTTTTTTTCTATTTGTAGTTTGTACTTCTTTTTCTCAACAGAAAATAAGGGGTATAATAAAAGATAGTAAAAATATGCCTATACCTGGTGTGAATGTATTAGAAAAACAAACCGGTAATTCAGCTGTAACTGATTTTGATGGGAATTATGAAATTAGTTCAAAAGGAGGAGACCCCACTTTAATTTTTTCCTTTATTGGTTTTATAACAAAAGAAGTAAAGGTGGATGGCAGAGGGACTATTAATGTTGTATTGCAATCTATGGTAAACGATTTATCCGAAGTTGTTGTTATTGGTTACGGAACTCAAAAGAAAGGCCAGGTTACCAGTGCAATTGCAACTATAAAAGAGAAAGACTTTACTCAGGGAGCTGTTCGTGATGCTTCTGAATTAATAGTTGGTAAAGTAGCCGGTTTGGTTATTACAAACGGATCCGGAGATCCGCTTGCAGGGCCTTCTGTTTCTTTACGTGGAATATCTTCCCTGCAAGGAGGGACAACCCCTTTAATCTTGATTAATGGGATTCCAGGGTCATTTGACAGTGTTGCCACTAATGACATCGCCTCAATTGATGTACTTAAAGATGCTTCAGCGGCTGCAATATATGGAACACGAGGTGCCAATGGAGTAATTTTGATAACTACTAAAAAAGTGGATCGTGATGTTCCAACTACTTTGTCATATACGGGGTATACTGCAATGTCGAGTTTTGCAAAAAAAGCCAATTTTCTTGACGCTGGTCAGTACAGAGAATTATTGGCAGATGGTGTTAAAATGCCTTTTGTGGATGAAGGGTATAGTACAGATTGGTTAGATGAAATTTCCAGAACAGGATTAAACACAAACCATAATATTAATATGAAGGGCGGTAGTGCAAAATCGAACTACATAGCCAATGTTAACTATGGTGATCAACAAGGTGTTTTTTTAGGTTCTTATAATAAAGAACTTAGAGTCTCTTTTGATGTTAATCATTATATGTTTAACGATAAGTTAAAGTTCAATTTTAATTTTGTTAGGGCATCACAGCAAGCAGGAGGTTTTGATCCTAATGTTTACAGACAGGCACTAATTAGAAATCCTACTGCCAGACCAAAAGACGACAATGGTGACTGGACTCAAACCAGCAGATTTCAATACTCGAACCCAGTAGCTTCGATATATGAAACCCAACGAATGAATGAAAATGAAAACACAAGGTTATTCGGTGGTGTAACCTTAACTTTATTACCAGGATGGGATACTGAATTGCATCTTTCAAATGTTCAAAACACAGGACTAAGCGGTTACTACGAAACCAAAAAACATTATTCGAACACAATACAGCACAAGAATGGTGTGGCTTCCAGATCGGATAGTAAATCAAAAACAGATTTACTTGAATTTACGTCAAAATACGCCAAAACAATTGAGAAACATAATTTTAGTGTTTTAGGAGGCTATAGTTATCAGTATAATATGAATCAAAATGGTTATGCTTATAATTATAATTTTCCTACAGATGCTTTTTCATTCAATAATATTGGAGCCGGTCAGGCACTTTTGGACGGTAAAGCCGGTATGGGTAGTTACAAAGAGGATAATAAATTGATTGGATTTTTTGCAAGAGGAAGTTATTCATTTGATAATAAATATCATTTATTGGCCAGCGTTCGAAGAGAAGGTTCTTCCCGATTTGGAGATAACTACCAATGGGGGACATTTCCATCGGTTTCTGCAGGTTGGACTGTCAGTAACGAATCTTTCTTAAAAAATGCCGATTTTGTCAATAATTTAAAATTGCGTGCCGGATATGGAGAGACTGGTATTATTCCAACCTCTTCTTATTTATCCCAAACTTTGTTGAATTATGAAGGTTATGTTTATAATAACGGATCATGGATTCAAGGCTTGGTTCCTGCCAGTAACCCTAATCCTGATTTGCGTTGGGAGAAATCACAGGAAATTAATTTAGGTTTAGATTTTGCATTTTTGAAAAATCGCATTAGTGGTAGTGTAGATGTTTATCACAAAAAAACCAAGGATATGTTATGGGATTATGAAGTTCCTATTCCACCATATTTGTATCATAGTATAACTGCCAATGTTGGTAAAATGGAAAATAAAGGAATCGAGATTTTATTGAATACAACTCCTGTTCAAACAAAAGATTTCGAATGGAATTCCAGTATGACATTTTCTCATAATGAAAACAAACTTACAAGTCTTTCCAATGATTTGTATGAAATTAAAGGAAATTTCATAAACGTGGGTGATGCTGGTGATCCTATTTCATTTTCAACGCATCGATTGGAAGTAGGGCAGTCAATAGGTAATTTTTGGGGATTGAAATCAGTGGATATCACAACAGATGGAAAATGGATTATTGAGACTAAAGACGGAACCAGAAAAACCTTGACTCCAGATTTATACAATGATGATAATAAGCAATATTTAGGTAATGGAATTCCAAAGTTTAATGGAGGTTGGACGAATACCTTTAAGTACAAACAATTTGATTTGGGAGTAGTGCTTGTTGGAGCTTTTGGATTTCAGATACTTAATTATCAACGTATGTTTTATGAAAATCCTACCATTAACTATAATATGTTAGATTCATCACAAGATTTAGTATATGGAAAAACAAAACTGAATTACTCCCAAACCTATGTGAGCTATTACATAGAAGATGGTGATTATGTGAAAATTAACAACATCACTTTTGGATATAATCTGGATGTAAAAAAATTAAAATTTATTAATTCAGCAAGAATATATGCTTCAGGTTCCAACTTAGCCACTTTTACAGGTTATAAGGGATTAGATCCTGAGATAGCTGGAGGAAGCGGTTTGACAGCAGGGGATGACAGTAGAGATAAATACCCTACAACAAAAACATTTACTTTAGGAATTAATGTGAACTTTTAAATAAAGAAAGATGAAAAAGTTAAATAATAAATATAAGATACTACTATTAAGTATAGTGTTTTCGTTTGTAGGATGTACAGACTTGGATGAAACAGTTTATAGTAATGTTACTGCCGAAGGAACTGTCTTAACTGCGGCTGATATAGCAAATATTATGGCGCCTTCTTATGCTGCTTTTAGAGATGTATATTGGGGATGGGATGGTCAATTCGATATTAATGAAGAATCTTCAGACTGTATCGTAACACCTTTTAGAATAGGAATAGGCTGGGGTGATTATTACATTACAATGCATCAGCACACCTGGGGACCAACACTAAGCCATGCCGAAGCGGGATGGTATTATGACTATCAGGCAATTTTTAAAATCAACAAAGCAATCTATCAAATTGAAAATTTAAATGGGTTGGAAAATCCGGAAGTTTATATCAATGAATTAAGAGCTTTGAGAGCAATCTACTATTATATTTTGTATGATAATTTTAGAAATATTTCTATTGAAACCAGTTTTATAAATCCTCCCGGATATTTGCCTGAACAAGAGACAAGCCAGCAAGTGTTTGACTTTTTAGTAAAAGAACTTACAGAATCAATGCCTTCTTTAAGAGATGATAACACAGATGCATCTTATGGTAAAGTGACTAAATGGGCAGCGAAAATGACTTTGGCTAAATTGTATCTTAACGCTCAGGTGTATATTGGCACTCCAAAATGGAACGAAGCATTAAGTGAAGTAAATGATATCATTAACAGCGGTTTGTTTAGTTTGACACCAAATTACCTAGATTCTTTTAAAATCAAGAATGAAGGTTCTTCAGAAGAAATTTTATCAATCCCATTTGATGAAAAATATACAGGAGGTTCTTACTATCCGTTTAAAACACTTTATCCAGCGAGCCGTGCCACATTTGACATGCAAGATTCTCCATGGGGAGGAAGTGGTGCTATCCCTCAGTTTATTGATACTTATGATGTAGATGACAGCAGATTAAAAGAATGTTGGTTAGGTGGTTTGCAATACACTAAAGCGGGTGCACCATTGATGCTGGAGGATGGAACGCAATTAAATTATATTAATTATATGTCAACCGTTGATGGCTGTGAGTTTAATGAAGGATACCGATTGGTAAAATATGAGATAGGTTCCGGAACTTCGGTTAACAGTTCCAATGATGTTCCCTTTTTCAGATACGGAGATGCTTTAATGATAAAAGCGGAATGTTTGTTGAGAACAGGAAATGCAAGCGAGGCAGCAACAATTGTCAGCGAAATCAGAGCAAGAGATTTTAAATCAAATCCTGCAAAAGCAACTGTTACCGGTGCTAAATTATCAGGAGGAAGTGTTTATAAATATGGTGAGTATGCGAATGGAGTTATCACTAATTATGAAGGTGGTGCCGACATACAATATGGAGGTTTTCTGGATGAATTGGCCTGGGAATTTATTGGTGAGCATCATAGAAAACAAGACTTGATCCGTTTTGGAGTTTACACAACAAAATCTTGGTTTTCGCATAAGCCTAATGGTGATTATAGAGCAATATTTCCTATTCCTCAAAGCCAAATGGAAGCAAATCATAGTTTGAAACAAAATCCAGGGTACTAATTTGTGAAACGATTCGTAGATTGAAGAATATTTATAATTTTCTTTCTACGGATAGTTTTGAATCACTTTTAATTTTATTTAAAACATGAAAATTTTGCAAGCTGGTTACTTGTAAGTGTGTGGAAGGCCATTCCTAGTTTTATAGGGGTGGCTTTTTATTTTTTTGAAAGAAAGCACAAATAAAATATACCAATAAAGTAGTACTGGTTTTCCTGAAAGACAGGAGGCAGATAAAAATAATAATGATTCAGATATGAAAAATTGCATTTTAGTAGTATTGATATTCTTTCTTTTTTCTTGTTCTGAAAGTTCTTCTATGTCTAGTGATAATAAGGAAGAAGTGATAACACCTCCTGAAAATTTTCCCTATGTTTTTGGAAAAAAACCTACCGGAGGGAAAGAGGTTTATGTGCCAAAAGAATTGCAAAACAATAATTTTGATTCTAAAAAAAGTAAATGGTGTTATCAGCGAAGCGCGGCTTCTGATGATATTATTGTTTTTTGGGAAGAGGGATTTGGGGCAAATCCTGCTACTGCCCAAAAAGAAAGTATGAGGATTAATATTGAAGGACTCCTTACCAAAGCTGAAAAGTTCTATGCTTATTATCGTGATGAGATGAAGTTTGTTAATAAAGGCAATTCAAATACAGACAAGTACCGGATGATTATTATGTTGATTTATCAAGACGAATGGTTGGCAACAGGATCAGGTTATGATGATGTCATAGGCGCTTTATGGGTCAATCCATCCACAACTACAAATGAGTTGAGTCATGTAATAGCTCATGAGTTTGGCCATACATTCCAATATCAGGTAAAGTGTGATGGGAGCTACGGTTTTAGAGACCAAAATTATGTTGGAACATTTTGGGAACAATGTGCACAGTATATGTCATGGCAATTATATCCTGATGATAAAATCAGGGATTTGCCTTTTTTTCTAAAAAATACTCATAAAAACTTTTCACACGAAGATATAAGATACGAATCGATTTATCTTATGGAATATTGGAAACAAAAACATGGTAAAGAATTTTTGGGAAAACTTTGGAAAGAAGCCATTGCTCCTGAGCATCCTCTTCAGACATATAAGCGAATCACCAATAGTACTCAGGAACAATTGAATGACGAAATTTTTGAATATGCCTGCAGGAACATAACCTGGGATTATCCATTGGGAAGCCACAATGTCAATTTTATTAATTCACTGCCAAAATCACAACAGGAAGAGTACAGGCATAAAACAAAATTAATTCTTTCTACTGATAATTATTATGAGATTTCAGCCGATCAAATTCCGCAGAGTTATGGTTACAATGCGATAGAATTGGAAGCTCCAAAAGCAGGTACTACCGTTTCAATAGCATTTGAAGGAATCGATAATAAGTGGAAGTCGATAGCTGGATGGCGTTTTGGGTTTGTTGCTGTAAAAACAGATTCAAAAGTTATTTATGGCGAAATGAAGCGCGATTCAAAAGGGACAGTTTCGTTTACTGCAGCAGATGATTTAAAGGAATTTTGGCTTGTAGTTACCGGTGCGCCGACTGAACACGTCAACCATGTTTGGGATGATAACAGCGACAATGATGAAAATTTTCCTTATAAGATAAAATTGACCAATACAAGTTTAAAATAATAAAAATAAATATTTTGAATGGCACTTACCTGCTTACTTTTTAATTCAAGTTTGCGGGTAAGTTATTTAATAAAGAAGTTATTATGGTAAGAAAATTAGAATTATTTGCAAGCATATTGGTGTTTCTGTTTTCCAGCGTGAGCAATGCGGAGACAGCCTCTGGCAAACCAATCAAAATGAATTATACTGTTTCGATGGAAGCTCCGGAGTCACATTATCTGGATATTCGTTTGGAATGCGAAGGACTGACTGAAACCCAAACCAGTTTTATGCTTCCGGTGTGGTCTCCGGGTTATTACATGATTTTGGACATTCCGAGACATATTGTAGATTTTGATGTTATCGACAGCAACGGAAAAAAAATACCTTGGCATAAAAAAGCCAAAAATGGATGGGTAGTCGAAAATGGCACCCAAAAAAAGATTACAATCAGTTATCGCTTTTTTGCTGATCGAAAATCGGTTGCAGAATCGTATGTAGATAATGAAAAAGCTTTCATAATGCCCAATAATGTTTTCATGCATATAGAAAACCATATAGATAATCCTGTACAGGTGACTTTTAATCCGAATAAAAAATGGAATAAAATTTCAACAGGATTGAAAAGAGCAAGTGAAGGAACTAATACCTTTTTTGCCAATAACTTTGACGTGTTATATGACAGTCCGGTTTATATTGGAAATCAATTGACAGTAGATTTTAAGCATGAAGGAAAATCATATTCCTTAGGAATTGCAGCACCTGAAGGATTAAATGAAGAAAAATTCACTTCGGATCTAAAAAAAATAATGACCGCCACAACGGCTATTATGAAGAAGGTACCCTATGATTATTATAGTTTCATTATGATGGAAGCTGGCGGAGGAGGCCTGGAACATTGGAATTCTCAAGCCATATTTACCAACGGAACTTTTGATTTTAAATCCAAAGAGGAGTACACTGATTTTTTGAATTTTGTAACCCATGAGTATTTCCATCTTTATAATGTAAAAGCAATACGGCCGATAGAATTAGGACCATTCGATTATAACAAAGAAAATTATACATCGATGTTATGGGTTTCTGAAGGTTTTACGGTTTATTATGAATACATTATTATGATGAGAGCCGGTTTACTCAAAAGCAAAGATGCCTATAAATATATTACTGAATCCATAAAGAGGTATGAAAATATTGAAGGCAGTAAACACATGTCCTTATCCCGCTCCAGTTTTGATATCTGGCTGAACTTTTTCAACAACGAAAGCAATGCCAAGCAAACTACTATATCCTATTACAACAAAGGGCCGATAATTGGTTTTTTATTGGATTTGGAAATCAGAAATAATACCAAGAATCAGAAATCTTTGGACGATGTAATGCGTTTTTTATATGATGAATTTTATGAAAAAAGAGGAAGAGGATTTACTGAAGCTGAATTTTGGCAGGCTTCTGAGCAGATAGCAGGAAAATCTTTGGATGAAATAAAAACCTATGTGAATACCGTAACCGAAATAAATTATCAGAAATATTTTGATTATGCCGGACTCCAGATTGATTTGGATCCAATGAAATCCTCAGCTAAAAATGAAGGATTAATTGAAAGAAGTTTTGAGATAAAAGAATTTACGGCAGCTTCTCCATTACAGGCAGAAATCAGAAAATCTATTTTTAAATCAGAAAATTAAAACTGCCCACGGTATTGCGAAGGCGAAAGACCTTTTAGTTCTTTGAATTTTCTGTTAAAGTTGGCGATGTCCTGAAAGCCGCAAAGCTCAGATATGGATGCTATCGATATGTCTTTTTTATTGTGGAGAATTTTGCATGCGTTTTCAATTCTAATTTCAATCAAAAACTGAAAAAAAGTTTTGTTGGTACGTTTTTTAAAATATCTGCAGAAAGCATTTTTACTCATGTTGGCTTTCTCTGCGACTTCTTCCAAAGTAATGTTTTGATCGTAAAATTCTATGGCATATTCAAAAACAGCACTCATTCGTCTTCCTTCATCATCAGTATATTTTTTTCTGTAGATAAATGATGAAAGAGGTGCTTTTTCTGAGTTTATAATGATATTTATAATTTTTAGAAATGAAGCGATACGCTGAATTTTATTTTGTTTTTTTAATTTATCAAAGTGGTGGATAATTTTTGTTTGGTTTGACAAAATTTTCATTCCATATTCTGAATCCTTAAAAAAAT
>Ga0208398_100700_pt1 | contig 17895 bp, 14 predicted proteins | sample LakWasMe79_HOW10_2_FD_183905 | JGI IMG/M metagenome (GOLD analysis project Ga0208398, IMG submission 183905) | Freshwater sediment methanotrophic microbial communities from Lake Washington under simulated oxygen tension - Sediment Metagenome... | ecosystem: Environmental > Aquatic > Freshwater >...
GGTGCAAGGCTTCTTGCGAATCGAACACCCGGCAGGGTGCTTCAATCACATGGCGGTCATCGGGCACGGCCGACACCTTGATCACGCTGCGTCCCAAATTGCCCAGCAAGAGCTTGAGGCCGCCACTTGTGCTGAAAGGGGCGCTGGCCGGACGCACCACGCCCTCGTCTTTGCTGGCACCCGCGTCGGCCCATTGCAATGCGCCGTCAGCACTTGCCGACGGAATACCGGTGAATTCGCGCAGGCCGCCAGCCCGCACGGTCAGCACATCGGGGTGCAGGTAGCCTGCATCCAGCAACTCGCGGATCACGAAGCCCGGACCACCTGCGGCCTGGAACTGGTTCACATCGGCACTGCCATTGGGGTAGACGCGCGTCAGCAAGGGAACCACATCCGACAGATCGGAAAAATCATTCCAGTCAATCACAATGCCGGCAGCACGTGCCACCGCCACCCAGTGGATCAGGTGGTTGGTCGAGCCACCGGTGGCCAACAGGGCGACCATGGCGTTGACCAGGCAGCGCTCGTCGACCAATTGACCGATGGGCGTAAAACGCTTGCTCTTGGTGATGTCCAGAACTGTGCGCACCGCCTCACGGGTCAACTCACTGCGCACGTCGGCGCCCGGGTTGATGAAGGCCGTGCCGGGCACGTGCAGGCCCATGGCTTCCAACAGCATCTGGTTGCTGTTGGCCGTGCCGTAGAAGGTGCAGGTACCCATGCCGTGGTAGGCCGCAGACTCGGCTTCCAGCAACTCCGCGCGGCCCACCAACCCTTGCGCCGCTTTCTCGCGCACCTTGGCTTTTTCATTGTTGGACAGTCCCGATGTCATGGGGCCTGCAGGCACAAACACCGTGGGCAAATGGCCAAAATGCAGCGCACCAATCAACAGGCCGGGCACGATCTTGTCGCAGACACCCAGCATCAGGGCGCAGTCGAACACATCGTGGCTCAGCGAAATGGCGGTGGCCATGGCGATGGCGTCGCGGCTGAACAGACTCAGTTCCATGCCCGGTGTTCCCTGGGTCACGCCGTCACACATGGCGGGCACGCCACCCGCCACTTGGGCGGTGGCACCCAGGCGACGCGCCTCGGTCTTGATCAGGTCGGGGTAATGCTGCAGCGGTGCGTGCGCCGAAAGAATGTCGTTGTAGGCGTTGACGATGCCGATGTTGGGACCCTTTTCCGCCACCACCCGGAATTTAGTGATGCCGGTAACCCGGGCCTTGTCCCCATCGGGCATGGCCGCAAAGGCGTGGGCCACATTGGCACAGCCCATGCGATCAGCGCCCGGTTTGCGCTGTGCGGCTTCGTGCAGCCGCTCCAGGTAGGCAGTGCGGGACGCCAGACTGCGGGCGCGGATGCGCTCAGTGACAGCGACAACGGTGGGGTGCAAGGGTGTGGGGTTTGGCATGGTGAGCATGTAACATGACTACAGCTCTTATGGTAACTTGGTTACATGCCGCTTGCACAGCCCGGAGTAACCAGTGCGTTACCAAATACAGGCTCGCGCGCCACACCTTCTGGCTAGAAAGTCTCCCAATTCTCATCCGCCGCAGCGGGCTTCTGGGCCGGGGCTGGAGCCCGGGGGGCGGCCAGCTTTTGCAGGGGTTTCGCCAGAGTTTTGGTGGCGGGTCTGGAGACGGGCACCTGGACGGGCCGACGCGCCGGAGCCGCCATGTGCCCCGCTGACCGATGCCGCACGGGCGCGGACTGCGCCGCTGCCTGGCCACCTGGCAATTTGAACTCGCCGACCAGACGGTGCAATTTCTCCGCCTGGGACTTCAGGCTTTCGGCGGCCGCCGTTTCCTGTTCCACCAATGCCGCGTTCTGCTGCATGGCAACATCCAGGTGCTCCAGCGTGGTCGCAATATCCTGCAATCCCTGGGTCTGCTGACGCGACATACCACTGGCCTCGACGATCAAACCCGACACCGCTTCGATGGCCTTGACGACTTCGCCCATCTTTGTGCCAGCCGCATTGACCAGGCCCGCGCCTTTTTCAACCTGCTCCACAGAAGCCGTGATGAGGCCTTTGATTTCCTTGGCCGCCTCGGCCGATCGACCGGCCAACGAGCGTACTTCACTGGCCACGACGGCGAATCCGCGGCCCTGCTCGCCCGCACGGGCCGCTTCCACCGCCGCGTTGAGCGCCAGAATATTGGTCTGAAATGCAATGCCGTCGATGACCGAAATAATGTCGGCAATCTTGCGCGAGGAGTTGCTCACCTCGCCCATGGCGGCGACGGCCTGGTCCACCACCGCGCCGCTGGTGTGCACCAACGCACTGGTGCCCTGGCTCAGGCTCGTGGCCTTTTGCATGGCGTCTGAACTCTGCGCCGCCGCGTCCGTCATTTGTTTCATGGCACTGGACGCCGCTTGCAGCTCGGCACTGCCCTGCTCGGTCCGGCGACTCAGATCCTGATTGCCCGCCGCAATTTCAGTAGAGGCATTGCTCACCTGCCAGGCCCCATCATTGAGCGAGCCCAGCATGGAGCGAATGCGAACCTGCAGGGCTTGCATGGTCCCCAGCCCTTCGCGCAAGGTCGGGTTGCCAAACGCCACGGCAACATCCCGGGTCAGGTCACCGTCACCCATGCGTTGGGCACCCGAGATGAGCTCCTCCACGAACTGTCGACTGGCCATGGCACTGTCCAGGTACAGCCACAACATGAAAACACCGATACCCATGCTGCTCAGGATCAACGTGAGTTTGTCCCAGTCCATCAACACGCCGCTGACCACCACCACCTGCAGGGCGATGTTGAGCAACAACTGGATCAGCACGCGCTGCTTGAGCGTGAGGCTATTGAACATGCTTCGGTCTCCTCGAGAGGGAATGTCGGGGTCCTGGTGCAGGACCGCCATGGCCCGGACAAGCATACCAGCGATATCTCAGCGTGGGTACCTTGCTACCATGCCTGATCCATCGGAAATTTGTATGCGCGTGCCACACCCCAAACCCGCCCGGATGGGTCGACGCGGCCTGTTGCGGTGCAGCGCGTAGCCTGAATACACTCCCTACGATACCCACCATGCCCGTTTCCCGAATTCAACTGCAACTGTGCGCGTTGGCCTGCAGCATCGCGGTGCCCGCCCTGGCGGACACCGGCGCATCGCCACAAGCCGGATTCCCCCCAAGTGTTCGCGTCCAGACCGTCAAGGTCGCGGGTCTTCAGCAACCCGCCCAAATTCTGGTAGACCGCTGGGGCGTGCCGCACATTTATGCGGCGAGCCAGGACGATGCCTTCTTCGTCCAGGGCTACAACGCGGCGCGTGACCGGTTGTTCCAGATCGATCTGTGGCGCCGCCGGGGTCTGGGACGCCTGTCGGAGGTGCTCGGGCCGGGCTTTGTGGAACAGGACACCGCCAGCCGCCTGTTTTTGTACCGTGGTGACATACAAAAGGAATGGCAGGCCTACGGCAAAAATGCACAGGGCATCGCCGAGCGCTTTGTAGCCGGCATCAATGCCTACATCGACGAAGTGGCGACAGACCCGCAGAAGTTGCCGTTCGAGTTTCGGCAGTTCGCCTACGCCCCTGAAAAGTGGCAGGCCGGCGACGTGGTGCGCATCCGCAGCCACGCCCTGACACGCAACCTGACCTCCGAAGTGTCTCGCGCCTACGTGACCTGCCATGCCGACCTCAAGACCGACGCACTGCGCATCCAGCTGTCACCGCCGTGGGAAACACAGGTACCCGAGGGGCTGGACCCCTGCCTTCCCAAAGAACTGTTGAAAGTATTCCAATTGGCAACGCAGGGTGTCGTCCTGGGCAAAGCTGCGCTGCAGACCAGTGATGCCGGCGCGGCCACTGTCACTTCGACTGAGGGCAGTAACGCCTGGGTGCTTGCGCCATCCCGCACCACGACCGGCCGCGCCATGCTGGCCAGCGACCCACACCGGGCCTATTCGGCGCCATCGCTGCGCTACATCGCCCATCTCAACGCGCCGAAACTCAACGTCATTGGCGCCGGCGAGCCTGCGCTGCCCGGCATCTCCATCGGCCACAACGGCAGCATCGCCTTTGGCCTGACCATCTTCAGCATAGACCAGGAAGATCTCTACACCTATGCACTCAATCCCGCCAATCCGTTGGAGTACCGCTACCAGGGGCAGTGGGAAAAAATGACGGTGTTGCGCGAACCGGTCGCCGTCAAGGGGGGTCGCGCCGTTGATGTGGAACTGCGCTTCACCCGCCACGGTCCGGTCATCTATACGGAGAATGGCAAGAACCGCGCATTCGCGGTGCGCTCCGCGTGGTTCGAGCCCGGCATGGCACCCTACTTTGGCAGCGTGGGCTACATGTACGCGACCAATTTTCAGGAATTCCGGCAAGCCATGTCGCACTGGGGCGCGCCCAGCGAAAACCAGGTGTACGCGGACACCCAGGGCAACATTGGCTGGGTGTCCGGTGGCCTCGCACCGGTTCGCCCCAACTGGGACGGACTGTTGCCCGTGCCCGGCGATGGACGCTATGAATGGGCCGGCTTTCTGGCAGGCGACCAATTGCCCTGGGCCTACAACCCCAAGGCCGGATGGTTTGCCAGCGCCAACGAAATGAACCTGCCGCCGGACTACCCTTACCGTGCGCACAAACTGGGCTTCGAATGGCCCAGCAGCGACCGCTACCAACGGCTGCGCGAAGTGCTGTCCAGACCCGCAGCCCTGTCACTGGAAGACTCCCAGCGTCTGCAAAACGACGTCGTCTCAGTGCCTGCGCGCCGCATCAATGCCTTGCTCAAGAACCTCCGCTCCAACGACGGCAAGACCCAGGCGGCCCTGCAGCTGCTGCGGGGGTGGGACGGCGTTGAAAACGCAGAGTCTGGTGCAGCCGCGCTGTTTGAGGTCTGGTGGTCGCGTTATCTGGGCTACCTCTTCAAGGAGGTGGTGCTCAGCAAGACAGCGGCCGCCACCATTGGCATGCCCGACCCCACCGTCCTGCTGGACGGGCTGGAAAAACCCGATACCGTTTTCGGCAAGGACGCCCTCGCCAAGCGGGACTGGGTGCTGCTGACCAGCCTGAACATGGCATGGACCAACACCGAAAAACTGCTGGGCAGCGACCCGCGGCAATGGCAATGGGGAAAACTGCACCACGCGCTGGCACTCCACCCGTTCGCACCCGCCGTAGACAACGCGCTGGCGGCCCGGCTGAACGTGGGACCAACGCCCAAGCACGGCAGCAGCAGCACGGTCAACCAGTCGGGCTACGACCCCAGGAATTTTCGCCAGCTGGGGGGACCATCCTTTCGCGTCGTCGTCGATGTCGGCAACTGGGACAACTCCCGCGCCATCAACATGCCCGGACAGTCCGGCGATCCGGACAGCCCCCACTACCGCGACCTCAGCAAGCTGTGGCTGAAGGGCGACTACTTTCCGCTGCTGTACTCCCGCAAGCGTATTGAGGCAGCCACCGTTCAACGCATTGAGTTGCGGCCCTAGAGATGTAGCCCCCACGGTCGCCCATTGCATGTGGCTCCCTGCCCCCCGAGGGGGCCGTGTTTCACCTTGGGGCGGCCCGACGGTGAAACCTAGCGTCGCATGGCGGGTGTGGTGCGGTAGGTGAAGGCGCGCCACACCCACTCCATGGGGCCGAACCGGTAGCGCGCCAGCCACCAGTGACTCAGCGCAATTTGCACCGCAAACACGCAGACCACAAACACCACCTGCATGGCCCGACCCATGCCCCATTGGCCCAATCCGTATCCATAGAAGTAGGCGGCACACAAGACCGACTGCATCAGGTAGTTGGTCAGCGCCATGCGGCCCGCAGGGGCTAGCACCCGTATGCGGGAGAAAACCGATTGGCTGTGCAACATCAGCACCACCAGCCCCACGTAACCCAGGCATGCCGGCAGATTGCCCAGCATCATGAGGCCTCGGGCGAACTGGAAGCCATCGTGGTTGTCCCCGGCAACACGCGACACCGCAACCAGGCTGCCCAGCAGGCCCATGCCAATTCCAATCGGCAACCCATAGACGGCGAGTTTGCGAAACAGGGGCAGATGTGCGCGCGTGTTTTCCATGACACCGGAACGCACAAACCAGCTGCCCAACAAGAACATGGCCATCAGTACCGTTGCAAATCCGGCGTCGCCAGCCATCTTGTCCGGGAACCGCCGCGCCCGCATCTCGACGGCTTCCAGATAGCTGCCGCTGGACAGAATCCGCACTTCCTTCGCAATGTTCTCCTGGCGCGTGACCAGTCGCGTGGCTTGCTCCGCCTTCTTCTGCTCCGCCTTCTTTTGCGCAGCCTTCTCGGCTTCGGTCTTGTCCTTCGATTGGGCTGCAGTTGCCGGACTGCCGACCGGCGTAGCCGGCTCTTCAGGCGTGAGGTATTGCACTGCCCCGAAGAACGTCATGATCACAAAAGAGACGGTGTAGATGGTCGCGCCCAGGCGCAGTTCACGCGCGGCGGGCGGGTCTTTGAAGATTGCCGACAGCACCGACAGCACCAGCAGGATCACGGCGAACAGGCTGAGCGGAACCCGTGGCTCCTTCGGACCATCGGGCAGCAACCAGAACACGATGGCGGCAACAAACGCCACCACTCCCAGGACACCGAACAGCAGCGACAGGCGCGGCAGGCTGTGGCCGCGCACCGTGATGCGCTTCTCATCCCGCAGATACAAGGACAGCAAGGCGACAAAGCCCAGCGCGCCCGCAATTCCATAGACGGGGTCCAGCCCCGTCACCAATCCAAACAAGACCAGTACCAGCACAGCCAGCAGAATCGGCTTCCACGTGCCATACAACAGGATCAGCAGCGCGCCCGCGCCCACGGCATAGCTGAAGAGGATGTCGCCCGCCCACAAAAAGATATAGTGCGCCGCGCCGAAAACCGCCAGGCCCAAAATGCGGCGTAAATAGGGTGCCAGGAAGGGCCGCCCGGCCCGCTCGGCCCGGGTCAGCATCACCGCAAAGCCCATGCCGAAAAGCAGAGAAAAAATGGTCCAGAACTTACCCTGAACAAAGTAGGCGATGAACCAGCTGGCCAGCCAGTCAATCCCGGTCAAGCCCAGGGGCATGCCTTCGCCGATGCCGCTCATGGAGCGGTTGAAGAACTCAATATTCATCAGAAAGATACCGAACAGGGCGAACCCCCGTACCACGTCGAGAGCTTCTATGCGCGCTTCAGGAATGACAGGGGGCGTTGGCGACGCGATGGAGGCGCGCAACATTTCTTCTTGCATGAGTGCTCCTTGTTTGACAGCAGGCACTCTACCCGTTTACCCCGCGATAGGCTGAGAATTTGCGACGAGCTGCAGACGGCGGCGATGGACGAAGCTTGCACGATGTGCACTTGCAACATTTGGTGGCATTTGAGCCAACGATGTTGCAATTGACCTAGGGTTTCTACTGGGACACGGGGCTAGTATGCAGGCTCCCAAACTTTGAAAGCAGACCGATGTCCATACAACCTCCATTCTTTGGCAAGCGTCCCGCCGATGTGGTTCCCAACCGTACGCCCGCAGGCCAGTCTGGCAGCCTGTCCGGCTCCACGAGCGCGGGCACAGGTACTGCTCCGGTTGCCCCTCCCCCAACGGGCGCAACCAGCGCGGCAACCGCGCCGCTTTCAGGCGCGCCAACGAAGGAAGGCGGCAGCAAGCTGACGGTGGGGCCCAACATCAAACTCAAGGGCGTAGAGATAACCGACTGCGACACCCTGGTGGTCGAAGGCACAGTAGAGGCAACCATGGACTCCCGTGTGATGCACATCACCGAGATCGGCGCTTTCAAAGGTTCGGCCGATATTGACTACGCCGAGATCCACGGCGAGTTCAATGGTGATTTGACGGTTCGCCAAAAGCTGGTGATCTATTCCACCGGACGGGTCAGCGGAAAAATCCGCTACGGCAAAGTAGTGATCCAGGAGGGAGGGCAGCTGATGGGCGACATCCAGTTCGGCGCCGCCGTGGACACCAGAACCTTGCCCCCGCCCAAAGTGGGCATGCTCACCGCAGCGTGAGGACACAAGCGGGTGCGCAGAGGCGCCGCCTCTGCAGCACGCTTCTATACTGCGTGCATGACCCACATCGCAGACCTTCGCAAGAGCTACGAGCGCGCCGAACTCGACGAGGCAGCCTCGCACGCCGACCCCCTGCAGCAATTTGACCAGTGGCTCCAGGAGGCCATTGCGTCCGAAGTCCCCGAACCCAACGCCATGACGCTGGCCACGGTGGCCGGCAACCTGCGCCCGTCCACCCGCGTGGTGCTGATCAAGGGCTACGACGCGCAGGGCATCACCTGGTACACCAACTACGAGAGCCGCAAGGGCCGCGAGCTGGCCGGCAACCCGTTTGCCGCGCTGCAGTTCCACTGGGTCGAGCTGGAGCGCGTGGTCCGCATTGAAGGGGTGGTGGAGCGCGTCAGCGCCGCGGAAAGCGATGCCTACTTTCACACCCGTCCGCTGGACTCGCGCTTGGGCGCCTGGGCCTCGCCCCAAAGCGAGGTGATATCGGGGCGGGGCGTGCTGGTGGCCAATGCCGCCAAGTATGCGGCCCAGTTCCTGTTGCAGCCCCCACGCCCGCCGCACTGGGGCGGCTATCGGTTGAAGCCCGACAACTGGCAGTTCTGGCAGGGCCGCAAGAGCCGCCTGCATGACCGCCTGCGCTACACACTGGCGGCCGATGGCCAGTGGTTGCGCGAGCGCCTCGCACCCTGAACCGACGCCGTCGACCGCAGGCGAAAGCCCACAGTCCGGCACCTTTTTGGAAGACCTACATGACACAGCCACCCAACCACGAACTCAGCATGACCGTGCTGATGACGCCCGACATGGCCAACTTTGCTGGCAACGTGCATGGCGGCACTGTCTTGAAGTTTCTGGACCAGGTGGCCTACGCCTGCGCCAGTCGCTATGCCGCGCGCTATGTGGTGACGGTGAGTGTGGACCAGGTCATGTTTCGCCAGCCCATTCATGTGGGTGAACTGGTAACCTTTCTGGCCAGTGTCAACCACACAGGAACCTCTTCCATGGAGGTGGGTATCAAGGTGGTCGCGGAGAACATTCGCAGCCAGCAGACACGCCATGTCAACAGCTGCTTCTTCACCATGGTGGCAGTAGATGACAACCGCCAACCGGCGCCGGTTCCGCCCTTGCAGCCTGTGGGCGCCGACGCCAAACGGCGCTTTGAGCAGGCCCTGCTACGCAAAAAGCTGCGCCAGGAGCTGGAGAGCCGACTCACGGCAATCAAAGCCGTGGGCTGACCCATGCACTCCACCCTTTCCTTGCGGCATTTCCTGCTGGCCCTGGCGGTGGTTGCCGTCTGGGGCACCAATTTCGTCGTCATCAAGCTGGCCCTGGGCCACATGCCGCCGCTGCTGTTTGCCACGCTGCGCTTTGCTCTTGCCGTATTGCCGGCCATCTTCTTCCTGCCCCGCCCCGCTGCTTCCTGGCGCAATATGGCGGCCTATGGGCTGTTGATTGGCGTGGGCCAGTTCGGCCTGCTGTTTGTGGCCATGAACGGCCATATCTCGCCGGGACTGGCCTCGCTGGTGATCCAGGTCCAGGTGTTCTTCACCATCGGGCTGGCCATGCGCCTCTCGGGCGAACGGCTGCAGCCCGTGCAGTGGCTGGCGCTGGTGCTGGCCACCGGCGGCATTGCCACCATCGTCATGCACACCGACGGCAGCACCACCGTGCTGGGGTTGGGGCTGATCCTGCTGGCCGCCATGTCCTGGGCCGGTGGCAACATCGTGTCGCGCAAGGCCGGGCAGGTGAACATGGTGGCCTATGTGGTGTGGTCCAGCGTGTTTGCCGTGCCACCGCTGCTGGCGCTGACGCTCGCAGTTGAAGGCTGGGATGCCGTCGCCACCGGCCTGCAGCAGGCCGATGCCGGCACCTGGGCGGCCGTGGCCTGGCAGGCCTGGGGCAACTCGCTGTTTGGCTACGCGGCCTGGGGCTGGCTGCTGGCGCGCTACCCTGCCGCCACGATCACGCCGATGGCCTTGCTGGTACCGCTGTTTGGCATGGGTGGTTCGGCGCTGATGCTGGGCGAGGGTCTACCCGCCTGGAAACTGATTGCGGCCGCGCTGGTCATGGGTGGCCTGGCGCTGAATCTGCTGTGGCCGCATCTGCGCGCGCGGCTGATGGCGCGTTAGGCCGGCGTCAGCTGGAGATGTCGGTTGGCAACGGGTTGCTAACGATCTGATTGCGTCCCTGTGCCTTGGCACGGTAGAGGGCATGGTCGGCACTGCGGATCAGGTCGGACAGACGGGTGCCCGGTATCCACTGGGCCAGGCCGCCCGACACGTTGAGGAACAGGTCGTGCCCGTCCGTCAGGCGCAGCACGGCTGCCGCAATGCTCTGGCGCAACCGTTCGGCGGTCACCATCGCATGGGGCAGGTCGGCCCCCGGCATCAGCACAATCATTTCCTCTCCGCCGTAGCGGGCGCACAAATCGGTGGCCCGCAGATTGCAGCGCAGGAGTTGCCCCAGATGCCGCAGCGCCTCGTCTCCGATCTGGTGACCGTATTGGTCATTGACCATCTTGAAGTGGTCAATATCCAGCATCAGCAGTGATGCATGCTGGCCGGTGCGCTCGCACAACTCCAGCTGCTTGGGAAACACCTCCTCGAACCACACCCGGTTGTGCAGGCCCGTCAAGGCATCGGTCTCGGCCTTGTTGCGGTACTCGCGTTGCAGCTCCATGCTGCCGAGCAGCACCACATTGTTTTCGCGGATGCGCCGCGTCAGCACATGCAGCAGGTTCAGTGCCATAGCTTGCTGGGATGCCAGCATGCGCCACAGCACGGCCTTGGAAATCGCCAGCAGTTGCGTCGGTACTGCGGCGACGACGTAGGCCGACGGCGGACTGGTGTCGATGATGGAGAGTTCGCCGACGCAGTCGCCCACACCCAGCCGCACCAGCGGGTTGATCACCTTGGGCTCCAGGCAAACCATGAGTTCACCATCCAGCACGATGTAGATATTGGTGTTGAGGTGCTTGGGGTCGAGCAAGACCTGGCCCGAATCAATGGCATGCAGGCGGCTCTCCTGCAGTTCGGGCTCCAGCTTTGTCAGATCCACGCCCTGGAAAAGCCTCGCGTTACCCAAGCGGGGAAGCAGAAACTCCAGGGAAACACCGGTATCCGCCATGGCCTTGCCTATTTCACGGCCACAGCGTCGCTGATGCGGTAGTACAGCCCATAGGGGTCGTCCTTGAGCACGGCAAACTGGCCTTCCACGACGACGGGCTCCAGTGTGTATTTGATGGGGGTCTTGGTCTTGACCTCGACCATGCTCTCCGGCCCGCCGGGCACGCAAAAGGAGCAGGTCAGCGGCACCGAGCTGATCAGGAAGTGTTTCTGCTTCTCGCCCGGCTCCAGCGGCATCATGAAGCCCTGCACGCGCTGGTTTTTCTGGTTGAGCGCCAGCACCGGCGCCGGGAAGACTGGCAGCATGCGGTTCTTTTCGACCTTGGTCTTCACATCGGTCAAAACCGACCAGGGCACCACGTCGGCACGTTCCTGCAGGGGGGCGAATGGGCTGTTGGGGCTGTGCACGCCGGCACCGGTGCCGGCAACTGGCACGCTCGCGCTGGTTGACGCGGGTTGGGCCGACACGGCCAGGGGAAGCAGGCCCGCGCCGAGCGCAACAAGCAGGGCCAGACGATGGAGGGCAGCGTGGGGGGTCATTTCTTTCCTTAACCTGCGCATCTTAATGCTCGTGCTTCATTCCGCAAAACTTGCCGATGGCCAGGCCCTTGCACGCCGCCAGCAACTCTTTGTTGCACACGTCCTCCTTCTTGCCCGACTCCAGGCACTTGGCCGCAGCTTCATGGGCAGCAGCCATGGCGCGGTGGCGGGCGATGTCGTCCCGGGTTTGTCTATCGTTGTGCGACTCGGATGCTATACAAATAGTAGCGCCAAAGGCAATAACGACGAGGGCTAGAAGCTGTTTTTTCATATGGTCTCCGGTAGGAATCAATGCAGTGGGAGTTAGCGGCCCTGCAGAAGTTCCAGCACGCTGACGCGGTAGGCGCCCAGCGCCGGCAGCAGTGCCGCGCCCAGGGATACGCCCAGCGCCAGCGCCGGCACCACGGCCAGTTCGCTCGGCCAGACCATGCCGCCAATCAGCAGCGTAGTGTCCAGCTTCAAAAACCAGCCCAGCGCCGCCGCAAAGCCCTGGCCCAGCAGCAGGCCCAGCCCCGCCGCCAGCAGGCCCAGCCAGACGGCCTCGCACAGCAACAGCGCAGCCACCTTGGCCGGGGGGGCACCCAGCATGCGCAACAGCGCCAGATCGCCCCGGCGCTCGCGCACGGCGCTCCACAACGCAATGAACACACTCAGTGCGGCGGTCAGCAGCAGCACGCCGGCAAAGGCACGCAGCACATCGGTGCCCAGGCCCAGCATGTTCAGCAGGCGGCTGATCTCCAGCGCGGGCGCGGCGGCCTGCATCTCGGTGCTGGTGTTGACATAGCGCGGAAAGCTCAGAGCCGCCATCGGCGTCTTGTACTGCACCAGGGCCATGGTGACCTCGCGCTCTTCTTCCATCGCCTTGCGGTCGTCGTCGTCCAGCGCCGTGAAGTCCTCGTGCACCTTCCACACCGAGGCGGTATCGGTCAGGATCAGACGGTCCAGCACGCTGCCGCTAGGCGCCAGGATGCCGACCACGGTGTAGCTGCTGTCGCCGTGGGCGTGGCCCCCAACGCCCAGGCCGTGGGTGCCAACAAAGGTTTGTCCCAGCGCGGCACCCAGCTTGGCGGCGGCTGTGGAGCCCAGCACCACCTGCATCGGCGCATCCCACAGACGGCCCTGGGCCAGCGTGGCCGCATAGTGCGTGAGGTAGGCGTGTGAGGTGCCGACGATGCGGTAGCCGCGCAAGCTGTCGCCCAGGCTGATCGGAATGACGCTGGCCACCATGGGGTGCTTTTCCAGTGCCTTGACCGCCTGCTGCGGCACATTGCCCGGTGGCACATCGATGTGCAACACGCCACTCAAAATGAGCTGCATCGGACTGCCCTTGGCACCCACTACCACGTCAATGCCGGCCAGGTCGCGGTCAAACGCGCGGCTGAGCTGGTGGCCCACCAGCACCAAAAAGGTGATGGACGCCAGCCCCAGGCTCAGCAGCAGCACATTGAGCGCCGCACCCAGAGGCCGGGACCACAGGTAGCGCCAGGCAAGGGCCAGGGTCTTCATGCTAGCGTTTTCATAGCGATAACCGCAATAACCACGAGGGCTGGATGCCAATTTCGCCATTAGTCTCAGGCGCCAACAGTCCCGCCACCCGGGCGTCGTGCGTGGCAATGACCAGCGTGGCGCCCTGCTGGCGGGCGGTATCCAGCAACAGGCCCACCGCCTGGGCGGCGGACGCGTCGTCCAGGCTGGCCGTGGGTTCATCCGCCAGGATCACCCGGGGTTGCAGCAGCACGGCCCGCGCCAGCGCCACGCGCTGTGCCTGCCCACCCGACAGCTGGCCGGGCTTGCGCTGGGCCAACTCGTCCACGCCCAAGGTTTGCAGGGCGGCGTGGATGCGGGCGGCGTCCTCCGACTGGCCGGCCGCCCACTGCGCCATCGCCAGATTCTGGTACACGCTCAGGGCGGTGCTCAGATGGAGCTTTTGCGGTAAAAAGCCGATAGCCCTCGCCCGCCATGCGTCAGCCGCTACGGATTTGAGAGCATCGAGAATTTGATCGGCCACCACCAAGGCACCCGCAGTGGGCGCCACTAGGGCTGCCACCAGGGCCAGCCACGTGGACTTGCCGCAGCCCGAGGGGCCGCTGAGCAGCAGCACGGCGCCCTGCGGCACCTCCACGTCCGGGAAGGCCAGCAGTGGACCATTGGGATACTGGTAACGCAGGCCCTGGGTGCGGATCATGGAAGCCGGATGTGCGAGGCAGTTGCTCGCCGGGTCGGACGGTTTACTCCTGCGCTGCGCGAATCGTGTCGCGCCCGTTGCGGTCCTTGGCCTTGCCCAACTCGGAGTCCAGCACTCGGGTCAGCTTGTCCACCGCATCGGTGAAGGCGGCGGCCATCTTGTCAGCATCGGCCGTCACCGAGACGGCGGGCCGACCGGCTACGCGGGCTTCCAGGCGGCAGCGTTTGTCGTTGGTGCCGGACTTGCCAGCGTCCACGTCGGTCAAAAAGGCTTCGACGCGGGTGACCGTTTCAGCAAAACGGGCCAGACGGGTTTTGGTTTCGTCCTGAATCCATTGGGCGAGCGATTCGCCGCCCTGGATGTGGTCATCGGTGTGAACTTGTACTTGCATAGATATTCTCCTGGTTGGGTCCCGTCGCCGGAGGCATCACGGAACGACAAACCTTTATAGCACGCAGGCCGCAGTATGTTTTGCGGTGGCTCAAACTGCGCCGCCAAAAAGGTCAATCCACACCTGGTGACAGGGCAATCGCAAACTGGCGGATGTCGGGTTCGTCCGCTGCCAGCTTCACCATCTTCTCGAAACGAAATCCCAGTTTCTCCAGCATGCGACTGGAGTCATGGTTGTCGGGGTTGACCACGGCGATGACGCGATGCAAACCATGCTGGCGCACCGCAGTGTCCAGCACCGCACGCGTGGCCTCGGCCGCATAGCCCTGGCCACAGAACTCGGGCAACAGTGCGTATCCGATATCCACGTCATCCAGGGCATCGCGCCGGATCAGGCCGCACATGCCAATGGCCTCGCCCGACGCCTTCAGTTCCACGCGGTTCAGCCCAAAGCCGTGCCGCGCCACACTCGCGATGGGGCCGTTACGCAGATACACCCGCGCATCGTCCAGTGTGCGCACCCCCTTGTCGGCAATGTGTCGAATGAAAGTGGGCTCGTTGAGCAGCCGCACGATAAACGCCGCGTCGTCGACGGACAAGTGGCGCACCCGCAGACGTTCTGTTTCAGCCACGACCATGCAAACCGCTCCCCGCAGAAAAATAAATGGTGGGCCATCGTACCCCCAGCACGCATCCGCGGCAGGCCTTACCCTGCGCCCGGTAAAATCGTGGGCTCTGACCGAACTGACCCCACCATGACCGACACCGCCTCCACTCCTCCCCCACAACCCGGCCTGCAGTCCCTCTCCAAGTCCTTCGAGCCCGCCGCGCTGGAAGCCCATTGGGGACCCGAGTGGGAGAAGCGCGGTTATGGCGTGGCCGGCTACCGCGGCACGCAGGTGCCGAAAGAAGGCCAGCCCTCGTTTGCCATCCAGTTGCCCCCGCCCAATGTGACCGGCACGCTGCACATGGGCCATGCGTTCAACCAGACCATCATGGACAGCCTGACGCGCTACCACCGCATGCTGGGCGCCAACACGGCGTGGATTCCCGGCACGGACCACGCCGGCATTGCCACCCAGATCGTCGTCGAGCGCCAGTTGCAGGACCAGGGTGTCAGCCGCCACGACCTGGGCCGCAAAGCCTTCGTCGAGAAGGTCTGGGAGTGGAAAGAGAAGTCGGGCAACACCATCACCACCCAGATGCGCCGCATGGGCGACAGCGTGGACTGGAGCCGCGAATACTTCACGATGGACGAGAAGCTGTCCAAGACGGTTACCGAGACCTTTGTGCAGTTGTACCAGCAGGGCCTGATCTACCGCGGCAAGCGACTGGTCAACTGGGATCCGGTGCTGATGAGCGCCGTGAGCGATCTGGAGGTGGAGAGCGAAGAGGAAGACGGCTCGCTGTGGCACATCCGCTACCCATTTGCTGACGGCCCGCAGCTGGTCAACGGTGAGCTGGTGGAAGGCCTGGTGGTGGCCACCACCCGCCCCGAGACCATGCTGGGCGACGTGGCCGCCATGGTGCACCCCGAGGACGAACGCTATACCCACCTGATCGGCAAGCACGTCACCCTCCCGTTGTGCAACCGCACCATTCCCGTGATTGCCGACGACTACGTGGACAAGGCCTTCGGCACCGGCGTGGTCAAGGTCACCCCGGCGCACGACCAGAACGACTACGCCGTGGGCCAGCGCCACAAGCTGCCCATGATCTGCGTGTTGACGCTGGACGCCAAGATCGACAGCAACGCGCCCGCCGCCTACGTCGGCATGGACCGCTTTGCCGCTCGCAAACAAATCGTCAAGGACCTCGATGCGCTGGGCCTGCTGGTGGAAGTGAAGAAGCACAAGCTGATGGTGCCGCGCTGCGCCCGCACCGGCCAGGTCATTGAGCCCATGCTTACCGACCAGTGGTTTGTCGCGATGAACAAGGTCAGCCCGCAGGACGCCACCGGAAAGTCCATCGCCCAGAAGGCCATCGACGCTGTGCAATCCGGTGAGGTGCGCTTCGTGCCCGAGAACTGGATCAACACCTACAACCAGTGGATGAACAACATCACCGACTGGTGCATCAGCCGCCAGCTGTGGTGGGGCCACCAGATCCCGGCCTGGTACGACGAAGATGGCAAGGTCTATGTGGCGCGCAACGAAGCCGAGGCACAGGCCCAGGCACCGGGCAAGACACTGCGCCGCGATGAAGATGTGCTGGACACCTGGTATTCATCTGCCCTGGTGCCGTTCAGCACCATGGGCTGGCCCAACCAGGGTGACAGTGCCACGGAAGACTACAACCTGTACCTGCCGTCCTCCGTGCTGGTCACCGGATACGACATCATCTTCTTCTGGGTCGCCCGCATGATCATGATGACCACGCACTTCACGGGAAGAGTGCCGTTCAAGCATGTCTACATCCACGGTCTGGTGCGCGATGCGCAAGGCAAGAAGATGAGCAAGAGCGAGGGCAATGTGCTGGACCCGGTCGACCTGATCGACGGCATCGAACTGGCACCGCTGCTGGACAAGCGCTCCGAAGGCCTGCGCAAACCCGAAACTGCTCCTCAGGTGCGCAAGAACACCCAGAAGGAATTCCCAGAGGGCATTCCCGCCTTTGGCGCCGACGCCTTGCGTTTCACCTTTGCATCATTGGCATCGTTGGGTCGCAGCATCAACTTCGACAGCAAGCGCTGCGAGGGTTACCGCAATTTCTGCAACAAGCTGTGGAACGCCACGCGCTTTGTGTTGATGAATTGCGAAGGTCAGGACTGCGGCTTGCTGGAACACACCAAGGAACAGTGCGCTGTCGGCGGCGACGCCCACGGTTATCTGGAGTTCAGCGCGCCCGACCGCTGGATCGTCTCGCTGCTGCAAAAGGCCGAGGCCGAAGTGGCCCAGGGCTTTGCCGACTACCGTCTGGACAATGTCGCCAACACCATTTACGACTTTGCCTGGAACGAGTTCTGCGACTGGTACCTGGAAATTGCCAAGGTGCAGATTCAGACCGGCACGCCCGCCCAGCAGCGTGCCACACGCCGCACCCTGATCCGCACGCTGGAGACCCTGCTGCGCCTGGCCCACCCCATCACGCCCTTCATCACCGAAGCCCTGTGGCAACAGGTGGCGCCCGTCGCTGGCCGCTCAGGCCCATCCATCAGCATCGCCGCCTACCCCATCAGCCAGCCCGAGCGCATTGATGAAGATGCGATAGCGCACGTGGCCAAGCTGAAGCAGTTGGTGGACGCCTGCCGCAACCTGCGCGGCGAGATGAACGTGTCACCATCCACCCGCTTGCCACTTTTCGTCGTCGCACAGACGGCCGACGAGCGCGCATTCCTGCAGGGCGCAGCACCCGTGCTGCAGGCCCTGGCCAAGCTCAACGAGGTGCGTTTGTTCGACGACGAAGCTGCGTGGCAAGCGGCGGCACAGGCCGCGCCGGTCGCCGTGGTGGGCGAGGCGCGCATTTGCCTGCACATGGAAGTTGATGTAGCGGCCGAGAAGCTGCGCCTGGGCAAGGAAGTGGCACGTCTGGAAGAACAGATCAGCAGGGCCCAAGCCAAACTGGGCAACGAGGCCTTTGTGGCCAAGGCTCCGGCCGCCGTGCTGGAGCAGGAGCGCAAACGCGTGGCCGATTTTGCGGACACGCTGGCCAAAATGCGCGAGCAGCTCGCGCGGCTGG
>Ga0208398_100701_pt1 | contig 17875 bp, 9 predicted proteins | sample LakWasMe79_HOW10_2_FD_183905 | JGI IMG/M metagenome (GOLD analysis project Ga0208398, IMG submission 183905) | Freshwater sediment methanotrophic microbial communities from Lake Washington under simulated oxygen tension - Sediment Metagenome... | ecosystem: Environmental > Aquatic > Freshwater >...
GTATCGCCGTCAAGATCCGTGTCCAGATTTAATGGCGATAATGTTACCGCTGCTTCTTCGGCAACTGTATAACTGTCATCAACAGCTACCGGCGCATCATTCACCGCAGTAACTGTAATCAGTTCATTGGCTGTGGCAGTGGCTGTTCCGTCTGTAATAACATAAGGGAAGCTTACTGCTCCGTTGTAATTCACACTTGGTGTAAAAGTAATCACGCCCGAAGCTGAGATATTCACTGTTCCGTTAGCAACCGTAATGGTTTGTGCAGCACCCGTTAAAGCTGTTCCGTTGATTGAAGCGATTGTCAATGTATCACCGTCAAGATCCGTGTCCAGATTTAATGGCGTTAATGTTACTGTTGCTTCTTCTGCAACCGTGTAAAGATCATTAACAGCTGCCGGTGCATCATTCACCGCCGTAACTGTAATCAGTTCATTGGCTGTGGCCGTGGCTGTTCCGTCTGTGATAACATAAGGGAAGCTTACCGCTCCGTTGTAATTCAAACTTGGAGTAAAAGTAATCACACCCGAAGCCGAGATATTCACTATTCCGTTAGTAACAGTTATTGTCTGCGCTGTGCCGGTTAAAGCTGTTCCGTTGATTGAAGCGATTGTCAAGGTATCGCCGTCAAGATCCGTGTCTGAAGCAAGAGGGGTTAATGTTACCGTTGCTTCTTCGGCAACGGTATAACTGTCATTAACGGCTACCGGTGCACGATTAATAACCTGCAATAGTGCTACATTTGATGAAAGCTGTGCACAAACATTTGAAGTACTTGTTACATCTAATCTGTACTGATAATTATTATATGAATGCGGAATATTCGCCAGCGTCAGTGAATTGGTTGTTGCATTTGAAAAAACGGGATTCGTTCCTCCATTAGCAACAGTTGTCCAATTTAAACCATTATCAATGCTTTGTTTCCAAACATACACAAGGTGAGTCCCAGTAACTGTTGCAGAAAAAGTTGTACTCAAGCCCGGATTTGTATTCTTGTCTGTTGGCTGTGCTGTTATTGAAACCTTATTAGATACTAAATAATTTGCTAATGCGGTACCATTTGTATTTACAGGCGTCGAATAAGAAGCTGCTGTAACTTTACCATCTGCTGCATTTGTTACAGGGGGATTTCCTGTACCATAATATCCGTTTGAATCTGGATCTGCATTAACAGTACCATACGCTTCTACTGAATCAGGACATCCGTCATTATCAGAGTCTAAATCCAATTGATTTATTATTCCATCCAGATCAGTATCATATCTATCATCTACACCATCCGAATTTACATCAATAAATCCAGAAGCATCTTTATCAACATAGTTAAGTTTTTTATCACCATCAGCATCTTCAAAGGGATCAGGTAAACTTCCTATTTCAACTGTATCTAAAATACCGTCATTATCATCATCCAAATCACATTCTACATTAAGACCATCATTATCCTGATTCCCTTCATAATTAGGATTTTCTATAGGAATGTATAATGAAACACTGCCTCCTGCTGATCCATTTTGAGAACCGTTTCTTTCTCCGTCTAAATGCTGCCCGCCAATACCACCACTTGAAACTAATGTGACATTTGCAGGCAAACTTGCTAAAGAATAGAGCAAAGCACCGCCACCGCCACCGCCTCCAGGACCGTGATAAGTATTTGTATTTAAGTCCTGTCCATCACCTCCTTTGGTAGATACAGTAAGATTACCAGTAAAAAGTGGCGTTTTTAAAACCACCGTTCCTCCTGCACCACCTCCGCCTCCGCCATCTGGTGCTCCAGAAGGGTTAACCGCTAATGGCGCAAAACCATCTGCTATAATTGAATAACCGTTACCGACAATTTCATTAGCAAAAATAATCACAATACCTCCTCCATCTGCAGCAGAAGAAGGATTACCTGTTGTAACATATCCAGATCCGCCAGCTCCTCCTAAAAAAACTTTATCCTGGGCAAAATAGGATGTCAAGCTAACTCCTCCAATACCGCCGGCATTTAGTCCATTAACATCACACCAGCGTTTTCCGCCTTCACCTCCGGCTCCATAATTGGATCCGCCTCCACCGCCTGAATCACCTGCAACACCAGATCCCCCGCCATTAGCTCTCGGTGATCGTCCTCTATTGGTACTCGTATTGTCTAAAACAATCCCATCTCCCTTTGTAAAAGAAGCAGTATAAGCACTGCTCTGCACATATTGAGTAGCAGGGTTGATGGTGCAGTCATTATTAGGACCATTTGTCAGCATTTGAATTCCCTGATAACCCTTTCCTGCAACATCTATATTGGCATTAAAAGTTACCTTATCAGCCTGAATAGCCAAGACACCTCCTGTTTTGTCAGCATTGACCCAGTCTTTTGCAGTCAAAGTACCATTAATATTTACTGTCCCTGTATATTTTGGAACTTTAACGATTTGAACAAGCCCTGCAATTGTGTAACTTTTTATCAAAGGATACATCGGCGTCACCACATTGCCTACAATACTTTTAATTTCGAAAAATTCATAATTACCAGTATTGTTAATTGCTGTAATGGCACCGCCCGCATTAGTATTAGCTGTATTAATTGTAGCTCCTTTCATTTGAATTATCAATGCCTTGTCACCAACAGAAAGTCCTGTTGCATCACTGACTGTAATAGTATTAACACAGGCTAAATCACAAGGAGCACAAACTGGCTGATTAATGGCTGTAATCGAAAAATAGCTATTTACAATTCCTGAAATGTTAGTTTGAGAAAAACCTTTCAGGTTAAACAATATAAAAAAAAGAATCAAAAACCGACTTAAACCTCTTTTTTTATTAATCAATAAAATTTTCATACTAAGAATTATGTTTCATTTCTGTTGCATTTTTAATTGCAAAGGCATAAAGCGAACAGCCATAAGCTGCAACAGTATTTTTGTTTGGGAAAATTTTCCAATTAAATTACCACAGTTAAAACTTTGCAAAGAGTTTTACAAAGCATTCATTTATTTGGGCGTATTTTTAATTGAAAAGATATCTGTTAAGAACCTAATTTCTCAATTCCAAATTATTCAAACCAAGAATCAGGAGTTCTTCTATTGTACTTTTAGGCACAAAAGTTTGGGAAAAACCGTCAAAAACAGCGACAGTATTTTTAGCTTTGAAAAGACTCTCCAAAACTCAAAGAGTAATGTTTTTTTCATAAAATAAATTATTGGTTTTACATCGTGCAAAAAAACAAAATCAAGTTTTAAGCAAGCTGTTTGCGCTTTCGAACCTTGTCCAAAAACGAAGATTTTGGCAAACATTTTTTTGAAAAACTTATTAAAACTTTAAAAAAACCTCTTAATCAGACACTTACATTTTATGATAAAATCCCTGTCAATTTTTTAAATTATTGCTCCTAAAAAACCTATTGATTAACTTTGTCTCACTTAAAAGCCAATAGCTTTATAAGTTTTGACAAAAACAGCTCCAATGCATCCCTATATTTCTATACTCACTATTTTTCTGGCTATTCTGATGGCTTATCACAATTGGAACATCAACCGAAATTCCATTTTTTTATCAGGCTTCATTTATATCCTTTCATCATATTCCTTAATACACTATATCCTGTTTTTTAAAAAAAGTGTCTTTTTGCTGGCTGTTTTTTACAACAATACTGCTCCAATAGGTTTTCTAATTGGTCCGTTATTATACTTTTATGTAAGAGGTACACTTTTTGACAATAGTAAGCTCACTAAAAAAGATTTCCTGCATTTAATTCCTGCATTCATCAATTTGGTCAGTATAACGCCCTATCTGCTGACTCCCTTTGCTTATAAGTTATCATTGGCTCAAAGAATAGTCCAAGACACTATGGTCGCAAAGACTTTTACGGTTGGACTTTATCCTAATATTGTAAACATTATTGCAAGACCCGCTTTGCTTTGCATCTATTTGATATCGGTACTTGTTATGCTGTTTCGTTTTTGGTCAAAAATGAATACCAACAAGCGTATTCCAAAAACACAAACACGCAATGTATTAATATGGCTTTTCAGCTTTGTGTTCGCTGTTTTTTTAATTGTTATTTGTTTTGCTGTACTTTCCTATTCCTTTTTGAAAGAACCGAATCCAGACTTAACACAATTAAAAACAAGTTTACCAATGGATATTATCAGTTTTTGCTTGCTTATGATTCCTCTGAGTTTACTCATTTTTCCTGAATTACTCTATGGAATTCCGCAAAGGAAAAAAAACAAAAAAAGAAGTTTCATACAACAAGAAGAAACAGATACAAAAAATGACGAAATAATACTATCAGAAAATGACAGTATAGGCAACAAAGAAAATGCCTCCAAAAAAGAAGAGAATAACCCAATTCAATCAGAACTTGAGCTAAAAGACATTGAACCAAGATTTATAGAACTATCTCAGTCCATTTTAACTTATATCAAAAAAAGCGAAATCTTCCTAAATCCGAATTTTTCGATGGAAGAACTATCCCGATCTATGAACGTACCCAAACATCACCTTTACTATTGCTTCAACAGTGTATTAAAAATTAAGCTAACCAAAATACGAGCTGAACTTAGGATTGAATATGCAAAAAAACTGATAGAAGATGGACTTTTAGATTCATTGACACTAAATGCAATAGGAAACAAAGCAGGATTTTCGTCTCGTTCTTCTTTTCAAAGCACCTTTAAAGATGAAGTAGGCTGCACTCCTGGTGAATATCTAAAAATGAAAGGATAATAAACATTTAAATCACACAATCCCCAAACTGACGTTTTCAAGTGATCACCTAATTTTAAAATTTCCAATCTTTCAATATTCAAAGTTTATAACTATTTTTGTGTAAACAACTCCCATGAGTTATGTATTTTTCAAAGGATACTTTGTTTTATTTTGTAATAGTTTGATTTTAATTGTACCTTTTAATTTTTAAACCTTGAAAACACTAGGTTGTTATTTTCTGCATTGGAAAATAGTGGTACTAAATAAAAAAAATAAGGCTTTTATAATCAACATATTAACACGAGTATGTTTTTTTTTTATTTAGTTTCACTTTTGGGTATTACTTGAGGTTCTGTCTAAATCGGTCTACTTTAAAGTGAAATATTATAATTGCTTTAATTATAAAATACTGTACACTTATCCTCTGTCTTCTTTTTGTCAACAAGAAATCAACAGTATCCCACGATTTGTCAACTGCCCTATAAAAATACCACCATTGACCTTTTATGTAAGATTCATTCTTTTGTAATACACTAAATGGCTTAAACTTATAGACCAACGTTGGGCTACAGCATGATTAATCTGAACCCTAGCATTTTCACTATCTCTTCACTATCTCTATAACTTAAAGAAAAGCTAAGTCTGGAATGAACCTCTTTTTTAAATTTTAAAAGTCAACACTGTTTTGAAGTACATTTTTTCTTTTCCAATACAGCAAATATATTACTCCCAGCGAAATTGCAAAAATATCAAATTTCATAATCTGCGGGATACGCATTATTTGATCATTGTAGTAGCTTCCGCCAAGAAGAGCGCCACATCCTATTCCCAGCTCCATTGAAATATACATCGTTGCAACAGCTTTGCCCCTATGCCCGGGACTGCTTAAATCAATTGTCCATGCGCTGATTGCTGGTGACAAAATTCCTGTACCGGCTCCGTAAATTCCTGCACCGACAAGTAATAATTGAATATCTCTTCCTTCACTTACAACAAAGAGCGCAAATGCCGTAATAATCAAACCAGCCAATATAACTTTTGGACGTCCATACCTGTCAGAAACTTTTCCTGCCACAAATCGAACTAAAACTGAAGTGATTGTAAATGCTGTAAAAAAAAGCCCTTTATTCTGAATACCCAAATGACTGCTCCAATCGGGAATCAAAGTTAGTATAAGTCCAAAAGCCGTGTAAGAAAAAAAAGTTACGACTCCAGCAGGGAGAGCATTTATATCAATAATATCTTGCCGGCCAAGAGAAAACATTGTCTTATGAAGTTTTTCTTTTTGTACCAATGTTTCTTTCATATTCATTACAATAATAATAGATAAAAATGCAAGCAATGATGAACAGTAAAACATGAAATTAATTCCAAATGCATTTGTTATCAAGCTTCCTACAGCCGGACCAAGCGCACCGCCTATACTGAAACATAAACCATGTATACCCAGCGCTTCTCCCCATCTTTTTTGCGGAATAATATCCGCAACATAGGCTGAAGTGGCTGTCGGTTTAAACCCGGTGGAAAAACCATGAACTAATCGCAACAAAAGAAATCCTGAAACAGAACTTAATACAGGATAAAGAAAACCACATACCACACATACTGATGAACCAACCGCCATAACTGGTACCCTCCCCCATTTATCAGTCAGCTTGCCACTGAATGGACGAGATATTCCAGCCGTTAGAGTGAATAGTGATATTATTAAACCTTTATATTGAGCACCTCCCATACTGCTTAAGTAATTTGGTAGTTCAGGAATCATCATGTTAAAACTTGACGAAAACAATAATGAGCTCATACAGAGTAAAACAAATTGAACTGTATAAATTGACTTTTCCTTGGGTGGCATTAGATGGCGTTTAATATTCTTCAAATATAAATCTTATTCTTAAATACTAAAAGCAACACAAAATCCCAGTAAATGAATTTCAATAATTATTTAATAAATATAAGAATTCAGCATAGCATCAAATTATTTTAAAAAAAATGAACTTAAAAATAGTGCACTTGAATTCACTGCAAAAGACAGTGGAAATGAACCAACAATACCTATATTATTAATTTGAGATTAAGATTCATAAATGTATTCCTTGTTCCCCTTAAATTAATTATATTTGCCCCGCTTAAAAAACTGGACTGATTCAATCATAAATATTTTTTTTTCGACAGTTGCAAGAGTAAAATCGATCTATAATTTTTAACCAAATATATATTTGGCAACTTTTTAACAGCTTCAAATTCAAAAATGAATTCATTTAAAACCATTTTATACGCCTTTATAATTTTACTGTCCTGTAATACCGTTTTTGCACAACAAACAGAGCCGACTATCGACTTCCATAGCTTTCCGCAACCTTCATTATCTGAAAACACAATAGCCGACAACAGCACCAAGGGGAATCTTAATCCTTACAACATGCTTACTTTGACTGACAGCACATTTGTACAAAATGCAATTAACTACCCTCCAAGCAAAAGAGATTATACAAGATTAGGATATGATACTGCAATGTACTTTGGCGCTGCAGTGATTTCATTTGGGATATTGTATGCAATGCCTGAAAGCGTGACTAATTGGGACAAACAAGCGATGAAAGAAAACGGAATTGGATATAAGTGGAAACAAAATGTAAAAGCAGGCCCTGTTTGGGATAAAGATGACTGGGTTTTAAACTACGTTACCCATCCTTACGCAGGAGGAATTTATTACATGACTGCAAGAAGCAGCGGTTTCAATATTTTTGAATCCTTTTTATATTCGGCTTTTATGTCTACCTGTTTTTGGGAATACGGAATAGAAGCATTTGCCGAAATACCTTCCAAACAGGATTTAATAGTTACACCGGTACTTGGTTCTGTTGTCGGAGAAGGATTTTTCTATTGCAAAAAAAGCATCTTAAGACATGATAAAAGAGTTTTGAAATCCAGATTCCTGGGTTATACCTCTCTGTTTTTGATGGATCCTTTCAACACGCTTTTGGATAGTTTTGGATATCAGCAAAAAGTAAAAACACAATTAGGACTGGCTCCTGTAGGTTTTGACAAAGGGGCAAACAAGGCCATATGGGGATTGAATTTCAATATGCAATTCTAATAGTTAAGTATTTTTAACACACTGACAATCATTTTATTAAATTCTTTCTTTCAATAAAAGTTTTATTCAAACAGTTGCGTTAAAATTTAAAAATAAATTGGATTTTAACATCTGTGAAAAAAAATAATTATTACTTTTATTCCATGCTAATCGTTATTCTAAAGTAAAAACAACGTTAGTTATTAATTCAGATTAGCACGGAGTTTTCACTGATTTATTAACCTAAAAAATGATTTTTTTGAGCGAGTTTGAAATTATTGCCGCTTGTCTTTTTTTGGTTTTAAATTATATAATTTATACAAAGACTATTTTAAAGCACAAGCAAATAAATAAATCGTTTACCAAAGTAGTAACAGTTAAAAAAGTAACACCTAGGGGTTAAGTAAAAGATTTATAATCTGATATTTTTTTACAAAAAAATAAGAGAATAAACTTTAAATGTATAAGTAACCAATGGTTTTAATGTGAAATTTATACTTTACTGCATACAGCAGATGTTTTGATTTATAGGCAAATCATTTAATAAAGTAATTTACGCTTTGTAAATACTTGTATTACATATACGTTAAGTATATAAAGTGCTTGAATATACTTTTGAAAATGCAAGAAAATGTTTTATTTTTGTTTATATCTATAGGGTACAAACAAAAGTAAGAGGAAAAGGCTAATCAAAATGATTAGCCTTTTTTTTTATTCCTTTATTAAATAGATTCCATCGTCTTTAATCTCGATTAACTTTTCCTTATACAAAGCACCAATGGCTTTTTTGAAGGTCTTCTTACTCATTTTTAAAACCGTTTTAATGTCTTCGGGATGCGAATTGTCATTCAACCGTAAAAAACCTCTGCTTGCTCTTAATTCGTCCAGAATTTTTTCGGCATTAGGTTCTATGCTTTGATAGCCCTGAACCTGCAATGCGACATCAATCTTGTTATCAGGTCTGATAGTTTTGATAAATCCACGCATACGATCTCCAGTACGTATCGAATCATCATAGACTTCATCTTTGTACAACAATCCTTTATGCTTTTCATTAATGATTACATTAATTCCCAATTCGGTAATATGCGAAACTATAAGATCCACTTCTTCCCCCTTTTCAACGGTAAGATGGTCATTTTTCAAAAACTGATTCAATTTACTGGATGCTACCAAACGATTGGTTTTTTTATCCATATAAAGATATACCAAGTATCGTTTTCCTTTTTCCATAGGACGGGCCTGTTCCTTAAACGGAACCAATATATCCTTCTCCATTCCCCAATCCATGAAAGCGCCAATTTGATTGATATAATTCACTCTCAAAAGGGCAAATTCATTTAATAAAATATAAGGTTCCAATGTTGTTGCAACAGGTCGCTCTTCGTGATCCAGGTAAACAAAAACAATAAGTTCCTCTCCTATTTCAAATTCATTGGGCACATATTTATTCGGCAGCAGTACATCATATTTTCCTTCCGGGTCTTTTTCTGGGTTTCCCAAAAACAAACCCACTTTGGTATCACGCAATATCGTCAGCGTGTTGTATTTTCCTATTTCAATCATTTTTATTCAGATTCTAAGTTGTAAATCCAACTAAGTTTAAGGTGCAAAGGTACAAACTTTGAAAATGGATTTAAGAAAACATTTCCAATAAAAAAAGCGCCTGTTAAAGACGCTTTCAAATAATTCAATTTACTTTAATTGTAAACACTTTCTCTTCCAAAATGCAAAGCCAGCAAATAATAAACTACTGCTCTGTATTTACTTTTATTTGATTTTCCATATTTTTCCAAAACTGTATCAATACCTTTTAGCAGTTCAGGACCATCTTTTAAACCTAATTTTTTAATTAAAAAATTATTTTTCACCGTCGCAATTTCGGATTGTTGTGTTCCTGCTATGATCGAAGAGTCTGGATTGTATATTGACGGCCCACAACCAATAGTTACTTTGGTCAATAAGTCCATGTCCGGTGTAATCCCGCATTTTTCTTTTAAATCAGCTGCGTACTTTACAATTAATACATCTTTTGCACTCATAAAAATATATTTAAGGTTTATACTTACATTTCATAACTACCTCAAATTTAGTAATTTATTATTATAGTGTGCGATTTTTATTCATTATTTTTTCATAAAATTTTTACAAACAAAAACAGATTACAGCAACTCTTTAAAATACTGCAATAAGACTGTGTTGTTTTCTTCAGTTGGTGTAAAGACTTCTAAAATTACGGGCTTATCATTTTGAGTATACAGTAAGTCCAAACTTTTGGACAGACTCGGTTCATCTTTGGCAGTCAAATAATCAAATCCATACATTCTACATAAATGTTCTGCTGTCAGATTATGGGATGTTTCAAAAAAAGTATTGAAAACAGGTGTTTCCGAATGTCCGGGCAAAATCCTGAAAATTCCTCCACCTCCGTTATTAATCAAAATAATTTTAAAATTTTTAGGTATATAATTATTCCAAAGTGCGTTGCTGTCATATAAAAATCCAATATCACCAGTAATCAAAACTGTTGGTTTTGCATTGGCGACAGCTGCACCGATAGCTGTTGACGTGCTGCCGTCTATTCCGCTGGTTCCTCTGTTACAGTAAACTTCAACAGATGAATCAATCTGAATTAATTGTGCATATCGGATTGCCGAACTGTTACTTATTTGTAACTGGCTGTTTTTAGGCAGGCTGTTAATCACTTTTTCAAAAACTTTGAAATCTGTAAAAGATATTTTTGACAAATATTCATCATGCTTTTCTTTACGCAACACTTTAACGGCATTGAGTTTTGAGAAATAATCACTTTCAACTTTCGAAGTTAAAGGCAAAAAGGCCTTAAAAAAGGTATTGGGGTCAACTTCAAAATGCTCTGACAGACAACCAAAAGTATCATAAGCCCTTAATGTGTCGACATGCCAATGGTGATCCGGCTTGTACTTTCTAAAAAAGCCTTTAATTCGTTTCGACACGACCATTCCTCCAAGAGTGACCAGAATTTCAGGACGAAACGTTTCAAAATTTTCTGCTGTAAAAGGAGTAATAATAGTATCAATGTTACTTATAAAACTTTTGTGGCACACATTTGAAGTGTTTTCTGTCATCACCACCACCGATTCGTCATTGGCGAAAGCCTCAATCACCTCTTCAGCAATTGCATTGGGTTCGTTTACCCCTATTAAAATCAATTTTCGGGTGGCTTTATCCCAAATTGATGCTGAATCCTGTAAATCTTTTATATCTATCGTACGGTTTACTTTTGCGGAAGCGATAATAGTACTGTTTACACTTAACTCAGAAACCGTTTCGTACAAAGGTTCTTCAAACGGAGCATTGATATGAACAGGTCCTTTTTTGGCAATGGCCGTATTGATGGCTTCATTTATTTTTCGATCGTTTTCTTCTGAAGCCGCTTCAAGCAAATTTGCATTGTATAAAGAATGATTCGAAAACACATTCTCCTGTCGGATAGTCTGCCCATCTCCAATATCAATCTTGCTTTGAGGTCTGTCTGCAGAAACCACTATTAACGGAATCTGACTATAGAATGCTTCGGAAAAAGCGGGATAATAATTCAATAAAGCCGATCCCGATGTACAAACCACAACAGTAGGTTTACGGGTTTGCTGGGCTATCCCTAAAGCAAAAAAAGCTGCGGAACGCTCATCGGCAATACTATAACAGTTAAAAGCAGGATTACTTGCAAAACCAATTGTAAGCGGGGCATTTCTTGAACCGGGAGATATGATAATGTTTGTGATTCCTTTGGCTGAAAAAATTTGAAGTATGCTTTGTGCTAAAGGTATTTTGGGGTAAATCATTTTGAAGGTTTAAAGGTTTTAATGTTTAAAAGTTTAAAAACAAAACTTCTAAAAAGTGTCTTGCAAAGTTACAAAGTTGTTAAAGCTTTTCTGCTGATTTTGGTCATATTTTCATATTTTTGAACAACAAATAATTACATATGAAAATAAAATTAAGACCTTATCAAACCGAGGACACTCAAGCCATATTGAATATTATCAATTATAATATTCTAAACTCGACTGCTCTTTACGATTATAGCATTAGAACTTACGATCAGCAAAAGGCAATATTGGAAGAAAAAATCAATAAAAAATTCCCAGTAATTGTTGCTGTAATAGATGATAAAGTGGTCGGTTTTGGTATGTATAGCGAATTTCGATTTAGGGAAGCCTATAAATATACTGTAGAACACTCTGTTTATGTAGATAATAGTCTTCACGGAAAAGGGATTGGAAAACTATTACTGCATGAATTAATCCAATTGGCAAAAAAACAAAAACTTCATACTATGATTGCTGTAATTGATGCAGAAAATCAAAGCAGTGTTGAGTTTCATGAGAAATTTGGTTTTAAAACCGTTGGAATCATCAAAGAATCAGGCTATAAATTTGACCGCTGGCTGCATTCGGTTTTTATGCAGTTGATTTTGGAATAGCAAACTAAACAATGATTATTCAAAGAAAGGCATAACTCATAAAGAATAGTATCTTTGCACTTTTACCAGTACTTATGAGCTTCACACTGCTTTCTTCTCCTTTACAGGGCTTTACCGATTTTCGTTTTCGAAATGCCATCAACAAATATTTTGGAGGTATTGACACCTATTACTCACCATACATTCGTTTGAATGGAAAATTAGTCATCAAATCGTCTTACGAAAGAGACCTGCTTCCTGAAAACAATATGGATCTGGAAGTTATTCCGCAAGTTATCACAAATGATGCTGATGAGTTTTTATTTGTGGCAAAATATGTCCGAGAATTGGGATATAAAGAACTGAACTGGAACTTAGGCTGTCCCTATCCGATGGTCACCAAATCCGGCATGGGTTCCGGACTTATAAGTAATACTGAGAAAATCAATCATATTCTGGACAGAGCGCACTCGGAAACCGACATTATTGTATCCATGAAAATGCGTTTGGGATACGACACTACCGAAGAAATTCTTGACGTATTGCCAATTTTAGATAATTATCCCATAAAAAACATTGCCATTCATGCCCGTATTGGAAAACAACTGTATAAAGGTGGCGTACATCTCGATGCCTTTCAGCATTGTATTGACAATACCAGACACAAACTGTATTATAACGGAGATATCACTTCTGTTTCCAAATTCCGGGAAATGCAGCAACGTTTTCCTTCCATAGACCACTGGATGATTGGTCGCGGTTTGATTGCTGACCCTTTTTTGCCCAGCATGATAAAAACAGATTCATTGGAATATCCTAAAAATAAAATGGAATTATTCAGCGCTTTCCACGACACACTCTATGAAGGCTATAGTGAATCATTGTCAGGACAAACCCATATTCTTTTGAAAATGCATCATCTATGGGAATACTTTTCAGTTATATTTTCAAATCCTCACAAAGTTCATAAAAACATCAAAAAGGCCAAAAGCATCAGAAATTATGAAGCTACTGTCAAAGAAGTAATAGCTAAAGGATAGTGTTCTGTCTAAAATACAGGTTAATTTAATCCATAAAAAAAGAGTTTGCATACCAAACTCTTTTTTTATCACTGATTACTGAGAATGAATAATGAAAACTACCCCTTAATCCATTTCACCACTTCCGGGTCAGTTGGCAACGTTTTTGGCGAAATTACTTTTTCAAGTTCCCCTTTTTCATTAATAAGGTATTTTTGAAAATTCCACTTTACTTCTGAATCTTCAAGACCATTTTTGGCCTTTTGTGTCAAAAATTGATAAACCGCACACATATCATCCCCTTTTACAGAAACTTTGTCCATCATTGGAAAGGTTACTCCATAATTTTGCTGACAGAAAGTGGCAATCTCTTCTTTGGTTCCAGGCTCTTGAGAAGCAAAATTATTGGCAGGAAAACCAACAATCACAAATCCCTTATCCGAATATTCTTTATACAAAGCTTCCAAATCCTTATACTGCGGAGTTAACCCACATTTTGAAGCGGTATTGACAATCATTACTTTTTTGCCTTTAAGTGTTGCAAAATCAAAAGTCTTACCGTATAAATCTTCTACCTTAAATTGATAAATGTTTTGCTTCACCTGTGCTTGGATTTGAATACTGAAAAGAAAAATTGCGCTAATCGCTATTAGTAGTTTTTTCATTGGTTCTATTTTTTTATAAAATTATAACAAATAGTGATTCCTTGAAAATTTATTTGGAATAAATACAAATTTTAAAAAAACAAAACATCAAGAACAGATGCCAAACCTGCAAATCTGAAATAAAAAATGCTCCCAAAAGGAGCATTTTTACTAACTAAATAATAACCAACTTTTTTTAGATTCCCCCATGTAAATTAATTTTCCAAACCAAAATTATAATTCACAAAATCTAAACAAACCAATCTGTTTTTATTTACACAAACACCGTGCCAAAAAACAGATTAAACAACAATTACAACGACTAAATACAATTATTTGTTTTTATTTAAAGTTTTATACTACAATTTTAAATAAATTTTTTAAATAAAACTTCCCATTAGAATTGAATAAAAAAAAGATGCCCCAAAGGAGCATCTTTCTAACTAATTGCAATCGATAATCTTTTATAGATATGTCCGCATTTACTAACCTAATAGTCTAACCTACAAAATCTTAGATTAATCAAACCTAATTTAATTATCTAAAACTATCTTGACAAATACCATGCCAAAACCAAATCAAACAAAAATTAAACTACTGAATAATAGCTCATTAAAACAAAACACAGTGTGATCTCAAAAAATATCAACCATTTTAAATAAAAAAAGATGCTCCGTCCGGAACATCTTTAATTAATTAACTGTAATAGACAATTCTATAGATATTATTTGTAAACCAACCTACCAACCTAATCTACAATATCTTGGAGTCATAAAACTATCTATAAGTAACTTTTCAAACACCGTGCCAAAACTCATTTAAATGACAATTTTATCTATAAAATACATGTTTTTAAACAAAAAGTAAGTTTTGTTTTATTTTCAAATAATATTTGGCATAAAAAAGACCCAACTTAAAGTTGAACCTTTGTAAATATTTATAAAACAGGTAATTACTTTTTATAAAACTTTCTGTATTTTGGGTAAGTAACTGCTCCAATCAATGAAATAGTTCCTATTGAATACCAAATCCAACTCAAAGAATGTGCTTCTCCACTTGCATAAGAATGTAATCCAACCAAATGAAAATTCACTCCATAATAAGTAAACAAAATCGATATGAAAGCAAACATACTCATTAAATTAAATGTCCACTTTCCTCTTAAAGAAGGAACAAATCGGGCGTGAATAACGAATGCATACACCATGATACTGATTAATGCCCAAGTTTCTTTTGGATCCCATCCCCAGTAACGTCCCCAACTTTCATTGGCCCATTGACCACCTAAAAAGTTTCCAATGGTCAGCATAATCAAGCCAATTGTCAAGGCCATTTCGTTGATATATGAAATTTCTTTTATATTCAAATCCATTTTAGCTTTGTTTTTTTCATTGGTAAAAAAGATTAAAACCAGCGATACAAAGCCTAAAATCATTCCCAATGCAAACGGTCCGTAACTGGCCACAATAACCGCTACGTGAATCATCAGCCAATAGGAATTAAGCACTGGCTGTAAATTGGCTATTTCCGGGTCTATCCAGTTTGCATAAGCCGCCGAAAGTATCATAGCCGTAACAAAAGCCGCTGAAGCAACCGTCAATTTTGACTTTATATCAAATATTAATCCAAAAAACATCGTTGCCCAAGCTACATAAACTATGGCTTCATAAGCATTACTCCAAGGTGCGTGACCTGAAATATACCATCGGGCACATAACGTAATGGTATGCAACAGAAAAAATACTGCAATAATTACATGCATCGAATTCACTAAAATGCGCAGTACTTTTGAATCTTTAAAAATTTGAAGAATTGCAAATACCAGCATCAAAATTGAAGCAAACAAATAGGCAAAAGGCAACTTCTGAAGCAGGTCGTATTTGTTGTAAGCGATTTCAAGATTAATTTTTTCTTCGCTAGGTCTTACTTTGCTTCCAAATTTTTTCTGGAAACCGTTGATGCTTTCCAATAAATCATTGGCTGTTTTATAATTTTTCGATTCTATAGCATGACCCAATGTTCCAAAATAAAGTGGCAAAATACTTTTAGTGTATGTCGAATCCATTCCTTTCATACCCGCATGCTCCAATTCCAGGTACGAAATCCATTTATTGCCCGGATCATTCGGTATCGGAAAAATTCTCAAAATACTTCCGCTTAAGGCCGATTCCATTAAGTTTACTTTCTTATCTGTTTCAACAAAATCTTTCTCAAATTGATTAGGATTTCCGGCTTTGTAAGCATCATCCAGATAAGGAGATAGTTTATAATTCCCTTTTTCATCGAAAAAGGCAATAAAAGGAGCAAATTTATCTTTCGGATCAATTCCAATTATTTTACGGATACTGTCATTTCCGGGTTTGATGTAGATAAGCGGAATTTCAATCCACAATTGAGCACTTTGTGTCATAGACAAAAAGACCTGATCGGAATTCATACCGTTGTAAGTATCAGAATGACTTACTTTTCTAAGTAATTCAGATGAAAAAGTGTTGATTGGCTTCATTCTTCCACCGGCGTCCTGAATAATCAATCGGCCAAACTTTGCCGCATGCTCCGGTGTTACCGTATAGGTCGTCAATACCGAATCCAATTGTGCCTGTGTTGGTTTTACTCTCACATGTCCTGTACTTTCAGAATGTGATTCTCCCGTTTTGTCAGCTGAATGGTCGTGATCATGTTCCTGAGCAAAACCGGTCAAACCAAACAGTAATGCAAAAATCGTAAGCAATTTTGCTTTTTTATTTTTCACCACATCTAATTTTCTTTTTAAATCGCCAAAGCGGGAATGTTTTGTAAAAAGCAGAGCAACCATACTGAAAAACAATAAAAAATAACCCAAATAGGTAATATTTGTACCCCAATAATCGTGATTTACAGACAATACCGTTCCTTTTTCGTCTGGATCAAATGAAGACTGGAAAAAACGATAGCCTTCATGGTCCAATACGTGGTTCATATAAATTCTGGCATCAAATGGTTTAACCGAATCCTGAACGGTCACCTGACTTTCAAAAGAAGAATAACTTTTCTCCGTTCCAGGATATTTTTGAGCAATAAAATCATTCAGCTTAATTTTGAAAGGCAATACATAAGCTTTGCTTCCGTAGAAAAAAGTATATTCATGCTCCCCTATTTTTACGGTTTTGGAATCTCCTGTTTTTCCTTTGGAACCAATCAATGTCACAAATTCTTCTTTTCCATTGGCAGAAAGCATAACCGTCAAAGCGTCTTCATGATTCTTTTCTTTGAAATTATTACTGCTTTCATAATCGATTACTCCTGTAACAGCAGGTTCCGGAAAAACAAAACGAATGTCGCCGATGCTGTACAATGAACGCATCATCAAAGGCTGAACAATGTCTTTTACTACTTTTCCTTGGAGCTTATCAGCCATTCGCATAAAATTCCCTTCAAAAGGCATTTGAACCGTATAATTGTCTCCTGTTGTATTAATATTGATAGCACCTTCGGTAAATTTATTCAAGGCAAAAAGCACATTATGAATATTCTGAACCTCTCCTGATTTCAGGAAATGTTCCTCACGTCCACCGGCACCAGCCTCAACGAGTTTTAGGTATAAACTCCCTTTGGCGTCAGGTTTCACATATTCTTTGGCACCCATAATGTAATTTTTGTAATGCACTTCGAATGGATTTCCGGCAAAATCGCCTGTCATCTTAAAATCATTGTCGGTAACCGGCGACATCAAAAGAGGCTTCTCAAAAACCCTGCGTTTCATTTCGCCTTTGTATTCGCCGTCAACAAATAGAGTCAGGAATGTTTTATCAGAATAAAATTGATTTTCGGTAGCGCCTTCGCGAATAGGCATTACTCCCTCAAAACTGATGTAACGGGTAATAAATGCTCCTGCTATGATAAAAATAAACGCTAAATGAAGGACCAAAGTCGACCATTTTTCTTTTTTCAGCAATTGATATCTTTTGATATTTCCAATGAAATTAATCATAAAAAATCCCATGATAGCCTCAAACCACCAGGT
>Ga0208398_100702_pt1 | contig 17873 bp, 17 predicted proteins | sample LakWasMe79_HOW10_2_FD_183905 | JGI IMG/M metagenome (GOLD analysis project Ga0208398, IMG submission 183905) | Freshwater sediment methanotrophic microbial communities from Lake Washington under simulated oxygen tension - Sediment Metagenome... | ecosystem: Environmental > Aquatic > Freshwater >...
TGATAAAAATAAACGCTAAATGAAGGACCAAAGTCGACCATTTTTCTTTTTTCAGCAATTGATATCTTTTGATATTTCCAATGAAATTAATCATAAAAAATCCCATGATAGCCTCAAACCACCAGGTGTTATAAATTAAAATTCGGGCTGTATCGGTATTGTATTTGCTTTCGATAAAAGTTCCTGTTCCCATTGCGAATGCAAAAGTCAAGAATAATAAAGCCATTAATCGGGTAGAAAATAGGACAGAGAATATTTTTTTATCCATTTGGAAGTAGATTTCGTTTAAATAAAGTGTCGCAAAAGTACTCAAAATTACACACTTTTTTAAGGGCTTAATTGTTAATTTAATCCAAAATTAAGTGAGGTATATTTTTAAAAACAAAGACATAAATCTATCTGCCGAAGAGATAATTCTAAACGCAAAAAAGACAAATGAGACTGCCTGAAAAAAGGAAAGTCTCATTTGTAATTTCTTATTTACATTTCTGTCCCAAAATATTTTTTCCGGAACCAAAAAGCAACATTTACTAATGCAATTAATGCCGGCACTTCGACCAAAGGACCAATTACGCCAGCAAAAGCCTGTCCGCTGTTAATGCCAAAAACACCTATGGCGACAGCTATTGCCAATTCAAAATTATTGCCTGTTGCCGTAAATGCGATTGCGGTAGATTTAGAATAATCAGCACCAAAATATTTTCCAACAAAAAAACTAAGAACAAACATCACCACAAAATAAACGACTAACGGAATCGCAATACGAATGACATCCATTGGAATCTGCACAATGAGTTCACCTTTTAAACTAAACATTATTAATATCGTAAATAATAATGCTACTAATGTTATTGGTGAAATTACAGGAACATATTTGGTTTGAAACCATTCTTCCCCTTTCAGTCTGATTAATGCGTATCGGCTGATTATGCCAAGCGCAAAAGGAATCCCTAAATAAATGCCTACACTTTCTGCAATTTGTCCGATGCTGATGTTTACTTCAAAACCGGTATAACCAAAATTAGGCGGTAAGATTGTGATAAAAACATAAGCATAAACACTATAAAGCAACACTTGGAAAATACTGTTTAAGGCAATTAACCCTGCTCCATATTCCCTGTTTCCTTCCGCCAAATCGTTCCAAACCACCACCATTGCGATACAACGTGCCAAACCGATTAGGATTAACCCAATCATGTATTCGGGATAATCTTTTAGAAATAATAATGCTAATACAAACATCATTATTGGCCCAACAATCCAATTCAGGAATAATGAAGCACCAAGAACTTTGGTGTTTTTGAACACTTCACCCATTTGTTCGTATTTCACTTTTGCCAAAGGCGGATACATCATTAATATTAATCCGATTGCCAGAGGAATATTAGTTGTCCCGCTTGAAAATGAGTTGATAAAATTACTACTTGAAGGTATTAGATAACCAATTGAAACTCCTATTGCCATTGCTAGGAATATCCAAAGTGTTAAAAACCTATCCAGAAATCCTAATTTCTTTCTTTTCAATCCTGGTAAACAATTATTTGCCGACATAATTATTGTTTAATTTGTGAAAAAACATAAACCATTTCGGTTGCAATCTGCAGACTTCTCTCTTTATATTTTTCGGCCTGTTGCGGTGTGTTGTCGAATGCTTTTGGGTCTTCAAAAGTGATTGGAATACGCTTTTCTGCTCCTGCAATAAATGGACAGCCCTGATCGGCAGAGGAACAAGTCATTATAGCGGCAAATTGACTTTCAGGATTAAAATCATCATCATACTTTTTAGAAAAGCCAATAACTGGGTGCCCGTTTTCAGCATATTTAATGCTGTAAACGGGGTTATTTCCCTCTGAAACAGCTTTTATTTTAAACCCCTGCTCTATCAAGGTTTTTGCAACCATCGGAAACATAGCTGTTGCTTCGGTTCCACCAGAATAGCAAAAAACATTTTTTATATTAAAATATGCCGATGCCGTTTGTGCCCACACTTGCGTCAAATGACTTCTTCTCGAATTGTGCGTGCAAATCATGTTCAGCCTGATTTCTTTCTGGTTTGTGACTTTGGTTTGAATATAATCGATTAATCGCTGTAAAATTGCTTTACGTTCTGCCGAGATGTTCTCAATGTTTAAAGTCTTAATTACTTTTTCTATTTCTGGAAACAGAATTGATTGGTTTGTGGTCATTTATTTTTGAATAGATTATGATTATTATTGAGTCAAGCATTGAATTAGACCTAACAGGTTTTAAAAACCTGTTAGATTTAATTCAACTCTTAATTCTCCTGTTTTAGTTTATTAGCAGCAATTTGAATTTGGGCCGCAATTTGGCTTTTCGGCATATACCGTTATACTGCGTATGATAGTAACATTGGACTTGTATAGTGCTATTTCTTCATCGTTCAGATAATTTTTCAAAATATCATTGGGTACGATAATGGATTTATCTTTCTGAATGGTTATGTTCTTAAATCCTGCCTCTGAAATGTAGCCGAGGTATTGCTCTTTGTCTATTGCTCCGGCTACACATCCTGCATACATTTCTGCCGCACTTTGTATTTGTTCCGGCAATGTCCCTGTAACTACAATATCTGAAATGCTGAAATGTCCGCCCGGTTTTAATACTCTGAATATTTCTGCAAAAACTGCTTGTTTATTCGGCACAAGATTTAATACACAATTACTTACTATCACATCTGCCACGTTAGCGGTTACAGGCATTTTCTCAATATCGCCCTGCCGAAACTCCACATTGTTAAACCCTAATTTTTCGGCATTATTACGGGCTTTGTCTATCATTGCTTCGGTAAAGTCTATACCAATTACTTTTCCTGCTTCGCCTGTTTCGGCTCTGGCTATAAAGCAATCGTTACCTGCTCCGCTTCCTAAGTCAATAACGGTATCGCCTTTTTTGATTTTTGCAAACTGCGTAGGTAATCCGCATCCTAAACCTAAATCGGCATCGGGATTGTAGCCGTCAAGCTCATTGTAATCTTCGCTCATAATGTTGTACACTTCGGTACTGCAACCGCCCGCACCACAACAGGACGAAGCGTTTGTTTCTTTGTCTTGCAAGGCTATTTCACTGTATTTTTGCCTTACCATTTCTTTGATTTCTTTTTCTGAGTTCATTGTTATATTTTTTAAAAACTTTATTTTGTTTATTTCTTTTCTGACTATTTTTTAGCAGCATTTTGCTTCTGGAGCACAGCAAGACTCGTTTTTTACCTCAGATAACTTTACTTTTTGCTTTTCCGCAGGAATACCACAGGAATCACTTGCCAAACAAGCCGTTTGTTTATTCATCAACTCAAAATTTTCTCCATTGAATTCCAAATTGTATTTGCCAATAGTCGTATTTTGATATTCAACTTCAATTTCAAAATCTTCGATGCCTAAAACTTTTTCAGATAATTGAATGATATCCAAAAGTTTTTTGGGTTTTAGTCTGTGTTCAAAATCGTTTGCATCCCAAAGCTGGAAATTCACAACCGTTTCATTGCGGACAGTTCCGCCACAATCGATAAAGTGTTTAGTTATTAATCCAACTTCTGTAACATGAAAATGTTCGGGAACGAATGTTCCGTCAGGCAATTGAAAATCTACTGTTTCAACCGTGCCTAACAACTTTTTAATTTGTGAAAGCTTCATAATAATTATATTTAAAATTCAACAACAATTTGTTTTCTTTCTTTCAATATGTTCGTTTACGTTTTGAAAAAAACTTTTTATTTTTTCAAATCCCTTTTCGTCAACGCAATAACAAATTGCATTTCCCTCAATACTTCCTTTTATTAATCCTGCATTTTTAAGTTCTTTTAAATGCTGCGAAATTGTCGGCTGTGCCAAAGACAATTCATTTACAATATCCCCGCAAATACAAGAATCTACTTTTAGAAGGTATTCGATAATGGCAATTCGGGCAGGATGTCCCAATGCTTTTATCAAAATTGCCAGTTCGTTTTGATTTTCAGTGTAAAAATCTGTTTTAGTTGCCCCCATAGTTATATTTCTATATTGCAATATTACGATATTGTTTTGACTTTAAAAAATTATTTACAGAAAAATTTATTCCTCAAGCAATAAACCAAGCCTCACTCAGTTAACAGCAAGGATTAAAATTTGAATCCACCACTTCACTTTTTTTTCCTTAATTTTGCCAAATGATTAAAATAACGATTATCGGTTCTGGAAATGTGGCGCAACACCTGATTGACGCTTTCGCAAAAAGCAAAGCGGTGGAAATCATTCAGGTTTTTTCAAGAAGCCAAAAACAGATTAGTCCCTTTCTTGATTCCAGCAAAATCACCAATGATTGGAATGCTTTGGCGGAAGCCGATTTATACATCATTGCCGTTTCTGATGATGCCATTTTCAACGTTTCATCGCAACTGCCTTTTGAGAATCGATTGGTTGTTCACACATCAGGAAGCGCCCCTTTGTCCTTTCTGAATGACAAAAACCGTAAAGGCGTTTTTTATCCTTTACAAACATTTACCAAAGGAAAAGCAATAGATTTCAAAACGATTCCATTTTGCCTGGAAACCCAGTTGGAAAGCGATTACACAATTCTTGAAAAAGTCGCCAGCTCTATTTCCGACAACGTAAATGCCATAAATTCCCACCAAAGAAAAGCACTGCATGTCGCAGCAGTTTTTGTGAACAATTTCACCAATTATCTGTACCAATTAGGAAACGATATCTGTCAGGAGAATCACGTTTCATTCGATATTTTAAAACCTTTAATTCTGGAAACAGCTGAAAAATTATTGACGCTTTCGCCAAAAGATGCCCAAACAGGCCCTGCCAAACGCAATGACATTTCAACTATCGAAGCGCATGAATCTTTTTTATCCGATGAAAATCAATCCACTATTTATAAAATATTAACCCAATCTATACAAAATCATGGCAAAAAGCTATAAAGAAATAATGAATGATATTACTACGTTTGTCTTTGACGTTGACGGTGTACTCACAGACGGATCTGTTTTTGTTACCAATGAAGGAGAAATGCTTAGAACAATGAGCATCCGTGACGGTTATGCAATGAAAGCGGCCGTAGAAAGCGGTTATCATGTATGCATCATTTCAGGCGGAAGTAACGAAGGCGTGCGAGTAAGACTGCGCAATCTAGGAATAACAGATATCCATTTAGGTACCCCTAATAAAGTTGAGACTTTCAAAGAATACACCGATGTTTACAATATCAAACCGGAACAGGTTTTGTATATGGGCGACGATATTCCGGATTACCATGTTATGCAATTGGTAGGACTGCCAACCTGCCCTCAAGATGCAAGCCCCGAAATTAAAGCCATTTCAAACTATATTTCGCATAAAAACGGTGGTAAAGGCGCTGCACGCGATGTGATTGAACAAGTGATGAAAGTTCAGGGAAAATGGATGGAATATTTTGATGGCAAACTTGATTAATTATTAATTGTAAATTATTAATACACAATTCAAAATTTATCATTTACCATTAACAATCAACCACTGACTCAACCATGAAATACCTCAAATTAATCCGTTATAAAAACCTATTGATGCTTGCCTTGATGCAGCTCCTTTTCAGATACGGTTTTTTGAAATATCAAAATATACCTTTGGCACTTAATGACTGGCAATACTTTTTATTAGTATTTGCAACAATAATGATTGCTGCAGGAGGTTATATTATCAATAACATAATGGATCAGGCAACAGACGAAGACAACAAACCCAATCAGGTTGTTGTGGGCAAAAGCATATCCGAAGCCAATGCTTACAATTTGTATTTTGCCTGTACCGTTTTGGGTGTTGGTGCCGGATTTTATTTATCAAACGTGATTGCAAAACCTGGATTTGCCTCAATATTTATAATCATTTCAGCCACTCTATATCTTTATGCTACAAGCTTAAAGCAAATGCTGCTTATAGGAAATCTTGTTGTTGCCTTTTTACTGGCTTTCAGTGTTCTTATCATTGGGGTTTTTGACTTATTACCAGTTATTAATCCCGGAAACAAAATAGTTATGGCAGAATTGTTTTCAATTCTTTTGGATTATGCAATATTTGCTTTTGTAATTAATTTTATCAGGGAAATTGTAAAAGATCTGGAAGATGTCAACGGTGATTACAACCAAGGCATGAATACACTGCCGATTGCTTTGGGAATCAAAAGAACATCAAAATTGGTTTTGGCTTTGAGTTTGATTCCATTGGTTATGGTAATTTTCTACATCAAGAACTACTTTTTTGCGTTCAACTTATATATTGCAACTTTATACGCCTTGATAAGCATAGTTGCACCGTTAATTTATTTTGCAGTGAAAATGGCCGATGCCAAAAAAAGCAAAGATTTTCATCATTTGAGCAGTGTTTTAAAACTCATCATTTTATCAGGGTTATTTTCGATTGCTGTTGTTACCTATAATATTCTCCACCATGCTTAAAGAAAAACTAAAGAAATACAAACTTATATTGGCTTCGGGATCTCCCAGAAGGCAGCAGTTTTTCAAAGATCTGGATTTGGATTTTGAAATAAGACAGAAAGAAATCGAAGAAGTTTTTCCTCCCGAATTAAAAGCCGAAGAAATCACAAACTATCTGGCACAATTGAAAGCCAGTGCTTTTGAAGGTGAACTGCAGGACAACGAAATACTAATTACCAGCGACACTATTGTTTGGCACAGAAATTGTGCATTAGGTAAGCCTAAAGATCATCAGGATGCTTTTGAAATTTTGAAATCATTATCAAATTCAACACACGAAGTCATTACGTCTGTGTGCTTTAAGACAAAATTGACTTTAAATTTGATATCCGAAACAACAAAAGTGACCTTTAATGCGTTAAGTGATGAGGCAATTCTTTATTATCTGGAAAAATACAAACCTTATGATAAAGCAGGTGCTTACGGAATTCAGGAATGGATAGGCTTTATAGGAGTTTCAAAAATTGAGGGATCCTATACCAATGTAATTGGAATGCCAACAGACAAAGTGTTTAACTATTTAAATAATTTATAAACAAAAAATGGAGTTTTTTGAATACTATCTGAAACAGGAAATCAGTACTGTGATATTATTACTGATTGTTTTTATGTCAAGGAATGTAGTTTCAAAATTAGTAAAACGATACGCAACTGCCAGTCATATTATTGAAAAAAGAACCAATTTGGTCATCAAATACATTAACGTTTTGATTACTATTTTGGCTTCGATTACCCTGATATTAATTTGGGGAGTGCAAACCAAAGATATTTTTATAACAATCTACTCAATTGCTACAGTAATTGGAGTCGCAATGTTTGCACAATGGTCAATACTCAGTAATATAACTTCCGGCATCATTTTGTTTTTTTCGTTTCCGTTTAAAATTGGTGACTTCATATACATTCACGATAAAGATTTTCCCGAAGAAGGCGAAATCGAAGACATTGGTGCTTTCCATGTAACTCTGAAAAAGACCAATACGGGAGAAATTGTTATTTATCCAAATAATTTGTTCTTCCAAAAAGGAATTTCAATTGTAAAAAAAGCTGCTGACAGAAATAATGATTTTACCGATTAGGGAATAATTAATTATTTCTTTAAAATAAACCCAACTCTAAATTTAAATACAATGAAAACTATTAAATCAATTATTATCGGGCTCCTGTTTTTTTCAGTGAGCACAACTCAGGCCCAAGTTTCTGTTGATGTAAACATAGGAACACCAAACGTAAATGTACATGTGGGAACACCACCGGTTTGGGGACCTGTAGGTTATGACGAAGTGGAATATTACTATTTACCGGATATTCAAATGTATTATGACATTAGAATGTCTCAGTATATCTATTTTGGTAATGGAAAATGGATCCGTTCCAGATATTTACCTGGATATTGCAGAGACTACGACTTATACCATGGATACAAAGTAGTTTTGACAGATTACCACGGTCGCGCTCCTTATACCTATTATAACTCTCACAGAGTGAAATATTATAAAGGCTATAAAGGAAAACCTCAAAAAATGAGAGGACCATACCAAGTACGTTACGAAGATCATGACAACGACAATGATCATGACCATGATTACGATCATCATGATAATGGCCACCATGATAATGGAAATCACGGAGGAAAAGGACATAACGGGAACGGTAAAGGGCACAAACATTAATCCTATACTCATTTTTAACACAACAAAAAAGAGCACTAATTATAGTGCTCTTTTTTTATGATTCAATCTTTTTTTTAAACCTAATAACTTGCATTTTATCGATATAAAAATACACTTCATCGTGTTTTGGCATAATTATTGGTAATTCAGTAGATAAATTCCTGACAAACAGAATTGAACTGTTCTGAGGATTTTTTTAATTTTTTTTAACGATAATTAAATATGAAAAACATGAAAAAAATTATTATACTCTTTTCAATTGTGACTTTAGCTTTTGTCACGAGCTGTTCCGATCAAGGAGATTCAAACGATGTAAAAAACTCTGATAAAAATGCTGTCATCATTAATGATAATGAAACACAATTAAACCAACGTTTGGATTTAACCAATTCTGGAGTAATTTCGATTGTAAATCCATCAACAAGAAAAACTTTGGCTACAGAATCAAGCCAATTGCCATTAACCCAAATAGCCGAATTCAACGCACCTAAAGACGGTAACGGCAAATCTTTGCAGGCCAGCCATGTCGCTGTCAATGGCAATTATGCATACGTAAGCTACATTTTGCAGGGAAGTGAATATTCTGGAGCTATCGATATGATTGACATTAGTGATCCTTACAAACCAAAATTGGTGATGTCTGCTTTAATTCCAGATACCGATATCACTTCTTTAATATATGCAAATGGCAAATTAATAATTGCCGGAGCCAGTAATACAGATAAAAATCCAGCGCTGCAATCACCGGCTATTGTTATGAATATGCAGTTAACTTCCAATGGTTCGCTTACCTCTGACATCAAGCTGACTGATATGGTAAGCTACGTGGCTACAGACGTAGCTTCTAATAACAGCAATTATTTTGTGGTAACTGGAAATACTGGAAGCTTGTTCAAATTTGACAATTCAACCAAGGAAATAGTAAGCAGTAAAGCGGTAGAAGATTTAAGATCAGTAGGTATCAGTAATGACAAAGTTGTTACTTTAAGCGGTACAAAAGGAATAAACATATTTAACGCTTCCAATTTAGAATTAACCAAATCGTTTTCTTTATGGGTCGATGATGCACAAGAGGCCAAAAGAACAATCGATTTCTTAGGTGACAAATTATTAGTATCCGAAGGTTATCAGGGCTTGGGAGTTTACAACATGACAACTGGTACAAAAATACAATCTATTTCACTGACTCCTGCTGCAACAGCAGAACCTGATGATGTAGTCACCAATGCTGTGTCTGTAAATGGAGATTATGTTTTTGTTGCCAATGGAGGAAACGGATTGAATGTTTACAAAACAGGGGACCAATTATCTTTGGTGGGGACTGTAGGAATCAATGGATCTGCCAATTATGTAAAATCCAGCGGTGATTATATTTTTGTTGCCAGTGGAAAAGGCGGTTTAAAAATCATCAAAATGGAAAAACCAGCTGCTACTATTTCTACCAGCTGTATAGGTTTACCAGCATACAATGGAAGTCAGGAATTGAACGTGAATTCCGGGCAGACTCTAGGCTATTCAGGTTCTACAGCTATTACAAAAGCTAATATCAATGCTACTCTAACACACTGTGGTGCAATTACAATTCAAAGCGATGTGAATATCAATTCAAACGGAATTTTCAAAATGTACGGTACATTAAGCCAAGGAAAATACCAACAGACAAATTCAACCAAACTAATAGTTAACGGTGAATTACAAATCGAGGGCTCGGTTGTGATTTGGGGAGATTTGGTAATGAATAACAATGCCAAAATTTCATTCCTTGGAAACGATTCATCAATTACAGTTTACGGTAAAGTGACCAAGAATTCAGGTGTGACAATTACCGGTAAATATACGGGTACTACTTTATAAGAATTCCATTTAATTATATACTTCAAAAGCTGCAACATGTCAAAATGCTGCAGCTTTTTTAATTTTTCAAATTCGAACCCAACCACTCGAATATAGTTTCAAAAACAAAATTACGCACAGTCTTTCTGGACAGTACCAAATCATGCATGGCTCCATCGAAACCAATGACATTTTTATACGGAGAATTTATACATTTAGATTTTTCGGTAATATCATCTACATTCAAAATAGCGTCACCCTCAAACATTTCTTCACTCCATTGTTTTGGATTAACCGATTGATTTGAGTGCAGTACCAAAATAGGTTTATCGACTGTAATCCCATTAGCTATTTTCAAATGTCCATCGTGTATGGCATTAATCCATCCCGCATTGATTGAGGGTGCAACGTGCGGCTTCCATTGTAGATTATAATCCCACTCTCCGTAATCATTCTTGTGCAGACTTTTTCCGTAAAATTTTGAAAAACCAATAGGCAAATCAATATTTGGATTCAATCTCCCTAAAAAGGAAAGTATGGGAATAACTGTTTTCTTTTGAATCCAAGGCACATTGAAATCATAAAACGGACTGTTGCAGATTAATACATCAAAAAGCTTTTTCGTTTTTCGGTCCGATGCATACAGGGTAATAATCAGTCCTCCTGTAGAGTGTCCGTACAATACGATTTCCTGACTTCCCTCTTCCTTAATCACAGCCAACGCACTGTCAATATCTTCGTAATACTCCTGCAAACTTCTTGCATTGTTTGCTCTTTGATTCAACATAATAGATCTGCCATATTTCCTTAAATCGAGAGCATAAAAATGATATCCTTTCTTCAAAAATTCGTCGGCTATAACATCCTGAAAAAAATAATCATTAAACCCATGAATACATAAAATGGCTCTTGTGGCTTTTGAAAAACCTCTTTTACGAATAAGTGTAGCGGTAACTTTACCTTCAAAATCGTCCGGCTGAATAATGGTCATTTTTTCAAAACCATTTTTCAAAACATCTTCATCGTATTGCATATTCATTTTGGTTAGGTTATTTGCAGACAAAAGGCTTTTCAAATTCTCATGAATAATTACATGATAACATTCTCAAATTTAGCATTCTAATTTTAAAAAATGACTAGAAAACAAAATTTTTAAATCGAATTTATCTGTATCAAAACTCTTTATTTATTAAAAAATTGTCCTATAAATCCGAAATATTAACATAACTTTTGGAACTACTGCTAAATATTCCCGTCATTTAATTACTATTTTTGAACTTGTTCTGAAAATTACCAGTCTATTTTAAAAAATTATAAATCATTTTATATGCGAAAGCTTTTTTTTAAATCATTTTTAGTTCTAGTCCTTTCTATACCGATAACATACGCTCAAAAACCACAAAAGCTTAATTCAGCAGAAATATTTAACCAAATTCAGAAACTTAATTTTCTAGGTACTGTACTTTATATCGCAGCGCATCCTGATGATGAAAACACCCGTCTGATTTCATATATGGCTAACGATATTCATGCCCGGACCGGTTATTTATCACTTACAAGAGGTGATGGCGGTCAAAATTTAATTGGTCCGCAACTTAGAGAATTACTGGGAGTCATACGAACACAGGAACTTCTGGAAGCAAGAAAAATAGATGGAGGGGAACAGTTTTTTTCCAGAGCCAATGACTTTGGTTATTCCAAAAATCCGGAAGAAACATTACAGATTTGGGACAAAGGAAAAGTGCTTGCTGATCTGGTCTGGACAATTAGAAAATTTCAACCCGATGTAATCATCAACCGTTTTGACCATCGCTCACCGGGAACAACTCACGGACATCATACATCCTCAGCCATGCTGAGTGTAGAAGGATTTGATTTAGCCAACAACTCTGCCTCTTTTCCCGAACAGTTAAAATTCGTTCAGCCTTGGCAGCCCAAGCGCGTTTTTTTCAATACCTCTTGGTGGTTTTACGGCAGTAAAGAAAAATTTGACGCAGCCAATAAAACCAATTTGGTTGCAATCCCAACCGGAGTATATTACCCTACTTTAGGAAAATCCAACCAGGAAATTGCTGCATTAAGCCGCAGCAGTCATAAATCTCAAGGATTTGGAAGCACCGGATCACGAGGTGAAGACACTGAGTATCTGGAGTTTTTAAAAGGCGAACCCTTAAAAGACAAATCATCCCTTTTTGAGGGAGTCGATACAAGCTGGAACCGCGTGAAAGGCGGAAAAGCAATCGGTGAATTAATTACAGCTATAGCCAACCTGTACGATTTTCAAAATCCTTCAGCCAGTATCCCGAATTTGGTCAAAGCCTATACGATGATTCAAGCCTTGAATGAAAATCACTGGAAAACAGTAAAATCTGAAGAAATAAAAAAAATCATTGCAGCCTGTTCCGGTTTGTATCTGGAAGCTGTTTCCAACTCACAGGAAGCAACTCCCGGAAGTCTGGTAAAACTGAATCTGGAATCGATAAATAGAAGTTCCATTGCCATGCAACTGACAAGTGTCACAACTTTGCCTGATCAAAAAACAACGGTTTTGAATACTGATTTAAAAAATAATATTGTACAAAACAATGCTCTCGATTTACAATTGCCTCAATCCATAAATTACACCCAGCCTTATTGGCTGAAAGATAAAGGAACAATAGGATTGTACACTGTAGATGACCAGAAAAACATAGGAATTCCTGATATTATCAGAGAAGCCAAAGTAATTTTTAATGTAAAAATTAACAGTGTTGAAATACCGTTTGAAAGAACTGTCGTTTACAAATACAATGATGATGTAAAAGGCGAAATGTATAATTTTCTTGATATTGTTCCCGAAATAACTACGACAATCCAGGATAAAGTACTGCTTTTTCCTAATACTAAACCCAAATACGTTGGAGTTACCATAAAATCTGGAAAAAATGATCTTAAAGGGGATTTAAAATTGGATTTGCCAAAAGACTGGAAAGTCTCTCCTCAATCTATTTCTTTTCAATTGGATAAAAAAGGAATGGAACAAACCGTTTATTTTGAAGTTACTCCACCTGCTCAAATGAGCGAAATTGTTGGAAAAAGTATTGCGACTATTGATGGTATTTCATTCGACAAAGAGCAAATTAATATCAATTATGATCATATTACAAAACAGCAGGTTTTAAAAACCTCCGAAGTAAAATGCATTCGATTGGATTTGAAAACCAATGAGGAAAAAATTGCCTACATCATGGGAGCCGGTGACGAAGTTCCAAAAAGTCTGGCTCAAATGGGTTACAAAGTGTCTTTGATAAAACCTGAAGAAATAACCCCTGAAAAACTAGATTCATTTGATGTTGTAATGACAGGAGTACGCGCTTACAATACCGTTGAGGCATTGGCAAACAAACAGAATATTTTGTTCGATTTTGTAAAAAGCGGAAAAACTATGATTGTACAATACAACACTGCAGATGATTTAGTAACATCAAACATTGCTCCCTATCTGTTGAAAATTTCCAGAGACAGGGTAACCGAAGAAAACGCAGAAGTCCGTTTCCTTGCACCTAATCATCCCGTATTAAATTATCCAAATGCGATTAGCCAAAATGATTTCAAAGGCTGGAAACAGGAACAAGGATTGTATTACCCAAAAGAATTTGACAAGGCCTTCACTCCTATCCTGTCCTCAAATGACAAAGGTGAAAGTCCAAAAGAAGGAGCATTATTGATTGCTCCGTACGGAAAAGGGAATTATATTTACACAGGGCTAAGCCTTTTTAGAGAATTACCGGAAGGAGTTCCCGGTGCCTATAAATTGTTATCCAATATGATTTCGATCAAAGCTCCGGTAAGTATTCCTAATCAAAAAATGAAACCTTAAAAAATAAAAATATGGATTCAAAGAAGCCTCCAATTTGGTCAAAAAACTACACTTTGGTTCTGGTTGCCAATGCCTTGTTTATCATTATTTTTTATTTAATTATGAAATTATACTCTTAACATATGCAATTATTTGACTGGATTGTACTGATAGTAACACTTTTATTTATTGTAATTTACGGTGCCTGGAAAACACGAGGCAGTAAAAATGTTGAGGAATATATTCTTGGCAACAACGAGACCCCTTGGTTTACCGTAGGTCTTTCTGTTATGGCAACACAGGCCAGTGCTATCACTTTTCTTTCTACTCCCGGACAAGCCTATCATGACGGAATGGGTTTTGTCCAATTCTATTTTGGATTGCCTATAGCAATGGTTATTATCTGTCTGACTTTTATACCTATTTACCACAAATACAAAGTTTATACAGCCTATGAGTATCTGGAAAAAAGATTTGATTTAAAAACCCGTTCATTAGCCGCCGTTTTGTTTTTGGTGCAAAGAGGTTTGGGAACCGGTATTACCATTTATGCTCCTTCTATCATTCTATCAGCATTATTGGGCTGGAATCTTACTTATATGAATATCATCATCGGTATTTTGGTAATTATTTATACTTTTTCCGGAGGAACAAAAGCTGTAAATGTGACTCAAAAACAACAAATGTTTGTCATACTGGCTGGAATGGTGATTACTTTTTTCCTCATTTTTGATTATTTACCAAACGATATGACTTTTGACAATGCCTTGCATATCGCCGGAGCCAATCAAAAAATGAATATTGTAAATTTCTCATTTGACTTGGACGAAAAATACACTTTTTGGAGCGGTATTACCGGTGGTTTTTTCCTTGCCTTAGCCTATTTTGGTACCGACCAATCACAGGTAGGACGCTATTTATCAGGCAAATCTGTTCGCGAAAGCCAAATGGGATTAATCATGAACGGCCTTTTAAAAGTTCCTATGCAATTCTTGATTTTACTAACCGGAGTAATGGTTTTTGTCTTTTTCCAATTCAATGAAACGCCCCTAAACTTTAACCCAAACAATAAAATCACGGTTGAAAACTCAAAATACAAAACCGAATATCAAAATTTACAGAAAGAGTTAGACCAATTATCCGAAGATGAAAAAGTAATCAATCTGCTTTATATAGACCAACTCAATCAGGATTATGACAATCCTGCACTTCGAAAAGAATTAGTCGATTTGGCAATCAAAGAAAAAGAATTGAGGGCTAAAGCCAGAGAAATTATTTCAAAAGCAGATAATAAAGCCGAAACAAACGATAAGGACTATGTCTTTTTCTATTTCATACTCCATTATCTGCCAAAAGGCCTGATTGGTTTATTACTGGCCGTAATTATTTCTGCAGCAATGTCTTCAACCGCATCCGGACTCAATGCATTGGCTTCAACAACAGCCATCGATATTTACAAACGTAATGTTAAAGTAGAAAAATCAGAAAGACATTATCTGAAAGCTTCCAAACTTTTCACCCTTATGTGGGGAATTATTGCTATTGCATTTGCCTGTATTGCAACACTTTTCGAAAATTTAATTCAACTGGTAAATATCATTGGATCTATATTTTACGGTACCGTTCTAGGAATTTTTCTTATTGGTTTTTATACAAAAAAAATACAAGGAAAATCAATTTACTACAGCGCAATTATCAGTCAGATTGCAATTTTTATCATTTATTATTTCACCAATTTCATTTACCCAAGCGGATCTGAAAAATTAGGTTATTTATGGCTCAATTTTATAGGTGCATTACTCACGATTGTATTATCATATTTATTACAGGTGACACTATTTAAAGATGAGGAATATTCTCCGTTGCCGGAAAAAGCAATCGAATAAAATCAGATAAATTTGTATCAAAACAAAAAATCCCGACTTACCAAAATGGAAGTCGGGATTTTACATATCCTGTCTGAAGGTTTACAAAAATTACTTTTTGCTCCACTCGGCAATACTTTCTCTGTTCATTTTTACGTAATCCTGATTTTTAGCAGTTTCTGCTGCCGCAAGAGAAATTTTAGCAGTTTCAACGGCTCCTTTATAATCATTTAATTTAGCCTGAATTTGAGATTTCAAACGAGTGTACCAATATGGTTTTTCGGTACTCATGTCCATTGCTTTGTCAATGTAATTTAAAGCTTTTGCAGAATCACCATTCGATTGAAAAACGTATTGTGCCGCCGAAAAATAATCAGCTGATGTTGGTCCTGCCAAGACTTTTTCTATATTCGCCAATGTTGTTTTTTGTGTTGGCACTTCAAATTTCATAGAAACTGAAGAGTTTTCCCAGGCCATGTCCAAATAAGCAGAATCCGCAGTCAAATTACTGATTTCAATCGTAAACGATTCTACCGGTTTTATCAATGCTTCTTCTTTCACAGTAGTTCTCAACACCACATTCGCCTCATTCCAAACTTCAGGATTTCCCCAGTTGTTTGTAGTTGAATAAAAAATAACTTCCCAGCTTTCAATTTTTGGAATTGTATACAAAGCATATTTTCCTTTAGGCAAAGTTTTACCATCAATTACAACATCCTCACTAAAAGAAATTGTAGTGTTTTCGTTTGCACCGGTTCTCCAGACTTTTCCAAAAGGAACCAAGTTTCCAAAAACCGCTCTTCCTCTTGCAGCAGGTCTGCAATAAACAATTTCTACGTCGGTCAATCCAACAGTTTGAAAAACAGTTGCTCTTGGACTGGCTTGAGGGGTTTTCAATTGAGCTTCAGTGATTAAGGGCGCTATAACGAAGGCTAAAACAAAAAAAATCTTTTTCATATTATTGGTTTATCTATTTCTTCAAATTTACAAATTCAAAATACTTTAGATGTTAATATTTCCTTAATTCAAAATTAATAACGGGACACTGTTTCATAATTCAATTCATCGAAATGATTCACAACAACATCAGCCAATGACAAATCCTGGTCTTTAGAATGAAAACTATTATATCCTACGCAAAAAATACCTGCAGCTTTAGCGGCTTTTACACCATTGGTGCTATCCTCAATAACAATGCATTTTTCTTTTGGAGCAACAGACAAAGAAGCTGCATGCTCGAAAATAGCTGGATGAGGTTTAGATTTAGGAAAATCTTCACCGCTTACAATATGAGTAAAATACTGGTGCAAATCAAAACGACGGAAAACTCTGTCTATCGTCACTTTTGAAGCCGATGAAGCTACAATCAACTGCATGCCGTTGTGATGAAAATCTTTAATTAATTTCTCCACTCCTTCCAGCAAGGACAAATCTTTCTTGCTGTCAAAAGCATCATTGAAAATAGATCTTTTTCTCAAAATCAAATCTTCTACTTCCTGCTCCAACTGAAAATGTTCTTTCAATTTCTGAAAAGTATTACGGGTTGAGAGTCCTGTAAAAGAAGTGTACATTTCCTCCGGAACTAAAATATCAAGTTCCCCAAATTGTTTGTAATAAGCATAACGGTGTACGAGTTCTGTATCTACAATTACACCATCCATGTCAAAAATTACGGTTTGTATCATTTTTTTTAGATTCTAAGATTCTGAGTTTCTAAAAACTGAGATTCTTTGTTATATTATTTTAGTTTCTAAGATTGTTTGAAATGGATTAAGTTGGTTTAAAACAGTCAATAAATTAAACCCTTAAACCTTTAGTCTACTCTTTTTTAAGCAAATACCTGATAACTGTTTCGGCAGCATGAAGGCCAAACAACCCGGGCATATAACTATTGGTTCCGTAGAAAGATTTTTTAAAATTGGAACCGTCTGTCATTCGTAAACTGCATTCATCTTGAATTTCAGATGAAAAAACTACTTTCACCTTGTTTATCTTTTCTTTTTTCAAACGCTTTCTGATGGTTTTGGCAAGATGGCAATTTACCGTTTTGGCAATATCAGTCACTTTAACTTTGGAAGCTTCCATTTTTCCACCAGCTCCCATACTGCTTATGATTCTTACTTTTTTTCTTTTGGCCGAAATAATCAAATTCAGTTTTGGTGTTACACTGTCAATGCAGTCTAAAACAT
>Ga0208398_100703_pt1 | contig 17868 bp, 18 predicted proteins | sample LakWasMe79_HOW10_2_FD_183905 | JGI IMG/M metagenome (GOLD analysis project Ga0208398, IMG submission 183905) | Freshwater sediment methanotrophic microbial communities from Lake Washington under simulated oxygen tension - Sediment Metagenome... | ecosystem: Environmental > Aquatic > Freshwater >...
CATAGCGCCACTTCACCAGCGGCGGCATCGACATCAGGATGGACTCGGTGCGCCCGCCCGACTGCAGGCCGAACAGGGTGCCGCGGTCGAACACCAGATTGAATTCGACATAGCGGCCGCGCCGGTAGGCCTGGAAGTCGCGCTCGCGCTCGCCGTACGCCAGGCCCTGGCGGCGCTCGACGATGGGGGCGTAGGCCGGCAGGAAGGCATCGCCCACCGACTGCATCATGCCGAAGGCCGCATCGAAGCCGCCCTCGGCATAGTCGTCGAAGAACACGCCACCGATGCCGCGCGGCTCGTTGCGGTGCTTCAGGAAGAAGTATTCGTCGCACCAGCTCTTGAAGCGTGGATAGAGCTCGGCCCCATGCGGCGCCAGCGCGCTGCGGCAGGTACGGTGGAAATGCTGGGCGTCGCGCTCGAAGCCATAGTAGGGCGTGAGGTCCATGCCGCCGCCAAACCACACCACCGGCTCGCGATCGACCGGCAGGGCCGCGAACATGCGCACATTCATGTGCACGGTCGGCACGAAGGGGTTGTGCGGATGCAGCACCAGCGAGACGCCCATGGCCTCGAAGGGCGCGCCGGCCAGCTCGGGCCGGTGCTGGGTGGCCGAGGGGGGCAAGACCCGACCCTTGACGTGCGAGAAATTGCAGCCGCCGCGCTCGAACAGGCCGCCCATCTCGATCAGGCGCGTCAGGCCATCGCCCTCCAGCCGGCCGCCCGGCTCGCGCTGCCAGCCGTCGGTGATGAAGGGCTGGCCGTCCAGGCGTTCCAGGCCGCTGATGATGCGCTGCTGCAGACCCAGCAGATAGTCGCGCACGAGTGCTGTGTTCATGTCTTGAGCCTCACCGGGCTGGCCAGTTCGGGCCGCTTGCCGCGGCAGCTGGCCAGGTAGTCGGCGAACAGGGCCAGGTCTTGCGCCGGATCGCCGCTGAGTTGCACGAAACAGGTCAGGCCCACGCGTTTGCGGCCGAAATCGAAATAGGCCAGCCCCACCGGCACGCCGGCCTGCACCGCCACATGGTAGGCGCCGGAGCGCCAGCCCTCCACATAGGCGCGTGTGCCCTCGGGCGCCAGCGCCAGCCAGAATTCCTCGTCGGCCGCCTGCGCCGCGCGCACCCGGTCCACCGTGTCGGCCACCAGGCCGGAGGCGCTGCTGCGGTTCACCGGCACGCCGCCCAGCCAGCGCACCCACGCGCCGAACAGGGGCACGCGGAACAGGCTGTCCTTGCCCCAGAACTTGACGTTCAAGCCGAAGGCCCATTTAGCCATCAGGCCCAGCACGAAGTCCCAGTTGGAGGTGTGTGGATAGGCCATGATGACGCCCTGCTTGCAGGGCAGACCGTCAAAGGCAAGCTCCCAGCCGGCCAGCCTGAGCAGGCCGCGCGCCAGCCGGCTGCCGCGCGCCTTTACGGGCATGGCGCCGCGCAAGACCTGCGGCCTGGCTCCCATGGGCTCTCGAGGGCTCAACGCTTCACCGCCCGGTAGCCGATGTCCTGGCGGTACTGCTTGCCCTCGAACTGGATGCTGGTGAGGGTGTCGTACGCCAGTTGCTGGGCATTGCGCACCGACTCACCCAGGGCGGTGACGCAGAGCACGCGCCCGCCGTTGGTGAGCAAAGCCCCGTCCTGCTCGATGGTGCCGGCATGGAACACCATCGCGTCCTCGGCATCGGCGGGCAGACCGCTGATGGCATCGCCCTTGCGCGGATGGAGCGGATAGCCGCCCGCGGCCATCACCACGCCCAGAGCCACGCGGCGGTCCCATTGCAGCTCGACCTGGTCCAGCGTGCCGTCGGTGGCATGCATCAGCACCTCGAACAGATCGCTCTTCAGCCGCATCATGATGGGCTGGGTCTCGGGGTCGCCCATGCGGGTGTTGAACTCGACCGTGCGCGGCTGGCCGTTGGCATCGATCATCAGGCCCGCATACAGGAAACCGGTGAAGGGGTGACCATCGCGCGCCATGCCATGGATGGTGGGCATGATGATCTCGTGCATGGCCTTGGCATGCACATTGGGCGTCACCACCGGGGCGGGCGAATAGGCGCCCATGCCGCCGGTGTTGGGGCCCTCGTCCTTGTCGAGCAGGCGCTTGTGGTCCTGGCTGGTGGCCAGCGACACCACGTTCTTGCCGTCGCACAGCACGATGAAGCTGGCTTCCTCGCCCTGCAGGAACTGCTCGATGACGACGCGCGCACCACCTTCGTTATGCACCACGCCGAGCTTGTTGTCAGCCAGGATCCAGTCGATCGCCTCGTGCGCCTCGGCCAGCGTCATCGCCACCACCACGCCCTTGCCGGCGGCCAGGCCGTCGGCCTTGATGACGATGGGCGCACCCTGGGCGTCCACATAGGCATGCGCCGCCGCGGCGTCGCTGAAGGTCTCATAGGCCGCGGTAGGGATGCCGTGGCGCTGCATGAAGTCCTTGGCATAGGCCTTGGACGACTCCAGCTGCGCGGCCGCCTTGGTGGGGCCGAAGATGCGCAGGCCGCGCGCGCGGAACTCGTCCACCACGCCGGCCGCCAGATAGGCCTCGGGGCCCACCACGGTGAGCGCAACCTTCTCGGCCTGGGCGAAGTCCGCCAGCGCCTTCACGTCGGTGATGGGGATGTTCTTCAGGCGCGCATCGCGCGCCGTGCCACCGTTGCCGGGGGCCACGAAAACCTGGCTGACCCGCTCGCCCTGGGCCAGCTTCCAGGCCAGGGCATGTTCACGGCCGCCGTTGCCAAGCACCAATACTTTCATTCGCTGACTCTCATTCGCCCAGGCTGGCGTTGTGATAGACCTCTTGGGTGTCATCCAGGTCTTCCAGCACGTCCAGCAGCTTCTGCATGCGGACGGCGTCGTCGCCGGTGAGCTCGATGGTGTTGTCGGCGCGCATGGTCACCTCCGACAGCTCGGGCACCAGGCCGGCGGCTTCCAGCGCCGCCTTCACGCCCTCGTAGGCGGCGGGCGAGCTCAGCACCTCGATCGAGCCGTCTTCGCCGGTCACCACATCGTCGGCACCGGCTTCCAGCGCCACTTCCATCAGCTTGTCTTCCGAGGTGCCGGGGGCGAACAGGAACAGGCCGCAATGCTTGAACTGGAAGGACACCGAGCCATCGGTACCCATATTGCCGCCGTACTTGCTGAAGGCATGGCGCACCTCGGCCACCGTGCGGACCTTGTTGTCCGTCATGGTGTCGATCATGATGGCCGCGCCGCCGATGCCGTAGCCCTCGTAGCGGATTTCCTCGTAGCTCACGCCATCGAGATTGCCCGAGGCCTTGTCGACGTTGTACTTGATGCGGTCGGCCGGCATGTTCGCCGCCTTGGCCTTTTCGATCGCCAGGCGCAGGCGCGGGTTGGCACTCAGATCGGGGCCACCGGCCCGTGCCGCCACCGTGATCTCACGGATGATGCGGGTCCAGATCTTGCCGCGCTTCTCGTCCTGACGGCCCTTGCGATGCTGGATATTGGCCCATTTGGAATGCCCTGCCATTGCCTTGATGCTCCTGCGCGTGCTGGCGAATGCGGGCGTCCGCCGAACGGTCCGCCGCATTCAATCTTGTTGGATAGACTGCGATTTTAGCCGCCGCCCCAGGGCGAGCCCTTTTTGCACCGGAGACCCACCGCATGGCCGACCCCATCCTGCTGGCACGCCACGACCAGACCCTGTGCCAGCTCTTGCCCGCACTGGCCAATCGCCACGGCCTCATCACCGGCGCCACCGGCACCGGCAAGACCATCAGCCTGCAGAAGCTGGCCGAGGAATTCAGCCGCATCGGCGTGCCGGTATTCCTGGCCGACGTGAAGGGCGACCTCACCGGCATCTCGCAGGCCGGCAAGCCCAGCGACAAGCTGCTCGCCATCCTGAAGGAGCGCGGCCTGGAGCCCTCGGCCGCGCTGGCCTGCCCCACCACCTTGTGGGACGTGTTCGGCGAGCAGGGCCACCCGGTGCGCGCCACCGTCTCCGACATGGGCCCGTTGCTCTTGGCGCGCATGCTGGCGCTCAACGAGACCCAGCAGGGCGTGCTGCAGATGGTCTTCAAGATCGCCGACGACGCCGGCCTGGCCCTGCTGGACCTGAAGGACCTGCGCGCCATGCTGCAGCATGTGGGCGAGCATGCGAGCGACTACACCACCCAGTATGGCAATGTCAGCGCCGCCTCGGTGGGTGCGATCCAGCGCGGCCTCTTGCAGATCGAGGCCCAGGGCGGCGACCAGTTCTTCGGCGAGCCCATGCTCAATATCGCCGACTTCATGCAGACCGATGGCGGCGCCGGCGTCGTCAACATCCTCGCCGCCGACAAGTTGATGGCCGCGCCGCGCCTGTATGCCAGCTTCCTGCTGTGGCTGCTGTCCGAGCTGTTCGAGACCCTGCCCGAGGTCGGCGATCTGGAGAAGCCCAAGCTGGTGTTCTTCTTCGACGAGGCGCACCTGCTCTTCAAGGAGGCGCCCGCGGCACTGGTGGAACGCATCGAGCTGGTGGTGCGCCTGGTGCGCTCCAAGGGCGTGGGCGTCTATTTCGTGACCCAGAACCCGCTGGACATTCCCGACGCGGTGCTGGGCCAACTGGGCAACCGGGTGCAGCACGCGCTGCGCGCCTTCACCCCGCGCGACCAGAAGGCCGTCAAGGCCGCGGCCGACACCATGCGCGCCAAGCCGGGGCTGGACATCGCCACGGCGATCGGCGAACTGGCGGTGGGCGAGGCCCTGGTGAGCCTGCTGGACGAGAAGGGCCGGCCCAGCATCACCGAGCGCGTCTATGTGCTGCCGCCCGGCAGCCAGATCGGCCCCATCACCACCGCGCAGCGCCAGGCCCTGATGCAGGGCTCGCTGGTGGCCGGGGTGTACGAGAAGACGGTGGACCGCGAGTCGGCCTATGAAAAGCTCAGCGGCCGCATGGCCGGTGGCAGCCTGGCCGACGAGGCCACGCGCGTGGTGAACCGCGGCCAGCCGCCGGCACAGCCGGAGGGCGGCGGACTGGGTGGGGCGCTGAAGGACGTGCTGTTCGGCAGCACCGGGCCGCGCGGCGGCCGCAAGGAAGGTCTGGCCGAATCGGCCGCGCGCTCGGCCATGCGCTCGATCGGCTCGGCGGTGGGCCGCGAGATCATCCGCGGCGTGCTGGGCAGCCTGCTGGGCGGCAGCCGGCGCCGCTGAGCCGCGTTTGGCGCCGGCCGGCTGCGCCCGGTCGCAGCGCCATCGGCAGCTCGCGCCCAGGCGGGCACAGTTCGCTCCAAGCCAAACAGGAGCCTGCCATGAACGCACTGATGATGATCGTCCAACACACCCCCACCTGGGTCTGGGGCCTGCTCGCCGCGCTGCTGGCCTTGGGCCTCAGCCAGACCCGCACGCAGCAGGTCTCGGCCGCACGCCTGCGCCTGCTGCCGCTGGCCTTCCTCGGCCTGGGCATCTGGGGCACCCTGTCGGCCTTCGGCTGGCAGCTGTGGGTGGCATTGGCCTGGAAGCTGGCCTTCGGCCTGGGCTACGGCCTGGTGCGCCGCAGTGGCTGGCCCGGCAAGGTGCAGTTCGAGCCGGCGCAGCAAGCCTTCCGGGTGCCCGGCAGCTGGCTGCCGCTGGCGCTGATGATGGCCATCTTCCTGCTCAAGTACGCGGTGGGCGTGACGCTGGCAATGCAGCCCCATTTGGCCCACAGCGCCGGCTTCGCCATCACCGTGAGCGCCGCCTACGGTGCGCTGAGCGCGGTGTTCCTGGCCCGCGCCCGCAACATCCTGGCCCAGGCGCCGGCCAGCGCCAGCAGCGCCGCGCTGATGGCAGCCTGAGCGGCTCGCGCACAATCCCGCCCCATGCACACCACCCCGCCCCGCTTTGCCGGTCATGCCCACAGCGGCCCGGTCTGTCAGCGGCTGCTCAGGCATGCCGCCCATGCCGCCGCCCTCTGCCTGATGCTGGGCCTGCTGCTGGCGGCGATGGCGGGCTGGCGCCATACCGGCGCCAAGCTGGCCTACTCCTTTGCCATCGGCATGCAGTGCTGGCTCTACATCGACGGCGGCCGCGCCCTGATCGCCCGGCTGCTGCACCGCCGCTACCCGGATGACGGCGAATGCGCGAATGGCTGGCCCGGCTGGGCCTGGATGGCCTTCTGCGTGCTGCTGGGCGCGGCGCTGGGCTACACCCTGGGGGTGCTGCTGGGCGATTGGCTAACGGGCCAGCGCTCGATCTACTGGTGGGAGGCCAGCTGGGGCAGCATCGCCAGCACGGCCATCTTCACGCTGACCATGGCCAGCCTCACCACCGGCTACTTCTACACGCGCGGCCGGCTGCTGGCCGCCCAGGCCCAGGCCGAGCAGGCCCGCCGGGTGGCTGCCGAGACCCAGCTCAAGCTGCTGGAGACCCAGCTCGAGCCGCATATGCTGTTCAACACCCTGGCCAATCTGCGCGTGCTGATCGGCCTGGACCCGGCGCGCGCCCAGGCCATGCTGGACCAGCTGATCGCCTTTTTGCGCGCCACCCTCAGCGCCTCGCGCAGCGGCAGTCACAGCCTGAAGGACGAGTTCGCGCGCCTCTCGGACTATCTGCAGCTGATGCAGGTGCGCATGGGGGCCAGGCTGCAGACCGAGCTGACCCTGCCGGCCGAGCTGCAGGCGCTGCAGATTCCGCCGCTGCTGCTGCAGCCGCTGGTGGAAAACGCCATCAAGCATGGCTTGGAGCCGCATATCGAGGGCGGCCATCTGCGCGTCAGCGCGGCGCTGCGGGGTCAGGTCTTGCTGCTGAGCGTCAGCGACGACGGGGCCGGACTGGACGCCGCCGGCACCACCACGGGCACCCGCTTCGGCCTGCAGCAGGTGCGCGAACGCCTGCTGGCGCGCTACGGCCAGCAGGCCGGGCTGAGCATCAGCGCCCCGGAGGCCGGCGGTTGCCGGGTCGAGATCAGCATCCCACTTCGAGAGGCGCAAGCCCCCTCAGCATGAGCACCACCATCACCGCCCTGATCGCCGAAGACGAGCTGCTGCTGGCCGAGCATTTGCGCGCCGAGCTGGCCGCGCTCTGGCCCGAGCTGGAGATTGTGGCGATGGCCGCGCATGGCCAGGCCGCGGTGGACGCGGCGCTGGCGAAACGGCCGCAGGTCTGCTTTCTGGACATCCGCATGCCGGGACTGAGCGGCCTGGAGGCCGCTGCCGCCATGGCCGAGGACTGGCCCGAGGGCGCGCCCTTCCCGCTGCTGGTGTTCGTCACCGCCTACGACCAGTACGCGCTGCAGGCCTTCGAGCATGCGGCGGTGGACTATGTGCTCAAGCCGGTGCAGCGCGAGCGCCTGGCCCAGACGGTGCAGCGCCTGCGCCAGGCCCTGGGCGGCCGCGCCGCGCCTGCAGACGACACGGCACCCGCCCTGGCCCATGCCATGGCGCAGCTGCGCGCCCTGCTGGGCAGCGGCATGGGCGCGCCCGCGCCCGCGGCCCCGCCGCTACGCCTGCTGCAGGTGAGCGTGGGCAACACCATCCAGATGGTGCCGGTGAGCGAGGTGCTGTATTTCGAGGCGGCCGACAAATACGTGCGCGTCATCACCGCCGGCAAGGAGCATCTGGTGCGCATCTCGCTGCGCGAGCTGCTGCCGCAGCTGGATGCCGGCCTGTTCTGGCAGGTGCACCGCAGCGTGGTGGTGCGCGCCGACGCGATCGCCAAGGCGGTGCGCGACGAGGCCGGCAAGCTCAGCCTGCAGCTGCATGGCAGCACCGACAGGCTGGCGGTGAGCCGCATGTACGCCCACCTGTTCAAGGGCCTCTAAAATCGCCGCTGATCCTTTCCTCTCTCTTCAGAAGCGCCCTCAATGTCCCTGCCCCACGACGCCAAGCCCAACGCCCTCCCCGACGAAGCGCACAAGCCACACAACTTCCTGCGCGCCATCATCGAGCGCGATCTGGAGCAGCAGGGCGGGCAGCCTGAGCGTCATTTCGCCGGCACCCCGGGCGACGCGGCCCACCATGCGGCCGGCCCGCTGGACCCGGCCCGGATCCGCACCCGCTTCCCGCCCGAGCCGAACGGCTATCTGCACATCGGCCACGCCAAGAGCATCTGCCTGAACTTCGGCCTGGCGCGCGACTACGGCGGCATCTGCCATCTGCGTTTCGACGACACCAATCCGGAAAAGGAAGAGCAGGAATATGTGGACGCCATCAAGGAGATGGTGTCCTGGCTGGGCTGGGACTGGAACCAGGGCGGCACCTCGCACCTGTTCTTCGCCAGCGACTACTTCGACTTCATGTACCGCGCGGCCGAGACCCTGATCTCGGCCGGCCACGCCTATGTGGACGAGCAGACGCCCGAAGAAATGCGTGCGAATCGCGGCGACTTCACCACCCCGGGCGTGAACAGCCCCTTCCGCGATCTGGGCGTGACGCACCACCTGCAGCGCTTCCGCGAGATGCGCGACGGCAAGCACCCGGATGGCGCCATGGTGCTGCGGGCCAAGATCGACATGGCCAGCCCCAACATCAATCTGCGTGACCCGGCGCTCTACCGCATCCGCCGCGCCACCCACCACAACACCGGCGACCAATGGTGCATCTACCCGATGTACACCTTCGCCCATCCGATCGAGGACGCGCTGGAACGCATCAGCCACTCGATCTGCACGCTGGAATTCGAAGACCAGCGCCCCTTCTACGACTGGCTGCTGGAGCATCTGGCCGAGGGCGGCCTGCTGGCCAAACCCCTGCCCCACCAGTACGAGTTCGGCCGCCTCAACCTCAGCTATGTGGTGACCTCCAAGCGCAAGCTGCGCCAGCTGGTGGACGAGGGCCATGTGAGCGGCTGGGACGATCCGCGCATGCCCACCCTGGTCGGCATGCGCCGGCGCGGCTACACGCCCGAGAGCATTCGCACCATGGTGGAAGGCACAGGCGTCACCAAGCAGAACGCCTGGCTGGACTATGGCGTGCTGGACGGCTGCCTGCGCGCCGACCTGGAAGGCAAGGCCGCGCGCGCGATGGCGGTGCTGGACCCGGTCAAGCTCAAGCTCACGAACTATGCCGAGATCTTCGGCAACCTGGCGCACCGCGAGGCCAGCGGCGCGCCCGCGCATCCGCATCTGCCCGAACTCGGCCAGCGCCAGTTCAGCCTGGGCCCCGAGCTGTGGATCGAGCGCGAGGACTTCATGGAAGTACCAGCCAAGGGCTACCACCGCCTCTACCCCGGCAACAAGGCGCGCCTGAAGGCCGGCTATGTGGTGGAGTGCACCGGCTGCGAGAAGGACGAGGCGGGCAATATCAGCGCGGTGCTGGCCAGCATCGTGCCCGACACCAAGAGCGGCACGCCGGGTGCGGACGCCGTCAAGGTCAAGGGCGTGATCACCTGGGTGGGCGTGCACGAGGCGGTGGCCGCCGAGGTGCGTCTGTACGACCGCCTCTTCACCGAGGCCCAGCCGGATGCCGGCGGGCGCGACTTCCTGGAAGTGCTGAACCCGGCCAGCCTGAAGGTGGTGACGGCCTATCTGGAGCCGTCCATGGCGGCCGTGTCAGCCGACACCAAGGTGCAGTTCGAACGCCACGGCTACTTCGTGGCCGACCGCGTCGACCATCGCGCCGAGCGCCCGGTGTTCAACAAGATCACCGGCCTGCGCGACGGCTGGGGCAAATAAGGACTGAAATGTTGGCGCCGACTCAGGCGGCGCAGGCCTGCACCACTGGGTTGGCGTATTCATGGCCCACCACGGCGCGGGCGAACAGGTAGTTCTCCAGCGCCTTGGCACTCAGCGTGTCCAGCAGCACATCACCGCGCGCATTGCAGGGGAAGGCCAGCGCCTTGCCCGCGTGGAACAGCGACTGGAAGCGCAACTCGAACTGGCCCTGCGACGGGCCTTCCTGCAGTGCAGTCAAATTGGCCTTGTCCATTTCAGTTCTCCCAACGACGTCTTGATGATTCACGCCTCCACACCGCAAGACTAGGCCTCGGATGAGGGGGTGACCATGTGCAAAGGTCTCGACTTAACGTCGGAAGTTTGCTGGCGGTGGACTAGGAATTGGGCTGACAGCATTAATTCACGCTTGCCCATCACTCCTCGCCGGCGATCAGGTCTGCCAGCCGCCGCACCTTGACCTTGCGGCCCTTGAGCTTGCCCAGGCTGAGGCGCTTGACGGCCTCTCTTGCAATACCGCGCGCCACCGCCACATAGGTGTGGAAATCGGTGACGTTGATCTTGCCGATCTCGGCCGCGGTAAAGCCGGCCTCGCCGGTGAGCGCGCCCAGCACGTCGCCGGGGCGGATCTTGTCCTTGCGGCCACCCAGGATCTGCAAGGTATCCATGGGCGGCAGCAGCGGGCCGCCGGGCGCCACCGTGAGCGTGTCCAGGCCCTGCCAGGGCAAGACCTGGCCCTGGAGTTGCTCGATGCGGCCGATGCGGCCCATCTCGTCCAGGCTCACCAGGCTCAGCGCCAGGCCCTCGGCGCCGGCGCGTCCGGTGCGGCCGATGCGGTGCACATGCACCTCGGCGTCGGGCGTCACCTCCACATTGATGACGCATTCCAGCTGAGCGATGTCCAGACCGCGCGCCGCCACATCGGTAGCCACCAGCACCGAGCAGCTGCGGTTGGCAAACTGGATCAGCACCTGGTCGCGATCGCGCTGCTCCAGATCGCCATGCAGGGCCATGGCCACAAAGCCCTGGGCTTGCAGCACGTCCACCAGGTCGCGGCATTGCTGCTTGGTATTGCAGAAGGCAATGGTGCTGGCCGGGCGGTAATGCTGTAGCAGCTGGGCCACCGCATGCAGGCGCTGGTTCTCGCTCACTTCAAACGCGATCTGACGGATCTGCGCGGGCGACTGCGTGGCCGCGGCGGTGAGCTTCACCTCCAGCGGATCGCGCAGCAGCTGGGCCGCCAGCTTGGCAATGCCCTCCGGATAGGTGGCCGAGAACAGCAGGGTCTGGCGCTGCTTGGGCGCGCGCTTGGCCACCGCCGCGATGTCGTCGAAGAAGCCCATGTCCAGCATGCGGTCGGCCTCGTCCAGCACCAGGGTCTTGAGGCCGCTGAGGTCCAGGGTGTCACGCTCCAGATGGTCCAGCAGGCGCCCGGGCGTGCCCACCGCGATGTGGCAACCGAACTGCAGGCTCTCGATCTGCGGCCGCATCGGCGAGCCACCGCACAGCGTCAGCACCTTGATGTTTTCCTCGGCCCGCGCCAGGCGGCGGATTTCCTGCGTCACCTGGTCGGCCAGCTCGCGCGTGGGGCACAGCACCAGGGCTTGCAGACCCTTGTCGGCGCTGTCCAGCTTATTCAGCAGGGCCAGGGCGAAGGCGGCGGTCTTGCCGCTGCCGGTCTGGGCCTGGGCGATCAGGTCGCGGCCTTGCAGCGCGGGCGGCAGGCTGGCGGCCTGGATCGGTGTCATCTCGGCATAACCCAGCTGGGCCAGATTGGCCAGCATGGCGGCCGAGAGCGGCAGTTGGGAGAAGGCGAGCTTGTCTGGGGAGGCGTTCATCGGCGGATTATCCCCGCCCATGCTGACGACGATTGGGTTTGTGCGCCTAGCCGCCGGATCGTTTGGCCGGCCAGCCCGCCGCGAGCAGCTGCTGCAGCACCTTGTCGCAATGGTCGCCCTGGATCTCGATGACCCCGTCCTTGACCGTGCCGCCGCTGCCGCAAGCGGCCTTGAGCTGCTTGCCCAGGGCGGTGAGCGCCGCCTCGTCCAGCGGCAGGCCCTTCACCAGGGTCACGCCCTTGCCGGCGCGGCCCTTGGTCTCGCGAGAGACGCGCACCTTGCCGTCGCCCAGTGGCGGCTTTGCCTTGCCACAGACACAGGCGGCGATGGGCTGGCGGCAGTTTGGGCACATGCGGCCGGCCTCGGTGGAATAGACCAGGCCACCGCTGGAAGACTTGGATTTCATGGCAGGGCGGGGAGGCCGAACAGCGCCAATTGAAGTTCATCGGGCGCATTGATGGTGCGCACGCGCAGATAGGCCTCCTCGGCCTCGGGATAACGGCGGCGCAGATAGTGCAGCCATTGCTTGAGCCGGCCGGCCTGGTGACGCGTGGCGATGTGCGCGCGCACGATGGAGAAGAAGTCATGCATCAGGGGCAGCAGCTGGGCCCAGGCCAGCGGCGCGGCATCGAGCGAGCGGATGGCCAGCGCCAGGCCCGGGTCGGCCACCATGCCGCGCCCCAGCATCAGGGCTTCGCAGCCCGACTGGGCCTTGCAGGCCCGGGCATCGGCGGCGGTCCAGACCTCGCCATTCGCCACCACCGGCACGGCCACCGCCTCACGCACCGCGGCAATGCGATCCCAATAAGCGGGCGGCTTGTAGCCATCGGCCTTGGTGCGGGCATGGATCACCAGCTCGCCCGCGCCCGCCCCCACCATCGCATGGGCGCATTCCAGCGTGCGCGAATCGTCCAGATAGCCCAGCCGCATCTTGGCCGAGACCGGCACATGGGCCGGCACGGCGCGCCGCACCGCCGCGACGATGCGCGCAATCAGCTCGGGTTCGTCCAGCAGCACGGCGCCACCGCGGTGCAGGTTCACGCATTTGGCCGGGCAGCCGAAGTTCAGATCGATGCCCTCGGGACCGAGTTCCGCCAGACGTGCAGCGTTTTCGGCCATGCAGACCGGGTCCGAGCCCAGCAGCTGCGCGCGCACCGGCACGCCCGCCGGTGTGCAGCCACCCGCGAGCAGCTCCGGCACGATGCGGGTGAACACGCGCTTGGGCAGCAGCATGTCGGTGATGCGGATGAACTCGGAGACACAGCGGTCGATGCCGCCCACGCGCGTGAGCACATCACGCAGCATGTGGTCCAGCAGCCCCTCCATCGGCGCCAACAAGATCATGCAGCAAGCTCCTTGTGTGTCAGGTAGAGCCGCAGATCAAATTCAAGTTGCCCGTAGCTCGGCTCCATATGCGAGCACAGCTGGTAAAAAGCCTTGTTGTGGTCCAGCTCCTTCAGGTGCGCGAGCTCGTGCACCACGATCATTTTGAGGAACTCGGCCGGAGCCTCGCGGAACAGGCTGGCGACGCGGATCTCGCGCTTGCTCTTGAGCTTGCTGCCCTGCACGCGGGAGGCCCGGGTGTGCGTACCCAGCGCATGCTGCAGCACCTTGAGTTTGGCGTCGTAAGCCACCTTGCTGATGGGCTCGGCGTTGCGCAGGAAGCGGCTCTTCAGCGCCTGCGTGTAATCGAACAGCGCGCGGTCGCTCTGCACCTCGTGGCCCTGGGCATAGCAGCTGCCCAGGTATTCGCCCAGGCGGCCGGCATCGATCAGCGTCTGCACCTGGGCGATGAGATGGGCCGGATAGCCGGCCAGGTACTTCAGCGACAAGCCCATGCCATCAAGGGTAGTGCGCGCCCACCCAGGCCTCGAAGCGCTCGCACATCGCCGCCTCGCCGGCGCTGGAGTCGGCCAGCAGCTCGGCGCCATGGACCACGCGGATATGGGCCTCCAGCGCCGCCACGCCCTCGCCCACCGGGCGGGCTGCGGCGGCAGCCATCGAAGCCTGCGCCTGTGCCCAGGCCTCGTCCACCGACTTGTTGCACTCGTCCGCCAGGTACTGGGCCGAGAAGCCCTCGCCCGTCAGGCTGCGCAGCGTAGCGTCATGGTCGATGCTGTTGCCGGGCCGCCAGTAATGCTCGGCCAGCGCCGGGCCGATGGCCGGGTTGTCGGTCAGATAGCCATGCTGGCGCAGGAAGAAGGCGCGCGTCTGGAACACCGCCATATGGGCCAGCAGATAACCCTGGTACGACGCGGCCGATTCCTGGTTGAGCAGATGCGGTATCGCCAGCATCGGGCGCGGGCTCTCCACGCCCAGCACCCGGACTTCGGTGGCGCGCGCCAGGGCGAGCACGGCCGCCGGCGTGAGCGCCTCATCGCTCAGTTGATAGAGCGCCGCCTCGAACTTGGGCACCACGGCGATGGAACGCTCGTCAAAGGCGCGCATGGGCTGGCTGCTGGCGATGCGGGCGTGGATCAGCTCATCGGGCATGGCCTCGCCCGCGGCATTGCGCGCATAGCGCTTGAGCCAGTCGGCGTCGTTCAGCAGGCTGTCGCAGAACATCGACTGGGTCTCGGCATAGGCCATCGAGGTGGGTGCGAATTCCTGCGAGAAGCAGGGTGAGTTCTGCACCACATTGGCAAAGTGCGCGGCGTGGCCGCCCTCGTGGAACAGCGTGTTGATGGCGCGCAGGCCGCTGCCCACCTGGTCGGGCTTGGCCTCGGCGGTGAAGTTGATCTGGCCCGGCACCCATTCGCCCTGGGCATCGACAAAGCTGGGCACCGGGCCGTGGCAGAAACCGTTCTGGTACTTGCCCTTGCGCTCCAGCAGGTCCAGCTGCAGGGTGGCGCCGCGGTACTGGATGCCCAGGCGGCGGAAGCTCTCGACCCAGCGGCGCAAGGCCGGCCCGAAGGGCATGTATTCATCCATCCGGCGCACCACATCGCCGGCGCTGGCAAAGCGCAGGTTCCAGGGCCGCAGGGCCGGCTCGCCATGCACCGCCGCAAGCTGCGCCAGGCTGCGGGCATTGGCCGCGGCGGTGCGGGCCAGGAAGTCGTCGAGGATGGCGTCGAGCTGGGCCGGCGTCATGCGCTCGTTCTTGCGCAGCTTGAGCTCGAAGTAATTGGCAAAGCCCAGCGCGCGCGCGAAGCGGTTGCGCAGCTTCACGAGCTCGAGAAAGCCGTTCTCCAGCACCCAGCGTTCGATGCCTCGAAAGGCCTCCAGCGAGCTGCGGCGGCAGGCCTCGTCGGGATTGGTGGCCAGATTGGTGGCCAGCATGCTCAGCGTCGCCACTTCGCTGCGCCCGGGCGCCGCCAGCTGCGTGGGCTGCAGCTCGCGCTTCTTGGCGAACAGCGCCGCCTCGGCGGCGATCAGCTCGGCCATCAGGGCGCGGCCCTCGGCGTTGTCGATGATATTGGCCTCGAACACCGCCAGCCAACCCTGCAAACCGTGCTGCAAGGCCTGGCGCTCGGCGCTGGTGGGCAGGGTCTGCAGGCGCGCCAGCTGCGCACGCGTCTCGCTCAGCCGGCCGGCATCGGAGATGAAATCCTTGTACTGCTGCTCGGCGCGGGCAAAGCCGGCGTGGTCATCGCTGGTGGCCATATAGGTGGCCCAGAACAGGTCTTCCTTGGTCTTGTGGACGGCGAGATAGTCCTGGTTCAGCTGGTCGAAATAGGCGCGGATGGCGTCCATGCGGGGCTCGATGGGGTGGGTCGACGGGGCCGCAAGCATAGCGCCTGCGCAAAATCCCCGGCCCGCCGCGCGGCTTCAGGCCTCGGCCGGCGGCAGACGCTTGCGCGTCTCGGCGAGGTAATGTTCCTCGATGAATTCCTTCTCCACCACATTGCGGCGCAGGGCGTCCTGCAGATCGTCCACGCGCGCCTTGAGCTGCTCAACCTCGGCCTCCAGGCGCGCCCGCGCCTGGTCATGGCCCGGCTCGGCGGCCGGCCCACCGCCGTGATCCGGCGGATCGGCGGCCAGGATCTCCAGATCGCGGCGGAGCTTCTGGATGGTGCGCTCGGCGTCGGCCAGTTGATCGCGCTGGGCCTGGGCCTCGCGCTCGAGGCTGAGCAGGGTCTCGCGCGAGGCCTGCTCGGTCTGCGCCTGGGCCGCCGGCGTGGCCTCGCCCGGCCGCAGCGCGGCCTCCTGCAGATCGCGCTGCAGGCGCGCCACATTGCGCTCGGCCTTGTCGGCGCGGGTCTCCATCTGGGCCAGCTTGTCCTGCAGCTGCAGCATATTGGCGCGCGTCTGCTCCAGTTGCTGGCGCGCACCGCTGAGCTCCACCTGGCTTTGCAGCGATTGGCTGGTGCGCGAACGGAAGGAGTTCAGCACGCGCGCGTTTTCCTCCAGTCGCTCGCGTGCCCCGGCCAGCTCCATCTGCAGGTGGCGGCGCTGCGCCAGCATGCGATCGACCTCGTTGCGATGGCTGCGCTTGAGCTGATCCAGGCTCTCCTGGTTGAGCTCCTGCACCGTGTCCGGCCAGTGCAGCCGCTGTGCCGGCTCCTGCGCGGCATCGTCGCCGTCGCGCCCGGCACCCTCCAGCAGCAGGCGCAGCAACTGGGGCAGTTCGCGCAGGGCCTCGAGGTCGGACGCTTGCAGGGCCGCGCCACGCCCCTGCTCCTGACGCTCGACCATGCGCAGCAACTCGCGCGTGGCGATCTTGGCCTCGCGGCCGGCGTCGCGGGTTTCGCGCAGGGCATTGACGATGTGCAGATGGTTGCTCTGCTCGTAGCGCGTCATGCGCCAGTAGGTGCCGATAGCGACCACGCCCACCACGACGTTCGCCACGAACAGCGATACCGCCGCCAAGCCGTCGAGTGAGAGTTCAAGTGCCATGAGCCTTGCGTAAAGCGGCCAGTCTGCCATCGGTGCGGCGGGGCGATAAGCGAACAAGAAGGGCTTTCCGCCCCCAATCCCCGCCGGCATGATGGCGCCATGTCAGAGACTTCTGCATTTCGCGTCCGTCTGCGCGCCGAGCCGGCCATCGAGTTCGAGGCTGAGGCCCAGCACTCGGTGCTGGAGGCGGCCCTGCGGGCCGGCTTCAGGCTCGCCAGCTCATGCCGCAACGGTACCTGCCGCGCCTGCATGTGCCGGCTGCTCAGCGGCGAGATTGCCTACCGCATCGAATGGCCGGGCCTGAGCCGCGAGGAAAAGCTCGAGGGCTGGATCCTGCCCTGCGTGGCCCTGCCGTGCAGTGACCTGGAGCTGGCGCCCGCGCGCAAGACTTGACCCCGCCGTCCACAGCGACTGTGGACAAGTCCGTGCACAGCCTGGGTGCGCGGCGGCCAAGTGCTTGATTTGAAAGCCGCTTTCTTGCCCTGCCTCAGAATGTGGCAGGGGCATGCGGGGGCCGCGCGCGGATAATCCGCAGTTGCCCACGAGATCTCCATGCATCGCACCATTTTCACCACGCCCGTGCTCAACACCCTGCTGCGCGCAGCATCCGTCGCCTATCTGACGCTCGCCGGCTGGAAGCTCGAGGGCAGCCTGCCCCCAGCGCAGGACAAATGCGTCCTCATCGCCGCCCCGCACACCAGCAACTGGGACCTGCCCTATACGCTGATGGTGGCCTTTGCGCTGCGCCTGAACATCTACTGGATGGGCAAGCAGCAGATCTTCCGCTTTCCCTTTGGCGGCCTGATGCGCTGGCTGGGCGGCATCGCGGTGAACCGGGAACAGTCCAGCAATCTGGTGGCGGCCTCGGCCGATGCGATACGCGCGGCCGACGGCCCGCTGCAGTTGGTGGTACCGCCCGAGGGCACGCGCAGCAAGACGCGCTACTGGAAGACCGGTTTCTACTGGATTGCCGTGACCGCCGAGGTGCCGATCGTGATGGCCTATATGGACTATCCGCGCAAGCTCAGCGGCTTGGGGCCGGTGTTCACGCCCAGCGGCGACGTGGAGGCCGACATGGCCAAGATCAAGCAGTTCTACGCCGCCTTCAAGGGCAAGAACGAGCAGCAGTTCGACGCCAAGCATTGACTGAGCCCCGAACGCGACAAGGGCCAGGTCTTGCCTGGCCCTTTCCGTTGATCGGCGCAAAGCCTCAGCGCCGTGCCGGCTCCGGCAGTTCGATCTTCACCTCCAGCACCTCGAGGTCGTCCTGGCGCTCCATATGCACCTTGATGTCGTCCGGGTTGATGGAGACGTATTTGGAGATCACCGCCACCAGCTCGCGCTGCAGCTGGGGCAGATAGTCGGGGCTGGCGCCACGGCCGCCGCGCTCGTGCGCGAGGATCAGCTGCAGGCGCTCCTTGGCCACGCTGGCCGTGCTTTTCTTTTCGCCGAGGAAAAAGGACAGGAATCCCATGCTGTGTCCCTTCTTCACTTGCCGCCGAACAGGCGCTTGAAGAAGCCGGGCTTGACCGCCTCGATGAAGCGCATCGGCTTGTCCTCGCCGAGGAAGCGCGCCACCACGTCGGCATAGGCCTCGGCCACGTCGGTGCCCTTC
>Ga0208398_100704_pt1 | contig 17853 bp, 11 predicted proteins | sample LakWasMe79_HOW10_2_FD_183905 | JGI IMG/M metagenome (GOLD analysis project Ga0208398, IMG submission 183905) | Freshwater sediment methanotrophic microbial communities from Lake Washington under simulated oxygen tension - Sediment Metagenome... | ecosystem: Environmental > Aquatic > Freshwater >...
CCGACGAGGTGGTGCGCGTCGAGTACGAGAACGGCCTGGTGATGTGGGTGCGCGCCGACGACCTGCTGCGCGACCGCGGCCGCAAGGGCGCGCAGCGCGGCGATGGCGAGGCCAGCTGGGAGATCGATGCCAGCGCGCGCATCGGCGCCTACCGCGATGACATCCAGCCCAGCAGCGAACGCGGCCTGCTGAGCCTGGGCATCAAGGCGCTGGACTTCATCGGCATCGACCTGGCCGGCGCCACCGCGCGCACCATCGGCCTCACGTTCGAACGCAAGCAGCTCGGCAACGAACCCGGCCTCTACCGCGTGACGCTGCAGCCTCAGCTGGGCATGAACGCGCTGGCCGACGGGCCCGCCAGCATGAAGAGCGATGCGCCGGTGCTGCTGTTCCTGCACGGCACCATGTCCAGCTTTGCCGGCAGCTACGCGGCGCTGGCCGCCACCGCCGCCAGCGCTTCCGATGAGGGCGGCCGCGCCGCGGCGGCGCTGCGCCAGCAGATCGCGCAGCGCTATGGCGCCGAGGTCTATGCCTGGGAGCACCGCACGCTCAGCGAGAGCCCGATACGCAACGCGCTGGAGCTGGTGAAGCAGCTGCCGGTGGGAGCGCAGCTGCATCTGGTCTCGCATTCGCGCGGCGGCCTGGTGGGCGAGCTGCTGACCCTGGGCCAGCGCGCGCGCAGCGGCGACGACCCGCTCAATACCGCCCTGCTGGACCAGCTGTTCGCGCAGGACGGCACCGCGGCCGAGCAGCTGGGCCTGGGCGCCCTGATCGGCGAGGCCGCCAAGCTGCGCAGCGGCGGCTACCAGGAAGACCGCCGGCTGCTCGGCGAGCTGCTGACCCTGCTGGACGAGCGCCGCATCCGCGTGCTGCGCTTTGCGCGCGTGGCCTGCCCGGCGCGCGGCACCACGCTGGCCTCCGGCCGCCTGGATCGCTGGTTGAGCGTCCTCGACGCGGTGCTGGGCAAGCTCGTGCCCGGCGGCCTGTTCGGCGATGCGATGGACTTCCTGCTCGCGGTGGTGAAGGAGCGCACCGACCCGCGCACCCTGCCCGGCCTGGAGGCGATGATGCCGGGATCGGCCGTGACGCGCCTGCTGCAGACGCCCGGCCTCACGACCAGCGCCGACCTCAGCGTGATCGCCGGCGACATCGAGGGCAAAGGGCTGCTGGGCCAGCTCAAGCTGCTGGCGATCGACTGGTTCTACGCCGCCGACCACGACCTGGTGGTCAACACCGCCTCGATGCTGGGCGGCATCCGGCGGCCCGAGGGCGGCGCGCGCTACCGCCGCGACCAGGGCGAGCAGGTCTCGCACTTCAACTATTTCCGCAACAAGCTGTCGATCGACTGGCTGGCGGCCGCGCTGGCGCGCCAGGACGGCAGCGACGCCGGCTTCCTGCCCATTGCCGAAGCCAAGCCCGAGGTGCCGAGCTGGTGGAAGGCGGTCAGCGCCAGTCGCGCGGCCAGCACGCCGCGGCCGATCGCCATCGTCGTGCCCGGCACTATGGGCAGCGCGCTCAAGGCCAGGGGCGATCCGATCTGGCTGGAATACTGGCCGCTGCTGAAGGGCGGGCTGGGCGCGATCGGCATCGAGGCCGGCGATATCGAGGCGGTGGACCTGCTGGGCGATTTCTACGGCCCGCTGCTGGAGCATCTGACGCGCACCCACCGCGTCGAGATCCTGCCCTATGACTGGCGGCTCTCGGTGCGCGAGGCCGCCCAGCGTCTCACCGCCAAGCTCGAGGCGGTGCTGCCCGACGCCGAGCGCAGCCACCAGCCGGTGCACATCGTCGCGCATTCGATGGGTGGCCTGGTGGCGCGCGCGATGATTGCCGATGGCGGCGCCGGCGCGCAGGCCTGGCGCCGCCTCTGCGCCCTGCCCGCCAGCCGGCTGCTGATGCTGGGCACGCCCAACCGCGGCTCGCACGAGGCGGTGCGCTGGCTCACCGGCAACAACCCCACCCAGGCCAAGCTGATCCTGCTGGACCTGACGCGCGGCGCCGATGGCGTGATCGACATCGTGCGGCGCTTCCCCGGCCTGGCAGAGCTGCTGCCCTGTGACCAGGAGCCCAACCCCTGGGCCCAGTCGGCCACCTGGAAGGCACTGAAGAAAGAGATCAACGCCAGCTGGACGCCGATCGAGGACGCGGTGCTGCGCCAGGCCGCCGCCACCTGGAAGCTGCTGCGCGACGCCGCCGTCGACCCCGAGCACATGATTTACGTGGCGGGCTGCCAGAGCGCCACCGTGGTGGACCATGAGGTGGTGGACGAGGGCTGGGGCCTGGCGCGCAAGAAGCTGCGCTGGATCGCCAGCAGCGAGGGCGATGGCACGGTGCCCTGGGCCTCGGGGCGGCTCAAGGATGTGCGCACCTTCTACGCGCCCGACACCGGGCATGACCAGCTCTGCAGCAATGCCGACGACCGCAGCATCTTCCGCGGCTACGTGGACCTGCTGCTGAGCGGCAACACCGATCAGCTTGCCAGCACGCCGCCGACACGCGCGCGCGCCGGCGGCGCGGCCGAGCGCTTCGTGCTGCCCGAGCTGCCGGTGTTCGACGACCTGCCCGATGCGGCGGCGCTGCGCGGGCTGGGCTTTGGCGGCACGCGCGCACGCCGGCGCGGCGCCGGGGCCAGGCCGCAGAGCGCGCGCCTGCGCGTCAGCCTGCGCCATGGCGACCTGCGCTATGCGCGCCACCCGGTGCTGGTGGGCCATTACCAGGACGACACCATCGTCAGCGCCGAGGCCTCGCTGGACCAGCGCCTGCGCGGCCGGCAGGCGCTGGGCCCGCTCACGCGCAAGCGCGAGCTTGGCCTCTACCCGGGCGCCGCCGGCAGCCATGCGGTGTTCTTCAACGAGATGGCCGAACGCTCGCCCAGCGGCGCCCTGGTGGTGGGCCTGGGCCAGGTGGGCGAGCTCTCGCCCGGCCGCCTGGAGGCCGGGGTGCGCGACCTGCTGCTGGACTACGCCCTGCAACTGCTGCAGCGCGATGCCCTGGCCCGCAAGGGTGCGCCGCGCGACCAGGACAAGGACGGCCGCATCAGCGCCAGTCTCAGCAGCCTGCTGGTGGGCACCGGCGCCAGCAGCCTGTCACCGCAGGAATCGATGGAAGCGGTGCTGCGCGGCGCATTGGCCGCGAACCGCAAACTCGAGGACGCGCAACTGGACCAGCAGGTTCTGATCGACGGCGTGGAGTTCGTCGAACTGTTCCAGGACCTCGCCATCGGTGCGGCCAAGGATCTGGTGCGCCTGCTGGCCAGCGCCGAACTCGGGCCCAAGCTGCACTGGCCCTGCCCGGTCGTCGAGGAGGGCGAAGGCCGGCTGCAGCGCAGCCGCTTCGACGCCGACCAGAGCTGGTGGCAGCGCATCGAAATCACCGAAGACCGCAAGGCCGACCGGCTGCGCTTCGTCGTCACCGGTGACCGCGCGCGCGCCGAGGCCATCCTGGCCTTCGGCCAGCTGCGCCTGGCCGACGGCTTCATCGCGCAGGCCTGCGGCAGCGCCGGCAACAACAGCGAGGTCTCCAAGACCCTGTTCGAGATGCTGCTGCCGAACCGCCTCAAGGAGAGCGCGCCCGACCAGCGCGCCATGGTGCTGCTGCTGGACGAGGCCTCGGCGCGCTTCCCCTGGGAACTGCTGGAAGATCGCTGGAGCCATCTGGGCCGGCCGCCGGCGGTGATCAGCGGCATGGTGCGGCAGCTCAAGACCGAGCAGTTCCGCGCCCAGCCCAACTACGCCTACCAGAACAGCGTGTACGTGGTGGGCAACCCCGACCTGGACGGCTGGGACGGCTTCGTCGATCTGCCGGGCGCGCGCCAGGAAGCCGAGCAGGTGCGCCAGCTGTTTGCGCAGGGCGGCTACGACGTCACCGCCAGCATCGACGCCAACGCCTCCAGCATCCTCACCGGCCTGCACGGCCGGCCGTTGCGGGTGCTGCATCTGGCCGGTCATGGCGAGCACGAGTTCGAGGTCGCGCAGGAGGCCGCGCCCGCCGATCTCAGCATCGCCCTGCCCGACGGCAGCAGCTGCCAACGCGTGGCGGAACGCAAGAAGTACTCCGGCATGGTGATCGGCAAGGGCGTTTTCCTGACGCCCGGTGACGTGGAGCAGATGCGTTATGTGCCCGAGCTGGTGTTCGTCAACTGCTGCAAGCTGGGCAAGACCGGCGGCAGCCTGGGCGGGCAGAACCTGCTGGCCGCCAACCTCGGCGTGGGCTTCATCCGCATGGGGGTGCGCGCGGTGATCTGCGCCGGCTGGGCGGTGGACGATGCCGCCGCCCTCACCTTTGCCCAATCCTTCTACGGCGCCATGCTGGCCGGCAAGACCTTTGGCCAGGCCGTGCTGGAGGCGCGCCGCGCCGCCTGGGAGCGCCACCCCGGCGCCAACACCTGGGGCGCCTACCAATGCTATGGCGACCCGGGCTACCGCCTGGTGCGGGAGGACGGCGAGACCGAGCGCGCCGCCAAGCCGGCCTTCTGCTCGGCCGCCGAGCTGGTGGTGGAGCTGCGCAACCGCGCCGAGGACACGCGCATGCAGTCCAAGGAAAAGGACTGCGACGAACCCGCGCTGCAGGCCCAGCTGCGCACCCGCATCGATGCCCTGCTCAAGCGCATCCCCGCGCAGGACCGCTCCGACTGCCGCACCGACGACTGGCTGGCACGCGCCGACGTCTGCGCGGCACTTGGCTTTGCCTATGGCGAGGGCAATATGTTCGAGGACGCGCTCGTCTGGCTGGACAAGGCCCTGGCCTCCGACCTGGGCGAATGCCCGGTGCGCGCGGCCGAACAGGCGGCCAACTACCGCGTGCGCCTCGCCGCGCTCGAATGGGTGGCGCTGCGCCAGCGCGCGGGCGCTGGGCCGGGGCCCGGCCTGCAGCTGCAGCGCCGCGCCATCGCCGAGCGCATCGAGCAGGCGCTGCGCGAGCTCGACGTCATCAATGCCCGCGCCAGCAGCTGCGAGCGCCTCAAGCTGATGGGCAGCGCCTGCAAGCGCCTGGCCTGGGTGCAGATCGAGCATGGCCGCAGCGAGGCCCTGCTCAATATGGCCGCCTACTACCGCCAGGCCTTCGACGCCAAGCCCGACGCCTATGCCTTCTGCAACTGGGCCCTGGCCTGCCTGCTGCTGGAAGCCTACGACCCGGCCTACGCGCGCGGCGACTGGCATGCCGCACTCGACACCCAGTGCGAGCAGCAGGCCAGCGCGGCAAGGGCCCAGCAGGAGGCCTCGCCGAGCTTCTGGGGCGAATGCGCCCTGGGCGATCTGGCGGTGGTGCAGTTGCTGCTGGCGGCGCGCGACAGCGAGCGCTGCGCGGCGCTGGCATTGGCCGCCACGGCGCGCTACGAGGCCGCGCTGGCGCGCGGCGCCAGCCTCCGCGAGGCCGCCACGATCCAGGAGCATCTGGACTTCCTGATCGAGCTCACCGGTGAGCGGCGCGCGCCCTGGGACCTGGCCGTGCATGAAGCACTGCTGACGATTCGGCGCGCCGTTTGACCATAGGGAGGCTCATCATCATGGCCGGACAAGATCTCAGCAAGGCCGCACTGGCCAGCCTCAGCACCGCCACGGTGCAGCCCGAGGACCTGATCGCGCCCAACTTCCAGCTCTACGAGCTCACCGTCTCGGAGCTGGCGGCGCGGCGCGGCATCGACAACGCCCTCCACGACGACGCCGCCCTGCGCAGCGCCGTGCATCTGGCGCGCGCGGTGCTGCAGCCGATCCGCGATCGCTTCGGGCGTTTCACGCCCAACAGCGTGTACCGCAGCCAGGCGCTGGAGCGCCTGCTGAAGGACCGCCCGGCGAGCTGGATCTCGACCAGCCAGCACACCGAGGGCCGCGCCTGCGACGTCGAGATCGCCGGCATGGCCACGCTGGAGCTGGCGCGCTGGGCGAGCGCAAACCTGCCCAACTACGATCAGATCATCTGCGAATGCTACGACCCGCGCAAAGGGCCCAACTCGGGCTGGGTGCATATCTCGCTGCTGCCGCCTGGCATGGGCAAGAACCGGCGCCAGTTGCTCAGCTATGTGGTCGACGCGGCGAGCGACAAGCTCGTCTACGTGGAAGGTTTGCAGGGCCAGGCCTGATTGTTGCGCCCGCTCAAACAGCGCGCGTTTGACGCTTTGACGCGGGCCTGCCGAGCGCCAAATATATGAATGTGGCCATCCGGCCTCGTTGATCCTTGCCCGGGTGGTCGCAGCCACAGCGCAATGTTTACGGAGGACCATCATGAGCTCCCTGATCACCCGCAGCCATCTGTTCGATGACCTGCTCCGCGACTTCAATACCGGCTTCTACGTCCGGCCCCTGCACGGTGACCCGCTGCCCTCGCCCGACAAGATCAAGATCGACGTGAAGGAGTCCGCCGAGCTCTTCACCGTGCATGCCGAATTGCCCGGCGTGAACAAGAACGACATCAAGGTTGCCGTGGACGGCAATATGGTGACCATCAGCGCCGAGGTGAAGCAGTTCGACGCGCGCAGCCGCGATGAAAAGTCACTGCGCGAAGAGCGCTATTTCGGCACCGTGTCGCGCAGCTTCCAGCTTGGGACCGAGGTCGATGAAGGCCATGCCGTCGCCAAGTACGAGAACGGCATTCTGACGCTCACCCTGCCGAAGAAGCAGGGCACGGGCAGCCGCCAGCTGAAGATCGACTGAGCGCGCTCAGCCCAGCGCTGCGGCCAGTTGCTCGGCCACGTCGTTGTCAAAGCTCATCAGCAGTTCGGGATCCTGAGCGCTGGCAGCGGCGTGCAACACCTCGGCAATGCAGCGCTGCTGCGCGGCGCTGGCCGGTTGCTTGAGCCTGGCCTCCAGCCTCGCCACGGTGGCCTCACGCAGGCGCGCCGAACCGAGCACATGCCAGGCGTAATCGATCTCGTAGCGTTCCACCGCCTGCTGCAGGCTCTCGCCATCCAGCCGCGCCTCGGCGGCGAAATGGTTCAGGCTGCGCGTGCTGAGCGCAGCGATCACGGTGGCGAGCAGGGTGGTGTGGTCGTGCGGGGCGATGGCAGGCATGGGTGGGTTCAGGTAGATGGATCTTGAGCCCGCGAGAGAGCTTGGATGGACGCGTCGCCGGTCCATGGGCGGATCGGCGAACGACACTGGCAGCATGGCCAGGGGCGTTCGGGGGGGGATTGTGCCAGGTGGCCGGAACGGCACGCGCTCCGGCAGGCCAGGGACCGGCTCAGGCCACCAACAGCTCGAAGTGGCGCAGCACCATCTCCGACATCAACTGCTTGACACTTTCCTCCGGCATACCTTCAAGCCGTGCACGCAACTGCGGCGCTAGCGCGGCGAAGGCGTCCAGCACGGCCGGATCGAAGTGCTTGCCGTGGCCTTCCTGCAGGATGCCCATCACCGCGTCGAAGGGCAGGGCCGGCTTGTAGGGCCGCGGCGAGCACAGCGCGTCGAACACGTCGGCCACCGCGAAGATGCGTGCGGCCAGCGGGATGTCCGCACCGGCAAGACCGCGCGGGTAGCCCGTGCCATCCCATTTCTCGTGATGACCAGCGACCACCTCGCGCGCACCGTCCAGCCAGCCGGCGCCGGCCACGATGTCCTCGCCCAAATCGACATGGCTGCGCATGATCTGCATCTCGCGCTCGTCCAGCCGACCGGGCTTGAGCAGGATGGCATCCGGGATGCCGATCTTGCCCGCATCGTGCAGGAAGCTGCCGAGGATCAGCGACTGCATCGCCGCGCCGCGCAGCCCGAGGGTCTCGCCCAGCATCGCCGAAATCCAGGCGACGCGATAGTTGTGGGCGCCGGTGTCGGAGTCGCGCTTGGCGATCGCCCGGCCCAAGGCCTCCATCATCGCGACGTGCGACTCCAGCACCTGGCGGGCCTTGCGCTCGTTCTCGCCCGAGAGGTGCACCACCACCGGATAGATCGCACCGCCGCAGGCCAGCGAGGCGAAGCAGGCCATCAGCGCGGCGACCAAGGCCTCGGCGCGGATCTGCTCCTGCTGCCAGTCCGGCACGATGCGCACGCCCTCGAAGTAGCCGGTCACCGGTGCCTGCGGCGTGGCGCGCAAAGGCACCATCACGCGCAGCACATGCCGGCCGTCAGCCAGCCACAGGCTCTCGTAGCTGGCGGCGGCATAGCCCGGCCGCGCATGCCTGGGCAGTCGCCGCTCGATCGCCTCGCCATCGGCGGTCAGCGACTCGGCCAGCTTCCGGCCCGCCGGATCGTAGATCTCGGCGATGTCGAACAGGCCGCCGATCAGCTGCGCTGCGGCATCGGTCGCATGGGCGGCCGCCTCGGGGCCATCCAGGCGGATGGCCTGCCGGCTGGCCAGCACACGGTTCGACTCCTCGCGCGCGAAGGCGACGACCTGCTCCTCCGCCTGCTCGCTGGAGACGTACCAGGCGATCGTGCTGGCCAGCGCTGCCAGGCAGAGCGAGACGATGCCGATGCGCAGCGCGACCTTGCGATTGTTGGTGTTCATGGCGTCGAGCCAATGACGGCGGGCATGGGGGCGGGAGGGTTGGAACTGGACGGCATCAGCAGCGATCTTAGCGAGCGGCTGGACGTCTCTCAGCGCTAGGCGCAAGCGGTGATCCCGACCCAGGCCAGGCGCGCCCAGACCGCCAACCTGAAGGAAAGCATGGGTCGGTCCCTGCTTGGCGAAACGAGCCCACCGGAGATCGGAATGAAGACAACTGTTGCGGGCCATCGGCGGGCCGGCGCACGTCGGGCAGGAGGCAGGGGCAAGGGGCAAGGGGCAAGGGGCAAGGGGGGATAGTGCCTGTTGGGCTTGAGCGCCCCGCTTCAGCCCGCCCGCGTACGGCCGCGCCGACTCAGGCTGTCATCCGCCACGGCCCAGGTTTGCAGCACCGCTTCCCGCACCGCCGCAAGCGCCGGCACCTCGGCCCCGACCTCCGGGCCGACCCAGCACAGCCAGGTCTGCCCGCGCCAGCCCGGCCAGACCCGGCCCTGCCCCAGGCGTTCCAGTTCTTCCGCCTGATCGCGCCGCATCAGTCCCGCGCCCAGGCCGCTGGCCACCATGGCGCGCATCGCGGCTTCGGTATCGGCCATCGGGCCGACCGGCAACTCCCTGCCCACGCTGCGAAACAGCGCCTCCAGTTGCACGCGCAGGCCGCATTCGGTGGGCGTCGTCACCCAGGGCAGCTCGGTCAGGGCGTTGAGGGAGCCGGGCAGGCTGTCGGCCTGCCACTGCGGCGGCAGCATCGCGACGACATCGACCGGCGTCAGGCGCAGCACCTCCAGGCCGTCCAGCTGCGCCTGCTCGTTGAGCACATAGGCACAGTCCAGCTCGCCGCGCCGGACCGCCTGCATGGTGCGTATCGACAGGCCTTGCTGCAGCTGCAGCGCGACCTGCGGATGCCGCTCGGCCAGCCGCACAAACACCTCGCCCAGACGCAGCGAGACCGGATCGCTCACCGTGCCCATGCGCACCGCGCCGCGCGCCTGCCCGCGGATCTGCGCCGCGGCCGCCTGCAGGGCCTGCGAGGCGGCGATGGTGCGCTGCGCCTCCGCCAGCAGGCGCTGGCCCGCGACGGTGAGCGACATGCCGCGCGCCGTGCGGTCGAACAGCCGCACGCCCAGTTCGTCTTCCAGCGCCTTGAGCTGGGCGCTGACGGCCGGCGGGCTGGTGAACACGCGCTCGGCCGCGCGCGTGAGATTGCCCTCCGCCGCCACGGCGATGAATGTCTTCAGCTGGTAGATCTCCATGCCGCCATTCTGCCCAGGCGGGTCGCGGCCGCATGTCGAAATTCCGAACGCCCCATGCCGCCGAAGCAAATGGACCGCCAGGGCGATGACGGCAAGACTGCGTGCATCGACAACTCATCGCTTGCTGACCATGCTGCATCCCGCGCTCGCTCCGATCGTCGCCCTGCTCTGCGCCACCTCGGCCTGGGGCAGCTTGTTTCTTGTCGGCAAGCCTCTGCTCAGCGTGCTGGACCCGCTGTGGTTCACGGTTGTTCGCTACCTGCTGGCCGGCCTCTTGCTGAGCGCGCTGGCCCAGCTCTTCGGCTTGGCGCCCTGGCGCAAGCTGCGCGCCCGGCTCGGGCGCCTCACGCTGCTGGGCCTGGCCGGCTACGGTTTCTTCAGCGTGCTGGTGTTCTACGGCCTGGCGCGCTCGCTGCCCTCGCATGGCGCGGTGATCATGGCCAGCATGCCGTTCACCACCCTGCTGTTGCGCTGGGCCCTGGACGGGCAGCGCCCGTCACCGGCGTCGCTGGTCGGCGCCGCGATGGCACTGGCCGGCGTGGCCACCGTGGCCAATGTCTTCAGCCCGGCGCAGGCGGCCGACACGCCCATGCTGCTGGGCGATCTGCTCAGCCTGGCCGGCACCCTGGGCTGGGTGCTGTACACGCGCGGCGCCGCCGCCATGCCCGAGCTGAGCCCGCTGGAATACACGGCACTCACGGCCGTGGCGGCCTGGCCCTGGATGCTGCTGGCCGCGCTGGGGGCCACGCTGCTGGGCCTGGTGCCGGCGCCCGCTGTCGGCGTGTTGGTGAGCCAGCTGTCACCGCTGCTCTACATCGCCGTGGTGCCCACGGTGCTGGCAGCCATGGCCTTCAACTTCGGCGTGCGGCGTCTGGGCGCCGTGGCGGGCACGCTGTTCATCAATATGGTGCCGGTGTCGGTGCTGGGCGTGCATGCGCTGCTGGGACAGGCACCGACGGGGGCGGAGCTGGGCGGGGCGGGGCTGGTGGCGCTAGCGCTGGGGGTGAATGCGTGGGCGGGGAGGAAGCTGACGGCTGGTGTGGGCGGCCACACTCGGGCGCTACAGAATGGGCGTGGCTCCGTTCCTGTGCGCGTGAATTGAGAACGTAGCGATTGCCGCGTCCGGGCGGCATGGCAGACCGCTACTGCGCAACACCCTCCTCAGGCCCGCGCGTGGGCCGGGCGGGCAGCCAGCTAGTCGTGCTGCAACTAGGTAGCCATTTGCGTTGAGCGCTTCTCTACACAGACGCCCTCAACGGAATCAGCAAATTTCGCAGCCATGTGCCGCCCTGCACGTGACGGTCAAAAAGCATTCTGAGGGAGGCCATCGCCAGATTTGGGTTTTGACACGGGCCGATGTTTGCGCCTTTCAGCGCACAAAAGGTGCCGTCTTCCTCGACTAGATCGAACTTCAAATACGGGACGACACACGACCTTCCGGGGCGAAAGTTCACGCCTTGCAACCGCGCGCTTGGCACGACCGAAGACACGAGCCGCCACTCTGCCTCCTCATAAAAGGCTGAATGCTTCATCAATGCGGCCAACGACATGACTTCAGTGGACAAGCTATCGAACAGCGGGTAGAAGCGCACCGACTCGTGCCCTGCTGGTTTGTTCAACTCCCAGTCAAATCCTGGAAACGTCGAGAGCAGATGATCCACCACGCGCTCCGCAAGTGCCCTTTGCTCACTCTGGTCATAGATGCAACGGCCAAGGCGAAACCCTTGCCTCGCCCCCAGCACCTTTAGCTGCTTAGCGTCAAATGCGAGCGAGGCTCCTTGGCCGTTAGACCCCGCATACGCGCGCCATTGACTCAGTAGGTTGCCTTGCCCTGTCAACGAAACGACAAATACCGTTCTGTCCGTTGTGCGAGCGCCTTCACACCACCGATGGAAGTCACGCAGGAGTGCAGCTAGCTCACCTGTATGGCTCTGCGCACGCTCCAGCGCAGCCCATCCAATGCAGTTGAACGCGTTGACTAACTCAGACGAGTCGTTGAGATAGCGGGCCTCCGTCGCCCAGAAGGCCTTGCTCTCCACAATGCCAAGTACCGCCGCATTCGACGTGTAGTGGAAGAGCGGGGCCTCAGGGCAATCTCGATACAGCGAATCAAGTTCGACAAGCACCACGGCCTCCGGCTAAGCCCGCCTACGCGGGAAAGCAGTCTAGAAACGTCTTTTGTAGACGCCCACGCGAATTGTAGAAAAGCTCCGGCAAGTGGACTGCGAGGTGCTCTCACCTAAGTGCTTGAATGCAGCGTCAACAATACCGCTCGCCAGCCACCAGCGCGGATTGTGCCTGCTCGGCTTAGGCCGATCAGTCATCCTGCGTGCCCTCCCGGGCACTCCGGACCATCGCTGCGCGATGTCCTACGGCAGCCACTGGCTGCCGTAGAGCGAACGTGGTTCTCATCCGCTCCGCAAACCGCCAAACGAAAATGGCTCCCACGAGGGGAGCCATTTGCGTTTGGTGGCCAAGGGCGGAATCGAACCACCGACACGCGGATTTTCAATCCGCTGCTCTACCAACTGAGCTACTTGGCCTTGTCTTGTCGCCGCTGCTTGGTGGCTTTCTCGAGCCGCTCAAATCAGCGAAGACCGAGAGTGTAGCACTAAATTCCGCTGTTGCGCTTGTTTCTTGTGAGATCGACACCCAGCTGCTTGAGCTTGCGGTACAGATGGGTGCGCTCGAGGCCGGTCTTCTCGGCCACGCGGGTCATCGAGCCGTTCTCCTTGGCGAGGTGGAACTCGAAGTAGCTCTTCTCGAAGGCATCGCGCGCCTCGCGCAAGGGTCGGTCCAACTCGAATACCTGCTCGGAGGCCAGTCCCTGGGGCGGCAGCGGCACCGCGGGCGCCACGCTCAGGCCCACCGGTGCATGCGAGGCGGGCATCAGGCCGCCCACCAGATCGTTGCGCTCGAAGCTGGCCATCATCGTCACCGTGGGCGCGGGGCGCGGCGCGGTCTTCACCAGGGCCTGCTCCACCGCACGCAGCAGCTTCTGCAGGGTGATGGGTTTTTCGAGGAAGGCAATGGCGCCGAACTTGGTGGCTTCCACCGCGGTGTCGATGGTGCCGTGGCCGCTCATCATGATCACCGGCATCGAGAGCTGGCCCGAACTGCCCCACTCCTTGAGCAGCGTGATGCCGTCGACATCGGGCATCCAGATGTCCAACAGCACCAGGTCCGGGCGCATGCGCTCGCGCACTCCGCGGGCCTGTGCGGCGTTCTCCGCCAGTTCGATGGTGTGCCCCTCATCTGAGAGGATTTCTGACAAGAGGGCTCGAATGCCCAGTTCGTCGTCGACTACAAGAATGGTTGCCATGTATGCCTACTGTTCACGCGGGCCGGCGCGTTTCTGGCGTCTCGGCCGGGCTCGGTGCAGTCGCGAGTTTTGAAAATGATAACGAAACTTGAGCGCCCACTACCGGCAGCGCCTCGTCGCCTTCCTTGTGCAGATTCACCAGGCGGATGCGGGCGCCATGTTCATCTGCGATTTTCTTCACCACCGCCAGCCCGAGGCCGGTGCCCTTGGACTTGGTCGTCACGTAAGGCTCGAAGGCCCTTTTGAGCACCTTCTCCGCAAAACCGGGCCCATTGTCCGTCACTTGCAAACGCAAGCCGCGCAGCTCGCCGGCGTCGCTGAATGCCTTCTGCGTGCGCACGGTCACATGGCCGTCCGGCCGCTCGCTCACCGCGTCCAGCGCGTTCTGCACCAGGTTGTGGATGACCTGGCGCAATTGCGTGGCGTCACCATTGATGAGTGGCGGCTCGCTGCTCAGCTCGGCATGCAGGCGGCCGGCTTCCTGCGCCGGCGCGTAAAGCATCAGCACCTCGCTCACCAGCGCGTTCAGGTCCAGGCCCTTGAGGCTGGCGGCGGGCAGGCGCGCGTAATCGCGGAACTCGTTCACCAGCTGCTTCATCGCCTGCACCTGGTTGACGATGGTGGCCACCGAGCGCACCAGCATGGCCTGGTCGGTACCCTCGAGCTTGGCCTCGAGCTTGTGCTGCAGGCGCTCGGCCGAGAGCTGGATGGGCGTGAGCGGGTTCTTGATCTCGTGCGCCAGGCGGCGCGCCACCTCGCTCCACGCCTGGGAGCGCTGGGCTGAGACCACCTCGGAGATATCGTCGAACACCATCAGGCGCGCATCATGCGGCAAGGATGCGCCTCGCACCAGCAGGGTTAGCACGTCCTGGCTCTGGTCCAGCTGCAGCTCGAAAGCCTCCTGCCAATGGTCGCGCTCGCCCGCGCCCTCGGTGCCCAGCCGGGTGCCGGCATTCATGTCGTAGCGCTGCCAGACCGCCTTGGCAAAGGCCGCCAGCTCCGGCACCTCGTCCAGCTGCCGGCCGCGGTAGGCCGCCAGCGGCAGCTTGAGGATGCGGGTGGCGCCGGGGTTGACGGTGTCGATGCGCTGCTGGGCATCGAACACGATCACGCCGGCGGTGAGGTTGTCCAGAATCGTCTGCAGATTGGTGCGCGCGCTCTCCAGCTGGGCCACGCTCTGCTCCACCAGGCCGCGCGCATCGGCAAGCTGCTGGGTCATGTCGGCGAAGGAGCGCGTCAGGCCGCCCAGCTCGTCGCGCGAGCTCAGCACCGGCTTGCGCGTCAGGTCACCCTGCGCCACCTGGCGCACGCCGTCGGCCAGCAGCAGCAGCGGGCGCGCCAGCTGGTTGCCCAGCGTCACCGCCAGCAAGAGCGCCGCAAACACCGCCAGCACCAGCACCAGGGTCAGGGTGCCCAGGTACATGCGGCGCAGGCCGTCGCGCTCGAGGCCGCGCTGCAGGTACTCGGCATTCGCCGCCTGCACCGCCAGCGCATTCGCCACCATGCTGGCGGGCAGGGCCTGCACCACCATCAGGTAGCGGTCGCCGCCGCCCAGGCTGAGGTCGCTGGAGGGCAGCAGGGCCAGCGCGCGCAGGCGCGGCGGATCTTCCTCCAGGCTGTCGATCTTGCTCACCAGGCCCCGGGCACGCGCCTGGCGCAGCAGCTCGGGCTGGGGTCGGTCGGGGGTGAGCGAATGGGTGTCGCCGCCCACGCCCACCAGGATCTGGCCGTTGGGCCCCACCAGGGCCACGGTGCGCGCCGAGAGCTGCTCGCGCACGCGCTCCAGCGCCAGCGTCTGCGGCATGCTGTTGAGCTCGGCCAGGCGCTCGGCGGCGCTGCGCGTCTTCACCCCCAGGTCGTCCACCAGGCTGTCCAGCGTGCCCTGGCCCAGCTTGAGGCCAGCGTCCAGCGCGCTGGCCAGCTTCACATCGAACCAGCTCTCGATGCTGCGGTTCACGAACTGGTAGGAGACGGTGTAGATCAACAGCCCCGGCACCACCCCCACCAGCGCGAAGATGGCCGCCAGCTTGAGCAGCAGGCGGCTGCCGAACTTGCCGCGCTTCACGCGTATCACCAGGCGCACCGCGGCGATGCCGATCACCAGCACCAGCAGCGCCGCCACCACCACGTTGAGCCAGAACAGCCAGACATAGTGGCGCTCGAAGAAGCCGCGCGGCGCGGTGGCGCCGATCGAGAGCAGGAAGGCCAGCACCCCGCAGGCGCCGGTCACCGCCACCAGGGAGACCACCCAGGCCCAACGCGCCGCTTTTGTCATGGCGCCAGCTTGGCGCTGAAGTCCGGGTTCAGGTTCAGCGTGCGCTCAACCTTCAGATCCCAGCCCTGCGGCGCGCCCAGGCCGATCTGCATCGGCCGCGGCAGCTGGCTGGTGTCGAGCTTGTAGCTGAACTCCAGGTAGTAGCGGCCGTCGTCCTCCAGCTCCTTGGCCTCGGCGATGCGCCAGCCCGACACGCCGCGCAGCGAGGCCACCGCCTCGGCCAGGCTCTCGTAGCTCTGGTTCAGGCCGCCGGTGCTGACGCGGTACTGCCGGGTCAGCGGCTGCCAGGCCAGGCGCCAGCTGCGCGAGGCGCGCGCCACGCGGGCATCGCGCCAGTACCAGCGGTTGCGCAGCACCGCCGCCTCGGCGGAGAAATAGATCGGTATGCCCTTGGCCAGCGCCTCTTCCACCGGCTTGGGCAGCTCGAAACGGGTGCTGAAGTTGAGCGCCAGGCCATCATCCACGCGCTCGGTGCTGAGCTGGTTCAGCAGCACGCCATCGGCGCGCGCCAGCCCCAGGCCAAGCCACAGCAGCAGCCCGGCCAGCCACAGCAGCGCCCGGCCCGGGCGGGCGGCGCCGGCGGGCCTGGCGGTGGACGAGAAGGGCGTGCTGAGGATCAAGGCGCGGTTCAGGCTTGCTTGGCGATGAGGGCGTAGTAGAAGCCGTCCAAAGCCGCGGCTCCCTCCACATGCGTCTCATTGTCGGCCAGGGGCAGCAGGTGACCCGTGACGCCTTGCACCGCGATTTGCACCGCGATGGACTTGGCATCGGCATGGCGTTGCAAAAACGCGTCGGTCTGAGCCTGGCCCTCGGCCTTGAACACCGAGCAGGTGGCGTAGACCAGGCGGCCGCCCGGCTTCAGCGTGGGCCACAAGGCCTCCAGCAGCTCGGCCTGGATGGCCGCCAGCTGGGGGATGTCGCCCGGCCGGCGCAGCCAGCGCACGTCCGGGTGGCGGCGCACGATGCCCGAGGCGCTGCAGGGCGCATCCAGCAGGATGGCGTCGAAGGGCCGGCCATCCCACCAGGCGGCGGGCTGGCGCGCATCGGCGGCCTTCAGCGTGGCGCGCTGCCCCAGGCGGTCGAGGTTCTGCTGCACGCGCTGCAGGCGCTTGGGGTCGGCATCCAGGGCCAGCAGCTCGATATCGGGCCGCAGTTCCAGCAGGTGCGCGGTCTTGCCGCCCGGCGCGGCGCAGGCATCCAGCACCCGGGCGCCCGGGGTCAGGTCTTGCGGCTGCCACTGCAACAGCAGCGGGGCAGCCAGCTGGGCGGCGGCGTCCTGCACCGACACCTCGCCCGCCTCGAAGCCCGGCAGGGCAGTGACGGGCACGGCCTTGGCCAGCCGCACCGCCTGCGGCGTCACGCCGTCCAGGGCCTGGGCGGCAATCCCGGCCACGGCCAGGCGCTCCAGGTAGGCGGCGGCCGTGCCGTGGCGGGCGTTCACGCGCAGGGTCATCGGCGGGTGCAGATTGTTGGCGGCCAGGATGGCGGGCCATTGCTCCGGCCAATCCTGGCGCAGTTGCTCGATCCACCAGGCCGGGTGGTTGTGGCCGGCCACCGCATCGGCCTGCAGCTGCGCCAGCAGGGCGCTGCGCTCGCGCAGAAAGCGGCGCAGCACCGCATTGACGAAATTGGCGCTGCCCTGGGCGCGCTGGCGCACCGCGCTCACCGCCTGGTCCACCACGGTGTGCTCGGCATAGGGCGGCGCCTCCTCACGCTGCGGGGGCAGCAGCAGGGCCAGCGCGCAGATCAAGAGGTTGTCCACCTTGGGCGGCGGCGCCTTGGGCGCCAGCAGGGCGCGCAGGGCCTGGGCCGTGCCAAGCCGGCGCAGCACCAGAAAGCTCAGTGCCTGCGTGCCCGGGCGCAGGGCGGCGGGGCAGCGCCCCAGCAGCTCGGTGAGCGATTGGCCGGCGCGCACGGCCTGCACGGCATCGGCCACCTGCAGGAGCAGGCGTTGCAGGGTGGCGGACTGAGGCGAAGAGGGGACTGCGGGCTTTGGCACGGCGGCAGTGTAGAGCCACCCCGGGGGCCACGCCGGGGCCGGGCCCGACCTGCAAGGTTTTGCCAATCCGGCCACAATCCCGGCAACCGAGCTACCTGCCGAGAGACGAGAAGCCCATGCCCGCCAAGAATCCGCCCCAGCTGGCCGCCGCCGAACTGGCCGCCCTGCCCGCTTCCGAGCGCATCCGCTACCGCCTCATCAGCGCCAACTGCCGCCACCACGCCAACGACAACATCGCGGCCTTCATCGAAGCGGGCGAGCTGGACGAGTTGCAGGCCGAGGTGCAGGCCAAGCTGCAGGAGGTGCTGCGCGCCATGGTGATCGACACCGACAGCGACCACAACACCCAGGAAACCGCCAAGCGCGTGGCCAAGATGTTCGTGCGCGAGATCTACAAGGGCCGCTATGTCGAGGCGCCGCCGGTGACCGAGTTCCCCAACGTCACGCGCCTCAACGAGCTGATGATCGTCGGGCCCATCAAGGTGCGCAGCGCCTGCTCGCACCACCTCTGCCCGATCATGGGCCGGGTCTGGATCGGCCTGCTGCCCAACGAGCATTCCAACCTGATCGG
>Ga0208398_100706_pt1 | contig 17834 bp, 10 predicted proteins | sample LakWasMe79_HOW10_2_FD_183905 | JGI IMG/M metagenome (GOLD analysis project Ga0208398, IMG submission 183905) | Freshwater sediment methanotrophic microbial communities from Lake Washington under simulated oxygen tension - Sediment Metagenome... | ecosystem: Environmental > Aquatic > Freshwater >...
CCGCCAGATAGATCAGGTCCTGCGGGTGCAGCACCAGGTTGAAGATGAAGAAGCGCCGCTCGTTGAGGTCAAACAGCATGGCCTGGCGGCCATTCCACTGCAGCCAGGGCATGCCGTAGAACACGATCTGCGTCACCCACACCATGATCCAGCGCCAGTTGGCAAACCAGCCCTTGACCGAGCGCGGGTAGATGCGGACCTGCTTTTCGTAGGCGCCCATGAAGCCCAGGTCCTGGGGTTCAGCGGGTATCGCCTGGATGGGAATCACGCGGGAGGAAGGGGGTTGGGTCATGGGGCGGGAAAAACAACTAAACTAAATACATCTTATCCCAGCGAGCAAATGCTGCGCTGACGCGGGGGAATTTCGCCAAGGGCTACGCGCCCGCCAGTACCGCCCGGTTGCGCCCCTGCGCCTTGGCGGTGTACAGCGCGCCGTCAGCAGCACGGAGCAGTTCGTCCGGTGAGCCGCCCTCCGCTGGAAACACCGAGGCCACACCCATGCTGGCCGTCACACACCCAAAGGCGGACAGGTCGTGTGGCAGCCCCAGCGCCTGCAGTGCGACGCAGACCCGGTGCGCCATGTCCAGCGCGTCGGCCCCCGTGGTGGCCGGAGCAATGAAGACAAACTCTTCCCCACCGTAGCGGGCCACCAGATCACCAGTGCGGCAGATGGTGTCCGCCAGCAGGCGCGCCACTTGGCGCAGGCAGTCGTCGCCCGCCTGATGGCCGTACTCGTCGTTGTAGGGCTTGAACCAGTCGACATCCATCAAACCAATGGCCAGGGGCTGGCCCAGGCGTGCGGCTCGGGTCCATTCGCTGGCCAGCACGGTGTCAAAGCGGCGGCGGTTGGCAACCCCGGTCAAACCATCGGTGGTGCTGATCTCCTCCAGCCTGGCATTGAGCAATTGCAGTTCCGCGGTGCGTGCTTCGACCCGGACTTCCAGCAGATGCTCGGATGCCTGCAGTGTCTTGACCAACTCGCCCTGTGCCTGCAGCGCCTGGGCTTGGGCTTGGACCTTTTCGCGGCGAAAGGCGTTGTAGCGATCGGCCAACGCAAATGACAGCAACAGCATTTCCAGCGCGGAGCCGATCTGGGTGCCGTCGGAGGTGAACACATTGGTGGGCAGAACCCCCAGATTGCGCAAATGCGACAAGGCGACCGCCATCAACATCGTGAAAAAGGCGGCGACAAAAAAGTACGCGCTGCGCTGACCTTTGGTGGCGCAGGCCGCGCCGACAAACAGCAGGAACAGGGCGGTGACTGCATTGAACACCACGAACACCGGGGCGAACTCCCGAAACCACAGGATCAGCAGAAAAAACGACAGCGCGTTGCCGCCAACGAACAGCGTGATCAGCCGGTCGATCCGCGGCACCAGCGCGCGCGTGTTCAGCACACGGCGGGCAAAGAACAACATGACCACCCCTGCAGCGGCGGCGAGCACATTGACGCCCATCATGGACCATGCGGGCCTGTCCCCCCAGACAAATTCGACCCCCAGGCCGGTAAAGGCGGCCAGTGCAAAGCCCACACAACTGGCAAACACCACATAGAGCAGGTAGCTGAAGTCGCGCAACGCGAAAAACAGCATCAGGTTGTAAAAGCCGATGGCGATCACCACGCCAAAGTACAGTGCTTGCAGCGCGTAGGAGCTTCGCTCATGGCCATAGAAGGCCTTGGGCTCCCACAGACGCGCGGGAATGTTCAGCGAGTTGGACGACTCCACGCGCAGATACAGCTGTTGGTCCGCGCGTGCCGGCAGCGTGAATGGCAAGACGATGAACCGGCTCAGGTGCGGCTGGGCCGACATCGGGCGGGCGTATCCGACCTGGATGGACCGGTAGCCTTGGCCCTCTTCCATCGGCTGATAAAAGTCGACCTGGGCCAGCAGCGCATAGGCGATCTCCAACACCCGTTCAACCGGGCGATCGCCGGGGTTCTGCACGTGCAGCCGCAGCCACACGGCCGACCGCGTGTAGGAGAACCCGAGTGCCTGGCCGCTGCGGGCCTCGGTTTTGAAGCGCTCGGCGAACTCGGGCCGGGTGACATCGGCCAGGGTCAGCGCCGCGCTGGTGTCCTCGAACACCGCAAAGTGAGGGGTCAGGGAAACCGCTTCGGACTCGGCACGTGTCACGTCCAACACCAGGTCGGCCGCGGGGGCCGCGACGCTGGTGGCGCACAGCAACAAGGCGCTCAGCCAAAGGCAGAAGGGGCGGTGCAGGTTACGGATAACGGATGGACATTTCAAACACATGGGGTGAAGTATCGCGCCCTTTTATCAGCCGTCGGTGCGCGCGGCGTGGCGTGCGCAGGACCTACCCGAGTGGATGCGTCTGCATTTGCGACGTCGTCAACGGGCCCGCAAGGAACTCCTGAATTGATAGCTACATACGCATATTCCACGAGGGCTACGAGCCGATTCACCTCACAAGCCCAGCGCCTCCATGATGCCATCCATACGCTGCTACGATGGGGACGCCGATCCCGGCATGCCTACGAGAATCGCCATGCCCGCTAGCAACGACCAAGACCCAGGTGTCATCGAGAACCGCGCCCTGCTGCCACTGATGGTGGTAGTGACCCTGGCGCTGGGCTGGATCCTGCAGCCGTTCTACGGCGCCATCATGTGGGGCGCCATCATTGCGCTGCTGTTTGCGCCCGTGTACCGGCGGCTGCTGGCGCGTCTCAAATGGCGGCGCACGTTGGCAGCCCTGCTGACGCTGGCGCTGATCCTGGTGGTGCTGATTCTTCCATTTGCATTGCTGACTGCCGCGCTGGCGCAGGAGGTGGCCCAGTTTTATCAGCAGGTGCAGTCGGGCGAGGTCAATCCAACCAGGTACTTTCGCGGTGTGTTCGATGCCTTGCCGGACTGGTTGACGGCTTTATTGGATCGCTTCGGCCTGGTCAATTTTTCGGCTTTGCAGCGCCGGATCACCGCGGCACTGGCACAGGGCAGCCAGTATCTCGCCACGCAGGCGCTGGGCATCGGGCAGTTGACCGTTGAGTTTGTCACCAGCCTGTTCATCACCCTGTACCTGGCTTTTTTCCTGATACGCGATGGCGAGAGTCTGGCGCGTGCGATGCGCAATGCGGTGCCGCTGGCCCCTGAGCACAAACGGGAATTGATCAGCAAGTTCACCACCGTGATCCGTGCCACGGTCAAAGGCAATTTGCTGGTGGCTGTTATCCAGGGCGCGCTGGGCGGCCTGGCATTCTGGGTGCTGGGCGTCGGTGGCGCCTTGCTCTGGGCGGTGCTGATGGCGTTTCTATCGCTGCTGCCTGCCATCGGGGCGGGACTGGTGTGGCTGCCCGTGGCGCTGTACTTCTTCGTGACCGGCGCACTCTGGCAAGCTATTGCGTTGTGCGCCTGGGGTGTGCTGGTCATCGGCTTGGTCGACAACCTGTTGCGCCCCATCCTGGTGGGCAAAGATACACGCATGCCCGACTACGTGGTGATGATCACCACGCTGGGCGGTATGGTGGTGTTTGGCATCAACGGCTTTGTCATCGGCCCGGCCATTGCAGCCATGTTTATGGCGGTCTGGCATATCTACATTGCTACGCGCAAAGACGAGCAAGACCCCGTCAGTCATACCGCAACGTAAAGATCAAATCCACCGCGCTTTGCTGCCCACTTTGCGCACGCAGCGTGAGGCGGCGCGACAGGTCGTAGAAGATGTAGAGCGTGCCCAGCGTGTCCGCCATGCTGCGCTCAAAGCTGACATAGAAATCCCGCGACAGCCGCTTGCCCAGCGTGACGGTGGCGCCCGTACTGCCCCCTTCTGCGGTGTTGGCGCCGCTACCCATGGACAACTCGTCAAGCCCCAGGGACTGCGCCATGCGGGCGGTGATGCCCGGGCCCTTGCCGCCCAACAAGGCCATGGCGGCCTGCTGCAGCATGGCAGATTCCGCGCCACCGTTGGCGGCGGAGCGGCCCAACACCAGCCAGGCCAGTTTTTCCGAATCCGGCAGATCGGGGTCGGCGTAGAGCCGCACCACCGGTGCCAGCGCCGTGCCATTGACCTGCACGCCCACCCGTTGTTGCAGGTTGGGCCGCAACGCCAGAATGTCCAGTGACGGGTTGTCAAAGGGGCCACTGAATCGCAATACCCCTTCTTCGATGGCCAACTGCTGGCCGTAGGCTTTGTAGGTGCCGCGCACGGTCCGCAGCGAACCCGTGAGGCGCGGAACTTGTTTGGTGTCGGCGTTGCTGCGCAGCTCCAGACTGCCCGCCAAGCGGGTGTTCAACCCGCGCCCTCGCACCTCGAAGTTGTCGCCCAGGTCCAGCGTGATGGCCACATTCGGCACGACGCGAACGCCGGGCTGCGATGGGGCGGGCGGCGCGAGTGCCGCGCTGGTTTGTGGTCCGCGCACCCGCACGTCGTCACCCAGTCGCGGGGTGGTGTCGTCGGGCAGGATGAAGAGAGCCTCCATCGCCTTCAGGGTGCCGTTGATGGCCAGGCGGGCGTCGGCCAGTTGGGCGCTGACCTGGCCCGACACCACCAGACGCCGGTCGGCCCGCGTGCTCATGCGCAAGGACTTCGCCTCGGCCACCAGGTCCATGCGGATGCGCTCGGCAGCGCGGGTACCGGCGGTACCGCCGGTATCGGGCAACCACGCAACGGAACCCTTGACCACCAGTTGCCCGCCGCTGGCGCCACCCGCGCCATGGAGTTTGAATTCTTCGATCTCCAGGCGTTGACCGTCCAGCTTGGCGCGCAGGGAGCCCTGGCTGAAGTCGATGCCATCCACGACGGAGCGCAGGGCCAGGTCTTGCGCCAGCAGCGTGCCGCGCCATTGCGGCGCCGACGCCGTGCCCGACAAGGTGGCGTTGGCGTCCAGCGTGCCGCGCATGCGCCAACCCGGTGGTGCCAGCACCGACCAGGCGCCCACTGGCGGCAATTGGGCGCTGACGCTTCCGGCCAGCGGCGCGTCGGCAGGCCAGGTCCAGGCGCCGTTCTGGTGTTGCAGTCGGGTGCTGACATCGGCGCTCACCTGGCCCCCGCGTTCACTGTCCCAGCGCAGTCTGGCGCTGACCATGTCGCCCTGTGCGTTCACTTCCAGACTGGCCTCGCGCAGGCCCACGCTGATCTGGCCGCTGGGGGCCTCGGGCGCCTGCAGTTGCAGATCACCCGCGGTGCGTTCCAGCGTGGCGCGTATCTTGAGTGTGTCGCCACTGCTGGCGTCCCATTGCCCCCCAAACAGCACGTCACCCTTGAGGCCCAGGTTTGCAACCTGGGTCTGACCCAACAGTTCAAGCCAGGCCAGTGGCAGATCGTGCACGCTGCCCAGGGTTTGCCAGTGCGAAGGACCAACGAATTTTCCGACTGGTTGTGCCCAGCGTGCCACTTGCCACTGCAGGCGTGCCGTGCCGTGAACGGGGCCGGTCAGTCGGGCTGCACCGGCCGACATCTCCAGCACCTGGCTACGCGCGTCTTGCTGCAGCTTGAACTGGACCTGGTCCGCGAGTGCCAAAGTCCAGACGCCGGTTTGGGTGAGACCCTGGATCTTGACGCTGGCCGTGTCCAGGCTGGCGTGCCAGGTGGTGTCACTTACACGGCCACCTCTTAGCGTTGACAGCAGGGCCAGTCGAAGCGGGTCCTGGTCGAGCTGCGCGGCGACCGTCAAGGTCAACCCCTGGGCTTGGCCTTGTTTTTGCCAGCCGCCTTGCCAACGCGCACTCACCTCGGCTCGCCCCTGGCGCAGGGCTTTGGGCAGCTTGAGAGGTGCGCCCGGCAATTGGTCCAGCCACAGGGCTACACGGGCCGCATCGGTGACCTTGGCCAAGAGTGCACCGTCACCGCTGGAGGCGCTCAGGCTCCCGTCCAGGGTCGCCGTGGCTCCGGGCAGTGCAAGGGCCAGCCGGCCCTCGGCAGCGCCGCTGTGGGTGTGCCAGGCGGCTGTGCCCTCCAGTTTGGCATCCGGGGTTAGCACCAGCAGGTGGTCGAGTTGCAAGGCTGGGCTCTTCCAGACACCCCTGGCTTCAACGGTCTGGAGTTTCAGGCCCCGCAGCGTGTCTGAAGGTTTGGCCGGGCCTGCCTTGGCGGACCTTTGGTCTGTTGCGCTTTGCAAGCGGGCGTCGAAGCGGATACCACTTGGCGTTTGCTGCGCTGTCAGTTGGCCATCCAGAACCACCGCCTCCAGGCGGGTGTCCAGCGCGGCGGGGTTCACGCCCCGCGCCGTCGCTTGGACTTGCCAGGCCGAAGCCATCGCTGCGCCAGCGCTGGTTCCGCTGGCCTGGCCCTGGGCGGCTATGCGCCCACCTGCGCCATGGGCTTGCAGGGATTGAATGACCCATTGCCCATCGGTGAAGGTGATCTGCGCATCGAGGCTTTCCAGCGGCAGTCGCTGCTGATTCCACGGCCCGCTGCCGCGATTGCGCAGTTGCACAGCGGCCTGCCAACCCGTGCCCGCAGGGGTGACATGGGCCGCACCGGCCATATTAGTTTGCGGGGCTTGCGGCCACAGCGCCGCCAGATTCAAGGCCTGCCATTGCGCTTGGGCGCGGACCAGCGGCTGGGCTTGCCAGGGGTGGATGTTGGCGGTCAGTGTGGCCTGCAACGCTGTGTCTGCACCCGCCACCGGTTCAGGCCGCAGTTGGGCTTGCAATACCAGCAAGGCGTCGCGCCCCGCCAGCGATCCGGTGATGCTGGCGTTGGCCTGGACTGTGAGCGCTTGCTTGCTGTTGGGCACCGTGGTCTGCACGGTGCCGTCGAGCTCAACCGCCAGCGCCATCGGCGACTGGGCCTGCAGGCGTGCTTTCACGCCATATGCTCCTGAAGAAATATGCAGCTGGCCCTCGTCCAGGCTGTGGTTAACGCTATCAAACTTGTAGCGACCGGTAACACTGGTGGCATCAAAGCCCGGTGGGCCGACCCAGACCAGCTTATCAATGGCAATCGTCGCATCCACCCGGATCGGCAACTGCAGGTGCGCCGGGGGCTCGGTGCTGCCGGGTGGTGTGCCTGGGCGACGGTCGTCTATGGTCAACTGCCGCACAACGAGCTTGCCCAGGCGCAGTTCACCATCCCACAGCGGCAACAGGCTCCACGCGATGTCGATATCCAGGGCTTCCACCGACAACGCGCCGCGTGTCCAGCGCAACTTGGCGATGTGCCCGCCCTGGCGCAAGGAGCCCGTGGCATCGGTAACCTCCAGGGTTTGGTCGGCAGGCAGGTAGCCGGCGGCGCGCGCCAAAGCCATGTTCAACGAACTGCTGGAGCCACCCCAGACCCAGACGCCGCCCACCAGCACCAGTGCGGTCAACAGTGTGGCCGCGAGGGTGTACAGGGTTGCCCGCATGACGGCCTTCAAAAGCTGAACCCCACGTTCATATGCAAGCGCAGCAGTTTGACCTCAAGGCCGTAGGCCAGGTCAATTTGCAGCGGTCCCACCGGGCTTTTCCAGCGCACGCCGGCGCCCACGCCGAACTTGGGCCGGAGTTCGGATACCTGGTCTGCCACTGCGCCTGCGTCAATGAAAACGGTGCTCTCCCAGTCGCTCATTTGACCCTTCATGAGGATGGGGCGCTGCCACTCCACGCTGCCCGTGGCCAGGTAGCGCCCAGGCACCACCAGACCGCCGGGTCGCACAACGCCAATACTGCGGAAGGTGTAACCGCGCACGCTGTTGTCGCCGCCGGTCAAAAACAGTTCGGTGCTGGGCAGAGCGATTCCCTCCTTGGCCAGCACGGCGCCCAGCTCGGCACGCACCGCCAGCCGCCCGCCGCGCTGGGCCGACTCCGGGCCCCGGGTGTCGCGGTCCAGCGGCAGATAGGTCAACCCACGGGCTAACACACGGGCATAGGGGTCGGTCTGGCTGCCCAGGGTCGCGCCGCCGCCCACCGCAAGACCGACACCCCAGCCGCGCGTGGGGAAGGGCGTGCTGTCAAAGTTGCGCAGCGTGACCGCGTAGTTGGCACTCAGCGCCTGCGCCAACGCGGGCTCGGTGGACTCGGTGCCGGCCGTGTTGGCGCGGTCATATTGGGCATAGACACTGCGGTCCGCGCGGTCCTGGCCTTGGCTGCGGCCCAAGCGCAGGCGCTGGCTGTTGACGTCGATGCTGCCAGAGCGCTGCGCCTGCCATTGGGCCGAGGTGATCCAGCGCCAATGGTCCGGGTCAGGCGGTGCGGTCAGTTCGGTACCGATGGATCGCGTTTCGCGGTCCAACCCGATTTTGGAGACCGCGCGCCAGCCGAGCCCCGGCACCTTGTTGTGGGTGTGTTCCAGCGACAACCGCGCTCCGGCGTCGGTGCTGATACCCACACCCGATACGAGTTTTTGCAGTTTGGCTTCGCGCAACTCCACCAGCACCGGGGCGGCTGCAGGGTCGCCCGCGGTGTTCAGATTCACATAGGCGGAGTCAAAGAAACCACTGTCGGTCAGGCGCTGCTGCGCGGCTACCAGGTCGGCCTGGGCGTACGGCGTTCCACGAGGCAGTCGCGCCAGCCGGGTGACCAGTTCGGTGTCATAGCGCTCCAGGCCACCAATCACCAAACCACCCAGTTGATAGGCAGGGCCCGAATCCAGTGTCACGCGCAGGTGGGCTACATGGTTGGGGGCGTCGACGTCCGCCGTCGAGCTGCCAATTTGCCCGGTGGGGTAGCGCAACGTGGTGAGTTGGCGCAGCGCCTGCTGTTTAGCGCTGTCCCAGCGGTCTTGCGAGAACCGCATCCCGCTGCGCAACGACCAGCTGTCCTGAATCTGCTGTCGCTGCGCGGCGGCCAATGGGTCCTGCGCAATGGGGCCGCTGAAGACGACCGTCACCTCGCTGATCAGCGTCGGCCGCCCGGGGTCAACCGTCAATGTGATCACCCGGGGGTTTGTGTTCGTATCGCCTGGACGCTCGATACGAACCACGGGAGAAAAATAGCCCAGCGTGGCCACCAGATCCCTGCTGTCCTGGGCGGCAATGGCCATCAACCGTTCCAGCTCGTTGTCGCTGAGGTCGGTCAGCGCGCGATAGCGTTGCAGCTCCAGGTGGCGCTCCAATACCGTGCGAATTTCGTCGGGTGCTTCGATGCTGAGCTGAAAGGCGGAGGGCGCCACCCCGTCTTGTGCCCATGCGCCCGCACACAGTGCGGCCAGCAATACCCCCATCCACGCGCACCTCATGGGCGAGCGGACGGCGTGTTGGGTTCTTTCACGATGTTCATGTCAGCGTCGTGGCGTGTGCGGAGTGTCGGACTTGACCCAAGACTACACCAAACGGGGTGGACTCAATGTGCGGTTGCGCACGCTTTCAGCGTCACGGGCTTGCATGGGGGCGATGGATATCTGAATCGCAGCATATGCAGACGCGTTCTTATGCTTTATGTCAAGGAGCTTGCCCAATCCCCTGACTACGATGATTTATCAGCTCCTCGTGTTGCGAAGGAAGATTTGATGCGGACAACTCGCGGTTTGTTTCTTCGCGTGTTTTTACCGGTTGCCACAGCTTTGGTTGGTGGAGCGCTCGCCTTCGCCTACCTGGAATTGCAGACCAAGCTCATTGAGCTGCATACCCATGAATACACCCATGTCAAGCTGGGTTCGGCGGCTTTGGCCAATAGTATTGAGCCGGTGGCCCGCGATCTCATGTATCTGTCGCAGAACAGTTCGCTGCACCAGGCGGTGGAGCGGCCAACACCAGAGAACATGGCGCATTTGACGGAAGACCTCTCCAGCTTTTCAAATGCCAAAAGGCTTTACGACCAAGTACGCTGGATCGACGAAACCGGCATGGAGGTGGTGCGGATCGACTTCGCTCAGGGGAAAGCCAAGGTGGTTGCGCCGGACAAGCTCCAGAACAAGGCGCAACGCTACTATTTCGCCGATGCTCTCAAGCGCAACCCAGGTGAAGTGTTCATTTCTCCGGTTGATCTCAACATTGAACAGGACAAGATCGAGGAGCCTTACAAACCCATGATCCGGTTTGCCACGCCAATCACCGACTCGTCTGGCAAGCAGCGTGGCATTGTCATCCTCAACTACTATGGCAATGAAATGCTGCAGGCCTACTCCAAGGCAACATCCGGGCTTGGGATGGTTCTCAACCAGGCTGGCTACTGGCTCAAAAGCCCCGATGCTGCGGATGAATGGGGCTTTATGTTCGGGCGGACCGAGCTGAGCCTGGCAGCTCGTTCGCCGGCTGTGTGGAAAGCTATTGTCAACTCGGACAGCGGGCAAATCACGCGCGATGATGGTTTGTGGACTTGGGAGACGGTCTATCCGCTTCAGGCGGGGCAAAAGTCGAGCTCCGGCACGCCTGCGGTGAGCGGCCCCAGCGAACAACAGACTGCTGCTCCGCCCTATTTCTGGAAGGCGGTCACGCACCAATCTGCGGAAGTTCTGAGTGGCATCCGTCAGGCCATTGTCTTGAAGGTCGCCAGCGTTCTCAGCCTGCTCCTGGCTCTGATCGCATGGGGCAGCTGGAAATTGGCGCGTGCCTGGAAATTGCTGGCAGATTCGGAAGAGAAGTACCAAACCATCTCCGACTTCACTTACAACTGGGAAACCTGGATCAGCCCAACGGGCGAGTTGCTGTTCAACTCAAGCTCCTGCGAAAAAATCACCGGGTATAGGGCCGATGCCTTCCAGGGCGAGTCCAATTTCCTGCTCAGAATCACGCACCCTGACGACGTGGCATTGGTGTCTGAGCACCTGAAATTCCACCTGACCCAAGCCGAAAGGTGCGAATTCAGCTTTCGCATTCTCTTGCCCGATGGAACGGTGCGATGGATTGAGCACGCCTGCCTGCCTGTGTTCGGTCAAGGCGGTCAATTTTTGGGGCGGCGAGCGTCCAGCCGCGACATCACTGAACGAAAAATGGCCGAAGAACAAATCCGGCAACTCGCCTACTTCGATGCATTGACCGGGCTGCCGAACCGGCGCATGTTGTATGACCGCCTCCACCTGGCGCTGACCCAGGCCAAGCGGTTCGAGCGTTCACTGGCGCTGATGTTTCTCGATCTGGACTACTTCAAGAATATCAACGACACGCTGGGTCATGAGGTGGGCGACCAACTGCTCAAGGAAGTGGCCAAACGTCTGGAACACTGCATCCGCAGCGGGGATACCGTGGCCCGCGTCGGGGGTGACGAGTTCATCATTGTGCTGAACGAGATCACAGGCCCGCAGGATGCTGCCCAGGTGGCGCAGAAAGTTTTTGTCACCATGGCCGAACCGTTGCACTTCGACAAACATGCGCTGAACGTCACCCTGAGCGTCGGCATTGCGGTCTATCCCGTTCATGGGAATGACGATGTTCGATCACTCATGAAGAAAGCCGACGCAGCCATGTATGCCGCCAAGTCCGCCGGACGCAACGCCTATTCATTCTTTGCAGACCCAAGCCAGCCAAGTACGCAGCATTCTTCGGTTTCAAGCGCGGCATCCGACGGGGCGCAGGTTCCGTCGCATGACAACACACCGGATCAGCGCACCGGGTCGCCAAACAAGGCATAGGGTGCCCAGTAAAACGGGTGACGCCATTGGCCTGCGCCCAGGCTGCCGTCGATCATGGCCAGTTGGGCCTGGCGCAGGCTTTCGCTGCGCGAGACGCCCCCTTTGGCCTGGGCCTTGAAGGTCGCGACGCTCAGGGCCGCGGCGGAATCCGATTCAACCGCCCAATGCGTGGCCAGCACCGAGCGGGCGCCCGCAAAGAAAAAGCCGCGCACCAAACCGGACATGGCTGCGCCGCCCTGCTCCCCTGCAGCCGTGTTGCAGGCCGACAGCAACACCCATTGCGCGTTCAGACGCAGACCGAGCACATCGTCCAGATCGAGCAGCGGTGATTCACGCCCGTTACTGGTCGCGGCCATGGCCAGCGCCGGCTTTGAAACCCCGGGCAACTCGCCCGGCATCAGGCCGTGCGTGGCGAAGGCCACCACGCGGCGGTCCAGCAAATGTGCGTCCAGCACCGCGCGGCGGGTAGCCTGGGCGCCCAGCACCAAATCAGCTTTGCCGTCCGCCCCCAGCGCATCGGCCACGGCCAGCAGCTCGGTGCGGGTTTCGGGCAGTGGTGGCATGTTGGCATAGCTGAAACCGAGTTCGGCGTCATACCGGGTGGCCGTCGCGGCAACCGTTGCGCCCACCAGGCGCGCTGCACCCTGCGCCACGGGCGGTGCAGGCAATTGGTCGGGGCCCAGCTTGAACAGCGGGTCACCAAACCCCAGCAGCGCCTTGGCAGCGGCCGGGGGCGACGCGCCACGCCGCAATGCCTGTAGCGCGGATGACGACGGCAGTTGGGTGACGGCCATTTGCCGTACCAGCCAGGCCGGCGCCTCGTTGGCCTGGGGTGCCTTCGTCAGCAACGCCCCCAGCGGCAGGCTGGCCAGCGGCCCATTGGTGGCGATGATCAACGAACGCACGCCCTGCAATTGCGGCTCCAGGGGTTGCACCAGGTCGCGGTACAACGCGTACAAGCCGTTCGCTGGCAGCACCGGTGTTGCATCCGGTGGCGCGCTCCCCCAGTCGAGTTGTTTGCGCACATCTGCCACGCGCAGCGCCAGGTCGCTCTGGTTGAGCGTGCTGGCATGAAAACCGCCGCGCCCACCCGCAACCACCAGCCAGGCCAGGGTGGCGGTGTCCGTGGGGTGAATCACCAGCAGGGCCTCGCCTGCGCCCAGCAGGCCGCGCAACTGCTCCGGCTTGAGCGTGCTGGGCGTTACGAGGTCGGCATAGGCCGGGAACTGCTGGGCAATGGCCGTGCGCTGATCGATCAATACCGTGCGCGCCGCGGTCCCCTCCTGCTGTTGCGCCTTGATCTGTTCGCGCACCGCCAACAGGCGAGCGGCATGGGCTTTGCGCTCAGGCTCGGGCAGGGCCTTGAATTCTGGGGTTTGCGTCTCGCGCCGCAAACGGTCTTCCTGCGCCAGGGTTGCATTGAGTTTGGAAAACAGCGCTGCAACCACCCGCCGCTGGGTTTGTTCCTGCTCCAGCAGCGCGCGCAAGGCCGGTGTGGAGGCCAGCACCCGCGCCGTGCTGTCGGTAATGGCCCGCTGCGTGACGCCCAGGCTGGTGCGATCGGCGATCTGCATGGCCCGGTCGGTCAGCGCGGCGGCCAGCGGTTCGCCCCTGAGGGCCTGCTGCGCCACGTAACGCATGAATTCGTCGAACGCAATGCCCAACACGTAGCCGCGCACACCGCGCAGATCCAGGTCCAGCCAGCCGCCGGGGTTGTCCAGCGTGGCGGCAAACAGGGCTTCGTAATCGCCCATGGCGCGCGAGTCTTCGCCACGCGCCAGCCGCACCACGCCACGCACGCCCGCGGCCTCCTGCGTTTGCGGGTGATTGGAGCCGAACAGACGCGACCGAAAGCGGTGCGCGCGTTCGGCCGTTTCCAGCGCCTCTTCAAGGCGTCCATTTTTTGCCGCCAGCAGCGCAATCAGGCGCACATCGGATGCGCGCGTGCGCGCCAGCACGTCGGGCGGCATGCTGGCCAGGAATTCGCGGTACGACTCGTCCGCTTCTTTCCAGCGCTTCAGGCCAATCAGCCCCCGCACCACTTCCTGGCGCGCCAGCCAGCGGGTATGGCTGGCGGGGCTGGAGCCTGCGCGTTGCAGCATGGCATCCGACTGGCGCGCCGCCGCCAGGCCGGCTTCGAACTGCTGGGTTGCCATCAGGCTGTTGGCCAGGCGGTAGTTCCAGCGCGCGCCCAGCGCATCGCTGATCTGGCCCGAGCGCCACAATGCCAGATTGGCCTGCGCGACGTTGATGGCTTCCTGCGGGCGCCCATGGCGCACCAGGGCATAGGTCAGCATGCCCATTGATCCGTCGAGCTGGCCATACGCGTCGAGCACTGCAAGATCACGTGCATTGCCGGCGCGCGCGCGGGCGGCTTGCAGGTCGCGCCGGCCCAAGCCGATGGCCTCGCGCAGCGTGGCGACCGATGCCGCGAAGTCCCCGGAAAAACGCTCGATCTCGGAGCGCACTTGCAGGCGGTCAACGGCCATGCGCGGCGGTGCGGCCGTGCCCTGCTTCAACACCTGGCCGGCGAGATCATCGGCACGCGACCAGAGCCGACTCAAGATGGCCCGGTCATGGCCCTGGGCAGCGAAAAAGGCCTGGCGCAATGCCGCCGACGCGCGGGTGCCCAGGGTCAGGGTGGTGTCGGTGACAAACGGCTCGCTGGCCTCCAGCGCCTTGCCCTGGCTGCCCCACGTGAACTCGGCGTTGAGGTAATTCACAATCCAGCGCTCGCCATCCGGGCGGCCGCGCCCGGCATCCGCCAACTGGCGCGCAACGTCGACAAACCGGACCCGGTCTTCCAGCAGGCGCGCCGCCTGATACTGCCGCTGCAGCAGGGCATACCGTGCATCGGGCGCTTCCGGCAGCACTTGCGCCAGCACACGGGCGGATTCGTCGGGCGTGAGTTTTGTGGCGCTGGCTTCGGCTTCGTCAGCCTCGGTCATGCTGGTCCCATCGTCTTCGGCTTGCGCACGCGCGGCCGGGGTATGGCTGGCAAGCATCAGCGCCATCAGACCCAACATCAGGACATGGGTCATGCCAAATTTGAAGCAGCCACCAACGCGTCCGCGGCGTGGTTGAAGGAGTTGATGCATGGTGGCAATCCTTTGAGCAGTGGCCAAAAAACCTGCGTGATGCAGGCATCTTGCCACAGTGAAATCCAGCCTGCCAACTACTCCTGAATTTATAGCTACATGTGCAGATTCCACGAGGGCTACAGGTCTATTTGCCTTACAAGCCCAGCCCTACGAAGATGCCGTCCATGCGTTGCTGCACATCGGGGTCCATCGTGATGGTGCGGCCCCACTCCCGCTGCGTCTCACCCGGCCACTTGTTGGTGGCATCCAGCCCCATCTTGCTGCCCAGGCCGCTGACCGGCGAGGCGAAGTCCAGGTAGTCGATGGGCGTGTTCTCCACCATCATCGTGTCGCGCACCGGGTCCACGCGGGTGGTCAGGGCCCAGATGACTTCCTTCCAGTCGCGCACGTTGACGTCGTCGTCCACCACGACGATGAACTTGGTGTACATGAACTGGCGCAGATGGCTCCACACGCCCATCATCACGCGCCGGGCGTGGCCGGGGTAGGCTTTCTTGATCTGCACCAGAGCCATGCGGTAACTGCAGCCCTCGGGTGGCAGATAGAAATCAGTGATCTCGGGGAACTGGCGCTGCAGCAGTGGCACGAACAGCTCGTTCAGGGCCATACCCAACACCGCCGGCTCGTCGGGCGGCTTGCCGGTGTAGGTGGAGTGGTAGATCGCATCCTTGCGCTGCGTGATGCGGTCGATGGTGAACACCGGGAATGTGGCTTGCTCGTTGTAGTAGCCGGTGTGGTCGCCGTACGGGCCCTCCAGCGCGTGCTGGTAGCCGCTGGGGTGCGTGGCATCGGGGTAGATATGGCCTTCCAGCACGATCTCGGCACTTGCCGGCACACGCAGTTCGCTGCCCAGGGCTTTGACCAACTCCGTGCGTCCGCCGCGCAGCAGGCCGGCAAACTGGTATTCCGACAGGCTGTCGGGCACCGGCGTGACCGCGCCCAGAATCGTGGCTGGGTCGGCTCCAATGGCCACCGCCACCGGGTAGGGTTGGCCGGGTTTCTTGATGCCATGCTCGCGAAAATCCAGCGCGCCGCCGCGATGTGCCAGCCAGCGCATGATGACCTGGTTGCGGTTGAGCACCTGCTGGCGGTAGATGCCCAGATTTTGCCGTGGCTTGTTCGGGCCCTGGGTGATGACCAGGCCCCAGGTGATCAGCGGCGCCACATCACCGGGCCAGCAGTGCTGGATGGGCAGGCGGGCCAGGTCCACGTCATTGCCCTCCCACACCACCTCCTGGCAGGGGGCGGAACGCAGTTCCTTGGGCGCCATGTTCCACAGCGTCTTCAGCAGGCTGCGCATGCCCACCATTTCCTTGAAGCCCTTGGGTGCCTCTGGCTCTTTGAGGGAAGCCAGCAGCTCACCAAACGGACGCAGCCCTTTCAGCTCAGCCACACCCATGGCGCGGGCCACGCGCTCGGGTGTGCCAAACAGGTTGCCCAGCACCGGCATGCGGTGGCCGCTGACGTTTTCAAACAGGATGGCCGGGCCGCTGGCGCGCAGCACGCGGTCGCACAGGGCGGTCATTTCAAGATACGGGGACACCGGCTCGTTGATGCGGCGCAACTCGCCCGACGCTTCGAGCTGGGCCATGAAGTCGCGCAGGTCGTGATAACTCATTGTTCTTCGTTTCCGTTCCAGCGCGCGGCCAGCGTGTGCGGCACATCCAGCAGATCGAGTGCACGGGCCACGCTGAAGTCAATGATGTCGTCCACACTTTGCGGGCGCAGGTAGAAGGCCGGCATCGGTGGGCAGATGATGGCGCCTGCTTCGGTGGCGCTGACCATGTTGCGCAGGTGGATCAGGCTCAGCGGCGACTCGCGCACCATCAGCACCAGGCGGCGGCGCTCCTTGAGCAGCACATCGGCGGCCCGGGTGATCAGGTTATCCGACAGGCCGTGGGCAATCGCCGCCAGCGTGCGCATGGAGCACGGCGCCACGACCATGCCGCTGCACTGGAACGAGCCGCTGGCAATCGTCGCACCGATGTTGGTGATGTCGTGCACCTGGTCGGCCAGAGCCTCGATGTCCGCGCGCTGCAGGCCGTGTTCCTCCTGCACATTGCGCCAGCCGGCACTGGACACCACCAGGTGTGACTCGACGCCGGGCGTGTCGCGCAGCACCTGCAACAGGCGCACGCCATACACGGCGCCGCTGGCGCCGGAGATGGCCACAATGATGCGCCGCGTTGCGGGGGATGGGGTGATGTTCATAACGCTGCGGCTGCCAGATCTTCCAGCACCTGCTGCAGAACGGTGGCCGCCTGTTCGGGATCAAAGTCTTCGTGCTGGCGCTTCTTGACGCCGTACTGCTGCAACTGGTAGTGGCGACTGGCGGTAAGGCCGTGGCGCGCCAGCGTGCTGGCCACGCAGACCAGCGGGCACCCGTCCAGTGCCACGATGGGGCGGCCGGACTGCGCAATCTTCAGCAGGTGGGGCACATCCCCGCCAACGCCGGCAATGCAGGACATCTCGGCCGCGCCGCTGCGGTCCAGCCGCAGGGCAACCTGGTTGGCCAACTGTGCGGCACTGGAGCAGCCCGAGCAGGAATACACCAGCGGCCGGTTGGCTCCCGCACCACTCACATCGGGCCTCCGTGGCCGGTGTGGGGCGTGTGCGTGTGGCTGCGCCGGGGCAGGAAGCGGGCCAGCACCTTGTCGGGCGTCCACTGTTGCAGATCGAGCACCGGCAGCTCCAGCGCATCGATGGCGTTTTTGACGACAAGGCCCAGCTCGGTGTCGCCTTCCATGGACAGGCGGCGGTTGAAAAACAGCGTGTCCGGGTCTTCCTGGCGCTGCGCCAGGCGCAAAAAGTCTTGCGCATTGGCGCTGATGGTCAGGTCGGTTGTGTCCTGCTTTTTGGAGGCGATAAATCGCACACCGGTGCACGTGAAGTCAAAGGTCAGGCGCGCGTCCGTCACATGGATGCGCAGCTTCTTGCCCAGCAAATATTGGCGCACGTCTGCAGGCAACTCCTTGGCCAGCACCTTGTTCAGCGCGGTGACCAGTAAAAACGATCCCGGGTAGGCCGGCAGGCGTGACAACACGGACCCGACCGGCGCGGGCAGTACAAAGGCGGTGGATGGAGTAGTCATGGCAATCCCGTGTATGTGGGTTTCAATGTGGGTTTCAATCAGGCGACAAAAAAGAGTACGGTAAAGAAGTGGCAGCTGCTGCCGCCCAGCACAAACAAATGCCAGACACCGTGGCCGTGGCGGATGCGCTGGTCGGCCACATAGAAAATAATGCCCACGGTGTAAAACAATCCTCCTGCGACCAGCCAGGCAAACCC
>Ga0208398_100708_pt1 | contig 17789 bp, 16 predicted proteins | sample LakWasMe79_HOW10_2_FD_183905 | JGI IMG/M metagenome (GOLD analysis project Ga0208398, IMG submission 183905) | Freshwater sediment methanotrophic microbial communities from Lake Washington under simulated oxygen tension - Sediment Metagenome... | ecosystem: Environmental > Aquatic > Freshwater >...
CCGCCAGATAGATCAGGTCCTGCGGGTGCAGCACCAGGTTGAAGATGAAGAAGCGCCGCTCGTTGAGGTCAAACAGCATGGCCTGGCGGCCATTCCACTGCAGCCAGGGCATGCCGTAGAACACGATTTGCGTCACCCACACCATGATCCAGCGCCAGTTGGCAAACCAGCCCTTGACCGAGCGCGGGTAGATGCGGATCTGTTTTTCGTAGGCGCCCATGAAGCCCAGGTCCTGGGGTTCGGCGGGTACCGCCTGGATGGGAATCACGCGGGAGGAAGGGGGTTGGGTCATGGGGCGGGAAAAACAACTAAACTAAATACATCTTATCCCAGCAAGCAAATGCTGCGCTGACGCGGGGGAATTTCCCCAAGGGCTAAGCGCCCGCCAGTACCGCCCGGTTGCGCCCCTGCGCCTTGGCGGTGTACAGCGCGCCGTCAGCAGCACGGAGCAGTTCGTCCGGTGAGCCGCCTTCAGCGGGATACACCGAGGCCACACCCATGCTGGCCGTCACACACCCAAAGGCGGACAGGTCGTGTGGCAGCCCCAGCGCCTGCAGCGCGACACAGACCCGGTGCGCCATGTCCAGCGCGTCGGCCCCCGTGGTCGCGGGAGCAATGAAGACAAACTCTTCCCCACCGTAGCGGGCCACCAGATCACCAGTGCGGCAGATGGTGTCCGCCAGCAGGTGGGCCACTTGGCGCAGGCAGTCGTCGCCCGCCTGATGGCCGTACTGGTCGTTGTAGGGCTTGAACCAGTCGACATCCATCAAACCAATGGCCAGGGGCTGGCCCAGGCGTGCGGCTCGGGTCCATTCGCTGGCCAGCACGGTGTCGAAGCGGCGGCGGTTGGCAACCCCGGTCAAACCATCGGTGGTGCTGATCTCCTCCAGCCTGGCATTGAGCAATTGCAGTTCTGCGGTGCGCGCTTCGACCCGGACTTCCAGCAGATGCTCGGACGCCTGCAGCGTCTTCACCAACTCGCCCTGTGCGTGCAGCGCCTGGGCTTGGGCTTCGGCCTTTTCGCGGCGAAGGGCGTTGTAGCGGTCGGCCAGCGCAAACGACAGCAACAGCATTTCCAGCGCAGAGCCGATCTGGGTGCCGTCGGAGGTGAACACATTGGTGGGCAGAACCCCCAGATTGCGCAAATGCGACAGGGCGACCGCCATCAGCATCGTGAAAAAGGCGGCGACAAAAAAGTACGCGCTGCGCTGACCCTTGGTCGCGCAGGCCACGCCGACAAACAGCAGGAACAGGGCGGTGACTGCATTGATCACCACGAACACCGGGGCGAACTCCCGAAACCACAGGATCAGCAGGAAAAACGACACCGCGTTGACGCCAACGAACAGCGTGATCAGCCGGTCGATACGCGGCACCAGCGCGCGCGTGTTGAGCACACGGCGGGCAAAGAACAACATGACCACCGCTGCAGCGGCGGCGAGCACATTGACACCCATCATGGACCATGCGGGCCTGTCCCCCCAGACAAATTCGACCCCCAGGCCGGTAAAGGCGGCCAGGGCAAAGCCCACACAACTGGCAAACACCACGTAGAGCAGGTAGCTGAAGTCGCGCAACGCGAAAAACAGCATCAGGTTGTAAAAGCCGATGGCGATCACCACGCCAAAGTACAGGGCTTGCAGCGCGTAGGAGCTTCGCTCATGGCTGTAGTAGGCCTTGGGCTCCCACAGACGCGCGGGAATGTTCAGCGAGTTGGACGACTCCACGCGCAGATACACCTGCTGCTCCGCGTGTGCCGGCAGCGTGAATGGCAAAACGATGAACCGGCTCGGGTGCGGCTGGGCCGACATCGGGCGGGCGTATCCGACCTGGATGGACCGGTAGCCTTGGCCCTCTTCCATCGGCTGATAAAAGTCGACCTGGGCCAACAGCGCATAGGCGATCTCCATCACGCGATCAACCGGTTGATCGCCGGGGTTCTGCACGTGCAGCCGCAGCCACACCGCCGACCGGGTGTAGGAGAACCCGAGTGCCTGGCCGCTGCGGGCTTCGGTTTTGAAGCGCTCGGCGAACTCGGGCCGGGTGACATCGGCCAGGGTCAGCGCCGCGCTGGTGTCCTCGAACACCGCAAAGTGAGGGGTCAGGGAAACCGCTTCGGACTCGGCACCTGTCACGTCCAGCATCCGATCGGCCGCGTGGGCTCCAACGTGGGTGGCGCACAGCAGCAGTGTGGCGCACAGCCAAAGGCAAAAGGGGCGGTGCAGGTTACGGATAACAGATAGACATTTCAGCCACATGGGGTGAAGTATCGCGCCCTTTTATCAGACGTCGGTCCATGCGGCGTCGCGGATACATGGCCCCGTCGTTGCCCTCCCACATGACCGCATGACAGGGCCATCGGCGAGCGCCGGGTGTTCAAACCGATTGAGCGGCTTTCTGCTTCCTGCGGCGCGTGGTGAATCCAAGTGCGCCCAAGCCACTCAAGAGCATGGCGTAGGTTTCTGGCTCGGGAACAGCAGCAGGGGGTGCCGGGTCGTTGCTCATGCCATCGCTGACCAATATTGAATATCCGGGGTGGCTCGCCAGGAAGACAGGATCAATGAAGATATAGGGATCAATAAACACATTCACGGTCGACTCCGTACCCCCGCAACCACCCAAACCCAAGATCCCCCCTGCACCCGCACAATCTGCAAGGGCGGTCGCGGTTCCAAGCAAATTCACGTCACCCTCGGTACCGGCAAATGCTGAGTACGCAATACTGCCGGAGAAGCTTGCCGAACTGGCGTAAGGATGCCCATAGGGATCGTGGCAATCAAGCCCACCCGTGCCGCTACAGGCAGCGGCCACTATTTCGTTACGATAAGAGCCCTCGCCCCCACCCACAGTGAAGGCGGCAGCGCCAATACCGCTCGAAGCTTCTCCAGCACTTGCGTCAACGCTCATCGACATTGAAAACCAAATGGGAACAATGGAATGGTCGTCGGGATCGCCACCAACCACCATCCAGGAATAGCGGGTAAACCCTTGCGCAAGGGTGGATGTGCTCGCTGCACTGCGTGCGTGCACGCTCACTGACGGACTTCCCGGACCACCGAAGGCGCTCACGGAACCTTTACCGTTTGCACTGGTGGTGGATCCCGAGCCGGTGTCCCAATTGGAGAGTGCACAGCCACCATGGGTATTGTCAACACAGTCCTTGACAAGTCGCGAACTGTAGGCGGGCGAAAGTACCGGGACGGCTGACGCAACCGAAGGGAGCAATCCCATCGTGAGCGCGATCGCGGTTACGCCTGCCCTCACTCGAATTACATTGACAGTGGTCATTTTTTGCTCCCGTTTGGTCATGAAATACAGCGTATGGATTGATCGTCATCATGGTTCCCTGGCAACGCGAAGTCCACCCACGGATAGCCCACACTTCGCGGCGCACCTGCGCCTTAGAATTCGCTGATGCCAAACAGCGCGTCCGAACCATTTCCCCTGGATCTCGGTGACCAGATGGCCGAACTGCAAGGGCGATTGACTGCCGAGGCTCCCGACGCACTGGAACGGCTCGCGGCAATGGCCGATGCGGCGCTGGCGGAGGGCAACCTGGCGCTGGCGGCAGCCTGCGCTGGCACGGTCGTGCTGACCGAACATGTGCAGGCCGCGCGGCACCAGCACACGTCGCGCATGTTGGGCGTGCTGGCCACCACCGGGCCAGGCGTTGCGGGCACCGGCATTAATGGTGTTCTGGCCTGGGCCGGCGCCACGGTGGCGCGTGACTACAACGTGCTGTCGGGTTGGCCGCATGCCGACATCGACTTCTTGCTGGAGCGCGCCCAGCGTTCACCGGCAGACATTGCCCTGGCGCTCGGTTGCGCACTGGGCGAGGCCTGTGAGCGAAATGGCCTGGATGCCGAGTTCGCTACCTTGCAGGCACACCTGGCAGGGCGCGAGCTGCAAGCCGATGCGTCACCGTTCTGGCGCGGCTACTGGGCCATCACCTCTGCCTGGCATCTGTATGCCTTTGGCCGGCATGACGAAGCGCTGCAACGGCTTGAAATGGCGCAAGCATTGGCGGCGACCCACGCCCTGCGTGGACTGGGGGCCACGGCGGCATTACAACGCGCCCGCGTGATCGAGTCCGAGCGCGACCCGGCTCTGGCGGTGCGAATGGCCGACGCGGCGGCGGCACAAGGAGACCCGTCGCGCACGCCCCTGTGGTTTGCCGACCAGGCCGATGTCCACTGCCGTATTGCCCTGCGCACCGGGGACTTTCACACCGCCGTGGGACACGCCCGGCGCTCCATTGGCTTCGTCCAGGCGGCCGGGGTCTGGCCCGGCTACCAGGCGCCCTATCGCCTGAACGAGGCCTACGCACTGCTGGGCGCCGGTTCGGTCGACGAGGCGCTGGACCGCTTCCATGCGCTAAAGGAAACTGCCCTGCCAGCCTATCTGGTGGAACGCGTGCGCTGTCTGGTCGACCTGGCGGCCTTGTCCCGTACCGATTTACGCGATGACTGGGACGAGTCCACCCTCGCGCGACTGGCCGACGTGCTGCGCCGATTGCGAGAACTGGAGTGGCCCAGCGCGTTGCCGCTTCTGCCCAGGACCATGGCACGGCTGCTGTCGCGCGCCCTGGCCCACGACATCGAAGTCGAATGGGTGTGCGCAACCATCCGCAGCCGCCACCTGGCCGCGCCACACGGCGCGCCGCAAGCCTGGCCGTGGGCGGCAGTCGTCTGCGTGCTCGGCGATTTTCAGGTCAGCACCACTGCAGGGCCGCTGCGTGCCGGAGCGCGCGGGGCCCGCAAGGCGGCAAGCAAATCACTGGACCTGCTGCGGCTACTGGCGGCGCAGGGACCCCGGTCGATGTGGTGGCCGAGGCCCTGTGGCCGGGTGACGGACGTGAAGGCCGTCGCAAGGCCCTCGAAATCACAGTGACCCGCCTGCGCGACTTGCTGGGCAGCGACAGCACGGTCATCGTGAGCGACCGCCGCGTACACCTCAATCCGCAATGCGTCTGGGTCGACGCGCAGGCCTTGATCGATCGCCTGTCTGACTGTGAAGCAGCTTGCGCTGACGGCAGCGTCTTGACGACCGCGCTGGATGCAGCGCTGGCGCTCTACCGCGGCCCCTGTCTGGCGGACAGCCAGGAGCCATGGGCCCGTGCAGCGCGCGACCGTCTGCGGTCGCGTCTGGCCGCGTCCCTGCTGCGAGCCCGGCGCGAGGCCGGTGTTTCGGCATCCCGATGTCGCGAGTGGGCATTGCGAGCAACAGCGGCCGATCCGGCGCTTGGCATTCTGCTAGGCGCAGACTGAGCCCCACGCCGCCGCGGGAAACCGCAAGCTCCTGAATTGATAGCTACATGTACAGAATCCACGAGGGCTACAGCCCGATTAGACTCACAACCCCAGTGACGCGAAGACCCCATCCATGCGCTGCTGCACGTCGGCGTCCATCGTGATCGTGCGGCCCCACTCGCGCTGGGTCTCGCCCGGCCATTTGTTGGTGGCGTCCAGCCCCATCTTGCTGCCCAGGCCGCTGACCGGGGAGGCAAAGTCCAGGTAGTCGATGGGTGTGTTCTCCACCATCATGGTGTCGCGCACCGGGTCGACCCGGGTGGTCAGGGCCCAGATGACTTCCTTCCAGTCGCGCACGTTGACATCATCGTCCACCACCACGATGAACTTGGTGTACATGAACTGGCGCAGGTGGCTCCACACGCCCATCATCACGCGCCGGGCGTGGCCGGGGTAGGCCTTTTTGATCTGCACCAGTGCCATGCGGTAGCTGCAACCCTCGGGCGGCAAATAGAAATCAGTGATCTCGGGGAACTGGCGCTGCAGCAGGGGCACGAACAGTTCGTTCAGCGCCATGCCCAGCACTGCGGGTTCGTCGGGCGGCTTGCCGGTGTAGGTCGAGTGGTAGATCGCATCCTTACGCATCGTGATGCGGTCGATGGTGAACACCGGGAATGCGGCTTGCTCGTTGTAGTAACCGGTGTGGTCGCCATACGGCCCCTCCAGTGCGTGCTGGTAGCCGCTGGGGTGCGTGGCATCGGGGTAGATATGGCCTTCCAGCACGATCTCGGCACTTGCCGGCACACGCAGTTCGCTGCCCAGGGCTTTGACCAACTCGGTGCGTCCGCCGCGCAGCAGGCCGGCAAACTGGTACTCGGACAGGCTGTCGGGCACCGGCGTGACCGCGCCCAGAATCGTGGCCGGATCGGCGCCAATCGCCACCACCACCGGATATGGCTGGCCGGGGTCCTTGATGCCGTGCTCGCGGAAGTCCAGCGCGCCCCCACGGTGCGCCAGCCAGCGCATGATGACCTGGTTGCGATTCAATACTTGCTGGCGGTAGATGCCCAGGTTCTGGCGCGGCTTGTTGGGGCCCTGGGTGATGACCAGGCCCCAGGTGATCAGCGGCGCCACATCGCCCGGCCAGCAGTGCTGGATCGGAAGGCGGGCCAGGTCCACGTCATTGCCCTCCCACACGACCTCCTGGCAGGGTGCCGAACGCAGCTCCTTCGGCGCCATGTTCCACAGCGTCTTCAGCAGGCTGCGCATGCCGACCATTTCCTTGAAGCCCTTGGGCGCTTCGGGCTCCTTCAGAGACGCCAGCAGCTCGCCAAACGGGCGCAGCCCTTTCAACTCCGACACGCCCATGGCGCGGGCCACACGCTCGGGTGTGCCGAACAGATTGCCCAGCACCGGCATGCCGTGGCCGCTGACGTTCTCGAACAGAATGGCCGGGCCGTTGGCGCGCAGCACGCGGTCACACAGGGCAGTCATCTCCAGATACGGGGACACCGGCTCATTGATGCGGCGCAGCTCGCCCGACGCTTCGAGCTGGGCCATGAAGTCGCGCAGGTCGTGGTAGCTCATTGCTCTTCGTTTCCGTTCCAGCGCGCGGCCAGCGTGTGCGGCACATCCAGCAGATCGAGCGCGCGGGCCACGCTGAAGTCCACAACATCGTCCACACTCTGCGGGCGCAGGTAAAAGGCCGGCATCGGTGGGCAGATGATGGCGCCGGCCTCAGTGGCGCTGACCATGTTGCGCAGGTGGATCAGGCTCAACGGCGACTCACGCACCATCAGCACCAGGCGTCGGCGCTCCTTGAGCAGCACATCGGCGGCACGCGTGATCAGGTTGTCCGACAGGCCGTGTGCGATGGCCGCCAGCGTGCGCATGGAGCATGGCGCCACCACCATGCCGCTGCACGGGAAGGAGCCGCTGGCAATCGTCGCACCGATGTTGGCGATGTCGTGCACCTGGTCGGCCAGGGCCTCGATGTCCGCGCGCTGCAGGCCGTGTTCCTCTTGCACATTGCGCCAGCCGGCGCTGGACACCACCAGGTGCGACTCGATGCCGGGCGTGTCGCGCAGCACCTGCAGCAGGCGCACGCCATACACGGCGCCGCTGGCGCCGGAGATGGCCACAATGATGCGCCGCGTTGCGGTGGATGGGTTGCGATTCATAGGGGTGCGGCTGCCAGATCGTCCAGCACCTGCTGCAGAACGGTGGCCGCCTGTTCGGGATCAAAGTCTTCGTGCAGTCGTTTCTTGACGCCGTACTGCTGCAACTGGTAGTGCCGCTGCGCGGTGAGGCCATGGCGCGCCAGTGTGCTGGCCACGCAGACCAGCGGGCAGCCGTCCAGCGCCAGGATGGGGCGGCCGGATTGTGCAATCTTCAGCAGGTAAGGCACATCCCCGCCAACGCCGGCAATGCAGGACATCTCCGCCGCGCCGCTGCGGTCCAGCCGCAGGGCAACCTGGTTGGCCAACTGTGCGGCACTGGAGCAGCCTGAGCAGGAATACACCAATGGTCGGCTCTCCCCCGCACCACTCACATCGGGCCTCCGTGGCCGGTGTGGGGCGTGTGCGTGTGGCTGCGCCGGGGCAGGAAGCGGGCCAGCACCTTGTCGGGCGTCCACTGCTGCAGATCGAGCACGGGCAGCTCCAGCGCGTCGATGGCATTCTTGACGACCAGGCCCAGCTCGGTATCGCCTTCCATGGACAGGCGGCGATTGAAAAACAGCGTGTCCGGGTCTTCCTGGCGCTGCGCCAGGCGCAAAAAGTCTTGCGCATTGGCGCTGATGGTCAGGTCGGTCGTGTCCTGCTTTTTGGAGGCGATAAATCGCACACCGGTGCAGGTGAAGTCAAAGGTCAGGCGCGCGTCGGTCACATGGATGCGCAGCTTCTTGCCCAGCAAATATTGGCGCACGTCTGCAGGCAACTCCTTGGCCAGCACCTTGTTCAGCGCGGCGACCAGTAGAAACGATCCGGGGTAGGCCGGCAGGCGCGACAGCACGGACCCGACTGGCGCGGGCAATACAAAGGCAGTGGATGGAGTAGTCATGGCAATCCCGTGTATGTGGGTTTCAACGTGGGTTTCAATCAGGCGACAAAAAAGAATACGGTAAAGAAGTGGCAGCTGCTGCCTCCGAGCACAAACAAATGCCAGACACCGTGGCCGTGGCGGATGCGCTGGTCGGCCACATAGAAAATAATGCCCACGGTGTAAAACAATCCTCCTGCGACCAGCCAGGCAAACCCGCTGGGCGTGAGCGCCTCCCACAGCGGCATCACCGCCACCACGGCCAGCCAGCCCATCAGCAGGTAAATGACCAGCGACAACACGCGCGCACCTTTGGCAAACCATATCTCCTGCGCGATGCCCACCACCGCCAGCGTCCACACCGCTGCCAACAGGGACCAGCCCCAGGGCCCACGCAGCGACACCAATGCAAACGGCGTGTAGCTGCCGGCAATCAACAGGTAGATGGAGCAGTGGTCAAACTTTTGCAGCAACGACTTGGCCCGCCCGCGCACGCTGTGGTACAGCGTGCTGGCCACATACAGCGCAACCAGCATTGCGCTGTAGATGCTAAAGCTGACGATCTTCCACGGATCACCCAGGCGCGCGGCAGTGACGACCAGCAGCACAGCACCCAGCACGGCCAAAGCGGCGCCTGCCAGGTGACTGATGCTGTTGAAGCGCTCGCCGTGGTACATCGGGGCCCAGGCGTGCTTAGGCCGGCTCGGCCAAGGCGGCACTGTCCACCTGGTCCAGCCCGGGCTGACCGTGCCAGTAGCCGTTGCAGCCGCGGTCGGGCATCAGCGGTTGCAGGCGCGCCAGCGCGTCCATAGGCTTTAGCGTGCGCTTGCGCGCGGCGTCAAACACGGCAATGACTTCGGCCATGTCCTGCGACTGCGGACTCAGGCGCACCACGTCCACGCCCAGGCTTTGCATGTCGTCCAGCGCGTCCACCAGGTTGTAGACCCGGGCCGATTGCGTCTGCGTGCCATTGAGCACCAAAAATTCTTCGTGCTCCCGCGTCTTCAGCATCAGTCCATCCGGATGGTCCAGGCAACTGAAGCGGCAATCGTCCTTGGGCAGGTTGCGGTGGCGTGCCGTGAAGCAGCGGGCCGAGAACGCCAGTGGCATGCGGCCATAGGAAAACACCTCGGTCTGCATGCCCGCAGGCAGGTCTTGCTGGATGACGGCCAAGTCCGCGCGTTTCATTTCCAACGGAATGACCCAGCGCGTGGCACCCAGCCCGGCCATCCATTGCAGCGTCGGCAGGTTGTAGATATTGAGGTGTGGTCCGGCGACAAACGGCACTTTGCCGGCCAGGCATTGCACGGCGCCCATGTCGTTGGCTTCCACCAAAAAGTCGCCATTGCCGGTGATCTTGTGCATGGTGCCCACTTCGGCGCCGGACTCCAGCAGCACCTGCGTGGACAGCACCACTTCCTTGCCGGCACTGCGCAGGCGTTTGGCAATGTCCAGCCAGTCGGACAGGCGCAGTTCATGGCGGCGCGAGCAGACGGCTTCGCCCAGATACACCACATCCACCGCCGTGGTGGCCATGGAATCATAGAAATTGAAAGTGGCTTCGCGCGACCAGTAGTACAGCAGCGGACCGAGTGAGAGTTTCATGTCGTTTACTTCCACGGGCGGTGGTAGGCGCCCAACGTATGCTGCTGGCCCTCGGCCACTTTGTCCAGCCCGCTCATCCAGACGGGCTTGGGTGCGTAACGGTGCGGATTGGCCATGCAGTGGTCCATGGCTTCGCGCCAGACCTTGGTGACCTGGGCCACGTAGGCCGGGCTGCGCTGGCGGCCTTCGATCTTGATCGCCTTCACGCCCATCTTGTGCAATTGCGGTAGCAGTTCCAGCGTGTTCAGGCTGGTGGGCTCCTCGATGGCATAGTAGTTTTCATCCTCTCCCACATCAAAGCGGCCCTTGCACAGCGTGGGGTAACCGGCGTTTTCGCCCGGCGCATAGCGGTCGATCAGCACACCATTCAGGCGCGACTCGCGCCCCTGCGGCGTCTCCTGCCAGCGCACGGCCTTGGGTGGGGAGCACACGCCGTGGGTGTTGGGCGACTCGCCGGTCACATAGCTGGACAGCGCACAGCGCCCTTCCACCATCACGCACAGACTGCCAAAACCGAACACCTCGATTTCCACCGGGGTCTTTTCGATGACCTGCTGCACCTGCGTCAGCGACAGCACACGCGGCAGCACCGCACGCACCACACCAAACTGCTCGCGGTAGAAATTGATGGCGTCGAAATTAGTAGCGGAACCCTGCACGGACAGGTGCAGGCGCAGCTTGGGGTGGTGGGTGGCGGCGTATTGCATCAGGCCCGGGTCGGCCAGGATCACGGCGTCCACGCCCAGGTCCACCGCCTTGTCCACCGCCGATTGCCACAACTGGGGGTTGGCGGCCTGCGGATAGGTGTTGAGCGCCATGAAGACCTTGGTGCCGCGCGCATGGGCATAGGCAATGCCGTTGGCAATGGCTGCCTCGTCAAAATTGAGGCCCGCGAAGTTGCGAGCATTGGTGGCGTCGCGCAGACCGAGGTAGACGCAACTGGCACCGTTGTCCACGGCGGCTTTCAGGGCCGGCAGGCTGCCAGCGGGACACACCAACTCCATGGGCGGTGGCGCCATGTTGTCGGCATTGGGTTCAAGGTTTTGCATAAAAAGGTGCCCGCAATGCAAGCCGCACCATGCGATCATTGCGGTGCCGCGGAAGATACGCTGATGCAAACGGGTGTGTGTTGATCAACATCAACCAAGAACCACAATGCCTTACAAATTCAGTCGGACAATCCAGCGTTCTCCGCCTGTATCGCTTTTTCGGCAGTTCGTCATGCACTTTGGTTGGCCTGTCGCCAGGACCTTGACCCGATAGGGGTCCATACAGTAAACTAATAACCAATCAGTCAGTAATTCTATGTCCTCCTCCTGCCCTTTGTGTGAAATTGCCGCCACGGTGCGCGCCAAGCGCGAACGCCGCAAGGACGCGCGTCCGGGCGAGCTGCTGGCGGCGGCTCTGGAGTTGTTCGTCGAAAAGGGCTATGCGGCAACCCGCGCGGAAGAAGTGGCCAAGCGCGCGGGCGTATCCAAAGGCACCTTGTTCCTGTATTTCGCCAGCAAGGAAGAACTGTTCAAGGCCGTCGTCCGGGAGAACATTTCGGGCAAGTTCGGTGAATGGAATGTCGAATTCGACCACTTCCAGGGCAGCAGCGCCGATATGCTGCGCTACGCCGTGCGGGCCTGGTGGAAACACATCGGTTCCACCAAGGCGTCGGGCATCATCAAACTCATGATGAGCGAGGCGGGAAATTTCCCCGAGCTGGCCGCGTTCTACCAGCTCGAAGTCATCAGGCCCGGCCATGAACTGTTGCAAAGAATACTGCAGCGCGGGGTGGACAGTGGCGAGTTTCGCGCCATCGACCAGCGGTATGGCGTCTACACCGTGTTGGCGCCCATGCTGTTCCTGGCCACGTGGAAAAGCTCCTGGGCAGCATGCCATGACTCCGACATGGAGATCGACCCGGATCAGTACATTGCAGTCCAGGTTGAAACCATTCTGAATGGGCTCGTCAGCCTTGCACCGACCCGTTCAGACGCACCGGCCAAGTAAAATTGACTACAATCCACCAATATACCCCATGGAGTATCCAAGAATGAACATCGAAAAAGCCCGTTTCAACATGATTGAGCAGCAAATTCGCCCGTGGAATGTGTTGGATGCCTCGGTGCTGGAGTTGCTGTCCATCGTCAAACGCGAAGATTTCGTGCCTCCGGCACACAAGGGCCTGGCCTTCGCGGACCTGGAAATTCCCCTCATGGGCTCCGGTGAGGAAGCGCTTGCACTGGGTCAGTGCATGCTGGAGCCGCGCCTGGAAGCCAGGCTGCTGCAAGACCTGGCCGTTCAGCCCACCGACGAAGTGCTGGAAATCGGCGCCGGATCGGGTTACATGGCTGCGCTGCTGGGCAAAAAGGCACAGCGCGTGGTGACCCTGGAAATTGTGCCGGAGCTGGCTGTGATGGCCCGCGACAACCTGCGCAATGCCGGCATCCACAACGTCGAAGTCCGCCAAGCCGACGGCGCAAAAACCACCGCTGCGGACGGCAGCTTCGACGTCATCGTCCTCAGTGGCTCGGTCACCGAAGTCCCGCACAGCCTGCTCAGCCTGCTGAAGGTGGGTGGACGCTTGGGTGCGATCGTGGGTGACGAGCCCGTGATGCGCGCCACCATCGTCACCCGCAATAGCGCAACCGATTTCCGTACCGTGCAAAGCTGGGACACCGCCGCTCCCCGTTTGCGCAATTTTCCTGAGCCTTCGCGCTTCAAGTTCTAAGACCCACAGCAAGGCATCCATGGTTGCACAAGTTCGTCCCAAAGACCTGGCCCAGTGGCTGGGCAGCATGCGCACCTTTGGCGAGCCCGTGGTGCTGGACGTGCGCGAACCCTATGAACTGCAGACCGCCAGCGTCACCGCCGACGGATTCACGCTGCTGGCCATCCCGATGGGCGTCATTCCACCGCGGCTTGCCGAGCTCGACCCGCGGCAGCCCATCGCCTGCCTGTGCCACCACGGCGGGCGCAGCATGCAGGTCGCGAACTTCCTGAAGAACCGCGGGTTTGAACACGTTGCCAATATTGCGGGGGGCATCCATGCCTGGTCCGCAGAAGTCGACCCCAGCATCGCCCGCTACTGATTTTTATGACACCGAGAAACACCACTATGTCACGCCAACCCTCCGCTTCGAACTTTCGCCTGTTGCCCCTGATGCTGGCATTGGGTGCCGCCTGCTCCATCCCGGCGCAGGCGCAAAGCCTGGTCGATCTGTACACCGCGGCGCGGGGCTTTGACGCGACTTACCAGTCTGCGAAGGCGCAATTCGATGCAACCGTGGCCAAGGCCGACCAGGCCAAGGCCGCCATCCTGCCCACCGCCGGACTGGCCATTTCGGCCACCAGCACCAACCAGGAAGTGCAGCCGACACCGGCACGCAGCTACGGCACCCAGACCGGCACCATCAGCGCCTCGCAGCCGCTGTACCGCCCCGCCAACTGGGCCAGCTACGAGCAGGGAAAAAAGTCCATGGATCTGGCGCAGGCCCAGCTGGCCCAGGCCGAGCAGGACCTGATTGTTCGGGTCAGCCAGGCTTACTTTGACGTGCTGGCCTCCTCTGACAGTCTGACCTTCCTGAAGAGCCAGAAAACCGCCGTGGCCGAGCAACTCGCTTCGGCCAAGCGCAATTTCGAAGTCGGCACCTCCACCATCACCGACTCGCGTGAGGCCCAGGCCCGCTACGACCTGGTGCTGGCACAGGAACTGGCGGCCGAGAACGATCTGCTGGTGAAGTCCCTGGCCCTGAACCAGTTGGTCGGCCAGCAAAACGTCCAGCCCAAACCGCTGAAGGCCCCCGTGGCGTTGAGCCCGGTACAACCGGCCGATGTGGACCAGTGGGTCACGCTGTCGCAGACCAACAACCCCAGCATCCAGCAGGCCGACGTGGCGCTGGAAGTGGCCCGTCTGGAAACCCAGAAGGCCACCGCCGGCCACAAGCCCACACTGGACCTCGTGGGCAGCTATTCGGCCATCAACAACAGCAGCGGCTCGTCGTCCACCATCGGTGACAGCCGTGTGAATGTGGGCACGATTGGTGTGAACTTCAACCTGCCCCTGTTTGCCGGCTTTTCCACGCAGAACCGTATCCGCGAAACCCTGTCCCTGGAAGAGAAGGCCCGCGCCGATCTGGAAACCGCCCGGCGCAGCGTGGCACAGGGCACCCGCACGGCATACTTTGGTGTGCAGTCCGGCCTGGCGCAGGTCAATGCCCTGCAGGCTGCCGAAGCATCCAGCCAGAGCGCGCTGGACGCCAACAAGCTCGGTTACCAGGTGGGTGTGCGCATCAATATCGACGTGCTGAATTCACAAAGCCAGTTGTTTGACACCAAGGCCAAACTGGCCAAGGCGCGTTACGACGTGCTGGTCGGTGGACTCAAGCTGCGCCAGGCCAGCGGCACGTTGAAGGCCGATGATCTGCAACCGATCAACAGCCAGTTAGCTCCGTAAGAGTTGCCCTACCGCCTGTGCGGTGCGCTGCGCCGCGCCGCGGTGTGCCAACCCCAACGCACGGGCAGCGGCTTGGGCCTTTGCCAGGTCGGCTTCCGACTGCACCAGCGACAACGCAGCGTCTACGGCTTGCGCCATGTCGTCGCGGGTAAATGCAGCCCCCGCCTGCTCAGCCAACTCGGCGGCCTGGGCAAAATTGAAGGTATGCGGCCCCATGACCACAGGGCAGCCACAGGCCGCCGCTTCGATCAGGTTCTGCCCGCCCAACGGCGCAAAGCTGCCGCCCAGCAAAGCCACGTCCGCCAGTCCAAAATACAGCGCCATCTCGCCCAGCGAGTCGCCCAGCCAGATGTCGGCTGCTGCAGGCTCACCGGTCCAGGCACTGCGCCGGGACACGCTGAAACCCTGCTCCTGGCACAGCTGGTCCACCGCGTCAAAGCGTTGCGGGTGACGCGGCACAATCAGCCATTGAACACTGAACGCTATATTTTTGGTAGCTAACAGTGTAGATTCCACGAGGGCTGCAGCACGATTTTCCTTCAACACTTGCAGCAGGATCGCCTCTTCGCCCTCGCGCGAGCTGGCAAACACCACCACCGGGCGGCCCAAGGCAGCGCGCCAGCCCTGCCCCTGTGCCAACTGCACTGCGTTGGGGGTTGCATCGAACTTCACATTGCCGGTGATGCCCACCACCGGCGCGCCCAGTTGGCGCAGGCGCTGGGCGTCGTCGTCGGTCTGGGCCCAGACCGCGCGCAGGCCCTGGTAAGCCGGACGGGCCAGCCAACCCAGGCGCAGCGACTGGCGCAGCGACTTCTCGTTCATGCGCGCATTGACCAGGCACAGGGGTATCTGCGCGCGGGCGCAGGCCGCCACCATGTTCGGCCAGACCTCGGTTTCGACCAACAGGCCGATCCGGGGGCGAAAACGCTGCAGAAACCGCTGCACGGCGCCCGGTGTGTCCCACGGTTGCCAAACCTGCACGTCGCCCGTGCGCAGCAGACTGCCGCCCTGCGCGCGCCCGGTGGCCGTGCCATGGGTCAGCAGCAGGCGCATGCCCGGCAGGGCCGCACGCAGCTGGCCCACCAGCACCTCGGCCGCCCGCGTCTCGCCCAGCGACACGGCGTGCACCCAGACATAAAACCCGTCCCCTTGCGCCGGGGATGGCGCTGCGACTGACAGCTCAGCAGGCGCGGGGTCGGCATACACGCCAAAACGCTCGGCGACATGCTCGCCATAGGCGGGCTCGTCGCGCGCACGCCGACGCAGCTTGGCGCGCACCAGCGGCTGCAGCAGCCACATCACCACGGAGTACAGCGCACGCACCATCATCTGCACAACACCGGTGTGTCCAGGCTTTCCCATGCCTGCCAGACGGCATCTACGTTGGGACAGGGTGTGTCGTACACACTGACCTGCTGCACGGCCTTATCGGCCGGGAGTGGGGCAGTCTGCGGCCCGGTGCGCCAGGCGGTGTCGAAGTTGTAGATCTGCACATGGGGCAGGCCCAGCGCCACGGCGATGTGGCTCAGGCCGCTGTCCACGCCTATCACCCCGGCGCAGTGCGCCATGGTGTCGGTCAACGCGTCCAGCCCCATGGACGGCCAGACCCAGGCGTCGTCCAGTTCGGCGGCAATGGCCTCGCTGACCGCCTTCTCGGCCGGCGTGCCGTGCGCCAGTGCGACGGAAAACCCGCTGTGGTTCAGCCGCTGGCCCAGCGCCACCCACGACGCCAGCGGCCACTGTTTGTCGGCGCGCGACGTACCGTGCACCAGGGCTACCTGCGGCTTGCGCGCGGCAAAGCCATTGCCGCCATAGCCACTGTGGCCGGCCTGCGCTGGCACATGCGCCGCCTGCGCGCCTGGCACCAGCCCAAAAAGTGGCGGAGCGGTCACTTGATAGCCAAACACCGCCGCGCACAGCAGGCGCGCGCGCTGCACCGCGTGCACATGCGGCTCCAGCGCAATCGCCTCGTCGGCCACCCAGCGGGTCGGCGCCTCGTAGCCCGAGCCCTCGGTCTGGTTGGCCATCGCAAAGCGCCGGCCGTCAAGCGAAGTGCGTGCCAGCCAGGCCACCAGGGCCGATTTGGTCAGGCCTTGCAGGTCGATGACAGCGTCATAGGCCTGGGCCTGCAGCTGTGCCTTGAAGGCGCGCCACTGTACACGGGTCTGCGCGGCAAAAGGCGCCTTGCGCCAACGCCGCAGTTCACAAGGGATGATCTGGCCCACGCCCTCGCAACGCGTGACCAGCGGTGCAAAGGCACGTTCCACAACCCAATCGATGTGCACACCGGGCAGCTCGGCGCGCAGGTCCTGCACAGCCGGCATGGCGTGCACCACATCGCCCAACGAAGACAGCTTGACGATCAAGACTCGGATGTTGCCCCCACGCTTCCCCACTTCGTGTGGGTCGCTGCCCCCCAAGGGGGCCCTCGCGCCTTGGGGCGGCCCGGCGGCGCTCATGCCCTTCAATGCGCGGCCTCGGCAAAGCTGGCGTCGGGCTTGACCGAGCGCAGCAGAGCCAGCATGTCGGCCTGGATGCGCTCCAGGGCCTCATGCGTGTGGCCCTCAAAGCGCAGCACCAGCACCGGTGTGGTGTTGGACGCGCGGATCAGGCCAAAGCCATCGGGCCAGTCGACGCGGATGCCGTCAATCGTGTTGATCGTGGCCGGTGCGGCAAACGATGCCTTGGCCACCAATTGGTCCACCAGCGCATGCGGCTCGCCTTCCTTGCACTGCACGTTGAGTTCGGGCGTGGAGAAGCTGGTGGGCAGCGCGTCCAGCATGGCGCTGGCGTCGGCCACGCGGCTGACGATCTCCAGCAAGCGGCAACCGGCATAGGTGCCGTCGTCAAAACCGTACCAGCGCTCTTTGAAGAAGATGTGTCCGCTCATCTCGCCACCCAGTGGTGAGCCAATTCTGCGCATCTCTGCCTTGATCAGCGAATGGCCGGTCTTGTACATCAGCGGCACGCCACCGGCAGCCGCAATGGTGGGGGCCAGGCGCTGCGAACACTTCACGTCAAAAATGATGGTGCCGCCGGGCACGCGCGACAGCACGTCGCGGGCAAACAGCATCATCTGGCGGTCCGGGTAGATGTTGGTGCCGTCCTTGGTGACGATGCCCAGGCGGTCGCCGTCACCGTCAAAGGCCAGGCCCAGTTCGGCATCGCCCGCCTTCAGGGCCGCGATCAGGTCTTTCAGATTCTCGGGCTTGCTGGGGTCCGGGTGGTGGTTGGGGAAGTTGCCATCCACCTCGCTGAACAACTCGGTCACCTCGCAGCCAATGGCGCGCAGGATATCGGGGGCCGAGGCGCCGGCCACGCCGTTGCCGCAGTCGACGACGATCTTGATCGGGCGCTCCAGTTTGATGTCACCGACGATGCGCGCGCGGTAGGCGTCCAGCACATTGGCGCTCTGGCGCGAACCGCCGGCCTGCAGCTTCCAGGTTTCGGTC
>Ga0208398_100709_pt1 | contig 17787 bp, 17 predicted proteins | sample LakWasMe79_HOW10_2_FD_183905 | JGI IMG/M metagenome (GOLD analysis project Ga0208398, IMG submission 183905) | Freshwater sediment methanotrophic microbial communities from Lake Washington under simulated oxygen tension - Sediment Metagenome... | ecosystem: Environmental > Aquatic > Freshwater >...
ATCATGGAAGAGTGCGGCTTCACCGTGACGCGCAATCCGTCCGAGATGGCCAAGCTGCTGAAGGGCCTGCTCTAAGCCGGCCGGCCCGGCCTGCGAGGGTGCGTACTATCACGCATCAGAGCGCAGGCCAGGCACCAGACAATCGTGGCGCCGCTAGGCGCGCGAACCAAAAGAGGGGCGCCACAGCCCCTCTTTGCATTTCGGCCGCCAGCGCCCGCATGGACGCCCAGGCTTTAGACTGGGCGATCTGAACCAGGATCCTTACCGCATCAGCACACACCATGGACATGCTGTTCAGTCCCGAATTCTGGCTTGCCGTCGGCCAGATCATCATGATCGACATCCTGCTGGGTGGCGACAACGCCGTTGTGATCGCGCTCGCCTGCCGCAAGCTGCCGGACGCGCAGCGCACCAAGGGCATCATCTGGGGCACGGCCGGCGCCATCGTGCTGCGCGTGGTGCTGATCTTCTTTGCGCTGACCCTGCTCAAGCTGCCCTATCTGAAGCTGATCGGTGGTGCGCTGCTGTTCTGGATCGGCATGAAGCTGCTGGTGCCCGAGGATGAGGACGAACATGCCAATGTTCAGGCCAGCGACAAGCTCTGGGCCGCCGTCAAGACGGTGATCGTGGCCGACTTCGTGATGAGCCTGGACAACGTGATCGCGATCGCCGGCGCTGCCGAGGGTGCGGGTGGTGATCACAAGATGCCGCTGGTGATCTTCGGTCTGCTGGTGTCGATTCCCATCATCGTCTGGGGCAGCCAGATGGTGATCAGGCTGATGGACCGCTTTCCCGTCGTGATCACCGCCGGCGCCATGTTGCTGGGCTGGATCGCTGGCACCATGATGCTGTCCGATCCGGCGCTGAGCCCCTGGCTGCCCCTGCCGCCGGGCAGCGAACGCAAGGCCATCTCTGACGTGCTGCCGCTGTGGCATTACGCCAGCGGCGTGCTGGGCGCGCTGCTGGTGTTGGCGCTGGGCAAGCTGTTCGCGGCGCGCGCGGCGGCAGAGCAGGGCTGAGTTTCGCGCCGAGCGGAGATGCCATGAACGCGCCCGGATTCTGGAAACGCATTCTTGGCCGAGCCGAGCAGCCGGAGTCCGAGCCGTCCACCCAGCCCGAGCTGCACCAGCCCGCCAGCCTGGTGCCGGGCTATGTGCTGGGTGAGGAAATCGGGCGTGGCGCGATGGCCGTGGTGCACAAGGCCACCCAGAGCAGGACCGGCCGCCAGGTGGCGATCAAGCGCCTGGCCCTGCAGCGCGAGTTCGCGCCCGAGGACCTGATCGATGTGCGCGAGCGCTTCATGCGCGAGGCGCGCGCGGCCGGCCATCTGCAGCACCCGGACATCCTGCAGATCCTGGACGCCGGCGAGGTCGGTGGCGACACCTGGATCGCGATGGAATATGTGCTGGGGCGCGACCTCAGCCACTACACCCGCCCCGGCCAGTTGCTGCCAGCCCGTGAAGTGCTGCAGTTGGTGATTCGCTTGGCGCGTGCGCTGGCCTACGCGCACAGCCAGGGTGTGGTGCATCGCGACATCAAGCCGGCCAATGTGATGCTGGATCGGGTCAGCAACAGCATCAAGGTGATGGACTTTGGCATCGCACGCCTGGCCGACGGCAGCCGCACCCGCACCGGCCTGGTGCTGGGCACGCCCTCCTTCATGTCGCCCGAACAACTCGCCGGGCTGAAGGTGGATGGCCGCAGCGACCTCTATTCCCTCGGGGTGATGCTCTACCAGCTGCTGACCGGGCAGCTGCCGCACCAGAGCGACTCGATGGCGCAGCTGATGTACCAGATCGCCAACCAGCCGGCGCCGGATGTGCGCCACCTGCGACCCGACCTGCCCGAGTCCCTCGCGATGGTGCTGGCCCTGGCGCTGGAGAAACGCCCCGAGCTGCGTTACGCAAGCGGCGAGCAGTTTGCGGCCGACCTCGAAGCCGTGCTGGCTCAAGGGGGGCTGACTGGCGGCCTGGATGGGACTGCCCCCGCCGGCGCGGCCGCCAGCGAGGCGGCGCCGGCCGACGGCAAGGCGTTCGCGCAAACACTGCGTCTGGATCTGAACGATCCAGGGCAGAATCCCTAATCAATCCCCAGACCTGCCCAGCCGACATGACCTTGGAGCTCTACTGCGCGACCGACGTGGGCCGCGCGCGCGACAACAACGAAGACTCGGTGGCCCTGGACGAAAGCGTCGGTCTGGCCGTGCTGGCCGATGGCATGGGCGGCTACAACGCGGGCGAGGTGGCCAGCCAGATGCTGACCTCCTTCATCAAGGCCGAGCTGGGCCGCTGGCTCAAGGAGGCCGGTTCGGCCGCTGCGGTGGCCGATGTGCGACGTGCCATGGACATCTGCGTGGACAACGCCAACCGCGCCATCTTCAACGCCGCCAATACCAATCCGCGCTATGCCGGTATGGGCACCACCCTGGTGCTGGCGACCTTTCGCGAGGGCCATCTGCTGCTGGGCCATGTGGGCGACTCGCGCGCCTACCGCCTGCGTGCCGGCCAGCTGACCCAGATCACCCGCGATCATTCGCTGCTGCAGGAGCAGCTCGACGCCGGGCTGCTGACGCCGGAAGAGGCAGTGTTCTCCAGCAACAAGAACCTGGTGACGCGCGCCGTCGGGGTGGAAGACGCGGTGATGCTGGAACTGCATCAGCACGAGGTGCAGCCCGGCGACGTCTACCTGCTGTGTTCCGATGGTTTGTCCGATATGTTGGACAGCGAATCCATCCAGCAGTTGCTCTTAAGCTACCCTTCGCTGTCCGAAGCGGCCCAAGCGCTCATTGATGCAGCCAATGACATGGGTGGCAAGGATAATATTGCGATCGTATTGGCCAGGGCCGAGGGGCGCACCCGTCAGGGTGGCCGGGCCTGGTGGCCGTTCGGACGCAAGCAGTAAGCAGAAAAGCAAACAAAGCCTCGCCCGTGGTGCTGGCGGTACAAGCCGCGGATCATTGGGCGCAACAACAGACTGAGGTCAAAGCATGGGCAAGCTGGTGGTTTCGCTCGACGGCGTGGTGATCAAGGAGGTCCAGATCACCAAGGACAAGACCACGCTCGGGCGCCGGCCGTACAACGACATCGTGATCGACAATCTGGCGGTCAGCGGTGAGCATGCCGTGCTGCAAATGGTGGGATCCGACGTCTTCATTGAGGATCTCAACTCCACCAACGGCACCTACATCAACGGCAAGGCGATCAAGAAGCAGCTGCTGGCCAACAACGATGTCGTCGAGGTTGGCAAGTACAAGATCAAGTTCCTGATCGAAGACAACGCCGATTACGAGAAAACCATGATTCTCAAACCCGGGGCGACGCCGCCCTCGGGCTTCGGCCTGCCCTCGTCGTTCGGTGGCCTGGCTCCCGCCGCCAGTGCGGCCACGCCAGCGTCCATCAAGGTGCTGAATGGTGCGGCCGCGGGCCGCGAGGTCAGCCTCACCAAGGTCGTGACCACCGTGGGCAAGCCGGGCGTGCAGGTGGCCTCCATCACCAAGCGGCCCAGCGGCTATGTGTTTGCCCATGTCGAAGGCGCTTCGCGACCCACCGTGAACGGCCTGCCGCTGACGGGCGAATCGGTGGCCTTGAAGAGCGGCGATGTGATCGAGCTGGCGGGCACACAGATGCAGTTCCTGCAGGGCTGAGCGAGCACCGAGGGCATGCCCTGCGGCATGCCCGATGGCTCGCGAAGGCACAGTCGCCTGCAGGCGGCTGGGCTGAGCTGGCCCAAGGCACGCACGCGAGCGTGCAGCTTTTCACGGTGAGTCTCATCGGCCTCCCGTGCAACCCAGGGGGTCAGGAAAAACGCCAACTTCCTGCCTTGCGGCTTTGGCCCAGGGGCGTAAATTGCGGGGCTGACCACCGCTACCTTCGGGTAGTGTTTCCGGGCCCCTGATGGGCTCGCCTCCAGAGCCTCTCATGAAGATTCGCGTCCTGGGTTGTTCCGGCGCCATCGCCGCCGGTTTCAAGACCACCTCCTTCCTGCTCGATGAGGACGTTCTCATCGACGCGGGCACCGGTGTGTGCGACCTCGATCTCGAGGCGATGGCGCGCATTGATCACATCCTGCTCAGCCATTCGCACCTGGATCATGTGCTGGGCATACCCCTGATGGCGGATGCCGTGATGCGCCTGCGCACCCAGGCCGGGCGTCCGCCCATCCAGGTCCATGCACTGCCGCAGACGCTGGATGCCTTGCGACAGCATGTGTTCAACGGCGTGATCTGGCCCGATTTCACGCGCCTGCCGGATCGTGAGCGCCCCATCCTGCAGCTTGTACCCTTCGCCGTCGGCGAGCGTCTGGAATTCAGTGGGCGCGCCATCGAAGTCTTGAGCGCGGCGCACACCGTGCCCGCCGTGGGCTTCGCCGTCGATGGCGGCGCGGCCGGCCATTGGGTCTTCACCGGCGACACCGGCCCCAACCCGGCGCTTTGGCAGCGCCTGGCCGGGCTGAAGCTGGCGCATCTCGTCATCGAGACGGCGTTTGGCAACGACGAATGTGAACTCGCCGAGATCAGCCGACATTTGTGCCCGCGCATGCTGGGCCAGGAACTGGCCAAGCTGTCCGGCAGCGTCGACGTGCACATCACCCATATCAAGCCGGGTGAGATTGCCGCCGTGATGGCCGGCGTCAACTCACTCACGACCGCACACCGCATTGCGGCGCTGGAGGCCGGGCGGGTGTTTGGTCTGGACTGACACAAGCTGTCAGCCGCAGGGCGGTGGGACCGAATGCGTCGGTCGGACTGACGAAAATTGTCATCACTCTCCGCTGAGCCCCTGCGTGAGCGTGATGCGCATCACGAAATGAACCGAAATCGTGCCTGGCACGACCCCTGCATTCAAGGGGGGTGTCTCTACCCCTCAATCCAGTTTCTACGGAGTTGTCTATGAAGCGCGTTCAACAAGGTTTCACCCTGATCGAACTGATGATCGTGGTCGCCATCATCGGTATCCTGGCCGCTGTGGCACTGCCGGCCTATCGTGACTACACGGTAAAGGCCAAGGCGTCTGAGTTGTATGCCCTCGCTGGCCAGCCCAAGGCCAATATTCAGGAGTGGGTGACGGTGAAGGGCTCCTTGCCCGGCGCTGCTGACATTGCCATGCCGACCCTGACCACGGGTTCGATGGCTTCGAGCATCACCTGGGACGGCGCCAAAGTGACCGTGACGGGCAGCGCAAAGGAAGCGGCGCTCAGCACCAAGACTATCATTGTGGAGGCGTCTTTGCCTGCTGGGACGGAAGCCGTGCTTTGGACTTGCACTGGCGGTACGGTTGATCCCAAGTACCTGCCCGCAAGCTGCAAGGGCACCTGAGCGAACGCCGCTCAACTAAACGAAAACGGGGCGCTGCCCCGTTTTTTTGCGTTTGGGATCATGGGAGGCAGGTGGTGTTCCTTGTACAGATCGCTTGCGGTATCTATTTGCTGGCCGTGCCCCTGGCTTATCAGTTGCTAGGTGGTAGTGCCACCGCGCATGACTTTGCGCGCGTCGCGCAACTGCCCTTACTGGCCATCTCGGCGCTTGCCCTGCTGTTGACGACACGGCGTGGGCCTCAGCTGCCCCCTGGCAACCGGCGGCTTGCAATCGGCTTGGTCGCGCTGGCGGTCCTCTCTGCACTGAGTTCCGCTGTACCCTTGGTCGCGGCACGCGAACTGGCGCTGTTTGGCGGATTGCTTGCGATGATGCTGGTGATCGCTCGAGCGGTGCGCGAGCGTGACCTGCTGAGCTACTTTGTGCTGGGTGCAGTGGCAACCTATAGCATCCTGCTGCTGTTGGTATTGTTGGCGACAATGGCTACCGGACGCGTGGTGCTGGTGTGGGAACTGCCCCTGGGGTTCGACAACCCGCGTTTCTTTAATCACGTCCAAACCGCGACCATTCCACTGCTGACCGCATTTACGCTGCGGCCGTCGTGGTCGCGCCAGCTACGTTTGCTGGCCTTCGCCTGTCTGTGCCTTCAGATGTTCTTGCTCGTGGCTACCACAGGCCGCGCGACCATGCTGGCCACGGGCGGGGCTGCCGTGTTGTTGTGGCTGCTCTTGGGCGCGCGGGCGCGACCTTGGCTTTGGAAGCTTGTGCTTGCCGCCGCCGCCGGGCTGCTGCTGTATGGCCTGCTGTCCTCCCTAGGGCAGGGCCTGGCAGAGACCACGGGATATCAACCCAATGCCAGAGAGCTGAGCAGCGCACACTCACGTGACTATCTATGGACGCTCGCTGCTCAGCAGGCAGCGGCGTCGCCCTGGTTGGGCAGCGGCCCCATGCACTTCGCGCACCAAGTTAACGCCAAGGGGGCACATCCGCATAATTTCTACATCCAGCTCGCTGCCGAACTGGGGCTGCTATTTGTCATCATGCTGCTGGCCCTTGTACTTCGCGCCATGTATGCAATGGCGAAGCAGCTGCGCGCTTGTATGGATCCGGAATCGTCGGTCATGGGGGCTGGGCTTTTCGCAGCCTGTGTGGCCATTGGCATCGATGCGTTGTTCTCCGGGAATCTGGTCATGCCCAACGCGCAGGTGTGGTGTTTCGCCGTTTTCGGCATGGCATGGGCCTGGCATGCGGACGGCTCGGAGAATCCCGAGCCGTGCAAGTTGGCGACATGGCGAGGCGCAGTGCTGCAACGTCCGGTGCGGCTGCTGCTTCATTGCGCCTTATTCGCTGCCGTGCTGTGGTTGAATCTGGTGTCTTGGCCGGAAGCCAGGTTTGGCGTGCCTCATCTGATGGTGAGTCCGCGCAGCAACGAGTCGCTGGAGCTCGCGCAAGGCATGCGCCCCAGGTTCTGGTCTCACGGTTGGTTTTGAATGTGCGTATGCATCTGAAGACGCTCAATCGGGCCCAGGCGGCCGGAGTCCACCTTGCCTGCAGCACTGTGTTGGCGGCCTCCATAGCCTGGCTTGTTTTCGGGGTCTGGTATCCGTGGCCATACAACCGCCTGTCCGGCGGGGCGGCGTTGTTCACGCTCCTGGTTGTTGTGGACGTCGTGCTTGGCCCTGTGCTCACGCTCGTCGTGTTCAATACCGAGAAGCCGCGTCGAGAGTTGCGCCGGGATTTGTCGATCATCGTGCTGCTGCAACTGGCGGCGATGGTCTATGGTCTACACACCATGGCAGTGGCGAGACCGGCGGTGCTGGCGTTCGAGGTGGATCGCTTCAGGGTGGTACCGGCTATGTCAGTGCTTGAGAGCGAACTGGCGCGCGCACCTCAGCAAGTTCGCGGCATCTCCTGGACCGGTCCGCGTATTGTGAACACCAGGGCACCTGATGCGGGGGAAAAGGTTGATGCGGTGATGCTCGCGCTGTCGGGCGTTGATCTGGGTATGCGCCCAAGTTTCTGGCTGCCGTGGGATGATGCGGCTCGCTTGGCCGCCAAGCGAATCGCCAAGCCCGCCGTTGCTTTGGCCAGCCGAGGTGCCGCACAAGCCCAGGCGTTGGGGAAAGCCGCCGCAGACGTTGGGCGCCCGCTGGAGCAGCTCGGCTATATACCGATCCTGGCGCGCAGTTCTGACGCGATTGCGCTGGTCGATCTCGGTACTGGCGCGTTGTTGGGATACGCTCTTCTGAGCGGATATTGAACCTAAGCGCGTTGCTCGAAACCCGTGAATGAGGTGATCGCCATGACGACAGACAAGGCACGTGGTTTCACGCTGATCGAGGTCATGATTGCCTTGGTGGTCGCGGTGATCTTGGTCGCCGTGGCCCTGCCCAGTTACCAGGATTACGTGACCCGTAGCAAGCTTTCCGAGGCCGTGGATTCGGTGACCCCCATGCAGTTGGAGGTGGGCCAAGCCTGCCTCTCCAAATACCTGGCGGGCGCCACCAATGCCTCGCTGGGCTTGCGCGCTGCCAGCGACTACGCCACGCCCACGGCCGTGCAATCGATCTCGGCCGCAGGCATCAGTGCCACCGAGGCCAAGATCACCGTGACGCTGAAGGCCTTTGGCGGCGTGCCCGCGGGGAGCACGCTGGTATATGCGGGCACATGCAGTGCAGGCGGGGTCAGCTGGCAGCTCGACGCCAGCAGCACGTTGCCGGCCAAGTACCGGCCCAGGGTCTAAGCCAAGGTCTAATGGCGCTTTTCCATTGCGCTCCACGGCGCGGCGCTGGCCCTCATGTCTCACGCAACTAGCTTCCCGCCTCTGCAGCGACACCTATTTCTTGACCGAGGGCTGGCGCTACTCGCTTGCGCCTTCCCGCTGCTGCTGGCCTACAACCTCACACCCTCGGCCACGTTGTTCAATCAACTGCTAGCCCTGGGAGGCTGGGGTGCCTTGATGCTGTATCTGAGCCTGCAGATACCGCTGGTGCGCGGGCGCATGCCGGCCGCGGCGTGGGGGCTGCTGCTGATGCTGCTGGCGGCCCTGAGTTCGCCGCTGCTGAACGGCCTGCCTTGGTCGCTCGCGCTGTCCGGTGCGGCCTTGCTGGGGGCGGCCATGGCGGTGCTGCTGGCCGCGCAGGCGCTGGCAGCCGAGCAGCGTCGCGGCTGGTTGCTGGCCTTCATGTGGGCGCTGTTGCTGGCGGGGCTGGCCAGTGCGCTGATCAGCCTGGTGCAGGTCTTCATGCCGGACTGGGCGGATGGCAATTGGATCGCACGCTCGGGCATTCCCGGGCGTGCCGTGGGGAATATGCGCCAACCCAACCATCTGGCCAGTTTGCTGATCTGGGCCTGCGTGGCGGCGGTGGCGCTGGCGCAGCCCCTGGGCCCGCGGCGCCGGCCCGCGCTGGCCCCCGCCGCCTTGTCCGTCATCCTGTTGCTGCTGGTGCTGGCAATCGTGCTGAGTGCCTCGCGCACCGGCATGTTGGCGGTGCTGTTGCTGGCGCTATGGGGTGCGCTTGATCGCCGGCTGACGCGTGCCAGCCGCTATGCCCTGCTCGCTACGCCGGCGATGCTGGCGCTGCACTGGGCGCTGCTATCTGCCTGGGCAAGCATGGGCAGCCATGCCTTCGGGGCCGAGGCGAGGCTGGCCGAGGGGGCGGGTTCTCCGTCACGCCTGGCCATACTCCGCAACACCTGGGCCTTGCTGCAGCAGCATCCGCTGGCCGGCGTGGGTTGGGGCGAGTTCAACCTGGCGTGGTCGATGAGCCCCTTCCCTGACCGCCCGGTGGCCTTTTTTGACCATTGCCACAACCTGCCCATGCAAGTGCTGGTGGAGCTGGGCTGGCCGCTGGGGCTGGCGGTGCTGGGCCTGCTGCTTTGGTCGTGCTGGGTGGCTTGGCGCGAGTCCTGCCGTGCCAGCGCGGACGATGAGGCGGTGATGCGGCGTTGCGCCTTCATGGTGGTGGCGATGATTGGCCTGCACAGCCTGCTCGAATATCCGCTCTGGTACAGCTATTTCCTGCTGCCCACGGCGTTTGCATTCGGTTTCTGCCTGGCGCCGCAGCTGCGCGGCAGTGGCGTTACAGCGCCGGCACCGGCCTCCCTGCGGCTCTCGCTCGGCCTGGCGGGCGGCGCGCTGCTGCTGGGCAGTCTGTGGGCCGTGCAGGATTACTTGCAGGTGGTGGCGGTGTATGCGCCGCCGGCGGAAGCGGCACCGCTGGAGCAGCGCATTGCGCGCGCGCAGCACAGCGTGTTCTTTGCAGCCCAGGCCGATTACGCGGCAGCCACCAGTTCGCCACCCGGGGAGGCGGCGCTGGCAGCGACCCGGCGCACCGCGCATAACCTCATCGATGTGCGCCTCATGATGGCCTGGGCCAAGTCCTTGCACGCCGTGGGGGACACCGACCAGGCGCGCTACGTGGTGCAAAGGCTCAGCGAGTTCCGCAGCGCCCAGGGCGCAGAGTGGCTGGAAGTCTGCGATCGGCCGCTGGCGGCTGCGGGCGAACTGCCCTTTCAGTGCACGCCACCGCAGCATCGCTACGATTGGCGCGAGCTGCGTTGATCAAGGCGCCTTCCAGTCCCCCGACTTTCCACCCTGCTTCTCCAGCACGCGAACGCCATCGATCACCATGCCGCGGTCGGCGGCCTTGCACATGTCGTAGATGGTCAGCAGGCCGATCTGCACGGCGGTGAGCGCTTCCATTTCCACGCCGGTGCGGCCCAGCGTCTCCACCTGGGCGCTGCAGTGCACCGCGTGCCGGGCGGCGTCGATCTCGAACTCCACCGCCACGCGCGTGATCGGCAGCGGGTGGCACAGCGGGATCAGGTCGGCGGTGCGCTTGGCGGCCTGGATCGCGGCAATGCGTGCCACGCCCAGCACATCGCCCTTCTTGGCGGTACCTGCGGTGATCAGGGCCAGGGTGGCCGGCAGCATGCGTATCAGGCCGGTGGCGCGTGCGACGCGGTGCGTCACCTCCTTGGCGCCGACGTCAACCATATGGGCCTGGCCTTGGGCATCGAAGTGGGTCAGCGGTGATGAGGAGCTCATGGCGCGCAGCAATAAAGCAGAAACCTGTGGCCGCTCATCATAGTTGTGGCAGAGTCGTCAGCGACTCTGCCGCACTTGCCCCCAGGAGAACTCCGACCGTGTCCCGATTCTTGCGAGCCTTGCAATCGCCGCCGCCGCGCCGACTCATCGCGTTGGTGGCCGCGCTGGTGGTGTCGTCCGGCCTCAACACCCCGGCCATCGCCCAGGTCAACCTGCCGGCCCTGGGCGATTCGGTGTCGGCGGACGTGGATGTCGGCGCGGAGCGCAAGCTGGGTGATCAGGTGATGCGGCAGATCCGGCCCGACCCCGACTTTCTCGACGATCCGCTGCTGCAGGAGTATCTCGAGGCGACCTGGGCGCCGCTGGTGGCGTCGGCCAAGCAGCTCGGCAATATCGGCGAAGACACGGTGGAGCGCTTTGCCTGGGAAACCTTTCTGGTGCGCGATCGCAGCGTGAATGCGTTCGCGCTGCCGGGCGGCTTCGTCGGCGTGCACCTGGGGCTGATTGCGATGACGGGCGCGCGCGACGAGCTGGCCTCGGTGCTGGCGCATGAACTCTCGCATGTGACGCAGCGCCATATCGCGCGCCGCATCGTCGGGGATTCGCGTACCAGCTTGCTGGCCACCGCCGGCATCCTGCTCGGTGTGCTGGCCGCGGCCAAGTCCGGCAATGTCGGCGCCGCGAACGCGGCCATCGTGGGTGGCCAGGCCGCCGCCGCGCAGCTGCAACTGAACTTCTCGCGCGACATGGAGCGTGAGGCCGATCGTGTCGGCTTCCAGGTCATGACCAAGGCCGGCTTCCGGCCCGCCGGCATGGCCAGCATGTTCGAGCGCATGGAGCAGGCCTACCACCTGATGGATTCGGGCAGCTACCCCTATCTGCGCTCGCACCCGCTGACGAGCGAGCGCATCGGCGAGGCGCGTGCACGCCTGGGCACGGGCGAGGTGCAAGGCCTGCCCAATGTGGCCGAGCATGCCCTGCTGGCGGCGCGTGCGCGCGTGTTGATGGACGCGCGTGCCGAGGCCTGGGCGCAGCTGCAGGCCCTGGACGCCGGGGCGCGCCAGGGGCAGGGTTTCGAGCAGTTGGCGGCGCGCTATGCCAGTGCGCTGGCCTCGATCAAGATGCGCGACTGGGCGCGCGCCGAGAGCGCGATCAAGACCGCCCATGTCTTGCTGGACATGCTGGGGCCCGATCCGCGTGCGCGTCGTTTGCTGGTCTATCTGCGCGCCGAGCTGGAAGCCGCGCGCAGCCAGCCCGTGGCCGGCCTGGCCGCGCTGGCGCCCTTGGCCGGCGAGCGCTCGCGGCCCATGCTGCTGATGCGCGCGCAGCTGGCGCTGGTCGATACGCGCGAGGCCCAGCTGCGCGAGAACGCCGAGGCGCTGCAAACCCATGTCAGCCTGCATGCGCAGGATGCCGGTGCCTGGAGCAGCCTGGGCCTGCTGTGGGACAAGCTGGGCCAGCCGCTGCGTGCCGTGCGCGCGCAAGCCGAGGCCCAGGCCGCGATGGGTGATCTCAATGGCGCCATCGACCGCATGCGCTCGGGCCTGCGCCAGTCGCGCGGCCGCGAGGCCGACCAGTTCGAGGCCGCCGTGATCGATGCGCGCCTGCGTGCGCTGCTCTACGAGCGCCGCCAGCTGCTGGCCGATATGTATCCGCGCGGGGCGCCGCCCGGCGCTGAACTGCCGAATTAGTCGGCAGTTACGAACAGCCGCTCAATCACCACGTCGATGAGCATGCCGCACAGGCTGTAGATCAGCGAGCCGATCAGGGCGGCGGCGAAGCCCGTCACCGCAAAGCCGTCCAACAGGGAGGCGGCGGCCCAGAACATCAGGGCGTTGATGACGAACAGGAACAGGCCCAGGCTGAGCACCGTCACGGGCAGGGTCAGCAACACCAGCAGCGGGCGCAGCAAGGTGTTGAGCAGGCCCAGCACCAGCGCCGCAATCATGGCCGAGGTGAAGCTCGTCACCTGCACGCCGGGGTAGAGGTGAGCCACCAGCAGCAGGGCGCCGGAGAGCAGCAGCCAACGCGTCAATGTTTTCATGCGGGCAAGCATACAGGCAGGGCCCGGCCCAGATGAGGGGCGCCGTCTCAGGGCTTTGCCCTAGGTGGAAGTTTGCGCGAGTTTGATGAAAAGCAAATGCGAACGATTCGCATTTGATGTAACATGGCGTCCTGGCAGCCAGACAGGCTGCGCCCGCAAGCCGCCACGACCATGCCTCACCAAGCCTCTCTCGTGCCCTACGGACCTCTGTCCCTGCAGCCGGATCTGCCGCGTGTCGAGCGTGCGCCTGCGCGGGCCGCCGTTGCCGTGCCTGCGCTGCCCATGTTGACGCCGCAGCGCTACGAGCCGCAGGCCGGGCGCGGCACGCGCCTCGCCGGCGTGGTGGTGCTGGCCCTGCATCTGTTGGGTATCTGGGCCATCATGCACATCACGCCGATGCGCGAAGCGGTGCACAAGCTGGCGCCGCTGGTGGTCAGCATCGTCAACGCACCCCAGCGCAGCGAGCCGCCCAAGCCACTGCCCCTGCCGCCGCCTCCTCAGGCGCGCTTGCAGCAGCTGGAGCCGGCCACACTGATTCCGGTGTTCCAGGTGAACGCAGCCGCAGCGCCGAATACCGCAACCCCGCTGGCCGCGGTTGCTGCGCAGGCCGCCGCCGCAACCCCGCAGCCCAGCGAGCCCGTCACCGCCGTGGCGGTGCAGCCGCCCCAGCCGCCCTCGCCCAAGCAGATCGCGGCCAGCGCCGTGCGCTACCTGGTGGCGCCGCCGGTTGAGGTGCCGATGCTGTCGCGCCGCGCGGGCGAGAGCGGTGTGGTGCTGCTGCGCGTGCTGGTCGACGCCCAGGGTCTGCCCAAGCAGATCCTCCTGCACAAGTCCTCGGGCTTTGCGCGCCTTGACGAACAGGCGCTGGCCGCGATGCGGCAGGCGCGCTTCAAGCCCCAGACCGAGAACGGCCAGGCGATCGAGTGGTTCGTGATCGCGCCCCTGTCCTACGAACTGGAGCGCTGACGCCGCCTCGCAAGACCTGACCCCGTTTTTTCTTCGCACTTCCATTCCATTCAATCCCGCTAGCCATGCCGGCGGCGCCGCTGTAGGCCGCCCGGGCGAAGCCATGCCCCAACGCCAGGAACTCTTTCTCATGACCTCATCCCGCAAGAAAAAAACCAGCACCGGCGCCAAGCTGCTGCCCCTGGGCGCCCTGGCCGCCGGCTTCGGCCTGGCCGGCACGGCCTGGGCCCAGCAACTGCCGCCCGCCAGCGACGACGCGGTGGACAACGTGCTGCCGGTGGTGCGCGCCAAGGCCGCGGCCGAGAAGAGCGGCAAGGACGGGTATCAGGCCGTCGAGACGCGCATCGGCAAGGGCAAGCAGGAGTTGCGCGACATCCCCCAATCGATCACCGTGGTGACCGAGAAACTGATGGATGACCGCAACCTCGACACCATGAAGGAGGCGCTGAAGAACACCGCCGGCATCACCTTCCAGGCGGCCGAAGGCGGCGAGGAGGACATCCGCCTGCGCGGCTTCCCCCTGCAGGCCACCGGCGATGTGTTCGTCGACGGCATGCGCGATCCCGCTTTCTACGAGCGCGACACCTTCTTCCTCGATCGGCTCGAGCTGCTGCGCGGCTCGGCCTCGATGCTGTTCGGGCGTGGCTCGACCGGCGGCGCGGTGAACCAGGTCACCAAGGTCCCGCGCCTGATCGAGGAGCATCAGGTCGACGTCACCGTGTCCAGCCATTCCGGCGTGCGCGCGGTGGGCGATTTCAACGTCAGGCTGGGCGAGAGCGCGGCGGCGCGCATCGGCACCATGCTGACCCGCTCCGACAACAACGGCGCCGGCTCGTCGATCAACAAGGCCGGCGTGGCAGGCAGCCTGCGCTGGGGCATCGGCGAGGTGGACGAGTTCAACCTCGCGCTCTACCACCTGGTGAACAACAACGGCATGAACTACGGCATGCCCTGGATCAAGCCCACGCCCACGGCGCCGGCCAGCAGCACCACGCTGATGCCGGTGTCGCCCGAGGCCTATTACGGCATGGCCAGCGATTACAACGACGGCAGCGCCACCCATGCGACGCTGACGCACACGCACCGCTTCGGCACGCAGCTGGAACTCGTCACCAAGATCCGCCAGGCCGACTACGCGCGCGACCAGCGCGCCGGCACGGTGCGTTTCGCACCGGCGGCCCAGCAGCCGGGCGGCACCGCCGCGTCGCTGGCCAGCTTCGGCCCCAACACCGTGCTCGCGCGTGGCACGCAGCTGAAGATCCAGGACATGCAAAGCCTGCAGGCACAAAGCGACCTGGCCGGCAAGATCAGCGCCCTGGGCGCCAGGCATGAATTTCAGGCCGGCGCCGACATGTCGCTGGAGAAGAAGCAGGTCTACGGTGCGCTCACGGCCGCGCAGGGCGGGGTGGTGCCCGTCAAGCCGAGCACCACGGTGGGGCGCCCGGACGATGACGCCGCCATCGACGAGAGCCGGCGCAGCCTGCGCCGCACCAGCGAATACCGCTCGCGCGCCTTTGGCGTGTATGCGCAGGACCTGGTCCAGCTGGCGCCGCAATGGAAGCTGCTGGCCGGTCTGCGCTACGACAGCCTGCGCGGCGACTACGACAGCTTTGCCATCCCGGCCAATGCCGGCACACCGGTCAGCACCAGCAGCTACCGCATGAAGATCTCGGAATGGAGCAAGCGCCTGGGCCTGCTGTTCCAGCCTAACGAGCTGATGTCGTTCCACGCCTCCGCGGCCACCTCCTTCAACACCTCGGGCGATGCCTACTCGCTGGGCGCCGACAACCAGAACCTGCCGCCCGAGCAATCCGTCAACCTCGAGCTGGGCGCCAAGATCGATTCGGCCGATGGCAAGCTGAGTTCGCGCTTCGCGCTGTTCCGCTCCACCAAGCTGCATGAGCGCAATACCGACCCGCTCGTCAATCTGGTCACGCTGTCGGGCAAGCGCCATGCCGCCGGCGTCGAGATGGACTTCAGCGGCCGCCTCACTGCCGAATGGGAGATCTACCTGTCCTATATGTGGATGCCGGTTGCCAAGATCGACATCAGCTCGGCCGGCAGCGGCGAGAGGCAGGGCGACCGCCCCTCGCTGACGCCGCAGCACACCGGCACGCTCTGGACCACCTACCAGCTCAGCCCCAAGCTGCGCGTCGGCGCGGGCCTGAACGGGCGTAGCGGCCAGCAGCCCAACCGCAACCCCGGCTTCTATGCGCCCAAGTTCATCACCGCCGATCTGATGGCCGAGTACGCGCTGATCGCCAACAAGCTGCTGTTCAAGGCCAATGTCAGCAATGTGGCCGACAAGCTCTATGCCGACTCGCTCTACACCGGCCACTATGTGCCCGGCGCTGGGCGCATGTTCCAGCTCACCGGCAGCTACAAGTTCTAGGAGCCCGCCATGTTGATCCGCATTCCCGAGGTACTGGATGTCGAGACCCTACGCCAATTGCGCGCCGGGCTGGAGGAGGCCGAGTGGGAAAGCGGCGCGCGCACCGCGGGCAGCCAGGCCGCCCAGGTCAAGCACAACCAGCAGTTGCCGCGCGAGGCTCCCGCCACCCGGCAGCTGCAGGCCCTGCTGCTGGCCGCGCTGGAGCGCAACACGCTGTTCTTCACCGCGGCCCTGCCCAAGCGCTTGCTGCCGCCAATGTTCAATCGCTACAGCGGCGACAGCAACCACTACGGCGACCATGTGGATCAGGCGATCCGTTACGTGCCGGGCTCGGCGCAGCGCGTTCGCACCGACATCTCCTGCACCGTCTTCCTCGCCGAACCCGCGGACTACGAGGGCGGCGAGTTGGTGATCGCCGACACCTATGGCGAGCAGCGCGTCAAGCTGGCGGCCGGCGATGCCGTGCTCTACCCGGGCACCAGCGTGCACCGCGTCGAGCCGGTGACGCGTGGCGCCAGGCTGGCCAGCTTCTTCTGGATCGAGAGCATGGTGCGCAGCGACGAGCAGCGCCGCCTGCTCTACGAGATGGACCTGGCACTCACCGCGATGCGCAGCGAGCATGGCGAGAGCGCCGCCACGGTGCAGCTCACCGGCACGTACCACAACCTGCTGCGCATGTGGGCCGACACATGAGCCTGTCCGCGCTGCAGCCGATCCCGCCCGACGTCGTCAACCTGGCCGACTTCGAGGCCCACGCGATGGCGCGCGTGGATGCACAGGCCTGGGCCTATCTCAGCGGTGGCGCGGCCGACGAGCTGACGCTGCGCGCCAACCGCAGCGCCTGGGATGCCATCAAGCTGCAGCCGCGCGTGCTGCGCGCGCTCGGCGGTGGCCACACGCGCGTGTCGCTGCTGGGCCGCGAGCTGGCGCATCCCATCCTGCTCGCGCCGATCGCCTACCAGCAGCTGGTGCATCAAGACGGCGAGCTGGCGAGTGCCTATGCTGCGGCGGCACAGGGCGCCGGCATGGTGCTGAGCGCGCAGTCCAGTGTCGACATGGGCGCGGTGGCCGCGGCCTTTGCGCAGGAGCCGCAGGCGGGGCCGCTGTGGTTCCAGCTCTACTGGCGCGACGACCGCGAGTTCATGCGCGAACTGCTGCAGCGCGTCGAGGCGGCCGGCTACCAGGCACTGGTGCTGACGGTGGATGCGCCGGTGCATGGCGCGCGCGACCGCGAGCGCCGTGCCGGTTTCCAGCTGCCGCCGCATATCCGCGCGGTCAATCTGGGCGGGGTCAAGAAGGCCCTGCAGCTGCAGGCCGGCCAGAGCGCCCTGTTCGACGGCCTGATGCCGCGCGCCGCCAGCTGGGACGAGATCGACTGGCTGCGCGCGCACAGCCGCCTGCCGCTGCTGCTCAAGGGCGTGAGCCATGTGGACGATGGCCGCGAGGCGCTGCGGCGCGGCGTCGCCGGGCTGATCGTCTCCAACCATGGCGGCCGCACGCTCGATACCTTGCCGGCCAGCGCCGAACTGCTGCCACCGCTGCGCGCGGCACTCGGCGAGGACGTGACGCTGCTGGTCGATGGCGGCATCCGGCGTGGCACCGATGTGCTGAAGGCGATCGCGCTGGGCGCCGATGCGGTGCTGTTGGGGCGGCCTTATGTGCATGCGCTGGCGACCGCCGGCGCGCATGGCGTGGCGCATGCACTGCGACTTTTGCGCGATGAACTCGAGATCGCGATGGCCCTCTGCGGTTGCAAGACGCTGGCCGATGCGGGCCCGCATTTGCTGTGGTCCGCGCACAAGTGATGCACGCCTGCGACACATGAGGGTTTGTTGGGTGCTATTCATCAACTCTTCGCTGCAACTTCCCCTATGAAAGCCTTCTCAATGCCAGAGGCGCGCAGTACCATTGCCTGCGCAGGGTGCTAGAGAGAAATGAAGGGTCAGACCTTCGCCCGGGGCCCGGCACATCAACCAACCTTTGATGGAGAGAATCGAAATGGCAACTGCGAAGAAGGCCGCGCC
>Ga0208398_100710_pt1 | contig 17786 bp, 14 predicted proteins | sample LakWasMe79_HOW10_2_FD_183905 | JGI IMG/M metagenome (GOLD analysis project Ga0208398, IMG submission 183905) | Freshwater sediment methanotrophic microbial communities from Lake Washington under simulated oxygen tension - Sediment Metagenome... | ecosystem: Environmental > Aquatic > Freshwater >...
ACGGCAAGGACATGATCGCCATGTTCAAGTGGTTCTTCGGCAAGGGCCCGCGCCCGGTGTTCGAGCACTGGACCTACTGGGAGAAGTTCGACTACTGGGCGCCGTTCTGGGGCGTCACCATCATCGGTGTGAGCGGCCTGATGATGTGGCTGCCTAACATTACAGGTGCCTGGTTGCCGGGCTGGGTCTTCAACGTGGCGGCCATCTTCCATGGCGAGGAAGCCTTCCTGGCGGTGGTGTTCCTGTTCACCGTGCACTTCTTCAACAACCACTTCAGGCCCGACAAGTTCCCGGTCGAGGTGGTGATGTTCACCGGCACGATGAGCCTGGAGCATTACCGGCGCGAGCATGCGGTGGAGTACGAGCGCCTGCTGAAGTCCGGCGAACTCCAGAAGTACGTGGTCGATGCGCCGGCGGCGCCCATGACCCTGGCCTCCAAGGTGTTGGGTTTCACCCTCATTGCCGTGGGTCTGACCTTGCTGGCCGGGGTGGCGATCGGCTTCTTTTCCGGCACTTGATGCGGACTTGATCGAGAACAACTGACGCGCACATACATGTCGATACAAGCATTGATGTGAATTCCGATTGGCTGTCGGGCCGACCCGATGGCAACAGTTCCTGGAACAAGGAGAAAGCTATGAAGCAGCAGCTGACTCGATGGGGCATGGCCGTGATGACGGCGATCGCCCTAGCAGCGTGCGGCGGCGGCGGGTCCGATCCGGCTCCTGCACCGACACCCACGCCCACCCCCACGCCGGCTCCGACGGTCAAGGAACTGCTCAGCAAAGCGGCCGCGGTGGCCAGCAATGACACCGCCACCAACACCTCGGCGCCCTTCCTGACGGTGCAGGACGCCGGCGTTGCCGCCGTCACCATCGCCAGCCCGCCCAAGGTGAACTTCGCCATCTACTCGGATGGCCAGCTCAAGACCGGCCTGGCCATCACCAACGTCAGCTTCGCGATTGCCAAGCTGGTGCCGGGCAGCAATGGCGAGCCCGACCAATGGGTGAACTACATCTACCGCAAGGAAACCGCGGCGGCGAATGTAGGCCCCAACAACAAGCCGGTGCTGGCCACGGCCATGCAGGCCACCACCGACGGCAAGCAGACCGATGCGGCGCTGCTCGCCGCGCAGCTGGTGGCCAGCCCGGACGGCTACTACACCTACACCTTCAAGACCGACATCAAGGATCCCGCCCAGACCAATGGCGTGGTGTTTGATGCCACGAAGACACACCGCGTCGCGATCCAGCTGAGCTACAAGAATGCGGCCGGCGAGACGGTGCTGGTGAATCCCTACTTCGACTTCACCATCGACGCGAATGGCAAGTCGGTGCCCGTGACCGACCCGAGCAAGACGCGCAAGATGACCGATGTGGCCAGCTGCAACGGCTGCCACGAGAAGCTCGCCCTGCACGGCGGCGGGCGCGTCGATACGCAGTACTGCGTGATGTGCCACAACCCCGGGACGGTGGATGCCAACAGCGGCAACAACCTCAACCTGGCGACGATGGCGCACAAGATCCACTCCGGCAAGCTGCTCAAGTCCAAGCTGGATGCCGGCAAGGGTGGCGAGGACTACACCATCTGGGGCTACTCGAACTCGAAGCATGACTATGCCGAGGTGGGTTTCCCGCAGGATCTGCGCAATTGCACGGTCTGCCACTCGGGTGCCAATGCGGCCACCCCGCAGGGCGACAACTGGAAGAGCAAGGCCAGCAAGGAGGCCTGTCTGACCTGCCACGCCAATGGCACGGGTTCGGATTGGGATACCAGCCACAAGGCCTATGCTGGAACTCTCATCGGTGCGAGCGCCGGTGCCAAGGACCTGAGCAATGCGCAGTGCGTCGAGTGCCACAAGGCCGGCACCAATATCGGTTCGGACCGCGTGCACTGGAACCAGAACGAGGAGAACGGTGCCAAGTACAAGATGAACATCGAGAGCGCCAGCTACGACGCTGCCGCGCGCAAGGTGACGGTCAAGTACTTCCTCTCGGACCCGACCAACAACAACGCTGCCTACAACCTGGTGACCTCGGAATGCACCGGCACGGGTGCGAGCCTGACTTGCGCCAACACGACCAAGTTCGGCAATCTGCGCCTCTATCTGGCCTACCAGAACATGTTGGGGCAGGCCAGCGGCCAGACCGAGTACACCTCGTACAACAACGGTGGTAGCGCGGCCAATGTCTATGCCTACAAGGGCGTGAATGATGGCAGCAATCACTACACCATCGATATCAGCCTGCCCGCTGACACGGCCACGGCTGCTGCCTTCGGTACCGCCCGGGTGGTCAGCATCGGCCAGATCAAGGAGCCCAAGGTCCAGGTCAAGTGGGCCACCGACCCGCGCCCCGAGGTGGCGCCCAAGGTGCTGGTCAACACGGTGGTGAAGAATGCCTTCAAGGAACTGGCGCTGACCGGCACGCTGCAGCCGCGCCGCACCATCGTCTCCAGCGAAAAGTGCAATGTCTGCCACGGTGCCCTGGGCACGACCTCGGGTTCCAACACCCTGGCCGAGGCCTTCCATGGCGGTGCGCGTGACACCGTGGAAGCCTGCGTGGTCTGCCACGATGCCAACCGGGCATCGAGTGGCAACATGATGACGAACGGGCTGAACCTGTATGAGCCCTACCAGTTCAAGCGCATGATCCATGGCATCCATGGCAACTCCAAGCGCGTGAACCCCTTCACCCATGGCAACAAGGTGGTGGGCGTGTTCAACAAGGATGGCAGTTCCGCCACCGGCGGAGCACCGCTGGCAGCCGGCGTGGAGAACTATGCGGCCGAGGTGGCGTGGCCGGGCGTGGGCATCAACTGCAATGTCTGCCACGTCAACAACTCCTACAAGCAGGACCTCGGTCCGGTCGCGTCGGTGGTTTTCAAGGACACCGGTGTCACCGATCCCAACCTCTGGAAGGTGATCTCGCCCAAAGCTTCGAGCTGCACCGCCTGCCACGACTCGAGCAAGTCCCTCGCCCACGTCACCTCTTTCGGTGGTGCCGCCTTCGGCGACAAGACCCAGGCCCAGTTCGCCACCGGTGCGCGTGAGACCTGCGATGACTGCCACGCCAGTGGCGGCTTCAAGGGCGTGGACATCGTCCACGGTCAGAAGTAGTGATGTGCCCGGGCGGCCGGCGGCTTGCGCCGTCGGCCGGGCTCGGCCCGCCAGACCCGCAGGGAGTTCGAATGCTTCGAGTGCATTTCACAGCTTGGATGGCAGCCCTTGCGGTGAGCTTGCTGGCTTGCACGGGTTTGGCCCGTGCCGAGGCCGAGCCGACCGGTGCCGCCTTCTGCGTCACCTGTCATGACAGCGACGATCTGCCCGACATGAGCCGCTCGGCCCATGCCGCCAGCAAGGACGCACGCGTGCCCGATTGCATCAGCTGCCACGGGCCCAGCGAGGCGCATGCGCACAAGCCCAAGGGTGCCAAGACCCAGCCCAAGCCCGACCGCATGTTCAGCAAGGCCCTGGCCATGCCCGCCCATGAAAGCAGCGCGGTGTGCCAGACCTGCCACGAGAAGGACGCCAAGCGCGCGCTCTGGAACGGCAGCCAGCACCACAGTGCCGATGTGGCCTGCAACAGCTGCCACAAGATCCACACCAACAACGACCGCGCGCTCGCCAAGGCCAGTCAGACCGAGCTCTGCTACGCCTGCCACAAGGAGCAGCGCGCGCAGCTCAGCAAGCCCTCGCACCACCCGGTGCCCGAGGGCAAGATGAGTTGCTCGGATTGCCACAACGTGCACGGCTCGATGGGCCCCAAGCTGGCCAAGCGCGACAGCACCAATGCCACCTGCTACAGCTGCCACGCTGAGAAGCGCGGCCCCTTCGTGCACCAGCATGAGCCGGTCAGCGAGGATTGCGCGAGCTGCCACAACCCGCATGGCAGCACGGTGCAGGCGATGCTGAAGTCGCGCCCGCCGATGCTATGCCAGCAATGCCACACGCCCCATGTGGCCGGTGGCGTGGGTGCGGTGGGCGGCCAGCCGGGCGTGTTCACGCCGCTGCAGCCCGGGCAGCCGGCGCTCATCACCGGCACCAGCAGCGGCAAGAACGTGGTGAACCTCTGGCAGGGGCGCAGTTGCATGAACTGCCACACCCAGGTGCATGGTTCCAACAACCCCTCGGTCAGCAATCCAACGCCGCATCTGATGCTGCGCTGAGACTCGGAGAGCATCATGACTCACGCAAGGCAGACCGCACTGGCCCTGGCGCTGCTCACCGCGCTGGGCGCGGTGCATGCCGAAGGCAGCGAGGTCGAGTCCACCATCCATTTCGGGCTGGGCATGCTGGGCAGCGGGCGCGCCGACAACGCGCGCTTCGGCCAGTACAGCGGCCTGCGCCTGGGCGATCGGCCGGTGGGCATCCTGAGCCTGGACTACCAGCGTCGCGACGAGGAGGCCGGCACCGCGATGTGGTTGCGCGGCAGTGATCTGCTGGGCGAGACGCGCGAGCTGGCGCTGGGCTGGAAGAAGCAGGGCGACTGGAAGCTGCGCGCCCAGTACGGCGAGACCGTGCGCCACGATCCCATGAGCGTCAACACGCTGCTCATGGGTGCCGGCTCGACCAGCCCCCAAGTGGTGGCCGGCGCCGCCGGCGGCGGCAGCGAGTTGCACCTGAAGCAGCAGCGCAGCGGCTTCGGCATCAGCCTGTGGAAGGCGCTCGGCCCGGCCCTGTCGCTGGAGCTGGACCTGAAGACCGAGGACAAGGTCGGCACGCGCCTGTTCGGCGTGGGCATGAACTGCCCCAGCCTGCTGCTGCCGACCTGCCGCGGTGCCACCGGCATCAGCACCGGTTCGGCGCTGGTGATGCTGCCCGAGCCCATCCATGCGAATCACAGCCAGGTCGAGGCCCGGCTCAGCTATGCGGGCGAGCAGCTGCGCGTCAGCGCGGGCTACTACGGCTCCTTCTTCAACAACCGCTATGACGCCCTGACGCCGCAAATCCCAGGCAGCCTCAACAACCCGGTCGGCAGCCTGCTGCCGCTCAGCCCGGGCCTGCTGACGGCGCTGAGCCAGCCCATCGCGCTGGCGCCGGACAACCAGGCGCACCAGCTGGACATCACCGGCGTCTACACGCTCACGCCGATCGCGCTGCTGAACTTCAAGCTGGGCATGGGCCAGGCCCTGCAGCACCAGAACTTCGCGGCCGCGGGCTTCAGCGGCGCGCCGGCCGGCGTGGCCGACCTGGGCGGGCGGCTCGACAGCACCCAGGCCCAGCTGGGTTTCAGCCTCCGCCCCACGCCCAAGCTGGCGCTGCAGGCGGAATGGCGCTACGAGGACCGCGACGACAAGACGCCGATCCAGCTCTACAACGTGGAGGACAAGTCCTTCTATACCAACCGCAGCCTGCCCAGCACCAAGTCGCGCGGCAAGCTGCAGCTGAGCTACCGCTTCAGCAACAATCTGCGCGGCACCCTGGTGGGGCAGTTCGAGGCCATTGACCGCGGCGTCTTCACCGCCAGCAGTGCCATCTCGGGCGTCAGTGCGCTGCGCCAGCGCACCGATGAGACGGTCTACAAGGCCGAGTTGCGCCACAGCGTGTCCGAGTTCTTCAGCGGCAGCCTGGGCTTCGAGCGCAGCCAGCGCGACGGCAGCAACTGGCTGAAGGACAACAGCGGCCTGGGCGTCAGCGAGGTCAGCGACCCCGCCAACCCGGCCAATGGCTTTGCTACGGCCATCTTCATGCCGACGCTGGCAGACCGCCAGCGCGACAAGCTCAAGCTGCGCGCCGAGCTGCAGCCCAGCGAGGCCCTGACCCTGCAGTTCAGCGCCGAGGGCGGGCGCGACCGCTACACCTCACCCAGCAGCTATGGCCTGCAGCGCACCGAGATGGACATGGTGGCGCTGGATGCCGACTACGCGCTCTCCGACAACTGGCACCTCAACGCCTATCTCTCGCAAGGCATCCAGACCCTGCACCAGGCGCGGCCCGCCGGCTACCTGCTCTCGTTCCGCAACAAGAACATCGGCGTGGGTGCCGGCTTCAGCGGCAAGCTGTCGGCCAAGTTGAGCGTGGGCGGCAACCTCGGCTATGTGGACGATGTCAATGTCTACACCCAGGCGCTCGACGCCATGGCCGGGGCCGACAGCGTGGCCCTGCTGGCAGCCACCGGCGGCCTGCCCGATGTGGTCTATCGCCAGACCTCGCTGCGCCTGTTCGGCCGCTACGAGATCGACGCCAAGTCCGCGCTGCGGCTGGACCTGGTGCACGAGCGTTCGCGCCTGAGCGATTGGAGCTGGGGTTATCAGGGCGTGCCGTTCAGCTACTCGGACGGCAGCACGGTGTGGCAGCGGCCGAATCAGGCGGCGACGCTTGTTGCCATCACTTACAGCTACAAATGGCGCTAGCGCAGCTAAAGTGACGCCCTGGCGTCGCGAAGTGACTGTCTTGCGAAATGTCAAGAGCGCGAATCACTTGCTCTATACGATAGGCTGCGTGACCGAGGCGCCTTGCCTCCCGGAATCCTCCAGCCTATGTCGACCCCCGATCCCGTGTCGAGTCTGAACGCGACGCCTCCTCTGCCGGTGCTGAACGCGCGTGGCCTGGCATGCCGCCGTGGCCGCCGCACTCTGTTCCGCGGCCTGGACATGCAGTTGCGGCCCGGCAGCATCACCTGGTTGCGTGGCACCAATGGCAGCGGCAAGACCAGCCTGATGCGCATCCTGGCCGGCCTGTCGGCGGCCACCGAGGGCGAGCTGCAATGGTGCGACGGCGCCGGCGGGCAGCTGATCTATATCGGCCACAGCAATGCGCTGAAGGATGACCTGACCCTGGCCGAGGCGCTCGCCTTTCTGGCCCGCCTGCAGGGCCTGGGCGATGCCGATGCGCGCGCGCATCGGGCCCTGGGTCTGCTCGGCCTGGCCTCGCGCCGCGAGCAGCCGGTGCGCACGCTCTCGCAGGGCCAGCGCCGTCGCGGCGCGCTGGCACGCCTGGCGCTGGACGATCAGATGCCGCGCCCCTGGATACTGGACGAACCCTATGACGCCCTGGACCGCGACAGCATGGCCACCCTCTCGCGCCTGATCGAGGCGCATGCCGCGCGCGGTGGCATGGTGCTGCTGACCAGCCACCAGAGCGTGGACCTGGCCGGGGCTGTCGAGTTCGATCTCGAACCCTGGCGCGCTGCATGACGGGGCTGCTGTGGGCCGTCACCAAACGCGATCTGCTGCTGGCGCGGCGCAGGCGCGTCGAGGCCTTGCTGCCGCTGGGCTTTTTCGTGGTCGCGGCGGGTCTGTTCCCGATCGCCATCGGTCCGGAGCCCAACACCTTGAAACTGATAGGGCCAGGTGTTGCCTGGGTCTGTGCGCTGCTGGCGGCGATGCTGTCGGTGACGCAGATGTTTGCCAGCGACCACCAGGACGGTTCGCTGGAGCAGATGCTCTTGGCCGCCGAGCGCCTGGAGTGGCTGGTGCTGGGCAAGGTGCTGGCGCATTGGCTCAGCTCGGGTGTGCCCCTGGTGCTGGCCTCGCCGCTGATCGGCGTGCTGTTCGACATGCAGGCGCAGGCGATGGCCACGCTGGCCCTGAGTCTCATGCTCGGCACGCCGGTGCTGAGCCTGCTGGGCGCGGTGGGCGCGGCACTGACGCTGGGCCTGCGCAGCGGCGCCTCGCTGGTGTTTCTGCTGGTGCTGCCGCTGACCGTGCCGACGCTGATCTTCGGCACCGGTGCGGTGGCAGCGGTGGACGCCGGCCTCTCGTCGCAAGCGCACCTCTCTCTGCAGGGGGCGCTGCTGCTGCTGACCCTGCTGGGCGCACCGCTGGCCGCTGCCGCGGCGCTGCGCATCTCGCTCGATTGACACCGCTGTCATCATTCACGCCATGACCTTGCGCCTCAACACCTTTGCCGCCCCCTCGCGCTTCTACGGCCTGGCCGGCGGCCTGCTGCCCTGGTTCTGGGCCTCGGCCCTGCTGTTTGGCCTGGCCGGCCTGTATGTCGGCTTCGCGATGGCGCCCACCGATTTCCAGCAGGGCGAGGCTTATCGCATCATCTTCATCCACGTGCCCGCGGCCTGGATGTCCATGCTGATCTACATGGTGATGGCCTTCTGGGCCGCCTGGGGCTGGATGCTCAATGCCCGCATGGCGTCGATGTATGCGCGTGCGCTGGCGCCCACCGGCGCGCTCTTCACCTTCATCGCGCTATGGACCGGTGCGCTGTGGGGCAAGCCGACCTGGGGCACCTGGTGGGTGTGGGATGCGCGCCTGACCTCGGAGTTCATCCTCTTGCTGATGTACCTGGGCTATATCGCCCTCACCGAGGCGATCGACGATCCGCGCCGCGCCGCCAATGCGGGCGCGTTGCTGGCCCTGGTCGGCGCGGTCAACATCCCCATCATCTATTTCTCGGTGCGCTGGTGGAATACCTTGCACCAGGGCTCCACCATCAGCATGACGGCCGCACCCAAGATGGTGAGCACCATGCTGACCGCCATGCTGCTGATGACGCTCAGCTTCTGGGCCTACAGTTTCGCGGTGGTGTTCACGCGGGCGCGCGCCATCGTGCTGGAGCAGGAGGGCGAGACCGAATGGGTGCGCGCCCTGACACATTCGCGGGAGCAGGCATGAACTGGCAGTCGCTCGACAATTTCCTGCACATGGGCGGCTATGGCCTCTATGTGTGGGGTTCCTACGGCCTCACGCTGGCGGTGATGCTGGTCGAGGCCCTGGCCGTACGGCGCCGCCAGCGCCAGGCCTTTGCTGCCGCGCGGCAGCTCGCTGCAGAAGATCCGGAGACCTACCGATGAAGCCCCGTCACAAACGCGCCGCCCTGGTCCTGGGCGTGCTGTCCATCGTCGGCCTGGCCGCCGCCCTGGTGCTGAACGCCTTCAACAGCAATCTGGTGTTCTTCTACACGCCCACCCAGATCGAGGCCAAGGAAGCGCCGGTGGGCCGCACCTTCCGCGTCGGCGGGCTGGTGCAGCCCGGCAGCGTGGTGCGCGAGGGCGTGACGGTGCGCTTCATCGTCACCGACACCGTGAAGAGCGTGCCGGTCAGCTACGAGGGCGTGCTGCCCGATCTGTTCAAGGAGGGCAAGGGCGTGGTGGCCCAGGGCCAGCTCAGCAGCGATGGCCACTTCGCCGCGCGCGAGGTGCTGGCCAAGCATGACGAGAACTACATGCCCCCGGAAGCCGCCGATGCCTTGCAGCGTGCCGACAAGATGCGCGCCAAGATGCAGGGCACGCTCAGCCCCGCGCCTACCCCCACGCCCGCCAACGGAGCCCAGAAATGATTCCCGAACTCGGACAAGTATTGCTCTTGCTGGCGCTGGCCGTGGCCCTGATCCAGGGCGTGCTGCCGCTGGCCGGCGCCCAGCGCGGCCGCGCCGACTGGATGGCACTGGCGCGTCCCGCCGCCTATCTGCAGTGCCTGCTGGTGCTGGCCGCCTTCGCCTGCCTGACCTCGGCCTTTGTGCGCCACGATTTCTCGGTGCTCTATGTCGCCTCCAACTCCAACTCCCTGCTGCCGCTGCCCTATCGCATCGCCGCGGTATGGGGCGGCCATGAGGGCTCGCTGCTGCTGTGGGTGCTGATGCTGAACGTCTGGACGGTGGCGGTGGCGCGTTTCAGCCGCAGCCTGCCCAGCGTGTTCGTGGCGCGCATCCTGGCGGTGCTGGGCCTGGTGGCGGCGGGCTTTCTGCTCTTCATGCTGGTGACCTCGAATCCCTTCGATCGCCTGCTGCCTGCCGCTGCCGATGGGCGCGACCTGAATCCGCTGCTGCAGGACCCCGGCATGGTGGCGCATCCGCCCATGCTTTATATGGGTTATGTCGGTTTCTCGGTGGCCTATGCCTTTGCCATCGCCGCCTTGATCGGCGGCAATCTCGACGCCACCTGGGCGCGCTGGACGCGGCCCTGGACCACCGCGGCCTGGATCTTCCTCACCTTCGGCATCGGCCTGGGCAGCTGGTGGGCCTACAACGAGCTGGGCTGGGGTGGCTGGTGGTTCTGGGACCCGGTCGAGAACGCCTCCTTCATGCCCTGGCTGGTGGGCACGGCGCTGATCCATTCGCTCGCCGTCACCGAGAAGCGCGGCAGCTTCAAGGTCTGGACCGTGCTGCTGGCCATCATGGCCTTCTCGCTCTCGCTGCTGGGTACCTTCCTGGTGCGCTCGGGCGTGCTGTCCTCGGTGCATGCCTTTGCCACCGACCCGCGCCGCGGCCTCTTCATCCTGATCTTCCTGGTGCTGGTGATCGGCGCCTCGCTGCTGCTGTTCTCCTGGCGCGCGCCCAGCGTGGGCCTGGGCCAACGCTTCGGCCTGCTCTCCAAGGAGACCGCGCTGCTGGTCAACAACATGCTGCTGGCGGTGGCCTGCGGCGCGGTGCTGCTGGGCACGCTCTATCCGCTCTTCCTCGATGCCATGGGCATGGGCAAGATCTCGGTGGGGCCGCCTTACTTCGACACCGTGTTCACGCTCATCATGGCACCCCTGCTGATGCTGATGGGCATAGGCCCGCTGATGCGCTGGAAGGAGGATCAGGTGTCAGGTCTTGCGCGGCGGCTGCGCTGGGCCCTGGTGATCGCGATTGGCGCGGCGTTGCTGACGAGCTGGGCGGCCGGCCGCATCGCGCCGGCCACCACCGGCGCGCTGGCGTTGGCCTACTGGATCATCGCCTCGATGGGGGTGGATCTGCTCGAACGCCTGCGCCCGCGTGGTGGCCTGAGCGGCGGTGTGGTCGGCCGCATGCGCCTGCTGCCACGCGCCATGGTGGGCATGTGGATCGCGCACCTCGGCGTGGCGCTGTTCGCCTTCGGCGTGGCCATGGTCAAGACCTACGAGACCGAGCGCGACGTGAAGATGACGGCCGATGCCAGCACCGAGGTGGCGGGTTACCGCTTCCGCATGATCTCGGTGAGCGATGTGCAGGGCCCCAACTATGTGGCGGCGCAGGCCCTCATTGAGGTCAGCCGCGACGGCCAGCTGCTCGCCACCCTGCGCCCCGAGAAGCGCATCTACAAGGTGCAGAGCAACCCGATGACCGAGGCGGCGGTGGATAGCAATCTGCTGCGTGACCTCTACATCTCGATGGGCGAGCGCCTCGACAACGGCGACTGGATTGTGCGCGTGCAGCACAAGCCCTTCATCAACTGGATCTGGCTGGGCTGCCTGGTGATGATGGGTGGCGGCCTGCTGGCCACCAGCGACCGGCGCTACCGGGCGCGCCAGACGCGCAGCGCCGAGCTGCGTGACTTGGCCAATGGCATGGCCGGGGAGGGCGGGCGATGAACCGCTTCCTGCTGCCGCTGGGCGCCTTCCTGCTGCTGGCGCTGTTCCTGGCCCTGGGCCTGCGCCTGAACCCGCGCGAGGTGCCGTCGCCCTTGATCGACAAGCCGGCGCCGGCCTTCCAGGCCAGCACGCTGGCGCGGCCCGAGGCGACCATCAAGCGCGAGGACCTGCTGGGCAAGGTCTGGGTGCTGAATGTCTGGGCCTCCTGGTGCGCGGCCTGTCGCGATGAACATGCCCTGCTGGTGGACTTCTCGCGCCGCGGCGTCGCGCCCATCTACGGCCTCAACTACAAGGACAAGCGCGAGGACGGCCTCGGCTGGCTGGGCCGTTTCGGCAACCCCTATACCGACACGCTGTTCGACCCTGAGGGCCGCATCGGCATCGACTACGGCGTCTACGGCGTGCCCGAGACTTTTGTGATCGATAAGGCCGGGCTGATCCGCTACAAGCACATCGGGCCGGTCACGCCCGAGGTGCTGCGCGACAAGATCGAACCGCTGCTGAGGAAACTGACCAATGCTTGAGCGCATCCTGCACTCTCTGCTGGCGGCCTTGCTGTGCCTGACGCTGGCCAGCGCCCAGGCCACCGAGGCACCGGTGGCGGCCACCACCGAAGCCCCGGTGGTGGCCGCCAACCCCGAGATCGAGGCGCGCATGATGGTGCTGGCCGCCGAGCTGCGCTGCCTGGTGTGCCAGAACCAGACCATCGCCGATTCGCATGCCGGCCTGGCCGAGGACCTGCGCCAGCAGATCCGCGAAATGCTGGCCAAGGGCATGAGCGAACGCCAGATCCTCGACTACATGACCGAGCGCTACGGCGATTTCGTGCTCTACCGCCCGCCCTTCAAGGCCAGCACCCTGCTGCTGTGGGTGGGCCCCGGCCTGCTGCTGCTGCTGGCCCTGGGCACGTTGTGGCGGGTGCTGCGGCGCCGCCAGGCCATGGCCCCCGAGGCCTTCGATCCCGACACCCCTGACGAAGACGCCGCCCGATGACCTCTCATGACGAACTCAAGACCCGGCTGACCCAGCTAGATGCATTGATTGCCGGCGGCGTGCTCAAGGGCAAGGAGGCGCGCCAGGCGCGCAGCCAGTTGGAGGCACAGCTGCGTGCCGCCCAGCAGGCGCCGGCCGAAGCGAGCGGGCCGACGCGCCCGTCGCCGCGCCTGCTGGCGGGCCTGGGTCTGTTCACCCTGGCGCTGACCGTTGCTGGCTATGCCTGGCTGGGCAATCCGGCCGCTTGGTCGCAGGCGCCGGGTGCTCGCCCCGCACAGGTGGAAGCGTCCGCCGATGGCGCCGCCCATGCGATGGATGCCAAGCAGTTCGAGGCCATGGCAGAACGCCTGGCCGAGCGCCTCAAGACACGGCCCGACGATGCCGAGGGCTGGACCATGCTGAGCCGCTCCTACGCGGTGCTGGGCCAGTTCGACAAGGCGGTGACGGCCTATCAGCGCGTCGTCAAGCTGCGCCCCGACGATGCCCAGGTGCATGCCGACTATGCCGACGCGCTGGCGATGGCGAATGGCCGCAAGCTCGATGGCGAGCCCGAGAAGCTGCTCAAGCGCGCGCTGGAGCTGGACCCCGACAACGCCAAGGCCCTGTCGCTGGCCGGCACGCTGGCCTTTGACCGCGGCGATGCGGCCACCGCCGCGCGCCACTGGGAGCGCGCGCTGCAGCGCATCGAGCCCGGCAGCGAGCTGGCGCAGCAGCTGCAAGGCGCGCTGGCCGATGCACGCCAGCGTGCCGGCCTGCCGGCCAAGCTCGCCGAGGCCCCCGCCCAGGCACGCGCCGAGGCAGCGGTGCCCGCGCAGCCAGCAGCGGTAGGTGCCAGCCTGCGCGTGCGCGTGAGCCTGGCGCCCGAGCTCGCCGCCAAGGCCGCGCCCGATGACACCTTGTTCGTGTTCGCGCGCGCCTCGCAAGGGCCCAAGGCACCGCTGGCGATCCAGCGCCGCCAGGTCAAGGACTTGCCGCTGGAGCTGACGCTGGACGACTCGATGGCGATGAACCCGGCGCTCAAGCTCTCCAGTGTGGAGCAGGTGGTGGTGGGGGCGCGCATCAGCAAGAGCGGCAATGCGATGCCGCAGTCGGGTGATATGCAGGCGCTGTCGCCGGCGCTGAAGGTGGGCGGCGCGGCGGTGGAATTGCAGATCAAGGACCTGTTGCCCTGATGCGAAAGCTGCCTGCCATCTTTGCATGGCGGGCAAAACAGTCGGCATCGCCACGCAGCAATCGCGGGAGTAAGCTCACCAGCCCTAGAGAATAATCAGGAACGATGAGGAGATGAGGATGAGCAACAAGCCTTTGTCGCCGGCCGAAAGCGCGTTGCGTGAAGCTGCACTCGAGTACCACCGCAGCCCCACGCGCGGCAAGATCGCCGTCACTCCTACCAAGGCGCTCTCCAACCAGCGCGATCTCTCGCTGGCCTATTCGCCCGGTGTGGCCTATGCCTGCCTGGCGATCGAGGAAGACCCCTCGCTGGCGGCCGAGTACACCTCGCGCGCCAACCTCGTGGGCGTGATCACCAACGGCACGGCGGTGCTGGGCCTGGGCGATATCGGCCCCTTGGCCGGCAAGCCGGTGATGGAGGGCAAGGGCTGCCTGTTCAAGAAGTTCGCCGGCATCGATGTGTTCGACATCGAACTGGCCGAGCGCGACCCCGACAAGCTGGTCGACATGATCGCCGCGATGGAGCCGACCCTGGGCGGCATCAATCTCGAGGACATCAAGGCGCCCGAATGTTTCTACATCGAGAAGAAGCTGCGCGAGCGCATGAACATCCCGGTGTTCCACGACGACCAGCATGGCACCGCCATCATCTCCAGCGCCGCGCTCTTGAACGGCCTGGAGCTGGTGGGCAAGGACATTGCCAAGGTCAAGGTGGCGGTGTCGGGCGCGGGTGCCGCGGCGATCGCCTGCCTGGACGTGATGGTGGGCCTGGGCGTGCAGCGAACCAATGTGTTCGTGTGCGACTCCAAGGGCGTGATCCAGAGCGAGCGCGAGGACGCCAAGGCTGGCAAGCTGGACGAGTCCAAGCAGCGTTATTGCCAGGTCACCGGCGCGCGCACGCTGGGCGATGTGGTGGAGGGCGCCGATGTCTTCCTGGGTTGCTCGGCCGCCGGCGTGCTGACGCAGGCCATGGTCAAGACCATGGCCGCCCAACCCATCATCCTGGCGCTGGCCAATCCCGAGCCCGAGATCCGCCCCGAGCTGGCCAAGGAAGTGCGGCCCGATTGCATCATCGCCACCGGCCGTTCGGACTATCCGAACCAGGTCAACAACGTGCTGTGCTTCCCCTACATCTTCCGTGGCGCGCTGGACTGCGGCGCCACCAAGATCACCGAGGCGATGAAGCTGGCCTGCGTGCGCGAGATCGCGGCCCTGGCCAAGGCCGAGACCAGCGACGAGGTGGCCGCCGCCTATGTGGGCCAGGAGCTCAGCTTCGGCCCCGACTACCTGATCCCCAAGCCCTTCGATGCGCGCCTGATCCTGCGCATCGCGCCGGCGGTGGCCAGGGCCGCCGAGGAGTCCGGCGTGGCCGAGCGTCCGATCAAGGACCTGGCCGCCTACCGCCAGTCGCTGGAGCGCTTCGTCTACCAGACCGGCATGTTCATGCGCCCGGTGTTCAACGCCGCCAAGGCGTCATTTGCCAAAGGTTCAGCTGCGCGCGTCATCTACGCCGAGGGCGAGGACGAGCGCGTGCTGCGCGCGGTGCAGGTGGTGCTGGACGAGGGCCTGGCCAAGCCTACCCTGATCGGCCGCCCCGAGGTGATCGCGATGCGCATCCAGCGCGCCGGCCTGCGCATCAAGCTGGGCGAGGATGTGCAGCTCATCGACCCCGACAACGACGCGCGCTTCCGCCAGTACTGGGAGACCTATCACAAGGCCATGGGCCGGCGCGGCTTCACGCCCGAGATGGCCAAGGCGGCGGTGCGCCGCTCGGCCACCACCATCGGCGCGCTGGCCATCAAGCTGGGCGATGCCGACGCGATGATCTGCGGCATGGTGGGGCGCTTCGACTCGCACCTGGAGCATGTGAGCGACCTGATCGGCCTCAAGCCCGGCGCGCAGACCTTTGCCACCATGAACGCGCTGATGCTGGACAAGCACACGCTCTTCATCACCGACACCTTCGTCAACGACGCGCCCACGGCCGAGCAGCTCGCCGAGATCGCCGCGATGGCGGCCGAGGAGGTGCAGCGCTTCGGCCTGCCGCCCAAGCTGGCCTTTGTCTCGCACTCCATGTTCGGCTCCAGCAAGCGCCCCTCGGCCCTCAAGATGCGCCGCGCGCATGAGTTGTTCGCCGCCGCCCATCCCGAGATCGAAAGCGATGGCGAGATGCATGGCGATGCCGCGCTGTCGGAAAGCGTGCGCCACGCCTTCCTGCCCGACAGCACGCTCACCGGCTCGGCCAATCTGTTGGTGCTGCCCACGCTGGATGCCGCCAACATCCTCTTCAATGTGCTGAAGATCACCTGCGGCCAGGGCGTCACCGTGGGCCCGGTGCTGCTGGGTGCGGCGGCGCCGGTGCACATCCTCACGCCCTCGGCCACGGTGCGCCGCATCGTCAATATGACGGCGCTGGCGGTGGCCGATGTGCTGGCCGGGAAATCCTGATCCGCCGTAACCCTGCGTAACCGATAGAGCCCTCTAAATGGGGCTCATAATCGTTCGCCTGTAACTGAATTACTGCGAGTGCCCCATGTCCCGAGCCACCAAGATCGTCGCCACCCTTGGCCCCGCCTCCTCGACCCCTGAGGTGCTGGAGCGCATGATCCGGGCCGGCGTCGACGTGGTGCGGCTGAACTTCTCGCATGGCAAGGCGCAGGACCATATCGACCGCGCGCGCCTAGTGCGTGAGGCGGCGGCAGCGGCCGGCAAGCAGGTGGCCATCATGGCCGACCTGCAGGGCCCCAAGATCCGCGTCGGCAAGTTCGAGCACGGCAAGATCGAACTCGTCAACGGCCGCCAGTTCATCCTCGACGCCGACCGCGTCGAGCTGGGCAATGAGGACGCCGTGGGCCTGGACTACAAGGAGCTGCCGCGCGACGTGAAGCCCGGCGACACCCTGCTGCTCAACGACGGCCTGCTAGTGCTGACGGTCGACGCGGTGCGCGGCGCGGCGGTGTTCACCACCGTCAAGCTGGGCGGCGAGCTGTCCAACAACAAGGGCATCAACAAGCAGGGCGGCGGCCTCACCGCACCGGCCCTCACCGCCAAGGACATGGAAGACATCAAGACCGCGATGAGCTTCCAGGCCGAGTATGTGGCGGTGAGCTTCCCCAAAAACGCCACCGATATGGAGATGGCGCGCCAGCTCTGCAATGTGGCCGGCGAGCCCTATCGCCACAAGCCCGGCCTGATCGCCAAGATCGAGCGCAGCGAGGCCATCCCGCATCTGGAGGCCATCCTCAAGGCCAGCGACGGCATCATGGTGGCGCGCGGCGATCTGGCGGTGGAGGTGGGCAATGCGGCCGTGCCGGCGCTGCAAAAGCGCATGATCAAGCTGGCCCGCGAGCTCGACAAGGTGGCCATCACCGCCACGCAGATGATGGAGTCCATGATCGTGAACCCGGTGCCGACGCGCGCCGAGGTCAGCGATGTGGCCAACGCGGTGCTGGACGGCACCGATGCGGTGATGCTCAGCGCCGAGACGGCGGCCGGCAAGTTTCCGGTCGAGACCATCGAGCAGATGGCCGCGATCGCGCTGGAGGCCGAACGTGCCGAGTTCGTCAGCCTGGACACCGATTTCGCCGGCCGCCAGTTCGGCCGCATCGACCAGAGCATCGCGATGGGCGCGCTCTTCACCGCCTACCACCTGGGCTGCAAGGCCATCGTGGCGCTCACCGAGTCGGGCTCCACCGCGCTGTGGATGAGCCGCCATCGCATCCAGGTGCCGATCTATGCGCTCACCACCCAAGCGATCAGCCAAACCAAGATGACGCTGTACCGCAACGTCAGGCCGCTGCTGATGCCCAAGGTCGAAGACCGTGACACCGCGCTGGCCGCGGCCGAGAAGATCCTGGTGGACAAGGGGGTCCTGATGCCCGGAGACACCTATGCCATCACCTGCGGCGAGCCGATGGGCTACCCGGGCGGCACCAATATGCTGAAGGTCTGCAGAGTCGGCTGAGCTCAGCCGTTCTGCGCGCTCTTCACCAGCGCTGCGATGCGCGGCGTCATGTGGGTGGGCAGCAGCTCCACCTCCTGGTGGGCGCGCGCAAAGACGCGAAACAGTTCGTCGGTGAAGCCGTGGCCCACGTCCTCCACGCCGGCGAAGCTGATCTCGGCGCGGCGGAACTGTGGCAGCCGCGCCGCCACGCGCCGCGCCTGGGCGCGGCTGTCCAGTGCCTGGCCGGGGCCGGCCAGCAGGCGCAGATTGATGGTGGTGCGGTCGAACTCGATGCCGGTGCCGTCCAGGCTCCAGGCTTCCATCACCTGGTCCAGCGTGCGCGTGGTGTCCAGCGCCACCGACATATAGATCGAGCTGCCCTGGCGCGGCAGCGGCCGGCCCGGCTGCCAGCCGGTGCTCTCCCAGGCGCGGCGCTGGAAGGCCGTGCCAT
>Ga0208398_100712_pt1 | contig 17755 bp, 13 predicted proteins | sample LakWasMe79_HOW10_2_FD_183905 | JGI IMG/M metagenome (GOLD analysis project Ga0208398, IMG submission 183905) | Freshwater sediment methanotrophic microbial communities from Lake Washington under simulated oxygen tension - Sediment Metagenome... | ecosystem: Environmental > Aquatic > Freshwater >...
GCGCTGATCAAATGCGCAACGTCAACTCTCGACGGCAGCGTCTTGCGTGTTCTGGCCATCACCCTCATCCATTGAAGCTTCGATGGATGAGGATTATGGCTTTAAAAATACTATCTGAACAGTATTGCCCCTAGCCCTGTGCCTCAGTCAGCCATGCCCACCTTGCGTCGCCTTGCGCTCCTGCCCGCTCTTGTCCTGGCCTTGGGCCAACTCACCGCCTGTGGGGGCGGGGGTGGCTCGGAAGCGCCGCCACCGCCGCCGCCGGCACCGGCGGTGGCGCCCAGCATCGGCGCTCAGCCTCAGGATGCACGGGTCAGCGATGGCAGCACGGCCAACTTCACCGTCACGGCCAGCGGTACGGCGCCGCTGAGCTACCAATGGCAGCGCAACGGCAGCAATATCGTCGGCGCCAACCAGGCCAGCTACACCACGCCGGCGTTGAACCTGACCGATAGCGGCGGCAAGTACCAGGTGCTGGTGAGCGGCCCGGGTGGCAGCGTCAGCAGCAACCCTGCTGCGCTGACGGTGACGCCGATCGCGCTGAGCATCAGCAGCCAGCCCAAGGCCACCAGCGTCGCCGATGGCGGCACGCTGAGCCTCGCGGTGGTGGCGAGTGGCAGCGGCCCGATCAGCTACCAATGGCTGCGCGATGGCAGCGTCATTGCCGGTGCCACCGAGGCCAGCTACACGACGCCGCAGCTGAGCCTGAAGGACGATCAGGCGCGCTACCAGGTCATGCTCGGCAACCCGGCCGGCGCGCTCGGCAGCGAGGTGCTGACGCTGCAGGTCACGCCGGTGCCGGTGAGCATCACCAGCGCGCCCGCCTCCACCAGCGTCAGCGATCTGGCATCGGTGACGCTGCGGGTGACGGCGAGCGGGAGTGCACCCTACAGCTACCAGTGGAAGCGCAATGGCCAGCCCATTGCCAATGCCAACGACGCCAGCTACAGCCTGCAAGCCAGCTATGCGACCAGCGGCGATCGCTACAGCGCGGTGGTGGGTAACCAGCTGGGCGCGGTGGAAAGCCAGGCCGCGGTGCTGACCGTCGATCCGCTGCTGGCCAGCATCACGGCTCAGCCGCAGACCGCGAGCATCAGCAACGGCGCGGCTGCCAGTTTTGCCGTTAGCGCCAACGGTACGGCGCCCCTGGCCTACCAATGGCAGCGCAGCATCGATGAGGGACAGAGCTGGGCGAACGTGCCAGGTGCCAGCGCCAGCAGCCTCCGGCTGGCAGGCACCACCCTGGCCGATGCCGATGCGCGCTACCGTGTGCAGATCAGCAACCCCGCGGGCAGCACGCTCAGCGAGACGGCCGTCTTGAAGATCACCTCCAATGTGCGCATCATCGCGGGCGCGCCGGGTGGGCCCGGCTATGCGGAGGGGCAGGGCGCCAGCGCGCGCTTCAACATGCCCTGGGCGGTGGCGGCGGGTCGCCAGGGGCAGTACTTCGTGTTGGACTCGGGCAATGCGGTGATACGCCGCGTCGACGCGGATGGCCGAACTTCGGTCTACGCCGGCAAGCCCAACAGTCAGGGCGTCGTGAATGGCAGCCTTGGCGAGGCTCGCTTCCAGTACATGTACCAGATGGTTGGCGATGCGGACGGCAATCTGTACGTGGGCGAGTCGTGCCAGGTCCGCAAGATCTCGGCGGCTGGTGTCGTCGAGACGTTGGTCGGCAACGTTTTTTGCCAGGCCAAGGACGGGGTGGGTGCGGAGGCGGGCTTCTCCTTCATACGCGGCCTGGCGCTGGATGCTGCGGGTACGCTTTATGTGAGCGATGGCAACGCGAGCCAGGCCCTGCGCAAGGTGCTGCCGAATGGACAGGTCAGCACGCTGGCGGGCAGGATTGGCCAGTTGGGCAAGGCCGACGGCGTAGGCGTTGCGGCGCGATTTTCAAATATAGGCCCCATGACGCTGGACGCGGCGGGCAACCTGCTGGTCGTTGATGGCTCGGCGATCCGTCTGGTGACGCCCGCCGGCAAGGTGAGCCTGTTCGCCGGCCAGATCGACCTGCCGGGCACGCAAGAGGGCGATCGCCTCATGGAGGCGCGTTTCAATGCGCCCAATGCCCTGGCCTTTGACAATCGCGGCAACCTGTTCGTACTGGAGTTCGGCCGCCTGGTGCGCATCAACAGTGCCGGCACGGCCGTGACCGCTGTCAGCGGCACGGACTACTCGGGGCTCTATGCGCCCAGCCGCGATGGCAACGGGCGTACCGCTACGATTTACGGCGGCATGGGCATGATCGGCACGCCCAATGGCAATCTGGTCTTTGTGGAGTACAGCTCGTCCACGCTGCGGCAATTTGCCACCAATGGCGATGTCAGCACCCTGGCGGGTCGCGGCTCTCAATCGGGCAATATCGACGGCAACGCCGGCCAGGCACGCTTCAACTGGGTTCAGGCGGGTCTGGCCAGTGATGCCAGCGGTACTTTGTATGTGGCGGACCAGGGCAATTCGCGCATCCGACGCATTACCAGCGATGGCGCGGTCAGCACCTTCGCTGGCGACGGCGGGGGCTTTGCCAACGGCGCCGGCCGTGCGGCCCTGTTCTCCGGGCCTTCGGCGCTGGCGCGTGATCTCTCTGGCAACCTCTATGTCGCGGATGCCTACAACCAGCTGATACGCAAGATCACCCCCGCCGGTGTCGTCAGTACCCTGGCGGGTGCGCAGGGGCAGTCGGGCAGTGCCGATGGTCAAGGCAGTGAGGCGCGCTTCTATCAGCCGGGCGGGATTGCGGTGGACGCGAATGGCACGGTCTACGTGGCCGACACCTTCAACCAGACGATTCGCAAGATTACACCTGACGGCAGGGTCAGCACCTTGGCCGGCAAGGCCATCAATCAGGGTGCTGCCGCTGACGGGCAGGGCGATCAGGCGCGCTTCAGCTATCCGCTCGGCCTGGCTCTTGATGCGAAGGGCAATCTCTATGTGGCCGACCAATACAACCACGCGATTCGGATGGTCACGCCCGACGGCAAGGTCAGCACCTTCGCCGGTGCGCTGAACTCGCCCGCCTACGCCGACGATCAGCTGCCCTATGCGCGTTTCAACCGGCCGGTCGGCCTGGCCTTCGATCAACAGGGCAATCTCTTCGTGGCCGACCAGGAAAACCATGCGATCCGGCGCATCAACGCCGCCGGCATCGTGAGCACGGTGATCGGGCAGCGTGGCGTTGCCGCGCTCAGGCCGGGCGCGGGCGGGGCCATCAACGCGCCCAGTGCCGTGACGGTATTGCCCAACGGCCGCCTGGTGTTCACCTCTGAACAGGCGCTGGTGAGCGACTGAGGCGCGCGGCCCGCTGGGCTCAGTCGGCTGCAGCCTCCAAGGCCGGCAAGGGTGGGGTCGCTGCGGTGGTTTGCGGCGTCGCCCCATGCTGGCACACAAAGGTGCTGCGCACGCGTGCCGAGCGTTTCAGATAGGCCGTCCAGAGTGTCAGAAGCAGCGCACCGCGCGCCAGTTCGGTGATCTCTTTGTCATGCTTCGTCTGGTCGAGCACCGGGATCTGCGACGCGATCCAATGATCGCCGGCGGTGAGTGCCAGGAGGGCCCACATCAACGCGATGTACAGAGGGGCAAAGCTGCGGCGCTTCCGGAAGAACAGCACGGCCAGCAGGAGGAAGAAGACCAGCTTCGCCGTCATCAGCGCCATTTCGCCCATCAGGGTCGCGGCCAACCATGGGTGGTAGGCCGCGCCGCCCGGCACGGTCAATTCCGCCCAGCGCTCGACACCGAAGGCTGGCAGTGCGTTCAGCAGGTTGCGCAGGGCGATGAGCGGTTGCAGGCACAGCGACAGCGCCAACAGCAGCAGCCAGCCTGCCATGCCGGCCAGCGCAGGATCCGGCGCCTGCGCGGCCGGCGCAGGGTCCCATGCCCACAAACGCCGCGCGATCCAGATCCACAAGCCGGTCAACATCAGGCCGGTCATCGCCAGCGGCAGGTTGAAACTGCCTGCGGGGGCGTTGCTCGCGGCCGGCAGGGTGTCGCCCTTGTACACCACGTAGTTCACCAGATTGCGTGCGCGATCCAGTGCCGCCACATAGTCCGCCACCTGGGCCGGCTCCACATGATCGCGCAAGGAACGGAAGCCATCGACAACTTTTAGCGTGCGCCCCTCGGCCTTGATCTCGCGCTTGAGCACGAAGGCCGGATCCTCGATGAGCTCGGTCTCGCTCTTGATCGTCCAGTCTTCCGGAAGCCGGAGCTCGACCACGTGCGTCAGCTCCTGCGGGTGGGGGAGCGCCAGTGGCGCGTCGCGCTTGCTCTCTTGTGGCGCGCGCAGATAGCTCAGCAGCTCGGGCACTTCGATACTGGCCTCCCGGCGCTTGCGTTTGGCTTCATGGACCCAGAAGTCGTCGATGCGGTAGCGCTCCACGAGTTCCAGCCGATTGCTATCGGCGTCATCCTTGACCTCGAAGGGTGCCTGCATCGCGATGCCCGGGTAATGACGCGCGTAGAAGTTCAGGTAGCGCTGTTGCAATTCTTGGCGGTTCTCACTCGCCAGGGCGCTACGCTGCTGTTCGGCGCTCTGGCCTTGCAGGGTGGTGGTGACCGTCATGGTCGCGGCCTCGCCCACGCCGGCCTGTGCATCCAGCAGCACATGTACGTTGCGCTGCACGGTCATGGCTGGGCTCATTGCCATGTCCTGCAGGTCTCGCTGCTGCGGCGCGAGCACCAGGGCCGGACCGAAGCTCGTCTGGCCCATGTTTTCCAGTGGCCCAGGCTGGGTGTTGCGCGTTGCATCGAGCCAATAGGGCCGGCCGTCGATCTTGGCCCGTACAAGCACATGGTTGAACGCCGATGGCCGGGGCAGGCCGGCGGCAATGCCCTGGCGTAGCTGCGTGTTCACCAGCGCAGCATCGGCTTGCACATCGAGTGCGCGCAACAGCGTGAGCAGAAGCAGGGTCTTGTCTTTGCAATCACCAAAGCGGCGTGCGTACACCAGGGCCGGTGCATTCGGCGCATGCGAGTTCGCACCTACCTCCACGCCGAGGTAGCGGATCTCGCGTTGCACCAAGCGCAGCGCTTCCGCCGTGCGTTCGCGCGGGCCTGCATGCCGTGCGGCAATGCGTTCCACCTCGGCCCGCAATTTGGACGGCAGGTTGGCAGGCGTCTGATACAGGGGGAGGGCCCATTGCACGACTTCGCCCCATTGCGCGTACTCGCTCCACTGCACCGCAGGGTAGGGGTCGTACCAGGCGGGGGTGTCGGCGTCCAGGCGACGGGCGGTCTGACCGTTCAACTGCCACTCGTACTCGCTGTACTCGGTACCAGCCTGGTGGCGCGGCTGCAGGTCGGTGTTTAGCGCCTTGATGGTGAGCGGCCGCGCGCTGGGCCAGATCAGGCGGGCATACAGCTTGGCCACCGGTGCCGACCATTGCAGATCGAACTGGCCGAACTGCTTGCCCGCGAACACCGGGTTGCTGCCAGTGATTGAATAGGCGTACTCCACCGTATCGCCGACGCGGACGTCGTCCAGGAACACATGGGCGGTCTTGCTGCCGTCGAAGATCAGGTAGTCCAATTCCTTTTCTCGCTGCAGGATGCGCAGCTTGGCGCTGGCCAGCTTGGCAATGCGCACGCCGCCGCGCTGGATGGTGATGCCGTGCAGCTTCAGGCTTTCAAAGGCGGGGTCGAAGCGGATCTCCAGATTCGCAATGTTCTCCAGCCCCTTCTCGTTGAGCGCCCGCATCGCGTAATGGCGGAATTGCTGACGGCCCTGCGCGTCGACGCGTACCTGTACATCCGACAGCAGGTACTCCACGCCCTGGCGAACCTGAGCGATCGGCTCGGCGTCGGCTGCCGGTGGCTCGACGACCTTCACCCAGGCCGGCGTTGGGGCCTGGAATTCGGTGTTGGCGGCCTGTGCCGGGACGGCAATGCCGGCCAGCAGCCCGAACAGGCAACGTTGGAAACAGCGGCGCAGGCCGTCGTTGACACCTCTGAGCATGGTCTATCCCTCCCTCTCGCAATCCTCTGACGGGCTTGACGTTGAAGAATCGTCATTCTCGAGCCTGAGTCGGGCGAAATACCCTGGGGATAACGTGGCGCGTCAACGCATTGCGCTGCAAACGGGGCAGCGCATCGGGCCTTGCCAGTGTGGCCCCGGCGATGGGGGCCGGCAAGACTCAAGTCGCAGGCGCAGATGCCGATAAGCACCTATGCCGCAACTTCATGGGCGCTGCCATGACAGACCCGGTCGATGGCCCGTCGGAGGCACAGCCCGCTGAGGCAGCGGCCGCGGTGGACGCGTTGAGCTGGCTGGATCCGGCTACGCGCGTGCCGCCGGCGCTGGCACTGCAGCACATCAAGACCCTGTGCGGCCTCTACCCCGACTTGTTCTCCGCCATGTTCGTCATCTCGGCCACGCATATGGCGGTATCGCGCGAGATGCTGGCGCTGGCGATCAAGCAGTTCCGGCCCGATGCCGCGGCGCTCAGCCAGGAGGATGTGCAGAGCCTGCTGGTCAGCATCATGAATGGCGCCAACCAGGCCTTCGAGGCGGTGCTGCGCACGCGCAAGAGTCAGGAGCGCAAGGGCGGTGGCGCGGCGCTGCCCTGGGGGCGCGACACCGATTAGGCTCGGCTCAACAGTGCCAGTTCACGCTCGCGTGCCAGGCCTTGCGGCGGTTGCGCCGGCTCGCCGCGCAGCCAGGCGGCCGTGTCGTGCAGCGTCTCGGCCAGCGGCCGGTAGTGCAGGCCGGCGGCCAGGGCGGCCGTGTCGCGGATATCCATCATCGCGTTGTCGGCCTCGGGCAACCAATAGGGCAGGTCGGCAAAGGGCTGCACGCCGGCGGCCAGCAGCTCGGCGTCACCGCGCCAGTGCAGTTCCGCGCGCGCGCCGCAGGCGATGTTGGCGGTCTGCAGCAGCTGACCCATGCTGAGGCCGTCGGCGCCCGCGGTGTTGTACACCCCGGTGCCGCGCTGGGTAGCCTGCTGCAGCGCAAAGCCGGCGATGTCGCGTGCGTCAATCATGCGCACCATGCGCCCGGGCCGGCCCGGTGCCAGCACCGCGCCGCCCTCGGCCAGGCGCGTCAGCCAGTAGCGCAGGCGCGGGCTGAAGTCGTAGGGGCCGACGATGAAGCCGGGGCGCAGCACCAGCGTGCGGCCGGGCAGCAGGGCCTGCACGGTCTGTTCGCACAAGGCCTTGAGGCCACCGTAGGCCTCGCCGTAGCCGCCGCCGTTTTGCGAGCCACCGGTGCTCGTCTGCGCCTCCGCGCCTTCCAGCTGTTCGGCGCTGAGCGCGGTCAGCGGCGAGCTCTCCACCGTTCGGCCATCGATGCGCGGATAGACCGAGATGCTGCTGATCAGGCAGTAATGCTCCACCGCGTCGCGCAGCGTCTCGGCGGCGCGGCGCGCGGCGCTGGGCAGGTAGCAGCCGGCGTCGAATACCGCGTCCCAGCGGCGCCCGCGCAAGGGGGTCAGGTCTTGCAGGCGATTGCCACGGATCTGCTCCACGTCCGGGAACAGCGCGGCGTGGCTGCCGCGGTTGAAGAGCGTGAGCTCGTGGCCGGCCGCCAGGGCGGACTCGACAAGATGGCGGCCCAGAAATTGGGTGCCGCCGAGGACCAGGAGTTTCATGGGCGTGGGTCTCCGCAAAGGGTCAGGTCTCCCATCTTGCATGTCAAAGTCTCTGCGCCTAGCGCGTGGGGTCAGCGCGTGGGGTCACGCGTGGGGTCAGGTCACGCGTGGGGTCAGGCCTTAAATTTCTAGTCGCCTTGGCCTAAGCTAGCTCCATGACACGCCCTTTGCGCATCGAGTTCCCCGGCGCGGTCTATCACCTCACGGCCCGTGGGGACAGGCGTGAGCCGATCTTTGCGGACGACGCCGATCGCCTCAAGCTGCTGGAGGTCGTGGGGCTGGTGCTGTCGCGCTTCGATGCCCTGATGCTCGCCTATTGCTTGATGGGTAATCACTACCACTTCGTGCTCTACACCCGGCGCGGCAATTTGTCCGCCCTGATGCAGCAGTTGAATGGCATCTACACCCAGGCCTTCAACCGCAGGCATGGCAAGGTTGGACATCTGCTGCAAGGGCGTTACAAGGCCATTCTGGTGGACCGTGACAACTATCTGCTTGAGGTCTGCCGCTATGTGGAGCTCAACCCCGTGCGCGCGGGCATGGTCGAGTGGCCGGGCGACTGGCCATGGTCCAGCTTTCTTGACCATACCGGCAGGCGCGAGGCGCCGCCGTGGTTGGATACGCCTGGTTTGCATGCCTTCCTGATGGGCGGCAACGAAGTCACGACGCCAGCCGCGAGGCGCACAGCGGCTGCGCGCTACCGTGAACTGGTGCTGTCCGCACCGGATCTGCGAATTTGGGATGAGGGCCTGCGCCAACAGATCTATCTGGGCAACGAGGATTTTGTGGCCCGCATGCAGGCCCAATTGTCCACGCCCATGCCGACGGCCCACGACATCCCCAAAGCGCAACGCAGCCAGCCCAAGACCTTCGAACAATGCATGGCTCAGTCAGGCGACCGGACGCAGGCGCTTTGGATGGCGCATGCCCAAGCGGGCATCACCATGAGCGCGCTGGCGGCGGAACTGGGCCTGAGCGTGGCGCGCGTCAGTCAGTTGATCGGCCGGCATGAGAAGGAAAGAGCGGGGGGAAGGTCTTGAAACTGGCAAGCAGGGCTCGGGACGGAGGGTCAGGCGTTGACTAGAAATTTAAGGCCTGACCCCGAGGCCGGGCGTTGACTAGAAATTTAAGGCCTGACCCCGAGGCCGGGCGTTGACTAGAAATTTAAGGCCTGACCCCGAGGCTTCTTGACCCCGAGGCTGCTGCCCCGAGGCTGCTGAGAAGGAAAGGGCGGGGGAAAGGTTTTGAAACTCGCAAGCAGGGCTCGGGACGGAGGGTCAGGCGTTGACTAGAAATTTAAGGCCTGACCCCGAGGCTCCGTGACCCCGAGGCTCCGGAAATTTAAGGCCTGACCCCGAGGCTTTCGAGGCTTTAAGAGGCTGACCCCGAGGCTGAGACCCCGAGGCTGACCCCGAGGCTTTCTCAGGCGTCGTCGTTCTTGACCTGGGGGTCGGTGCTGGCGTATAGCTGCGTTGGCACGTTGGTGCTGGTGAAGACCAGGACAACGCCCTCGGTGATCTGGGTGGTTGTGGGCATGGCTACGGTGACCGAGTTGTTGGTGGCTGGCACCATGGTGGGATCGATCTCCGGCGTGTCCACCCGGTCGGCAACGGCGCCAACCATTTGCCAGCTGTTGCCGTTCGGCACCATGGTGAAGGTCACGCCACCCGAGGCCCGCGGGATGCTCAGCGGCGACTCGACCGGCTGCTGGCAAGCGGGGTCCGAGTAGTAGTTGCAGACCGCGTACTGGTTGCTGGCGTCGGCTTGGGCCTTGACATAGAAAGTGGTGGCCATGCGGGGTTCTCCTTGAGGCAGGTTTCTTGGTTCATTGACAAAGTACCGGCGCCGTTCACGATGCCGGCTGAGGCTGACTGGGTGTCCAGCGGCGCTGGGCATCCAGCCATTGCTGCAGGGCACGGGCCTCGTCGGCCCGGCCCAAACAGTTCAGGGCGCGCGCTGCCAGCCCGGTGAGGCCGGCATGTTCGCGCAATAGTCCAGCCAAGACAGGGCTGTGGCTCTCGGCCCATACCGAGGTACAGCGCGCCTGGCGTTCGACCGGGCTGGCGCTTAGCGCCTCGGCCTGAAACAGGGCCAGCTCCAGCGTAGCAGTGCTGAGCTTCAGATCGGCGGGGTGCTTCACTCGGTCCGTCTGCAACATGGCCAGCGTCTCTGCCACCAGTGTTTTGGCTGCAGCCAGACCGCGCTCGTGCTGCTGTTGTAGAAGGGCGCTGGCCTGCAACAGGGCGAGTTCGGCCCGCAATGGATGCCAACGCGGCGAGGGGGTACGGCCGGCCTCCAGCGCGACAAGACGGCGCTGCAGGTCCACGACCGCCGCGAGCTTGGACGGCTGGCCGCGCAGCGCGCCCGCCTCGGCGCGGATCAGGCTGTAGGCCGACTTGCGGTTCCCGGGGTCCAGCGTGCTGAGCGTGCGGAAGGCGTCGATCGCGACGGCGAAATTGCTGCTCGCGGCCCGGGCCTGGCCGTCGCGCCACATTGCATCGGCGAGCGCGTGGGCCGCGTTACCCACTTCCTCCAATCGCCCCTGATCGGCAGGCTGCTTGGCCAGCAGGTCCTGGGCTTGCCGTAGCGCCCGTTGGAACACGGACTGGGCCTCGCTGTACCGACCCGTCTGAACCAGCGTGGAGCCCAGCCAGGTAAGGCTGTCGGACCATTCCGCCCGCAGCGTGGTGTCCAGGGGGCGTTCTTTCAGTACTTGCTCTTTCAGTTCGACGGAACGCCGGAAGGCAAGCTCGGCGGCAGGCAACTGTCCCTGGTCCATCAGCAAGGAGCCAAGGCTGTTCTTCGCGTAAGACAGTTCTGCTTGTGCATCCAAATCCAGAGGCCGCGCCTTCAGCCATTGCGCGCTGACGTCCTGGTAACGGGTCCAAGCCTGTAGGGCTAACGGAAAACTTCGCTGCGTGTAGTAAACATGCCCCAACCAAAACGCCGCCGCGCCCTGGGCCTTGCGCCAGGCGGGCAGCAGTTCTGGCCCGGGCTGTTCGTCCAGCATCAGGGCATTGGCCTGTTCAAGCGGTTCGATGGCAGCGTCCAGTTCTCTTTTTGACACGCGCACCTCACCGACGACGGTGAGGGCCTTGGCGCGTTGCAAGCGTTCCAACGGGGAGGTCTGGTTCTTTTTTGCGGCAAGATGGCTCAAGGCCTTGCTGCCCACGTTGTCGAGCAGCTCCAGCCGCCCGATGGGTCTCAGCTTGTCGGCGAACTCGCCGAGCATATAGGCTAACAGATCATCTGCCTGCGCGCTGCGCTGCTGCGCCAGCTTTTCCGCCCGCTCCGCCCGCCACGCCTGCGCCACACTCAATATGGTCAGCGAACTCAATGCCAGCACCGCCGCCGCGCCCGCCGCCACCCCCACCCGATGCCTTCGCACAAACTTCGCGACCCGATACCCCGCGCTGTCGGGCCGCGCCAGGATGGGCTCATGCACCAGCCAACGCTGCAGATCCGCGGCCATCGCCTCGGCGTTGGCATAGCGCTCGCCCGGCGCCTTCTTGAGCGCCTTGGCGACGATGGTGTCCAGGTCGCCGCGCAGCTCGCGGGCGCGCTTGTGATTGCCATCGTCCTGCGCGCGCACCTGGTCGGAGAGGCGCCGCGGCTCCACCTCCAGCACCGCCTTCATGCGCGCCAGCGGGCTGTCGTCGGTGAGCGCGCCCGAGGTGGGATGCTGGCCGCTCAGCAGCAGGTACAGCAGCACGCCCAGCGCATAGACATCGGTGGCGGTGGTGACGTAGTGATCGCCACCCTGCACCTGCTCGGGCGCGGCGTATTGCGGTGTAAAAGCGCGGCCGGCCTGTTGCGTCAGCTCGGTGGCGGCGGCACCCTGTTCGGCCTGGGTGGTATCGCCCAGCAGCTTGGCGATGCCGAAGTCCAGCAACTTCACCTCGCCGGCCTGGTTCACCAGGATGTTGGAGGGCTTTAAATCGCGGTGCAGGATCAGGCGGTTGTGCGCATGGGCCACGGCGGCCAGCACGTCCAGGAAGAGCGTCACGCGCGCCCTCACGTCGAGGGCCTGCTGCTCGCAAAAGCGGTCGATGGGTTGGCCGTCGATGTATTCCAGCACCAGATAGGGCGGGCCGCCGTCCTGCGCCACGCCGGCATCCAGCAGGCGGGCGATGTGTGGGTGCGCCAGCCGGCCGAGGATCTGGCCCTCGCGCGCGAAACGGCCGCCGTCGCCGCGGCCCAGCAGGCCCGACGTGAGGAACTTCACCGCCACCTGGCCCTCGTAGCGACCATCGGTACGGCGCGCCAGCCAGACCGTGCCCATGCCGCCCTGGCCGATCTCGCGCTCCAGGGTGTAGGGGCCCAGCTGCTGGCCCGGCTTGAGGATGGGCACCTGGGCCAGCTGCGCGAGCACCGGGCTGTCCAGCACGGGAGCGCGGGCCATGGCGGCGTCGCGCGCCAGCAGTTCTTCGAGGTCCTCGGCCAGGGCCAGGTCTTGCGCGCGCAGCTGGGCCAGGCGGGCGGCACGCGCGGCCGGCTCATCCAGGTCCAGCAACTCGTCCAGCAGCGGGCTCAGCTGGGGCCAGCGCGCCTTGTCGATCTCGCGCTTGGAGGCAGGGGTGCGTGTCATTGCAGGGAGAGTGAGAGAAACAGCCGCGCCTTCTGCCAGTCGCGCTGCACGGTGCGTTCGGTGATGCCCAAAACCTCGGCGATCTCGGCCTCCAGCAGGCCGCCGAAGTAGCGCATCTCCACCACCTGGGCCAGGCGCGGTTCCAGTTTGGCCAGCTCTTCCAGCGCCTCGTGCACGCGCAGGATCTCGTCGTCGCGCTGCGGCGCCAGTTCGGCGATGGCGGTGTTGAGCGTCACATGCTCGGCGCCACCGCCGCGGCGCTCGGCCTCGCGGGCGCGCACCAGGTCCACCACCACGCTGTGCATCACGCGCGCGGCGTAGGCGAGGAAATGCTGGCGGTCGGTGAACTCCAGCTTGCCCTGTTGCTGTTGCAGGCGCAGATAGGACTCGTGCACCAGGCCGGTGGCGTCCAGCAGGGTCAGCTGGCCACTCTGGCGCAGGCGGCTGCGCGCCAGGCGCTGCAGGTCGGCGTAGAGCAGGGCGATGGCCTGGTCGGCGGCCCGGGCGTCGCCGGACTGGGCGGCGCGCAGCAGGGTGGTGATCTCGGAAGACATGGGCAAGCGTGGAAGCTGAGGCGCACTCTAGCCGCCCACGCCGCCCGGCCCGAGCGCCGCCTGAAAAAAACTTGGCTGCGTTTGTCGGGTTTGGGCGCAGGGCTGCGTTTTACCAAGAGAGGGCGGAGTGGTGGGCCGGACAGGGAGGTCCCGGGCACGGCTCAGGGAATGCTGGTCGGCCGTTTCGTTCTCACCCATGTTGATGCAACAAGGATTGCCCGTGAGCGCCAGCCCTTCCTCCAGCCCCATCATGCCGGTCGTCTTGCCGCCGGAGGCCCGCCAGGCCCAGGCGGTGGCCTTGGAGCCGATTGCCCTGCGCGACGGCGAGCATTTCGCCGCGCTGGTAAGCCGCGAGCTGGCGCAGTGCCGGCGCTTCGGCAAGGGCATGGGCGTGCTGCTGGTCGACGCCTGGCCGCATCCGCCCCAGGGCGATGCGCTGGCCGGCGCGGCCCTGCTCAGGCTGCGCCAGGCGGTGGCGGCGCGCCTGCGTGCACGCGTGCGCGGCAGCGATGTGGTGGCCACACTGGGCGAGCAGCGCTTCGGCCTGATCCTGATGAATGCCGGCCGCAAGGAGGCGGAGCTGGTGCAGGCGCGCCTGCACAAGGCGCTGGGCGGGCCCTATGGCGTGGACGAGCAGCATCTCTATATCCGCCTGGTGATGGGGGCGGCCGCGTTCCCGGAGATGGGGGCCAGCGGGACCGAGCTGGTGCGCGGTGCCGAGGCTGCCCTGCAGCGCCATACCGGGCTGCCGCTGCGCGCCTGATCAACACGCGCCAAGCTTCTGCCATGATGCGGCATGGCCGCGCCGCACCCACTGTTTGAAGAGGCCACCGACCGGGCCCAGTACCGCCGCCCCGCGCACCGCGCCGGGGTGGAGCTGTACCACGCCAGCATCCTGCACCATCGCTTCGAACCCCATCTGCACGAGGCCTATGGCCTCGGTGCGATCACCGCCGGGGTGGGGCGATTCCGGTGGCGTGGCGGCCAGCATCTGGCACCGCGCGCCACCCTGATGCTGATGAATCCCGAAGACCTGCACACCGGCCAGGCCGAAACCGCGGCCGGCTGGGGCTACCGCATGCTCTACCTGGACGAGGCGGTGCTGCGCGGGCTGAGCGGCGGCGAGGCCTGGTGGTTTGACGCCGCGGTGGCGCACGACGCCGCCAGCGCGGCCGAGGTGGCGGGGCTGATTGCCGGGCTCTGGCATGCCGAGGAGCCGCTCGCCTTCGACAGCCTGCTGCTGCAGCTGGTGCAGGCCCTGCACCCTCATGCGCGGGTGGGCGGCCGCAGCGAGGGCAGCGCGGCGGCGCTGCGCTACGGCCCGGTGTTGGACTACATGCGTGCCCATCTCCACGAGCGGCTGAGCCTGGAGCAGCTGGCCGCGGTGGCGGGGCTGAGCCCCTTCCACTTCCTGCGCAGCTTCAAGGCGCAGCGCCATGCCACGCCGCAGCAGGCGCTGATGGCCTTGCGCCTGTTCGAGGCCAAGCGGCTGTTGAGCCAGGGCGAGGCGCCCGCCGCGGTGGCCGCCGCCGTGGGCCTGGCCGATCAGGCGCACCTGAATCGCACGTTTGTGCGGCGCTACGGCCTCACGCCGGGGCGCTACCAGGCTCAAGTGTGGCCCGGGCGGCGGCCAGCACCCGGGCCGTGATGCGTTCCAGCATCGGCAGGGCCAGGCGGCTGGCCTGCCAGTAGAGCGGCACCCACAGCGGCGCGCCCAGCGCCACCAGCCGGCCATCGGCCAGCGCCTCGCGCACCAGGCTGGCCGGGTTCATGCCCCAGCCTAGGCCGGCGCAAGCAGCGTCCACAAAGGCCTGGCTGGCGGGCAACCAATGCGTCGGCAGGGTCAGGTCTTGCCCAGTGTGCTGCTTGACCCATTGCGCCTGCAGGCGGTCCTGCCGGTTGAAGCTGAGGCAGGGCGCGGCGGCCAGGGTCTGGGCCGTCAGGCCGGCGGCGAAATGCTGGCGCACGAAGACGGGGCTGGCGGTGGCGATGTAGCGCATCGCGCCCAGCGCATGGCTGCGGCAGCCCTGCACGGGCGCGGCCAGGGCGGTGACGGCGGCCAGCACCTCGGCGCTGCGCAGGCGCTCGGCGGTGTGTTCTTGGTCCTCCAGGCTGAGGTCCAGCAGCACCGGCTCGCTGGCGGCGATCTCGGCCGCGGCGGCCATGAACCAGGTGGCCAGGCTGTCGGCATTGACGGCCAGGCGCAGGGTGACGCGGCCCTGCGCGTCGGGGGCCAGCGCGGGCAGCTCGGCCAGCAGGTCCTGCTCCAGCATGCCCACCTGCTCGGCGTGGCGCGCCAGGCGCAGGCCGGCCGCGGTGCCCAGGCAGGGCGGGCCGCGCTGCACCAGCACCTGGCCCACGCGCTCTTCCAGCAGCCTGATGCGCTGCGAGACCGCCGAGGCGCTCAGATGCAGGCTGCGCGCGGCGCGCTCGAAGCTGCCCTCGCGCAGCACGGCGGCCAGGGCGGCGAGCAGGGAGTAGTCGAGCATGCCAGGGCCTGGATTCTTTAGCGTTGCTGCAGCGGGTGAAGCAAGTCTAACTGGCGCCCTGGCAGTGCCGCAGGCATGCTGCGCCCCCATGCATCCCACTTCCGAACTCCTTTCCAGTGCCCTGAGCGGCCTGGCCCTGAGCCTGGGCCTGATCGTCGCGATCGGTGCGCAGAATGCCTTTGTGCTGCGCCAGGGCCTGCGGCGTGAACATGTGTTTCCTATCGTGCTGGCCTGCGGGCTCAGCGATGCGCTGCTGATGGGCGCCGGCGTGCTGGGGCTGGCGGCGCTGATCGCTCAGCATGCCGGCCTGGCGCGAGCGCTGACCCTGGGCGGCGCGGCCTTCCTCGCGCTCTATGGCTTGCGTGCACTTTGGCGGGCGCGGCGGCCGGAGAGCCTGCGGGCCGGTGCCGGCCCCTCGGTGACGCTGCGCCAGGCCCTGCTCCAGCTCGCCGGCTTCACCTTTCTGAACCCGCATGTCTACCTGGACACGGTGTTGCTGGTGGGCTCGGTGGGCGCCCAGCAGCCCGGTGCGGTGCGCGCGCTGTTCCTCGCCGGCGCGGCCAGCGGCAGCCTGCTGTGGTTTGCCGCCCTGGGCTTTGGCGCGCGCTGGCTGGCGCCCTGGTTCGCCAGGCCGCGCGCCTGGCAGTGGCTGGACGCCCTGGTGGGCCTGACCATGCTGGTGCTGGCGGTGCAGCTGCTGCGCCAGGCCAGCGCCGCATAGCAATACGGTACAAGACCGCTTGCGCGGGCTGCGGCAAGATGCCGCCATGTTTGCAGGTGTTCTATTTGCCCTTGCCGCCGGCCTGATGTGGGGCCTGGTGTTCGTGGCCCCCTTGATGCTGCCCGACTACCCGGCCGCGATGCTGGCCGCCGGCCGCTACCTGGCCTTCGGGCTGATTGCCGTGCCGCTGGCGCTGATGGACCGGCGCGAGCTGCGCGCGCTCGGCCGCGCCGACTGGCTGGAGGCCTTCAAGCTCAGCGCCATCGGCAACTTCATCTACTACCTATGCCTGGCGGCCGCCATCCAGCGCGCCGGCGGGCCCCTGCCCACCGTCATCATCGGCACCCTGCCGGTGGTGATCGCGATCAGCTCGAACATCCGCGACCATGCTCGCGACGGCCGCCTGCCCTGGCTGCGCCTGCTGCCCTCGCTGGCCCTGATCGCCGCCGGCATCGCCTGCGTCAACCAGGTGGAGCTGGCGGCGCTGGTGGGCAGCACGGCCGGCGACATGCGGCGCTATGCACAGGGCGCCGGTCTGGCGGTGGTGGCGGTGGCCTGCTGGACCTGGTATCCGATCCGCAATGCCGACTGGCTGCGCGCCCATGCCGAGCGCAGCCCGAGGGCCTGGGCCACCGCGCAGGGCCTGGTGACCCTGCCGATGGCGCTGGCCGCCCTTGCGCTGATCGCGCTGCTGCAAGCCATGGGCCTGCCCCTGCTGGCGAACGACTTCGCCCTGCCCCTGGGGCCACGCCCCTGGGCCTATATGGGGCTGATGCTGGCGGTGGGCCTGTTCGCCTCCTGGATCGGCACGCTGTGCTGGAACGAGGCCAGCCAGCGCCTGCCTACCACCCTGGTGGGCCAGCTGATCGTGTTCGAGACGCTCGCGGCCCTGGCCTATGCCTTTGCGCTGCGCGGCCAGGCGCCGCAAGCCCTGACCTTCGCCGGCATCGCGCTGCTGGTGGCGGGCGTGATCTGGGCGCTCAGGATCAAGCCTAGCCGAGCTTGAAGGAGCCGACGATGTCGGCCAGCGCGCGCGCCTGCTGTTTCAGGCTCTCGGAGGCGGCGGCCGATTCCTCCACCAGGGCGGCGTTCTGCTGGGTGTTGTGATCGAGCTGCGAGACGGCGGTGTTGACCTGGGCGATGCCGGCGCTCTGCTCGCGCGTGGCGGTGGAGATCTCGCCCAGCATGGTGGTCACATGCCGCACCTGACCCACCAGTTCTTCCATGGTGCGGCCGGCCTCGGCCGCCACCTGCGAGCCGCTCTCGACCTTGCTGACGCTGTCGCCGATCAGGGCCTTGATCTCGCGTGCGGCCTGCGCGCTGCGCTGGGCCAGCGTGCGCACCTCGCCGGCCACCACCGCGAAGCCGCGCCCCTGCTCGCCGGCGCGCGCGGCTTCCACCGCAGCGTTCAGCGCCAGGATATTGGTCTGGAAGGCGATGCCGTCGATCACGCCGATGATGTCGGCGATCTTCTTCGAGCTGCCATTGATCTCGTCCATGGTGGTGACCACGCGGCCCACCGCCTCACCGCTGCGCTCGGCGGTGCGCGAGGCCTGGTGCGCCAGTTCGTTGGCCTTGCCGGCGGTCTCGGCATTGTTCTTCACCGCGGCGGCCATCTGGTCCATCGAGGCGGCGGTTTCCTCCAGCGAGGCGGCCTGCTGCTCGGTGCGCGCGCTCAGGTCATTGCTGCCCAGCGAGATTTCGCCCGAGGCGCCCGACACCGCCACGGCGCTGTCGCGGATCTGGTTCACCGTCAGCGCCAGCTGCTGCTGCATGCTCTGCATGGCGGCCAGCAGCTGGCCCATCTCGTCGTCGTTGCTGAT
>Ga0208398_100713_pt1 | contig 17725 bp, 18 predicted proteins | sample LakWasMe79_HOW10_2_FD_183905 | JGI IMG/M metagenome (GOLD analysis project Ga0208398, IMG submission 183905) | Freshwater sediment methanotrophic microbial communities from Lake Washington under simulated oxygen tension - Sediment Metagenome... | ecosystem: Environmental > Aquatic > Freshwater >...
CATCGGTGGGGACTCCAGAACTCCCAGAAACCGATATCCATTGGAATGGTTCTCGGAAGATCCGACCATCGGAAATCACCCGAAAGTCGTTTCAGGACAACGACTTGGAAGTTTTGCAGGGCCGACTGAATACTGGTTCGAGACGTGAGTTGATGGCCGTCAACCCTTCGCGCCACCGGACCCGATGTGGCAGGCCGCCAATCGCAGCGGCTGCCGCATCACGGCGCTGACGACGCCCCCACCAAGCAAAGCCCGCCATGTCGATAGCCCTCTATCCAGCACTGATCTTCACGGTGGCGCTGCTCGTCACCACCGCCTATTTCCTGATGGGCGGGCTGCCACTGCTGGTGCTGGACCACGGCACGGCCTTGGACGCCCGCTTCATCCACGGCTTCTTCAACCTCTGCTACAAGGCCGCGTTTGTCACCGCCCTGGGCGCCTCGATCAGCTTTGCCGGCCTGGGGAATGTGGGTTTTGCGCTGGGCGCCGCCGCGCTGGCCGGCACCGGCGTGGTGCTGCGCCGCCAGCTCATCCCCGCCATGGCGCAATGGGGTGCGCAGATCCAGACCAGCGCATCCTCGGCCATCCGGACGTTCCGCCAGGTTCATGCCCTGGCCTTGCGGATCAACCTGCTGCAGCTCATGCTGCTGGTCTGGGCGCTGACCCAGTTTTCCTTGTCAGCCCGGTCCCGGGCCGTTCTGGACTCGGGCCACACCCGGAGACACCCCATGCGAGGCTTGCCCGTCGCCCTGCTGATCGCCGCCCTCGCCCCGGACGCCGGGGCCTGCAGCTGCTTCTCGCTGGAAATGCGCACCCAAACCGGCCGCGAGACGCTGGCGCTGGCCCAACTGGCGGTGTTCGGCCGCGTGGTCGGGACCGCCTCGGACGGGTCGGCCACGCTGATGGTGCTGGAGTCGTTCAAGGGGCCGCCAAAGGGCAGCACCATCACGGTGGCGCCGGGCGCGGGCCAGTGCACCACCCCGCCGCCCCTGCCCGACCAGGAAGTGCTGCTGATCGCGTTCCACGAGCCGGTGACCGCCTGCGAAAAGTACGACAAGGACCACTTTCTGCTGGAAGTCTTTCGCGCCAATGCGGGCAAGTAGGCCCCATGGCCAGCCCGCCACCCCAATGAACCCTGCACCCACCCTTCACTTCCTCTGTGGCAAAGCCGGTGCCGGCAAGAGCACCCTGGCCAAGGCGCTGGCCTCGGCACATGCGGCCACCCTGATTTCCGAAGACCTCTGGCTGATGCGCCTGTTCGGCGAGCAGATGACGACCTTTGACGACTACCGCGTGTTTGCCCGCCGATTGAAGCGCGTGGTCGGCCCCCTGGCCATTGAGCTGCTGCAGGCGGGCCGGTCGGTGGTGCTGGACTTTCCGGCCAATTCAAGAGAATCACGCGCCTGGTTCCGGTCCGTGTTCGAGCAGGCGGGGGCCGGCCATGTGCTGCATTTCGTGGACACCGCCGACGCGCTGTGCCTGCAGCAGATTGCGCGGCGCAATGTTGAACGGCCGGAAGGCTCCCACCACCTGACGGAAGCCCAGTTTGACTACATTTCGTCGTTCTTCGAGCCGCCGGAAGCCGCCGAAGGCTTCCAGGTGCAGACCCATGCGCCCTGAGGCGCAGCGGGACCTGACGGCTCGCACCACCGGGAGCTTCTGATGACCCACCCCAGCCAGACCCTGCAAACCGCCAGAACCCTGCCGTACTCGGCCGATGCGATCTACGCCGCCTTCGCCTCGGCGCCCCTGCTGGCGTCGTGGTGGGGCCCGGCCGGGTTCAGCAACGCGTTCGAGGTCTTCGAGTTCCAGGTGGGCGGGCGCTGGCAGTTCGTGATGCACGGCCCGGACGGCACCGACTACCCGAACGACTGCGTTTTCACCGAACTGGTGCCGGGCCGCAAGGTCGTGATCCGGCACGCTTGCCCGCCCTGGTTCACGCTGACCGTGACGCTGACGCCGGTGGCCGGGGGCACGCAGCTGGACTGGGCCCAGGCCTTCGACGACGCCGGGACGGCGCAGGCCGTCCGGCACATCGTGGTGCCGGCCAACGAGCAGAACCTGGACCGCCTGACGGCAGCGCTGGCGTTGGCCGTCGCCCCCTGAGCCGGCGACAGGCCGGCCCACACCGGCACGTTGACGGTCTGCCGCGCCTGCACCTTGAGCTCGACCGGGCCGAGCTTCAGCGCCGTGTTCTCCCGGGTGCAGGAAAACCGCCGTACGCCAGTGCCAGCGCGCCGGCCACCCCGAGGGCGATGGCCACCACGCCCAGTCCATTCATGGGGGTCTCCTTTGGCGGCCACGCGCCCGGTCTGTCGACGACGTGCGTCGGGCGGCGGCCCGCCCATTGGACCGGCCGGCGGCCGGCATGCGCGCAGGACAAGGGCGCTTTGGCCAAGTAGGCCGATGCAGGCAACACCGTCCGGCGCCGATGGGCTGCGCGCATTCAGTCCCGATTCACCTCGGCGGCCTATAACCCGCGGCGCACCCACCGACGAGGACGTCACCCATGCGATTCAACAACATTCTGCGCACCGGCATGGCCGGCCTGGCCCTGCTGGCGGTGCCCGCCGCGTCGGTGCTGGCCGCCAACACGGTGCAGATCGGGGCGACCGGCAAGACCTACGCGTCCACCGCGCCGCGCTGCGCCGTCAACCCGTCCAGCGGGCAGTCGGCGCCGATGGTCGAAGCCGGCCTGTTCAACCCGAAGCCGACGGCCACGGCGGTGGTGTCGCTGAACGGCAGCCCGGTGGCCACCGTGGTGGCCGCCGATCCGGCGGTCACGGTGTGGCTGGCCACGGGCAGCCATGCCGTGGTGGTGGCGCTCAGCAAGCGGGTGGCCGACAAGTACACCTACACCGTGGCCGCCGGCCAGTGCTCGCTGCCCGACACGTCCGGCAACACCTTCAGCGGCGACGGCACGCTGGAGTACGCCGCCAGCGGCAAGTCCTACGCCACCGTGGTGCCCGGCTGCGCGCTGAACGGGGCCACCGGCCAGGTGCAGCCCTACGTCAACCTGTTCGACAACGGCAGCTACCTGCTCAACGTGTCGGTCAACGGCGTGCCGCTGACCCAGCTGAGCGCGCTGCGGCCGCACACGCCGGTGTTCCTGCGGTCGGGGCTGAACGTGATCTCGGCGGCCAACGGCAGCCTGTCCACCGATTACTTTGTGCGCGACGGCGGCAGCGGCAGCTGCGTGATCAATTGACCCACCCGCTGCGGTCTTCGGCCGCGCCCTCAGCGGGACAACGCCAGCGGCCCGGCGACGCCGGTTCCGCGGCGTTCGCTGGCTTCGGCCGGTGTCATGCAGTGCGGGTGGCGGCTGGCCCCGTGGACAAGGCATAGGGGGCGGCCGCCGTCCCACCTGGCAGGCCCGCCAGCGCGCTGCGCACCAGCTCGGCCAATGGCGTGTGCGGTACGGTGCCCAGCAGCGCCTGCAGGCGCCCGTCGTCCAGCCGGTGCGGGCGCTGCCAGAGGTAGCGCGTCTGCACCAGTGCCCGCGGCATGGCACCGGGCCGGCCCGGCAGCAGCGCTGCCAGCCGGATCAGCGGCCAGGGGAAGGTGCTGCGCCGCAGTGGCCGGCCCAGCGCCGCTTCGACCGCCTGCTGCAGCTCGGCCCCCGTCAGCGTGTGGCCGGCAAAGTGCAGCACGGTGTGCGGCGCCAGCGCGGCGCGGCGTTCGGCCACCTGCACCAGCACCCGGGCCAGGTCGGGCAGCCAGGCCCAGGCATGCGGCCGGTCGGCCGGCCCCAGCTGGGTGAAGCGGCCACGCGCCAGGCCCTTGGCCATGGCCAGGTCCAGCCAAGTGCCCTGGTCGCCCAGGAAATCGCCGGCCCGCACCACGATGCTGCGCACGCCACGCTGGCGGGCCGCGTCGGCCAGCGTGGCCTCCAGCGCGATGCGCTGCGCCGCCTTGGGGTGGGTGGCGGCAAAGGGCGTGGCCTCGTCCAGCCGCGCCGGCAGCCGGTTGCCGAAGTTGTAGACATTGCCCGGCAGCACCAGCGTGGCGCCGGTGCACTCGGCCAGCCGGATCACCGCGTCGGTCAGGGGCGGCAGCAGCATGGCCCAGCGTGTGTAGTCCGGGTTCAGCGCGTGCACGATCAGGTCCACGCCGCTGGCCGCGGCGGCCAGCGTGGCCAGGTCCAGCGCGTCGGCCTGCACCGTTTGCACACCCGCCGGCAGCGGTGCCCGCGGCGCGCGGCGCAGCTGCGCCAGCACCTGCCAGCCCGCTGCGGCAAACGCCACCACCGCCGCCCGCCCCAGGCGCCCGTTGGCGCCCAACACCATCACCTTGGCCATCACCCTGCTCCTTGTGCCGATCACAGGCCGCCATGCTGCGGCAGCCGGTCAAGGATGTGAATAAGCATGCTGACAAACAAGCCATTCATAATTGGATGAATGGCCACCGCCTTCGACCCCAACAGCGCCGACTGGAACCTGCTGCGTGCGCTGGGCGCGGTGCTGGCCCAGGGCTCACTGACCCAGGCCGCCCGGCGGCTGGGCACCAGCCAGCCCACGTTGAGCCGGCAGATCGCCGCGCTGGAGGCGCTGCTGGGTGCGCCGCTGTTCGAGCGGGGTGCGCGGCGGCTGGTGCCCACCGCCGCCGCGCTGGCGCTGGCCGAGCCGGCGGCGCGCATGCTGGCCGCCGCCCAGGCCATGGCCCTGGCCGCCGACACCGCCCGCCAGCAGGCCGACGACCTGGCCGGCACGGTGCGGCTGACGGCCAGCGAGGTGGTGTCCAGCCAGGTGCTGCCGGGCCTGTTGGCGGCGCTGGCGCGCCAGCACCCCACCATCCAGATTGAGCTGGTGCCCAGCGATGCGCTGAGCGATCTGCTGGCACACGAGGCCGACATCGCGGTGCGCATGCTGCGGCCGACGCAGGGCTCGCTGATCACCCGCCACATCGCCGACTGGCCGCTGGGCCTGTACGCCCGGCGCACATGGCTGGCGCAGGCCGGTGCGGTGCCCACGGCCGAGACGCTGGCGCATTTCCGCTGGGTCGGCTTCGACCAGTCCACGCAGATGATCGACGGCTTCCGTGCCGCGGGCGTCGAGGTCGACCGCCGCTTCTTCGCCTTCCGCAGCGACCACCAGATCGTCAACCTGGAGGCGGTGCGCCAGGGCCTGGGCATCGGCGTGGTGATGCAGCCACTGGCGCGGCGCCTGCCCGAACTGGTGCCGGTGCTGCCCGGCCTGGTGCTGCCCGTGCTGCCGGTGTGGCTGACGGCGCACCGCGAACTGCGCGCCAGCCGGCGGCTGCGCGTGGTGTGGGACTGGCTGGCCCAGGGCCTGGCCGACTGGGGCGCCGGCCCGGCCGACGCCTAAGAAAAATGCCTAGGGGAAGGCCGGCATCGTCAGGTCCAGGCCCCGGTCCACCGCCTCGGGGTGGCGGCGCGCCAGCAGCTGCTGGATCTCGTCCACCCGGGCATGCGGCACGTCGACCATCAGCAGGATCTTGCCGGCCGCCAGGTCGATGTCGAAAGGCTTGAGCTGCACGCTGGGGGTGGACACACCGATCAGCGTGGAGCCCCAGGCGCCCAGCAGCAGGCCGGCGACGGTGCACAGCAGCAGCGTGTCCACGTCGAAGTGGTAGCCGCCCAGGGTCGACATCTTCAGGTAGACGCCCAGCGCCGCGCCGCCCAGCAGGCCCAGGCCGGCGCCGACGAAGAAGGCGCGGCGCACATCGGATTTCTGCAGGAAGCTGGCTTCGTGCAACTCGCCCAGCGCCGTCTCGCGGCGGCTCAGGAAGTGCATGTGCCGATCCTCGATGCGGGCCAGCAACAGGTCATCGGCGGTCTGGCGGGCGCTGCCCACGTCGGGCAGCAGGACATAAAGACGTCTGCGCATGGGACCTCCTGGTCCGCCCGGACGGAAGCGTGGGCGGCAGACAGAGGTCTACGCCGATGGCCGCGGCCTGTCAAACCGGCGGAGCATGGCACTGCTGGCGCCAGCGCCATGGCCGGGGCCGGGCCTGGCCCGCGGACGGGCCTCAGCCGGCCTCGGCCGCCAGTTGCGCCAGCGCCATCTCGCGCAGCTTGTTGCGCTGGATCTTGGTGCCGTTGGCGCTGTCCACCACCGGAAAGGCCGGCACCGGCCAGACCCGCGCCGGCACCTTGAAGGCCGCCATCTGCGCCGCGGCGTGGGCGATCAGCGCCGCGGCATCCACCGCCTCGCCCGGCCGCGGGATGACAAAGGCCACGGCGCGGGTCTTGCCGGCGATGTCCACCGCCACCACCTGGGCGGCGGCCACGCCAGGCGCGGCCTTGAGCACCTCCTCGATGTCGGCCGGCGCCACCAGGTAGCCGCCCAGGCGGATGGCGTCGCCGTGGCGCGTCAGGTAGACGAAGCTGCCGTCGGTGCGCAGCACACCGATGTCGCCGGTGCGGAAAAAGCCCTCGGCGTCGATGGCCTGGGTGGTGGCCTCGGGGTTGTTCAGGTAGCCGATGAAGTTGCTGTCGCTGCGGATCTCCAGCAGGCCGGCCTGGCCCGGCGGCAGCAGCGCACCACGCTCGACATCGCGCACGCGCAGCTCGGCGGCCGGGTTGCAGGGCTGGCCGCCGCCTTCCAGGCGCTCGGCCAGCGGCCGGTCACGCCCGGGCACGGCCTGGATGGAAAACAGCGCCTGCACCTCGCTGGAGCCGTACAGCCCGCTCATCGGCAGGCCGCGCGCGCTGGCTTGTTCGGCCAGGGCCTGGGCACCGGCGCGGAAGGCGGCAAAGCCGCACAAGCGCACGCTGGGCAGCGGCGGCGTGCCGGGGGCATGCTGCAGCATGCCCTCGACCATCTCGTCGCTGGCAAACAGGTGGGTGACGGCGTGGCGCTGCACCAGGGCCACGGCCTCGGCGGCGTCGAAGGTGGGCGTCAGCACCACCGGCCGGCCACCGGCAAAGGCGCCCAGCGTGGAGTCGAAGCCGAACACCCCGCCGAAGGGCAGCGCCGCCAGCAGGCAGGCGTCGGGCGCGTCCAGGCCCATGGTGCGGGCCACCCGCTGCACATGGCGGGCGATGGTGGCCTGGGTGTGCACCACGATCTTGGGCCCGCTGGTGGTGCCGCTGGTGGTGAAGAAGATGCTCGGCGCGTCGGGCCGGCTGGCGTCGGGCACGCTGGCGGGCGGCTGGCTGGCCAGGTCGAAGGCCAGGGTGGGCTTGCCCAGCACCTGGGCCGGCAGGTCGGCACCGGCGTCGACCACCAGCACCTGCTGAAGGCTGGCGGCGGACGCGGCGTCCACCTCGCGCAGCACCGCCGGGAAGTCGATCTTGCGGAAGTTGAGCTGCAGCAGCAGCAGCTTGGGCCGCGAGCGGGCCAGCAGGTAGGCCACCTCGGCGCCGCGGTAGCGGGTGTTGACCGTCATCACCGCCGCGCCCAGCCGGGCCAGCGCAAAGTAGCTCACCAGCCATTCCAGCCGGTTCACCAGCCACAGCGCGACGGTATCGCCCGGCACCACGCCGCGGCCGGCCAGCCAGGCGGCGCAGCGGTTCACCTGCGCGTCGAACTCGGCATAGCTGATGCGGCGCTCGCCGTCGATGAAGGCCACGGCATCGCCGAGCGTGGCCGCCTGGCGCTGCAGCAGTTCGGTGACGCTGCGGACGGGTTGCGCGGTGGGCATGGGGCGGGGTCTCCTCGGGGCGGGGTCAGGGGTGGGCAGCGGGGCGGCAGCGGGTGCGCAGACTCAGCGCCCGCCGGTCACGTCCAGGAGGGTGCCGGTGGTGTAGCTGGCCTCGGCCGACAGCAGCCAGACGATGGCCGCGGCCACCTCGTCGGCGCCGCCCGGGCGCTGCATCGGGATGCTGGACGCGGCAGACTGCGGCCGGCCGCGGTCACCGCTGTCGGCATGGATGTCGGTGTCGATGATGCCCGGGCGCACCGCGTTGACACGCACGCCCTCGGCCGCCAGCTCCACCGCCAGGCCCTGGGTGAAGGTGTCGATGCCACCCTTGCTGGTGGCGTAGTCCACGTACATCGCCGGCGCGCCCAGCCGCGCGGCCACGCTGCTGAGGTTGACGATGGCGCCACCGGCACCGCCGTGGCGGGTGCTCATGCGGCGCACCGCCTCGCGCGCGCACAGCAGGCTGCCGGTCAGGTTGACGGCCCACAGCCGCTGCCAGCGCGCGATGTCCATCTCGTCCAGCCGGGCCTTCATGGCCACGATGCCGGCGTTGTTGACCAGGCCGGCCAGCGGGCCCAGCTCGGCATCCACGCGCCGGAACATGGCCAGCACGGCGGCCTCGTCGGCCACGTCGGCGCCCACGGTGATGGCGCGCCGGCCGGCAGCGCGCACATCGGCGGCCACGGCCTCGGCGGCGGCGGCGTCGCGGGCGTAGTTGACGGCCACGTCCCAGCCGCGGCGGGCGGCCAGGCGGGCGGTGGCCGCGCCGATGCCGCGGCTGGCACCGGTGATCAGCAGGACGGGGGCGGGCGTGGGGGTGGGCATGCGGCGGGCTCCGGGCAGGTGGGCCGCATTGTGGAAGCAGGCGCGGGTGGCAGCTGTCGCCAGGCCGACGCCACCGGCCGGGGCGCCACGCGGCCGCACCGGGATGATCCGGGTGCGTCCGGGTGCGTCCGGGTGGTGGGGCGGCCCGACTGGGTCCAGACTGCAGGCGCCCCCTACGCCACCCCCGGAACCCCATGCCGATGCCCACCGCCATCCCCCTCGACGAGACCCAGCGCCTGGCCCGAGAAGAGGCCTTCTCGCTGCCGCTGGACCGCATCGACGTCAGCAAGCCGCGGCTGTTCCAGGACGACACCGTCGGCCACTACTTCGAGCGCCTGCGCCGTGACGACCCGGTGCACCTGCAGCACAACGACTTCTACGGCCCGTTCTGGTCGGTGACGCGCTACCAGGACATCATGGCCGTGGACACCCACCATGCGGTGTTTTCGTCCGACTGGACCCAGGGTGGCATCGCGCTGTTCGACGCGCCGATGGACGAGCGGCTGCAGATGTTCATCGCGATGGACCCGCCCAAGCACGACGAACAGCGCAAGACCGTCAGCCCGATCGTGGCGCCGGGCAACCTGGCAGCGCTGGAGGGCACCATCCGCGAGCGCACCCGGCGTGTGCTGGACGGCCTGCCGCGCAACGAGCCCTTCGACTGGGTGCAGCGCGTGTCGATCGAGCTGACCACGCAGATGCTGGCCACGCTGTTCGACTTCCCCTTCGCCGACCGGCACCTGCTGACACGCTGGTCGGACGTGGCCACCGCGGTGCCCGGCGTGGACGGCATCGTCGACACCGCCGAGCAGCGCCAGGCCGAGCTGGGCCAGTGCGCCGCCTACTTCGGCCGGCTGTGGAACCAGCGCGTCAACGCCGCGCCGGGCAGCGACCTGATCTCGATGCTGGCCCATGCACCGGCCACGCGCAACATGTCGCCACGCGAGTTCCTGGGCAATCTGCTGCTGCTGATCGTGGGCGGCAACGACACCACCCGCAACAGCATGAGCGGGGGTGTGCTGGCGCTGCACCAGCACCCGGCGCAGTGGGCCAAGCTGCGCGCCAACCCGGCGCTGGTGGACAGCCTGGTGCCCGAGATCATCCGTTGGCAGACGCCGCTGGCCTATATGCGCCGCACCGCACTGGCCGACACCACGCTGGCGGGCAAGGCCATCAAGAAGGGCGACAAGCTGGCCATGTGGTACCTGTCGGGCAACCGCGACGAAACCGCCATCGAGCGCGCCGGCGAGTTCATCATCGACCGCGCCCGGCCGCGCCAGCACCTGAGCTTCGGCTTCGGCATCCACCGCTGCGTGGGCAACCGCCTGGCCGAACTGCAGCTGAAGATCCTGTGGGAGGAGATCCTGCCGCGCTTCCCGGTCATCGAGGTGGTGGGCCCACCACGTCGGGTGCTGTCGAACTTCGTGCACGGCTTCAGCCAGCTGCCGGTGCGGTTGCCCGGCTGACAGCGCACGCCTGCCAGCATCGGCTTTCGGCGCGTTGCTGCCTTCTGTTTGCTGGCTGAGCTGACGTTCGTTGGACTGGCGCTTGGCCGAGGGTGCCGGGTGGCTGGCTGGCCTTCGGGGGACATTCGCGGAGCACGGCATCGGCCAGGGCATCCCGCCTTGGGTACAGTGGCGGGCTACGCATTTTCACAGCGAGCCCACGATGCCCCTGCAACGCCGCACCCTCCTGGCCGCCACCGGCGCCACGCTGATCGCCACCGTACCCGCGCTGCATGCCCAGGCGCTGGAGAAGCCCCAGCTCACGCTGGCCGTGGGTGGCAAGAACCTGCTGTACTACCTGCCGCTGACCATCGCCGAGCAGCTGGGCTACTTCAAGGCCGAGGGGCTGGACCTCAAGATCGTCGACTTTGCCGGCGGCAGCCAGGCCCTGCGCGCGCTGGTGGGTGGCAGCGCCGACGTGGTGTCGGGTGCCTTCGAACACACCGTCAACATGCAGCCCAAGGGCCAGAAGCTGCGGGCCGTGGTGCTGATGGGCCGGGCACCGCAGATCGTGCTGGGCGTCAACCCCAAGACCATGGCCGGCTTCAAGACCGTGGCCGACCTCAAGGGCAAGAAGATCGGCGTCACCGCGCCGGGCAGCAGCACCAACGTCATGACCAACTTCGTGCTGGCCAAGGCCGGGCTCAAGCCGGGCGACGTCAGCATCATCGGCGTGGGCGCCGGCAACGGCGCAGTGGCGGCGATGCGGGCCGGCCAGATCGACGCGCTGGCCAACCTCGACCCGGTGATCTCGCTGCTGACGCGCAGCAACGACCTGAAGATCGTCAGCGACACCCGCATCGTGGCCGAGGCCGACAAGGTCTTCGGTGGCCCGATGCCGGCGGCCTGCCTGTACCTGCCACAAGGCTTCATCGACAAGCACCCACGCACGGTGCAGGCCCTGGTCAACGCCATCGTGCGCGCCGACCAGTGGATCCAGAAAGCCGGCCCCGGCGACATCATCAAGGCCGTGCCCGACAGCTACCTGCTGGGCGACCGCGCGGTCTACATCGACGCCTTCCTGGCCGCCAAGGGCGCGTTGTCGCGCGACGGCCTGTTCCCCGAGAAAGGGGCGGACACCGCCTTGCGCGCGCTGGCCAGCATCGACCCCGAGATCGGCAAGGCCCACATCGACCTGCAGGCCGTCTACACCAACCAGTTCGTCGAGGCAGCGCTGGTCAAATACCCGGTCAAGCTCTGATCACGGCAGTTGGGGGCTGGTGAACAACCACACCCCGGAGGCGGGGGCGGCGAAATAGGTCAGCCCGACGCGCAACGCCACTTGGCCGGCCGGGCCCGGCACCAGTTCTACACGATCGGCCGGCGGGTTGTTCACCGCGTAGGCCGGTGCGGCCAGAGTGACAAAACTGTTGGCATCGGCCACCACGACATGGCCCTCGGTGGCGCCGAGATTGGCACCCTCCTGCAAGCAAAGCAGGCGTGCGGCAGCCAGTGGCAACCGGCAACCGCCGCCCGGCGCGCTGACACGGCCCAGCAGCGCCAAGTCGCTGCCGCGGTACTGCGTATCGCCCAGCAACGGGCCCTGCGCCGACACGTCCATCACGGTCTGGCTGTACCCGGCATTGGTGGCCACCACCGTGCGCTGCGCCAGGCCATCGGCCAGCACCTCGATCCGGCTCAACCCGAAGCCTGAGGATTCGGTTTCGTAACCGTACAGCCATTGCCCATCGGCGGCAAAGGCGATGAGGTTGCTTCCTGTGCCGAATTCCGGGGTCCGCTGCGGTTGCAGGACGCCGCTGCGGATCAGCGCAACACCACCATGCCGAGGTGTGACCGTCGTGCGCCGCAGCGACACCGCAACGGCGTCGGGGTCCACCGGCGACACCGCCAGTTGCTCGGCCAGCAACTGGCCGAACAGGCCAGAGACAGGCAGGCGGGTGCGGTAGACCTCCTGCATCGCCGGCAGTGTCAGGCGCAGCACCTCGCCACTGCCGTCCAGGGCCACGTACAGCGCGCTGCCATCCGCGGCCACCGCCAGCGCCCCCGGGTCGGAGCCCACAGCCGCCGAGTAGCGCACGCCGCCAGTGGTGGCATCGATGATCGCGATGCTGTTGCCGCTGGCGCCAGCACTGGCCGGCACCGACGCGTAGTAGACGCCGCGGCTGCGGTCGAAGACCAGCGCCCGGTGTGGCAGCGCCAGCTTCACGACCGTGCCGTCGGGCTGCGGCTGGAACAGCGCCTGCCCGGCCACGGTGCCCGAGCTGATGCGCAAGGCGTAGGCCGGCTGCAGGCTGGCGCCGTTGCCATCCACCGCCACCCGGTTGACGTACACCCGACCGACGCCTGGCGCCCACCAGCTGTCCTCCGACGTCAACACCGTGACGGGTGCGTTGGCCGGCATCGAGGGCGACACGGTCAGCGTGGTCGTGCTGCGGAAATGCGCGGTCTCGGCGCTGCCCAGCGGCAAGCTCAGCGTCTCGAAACCGACCAGCACCTGCACCACCTCCAGCCGGAAACTCTCGGCCACGCCGTCGCCGTCCAGGTCCTCGCCCCAGCTGCCCTGGCGGATCGCCCGGCGCTCGGCACCGACGGCGTAAAAAGGCTCCGGGTACTCCAGCATGTCGCCCACCAGGGTGCGCACCGCGGCAGGTGCAGCACCGGCCAGGGGATCGACCGAGATCACCCCCTCGGCCGTGCGCCGCCACTGCCCGTTGACGGTCTGGCCATGCACCGTCTCGCTGAACCAGGCGTCGTTGCCGCTGGCGGACAGCACCGTCAGCACGCCGCCGCCGGCGGTGGTGACGCCGCCCTGCACCAAGTCATAGGTCCAGCTGTCGCCGGCCTGGGCCGGGAAATAGTTGCGCGCGCGCAGGTCCAGCCGCTCGCCCGTCGGCAGGCTGTCCTGCACCAGGGTGGGCAGGGCCGGGCGAACCGTGGGCGGGGTGCCTTGGTCACCGCCCCCACCACCACCACCACAGGCGGACAAGAAGGCGGCCAGCAACACCAGCGATCCTGGACGCAAGCACCGAATCCACGCCATGACAAGCTCCCTCCATCCCACACGCTGGTTTGATCGTGCGCCCTGGCCCGAAGCCGAACTTCGATCTTGATCAAACACGCACCACCCGGTGGCGCAGGGCGACCCGGGCCGCGACGCAGACGGGAGTGCGACACTGGCCGCCCGTTGCACCGATCCCCTCACCCGCATGTCCCCACCGGCCCTGGCCCTGTCCGACGTGTCCTGCACCTTCGTCGACCGCAGCAACCCGGCCGCGCGCTACACCGCGGTGGCGGGCGTGTCGCTCCACATCGGCGCGGGCGAGTTCGTCTCGGTGGTCGGCCCCACCGGTTGCGGCAAGAGCACGCTGCTGAACATGGGCGCCGGGCTGCTGCAGCCCAGCACCGGCACGGTCAGCGTATTCGGCGAGCCCTTGCAGGGCATCAACCGGCGCGCCGGCTACATGTTCCAGGCCGAGAGCCTGATGCCCTGGCGCACCGCGCTGGCCAATGTGATGGCCGGGCTGGAATTCCGCGGCATGCCACCGGCCGACGCCCGCGCCCAGGCCGAGGACTGGCTGCGCCGCGTCGGCCTGGGCGCCTTTGGCGACCGCTACCCGCACCAGATGAGCGGCGGCATGCGCAAGCGCGCATCGCTTGCACAGACGCTGGTGCTGGACCCCGACATCATCCTGATGGACGAACCCTTCTCGGCGCTGGACATCCAGACCCGGCAGCTGATGGAAAACGAGTTGCTGGACCTGTGGCAGTCGAAGAAGAAGGCGGTGCTGTTCATCACCCACGACCTGGACGAGGCCATCGCCATGAGCGACCGCGTGGTGGTGCTGAGCGCCGGCCCGGCCTCGCACCCGATCGGCGAGTTCACGGTGGACCTGGCGCGCCCGCGTGATGTGGCCGAGGTGCGCAGCACCCCGCGCTTCATCGAACTGCACCAGGCCATCTGGGCGGTGCTGCGCGACGAGGTGCTCAAGGGTTACCAGCAGCAGCTGGCCGTGAAAGGCTGACGGCGATGTGGCAGACCCTCAAACCCAACCCGCGCAACCTGCGCCTCTGGCAGGTCGGCCTGCTGCTGGCGATCTTCGTGCTCTGGCATGTGCTGACGGTGCCTGGCCTGGTGCCGCCGATGGTGTTCGAGAACGACCAGCAAGCGGCCTTCTTCTTCGGTGAGCCGCTGAAGGTGGCCGGCCGCATCTGGCGCTGGTTTGCCACCGATGCCGACATCTACAGCCACCTGGGCGTGACGCTGGTCGAGACCGTGCTGGCCTTCGGCATCGGCGCGCTCAGCGGCCTGGCCGGCGGCCTGTGGCTGGCGCTGCAGCCCATGGCCAGCGCGCTGCTGGAGCCGTATATCAAGGCCCTGAACTCGATGCCGCGCATCATCCTGGCGCCGATCTTCGCGGTCTGGTTCGGGCTGGGCATCGCCAGCAAGGTGGCGCTGGGTGTGACCCTGGTGTTCTTCATCGTCTTCTTCAACGTCTACCAGGGCGTGAAGGAGGTCAGCCCGGTGATCCTGGCCAATGCCCGCATGCTGGGCGCCAGCCCGCGCCAGTTGCTGCGCCATGTCTACCTGCCCAGCGCCACCAGCTGGGTGTTCAGCTCATTGCACACCAGCGTGGGCCTGGCCTTCGTCGGCGCGGTGGTGGGCGAATACCTGGGCTCGGCCAGCGGCGTGGGCTACCTGATCCACCAGGCCGAGGGTGTGTTCGACATCAACACCGTGATGGCCGGCATCCTGGTGCTGACCGGCTTTGCGCTGGCGCTGGACGGCGCGGTGGGCCGCATCGAGCGGCGGCTGATGGTCTGGCAGCCCAAGGGCGGCGAGAGCGAGCGGCTGTAGCCGGCCGCTCAGCGCTGCAGCGCAGCCGACAGGGCCGCGGCGCGGCGCGCCAGCTCGGCGCCATCGATGCTGCGCAGCGCCGGCGGCTGCTGCGCCAGCCAGCGGTACCAGTTCAGCAGATTGCCCGCGACATCGGCATTGCCGACATCGGTGCGGCGCGCGGTTTCAAACAGGGCCGTGATGTCGTCGGCGCGCTGGCGGGCATCGGGGCCGTTGCAGCATCCCCGCAGCAAGGCCAGCGCCGACAAGGTGAGCACATCGCTGTCGGCGGCGGCACGGCTGCTGGCCTGCCGGTAGTGCTCTTCCGGCGCCGCCGCCACGTCCGGGTCGGACGCCTGCACCAGGCTGGTGATGGTCGGCTGCCGCTGGCCGAACAGGTCGAGCGTGCTGTCCAGCATGGCCGCGGCCCAGCTGCGCTCGGTGGCGACGGCACGCTCACGGCGCAGCGCCTCGCCGACGCTGCCCTTGATCAGGTCGCCGATGGCCAGGGGCAGCAGCAGGTCGGCGGCGGGCCGGCCGCGCGGGTCCAGCGCAAACGCAAAGCCGTCCTCGAAGCGCCGCAGCGCGCGCAGGCTGATGCCGGCAGAACGGTTGTTGCGCACGGCGTTGTAGTCCAGGTAGGCCGTCACCGCCTCGACAAAGGCCAGCTCGGGCACCAGCGCATGGCCCTCGCCGACGATGTCGTTCTTGGACAGCCAGAGCGTGCGTGCACCAGTCGTCAGCTGGATCCAGCCGTCGCGGCTCAGGTCGGTGGCGACGAACTGGCGCGGCAGCCGGTCCTCGCGCCGCGCGTCCGGCGTCCGGTCCAGCCGGGGGCGCAGGCTGCCGGCGCCGGCCCCCAGGCGGGCCAGCTCGTCGTCGCGCAGCGGGCGGCGGGGAAAGGTGATGGTCGAAGCGGGCAGACGCCCGACGAACTCGAAGGGCAGATCGCTGGTGCTGGACGGCAGGCGGACCGTCGCCACCGCATCACGGCCGTTCCAGAACATGCGCATGAAAAACTGCACCTGCGGCACGCCTTCGTGCTCGAACACGTCACCCCAGACGAAGATGGCGCTGTTGTACAGGCGCCGGCCGATCAGACCGGCACGCTGGGAGAGGGTCTGGCGGTAGACGCTGCCGGCGTCGCATTGCCCCGTGCCGGGCGGGCGCAGCAAGGTGAGATGGGTGCTGCTGACCTCGGTGGCCAGCACGATGGATTGCAGTTCCAGCAACTGGTCCAGCCGCGCGGCGGCACCATCGGCGGGCAGGGCATCGTCGAGCGTGAAGGGCAGCTTGACCACATAGGCCGTCGGCGCCACCAGATTGCTGACGCGTGCCTCGTCGCAGGGCACGGTGAGCACGCCGGCGCAGCCGGTCAGCAGCAGGCAGGGCAGCAGGAACAGCGGCAGGCCGGCCAGCCATGCCCGCCAGCGGCCGGACCGGGCAGGCGACACCGTCATGGCGCTTCTCCGCAAGCGGCGCCCACGCTTTTGAGCAGGGCCGCGTCCGGCGGCGCCTTGGTCGACGCCGGCATCGTCTTGGCGCGACCGATCAGGCGGTCCACCTCGGCCTTCAACGCCTCGGTGGACTGCGGGGAACCCGCCGCCACGCCGCTGGACTGCCGCCATTGCGTTCGGCTGATGCACAGCATCAGGCGGGCGCGCGGGCCGTCGCCTTCGTCCAGGTAGCGCAGGCCCAGCGCCAGGCCCAGCAGCGCCACCAGTTCCGCGTTGTGCTTCTTGAACGAGGCCGTCCAGCTTTGCAGCGAGACATCGGCCGGGCTGTCGTCGGCCAGGTCGACGCTCCAGTCGATGACCTTCTGCGACCGCTTCTGGTACAGCGCCGGCACCACGGCGTGGCCCAGCACCTTGAACGGTGGGTCACGGAAGATCGCGAGGTTCACCCGGCGTTCGTACATCGTGCGGATATCGGTTTCCTGGAAGTCCGGCCACGGCCGGCTGCACACCAGGAAGATCAGCTCGGGCAACTGCGCAACGTCGCCGCCCAGCATGGTGCGTGCGTTGGTCAGCACGGCGGTCTGCACCTCGCGGCTCCAGCGGTCGATGGCGTTCTGGCGTGCCCCCGTCGCCGAGGCATCCAGGTAGACCATCACCACCTGCTGGTCCTGGCCATGCCGGCTTTCCCGCAGCACATCGCAATCCAGAGCCGCCTGCGCCGCCGAGCCCAGGCCCAGCCAGCCACAGAGCAGCCAGCGGGCCGGCCGGGTCACCACGACAGGCTCCAGCGGCGCCGGCAGTGCAGTGCAACCGGCAGCTGGCGCAACTGCTTCATGTCGTCGTCGGTCGCACGGTAGGTCACGGCGGTGCCCAAGGCGCTGTCCAGCGCGGCGCAGACGTCTGAACGGTGCCCGATGGCGATCAAGGTCAATGCGTTCATCGAGAACTCCATCGGCAGCTTGCTGGTCAGGCCCAGCTGGATCAGCGGGCCGATGGCGTCGACGCCGTACATCGCCAGCTCGTAGCTGAGCTCCTGACGCACCCGGTCGTTGTTCTTGTTTTCCGGGCTGGCGATCTGGTTGATCAGGCTGCTCAGCTGCTTGATGGCGCCCATCTCGGCCTGGCGTTCCTTCAGCGCCAACTCCACCTGGCCTGTCAGCGCAAAGCCCACCAGCGCGATCACCAGCGACTGGAACAGCGAGGGCAGCACGGCCCAATACGGCGCCAGCGCCGATGGCCGACTGTCGGCCCGGGCCTTGTCCAAGCGTTGCCGACGTGCGGTGGTTGCCATGACATCCACACCCCCTTCTCCGGCTCAGTGTGCACGCGCCGACCGGCCCGGGCAATCGACAGTTTTGGGGGTGACAAGGGCGGCCCGCCGCCACCCCATCCCGGCCGACGCCGCCGCCGGCCGCTTGTATGTTCAGCCCAGACCAGCGCGGTAGAGTTTGATCGTCGTTGAGACGACCAGACCGGCCCGTGCAGCTTGGTAGCCGCTGGGGCGATGGAGCCCGTGACTGAGTACAGAGCGCACGGCC
>Ga0208398_100714_pt1 | contig 17697 bp, 15 predicted proteins | sample LakWasMe79_HOW10_2_FD_183905 | JGI IMG/M metagenome (GOLD analysis project Ga0208398, IMG submission 183905) | Freshwater sediment methanotrophic microbial communities from Lake Washington under simulated oxygen tension - Sediment Metagenome... | ecosystem: Environmental > Aquatic > Freshwater >...
CGGTGCTGGTGGTGCGCGACTGGTACACCGGCGAGCAGCTCAGCACCCAGGGCTTCAAGAACCTGGTGCCGGTGAGCGACCCGGTGCAGGGCATCAAGATGCTGCAGGCGCGGCGCGCGCCGCTGTTCGCCACCGAACGCATCACCATGCCGCAAATCATGGCCCAGGCCGGCGTGCCGGCGGATGCCTTCGAGGTGGTCTACAGCTTTGCCAGCTCCGAGGGCTATATCGCCTTTTCGCTGGCCACGCCCGACGCCACCGTGAAGGCCTGGCAGCAGCAGCTCGATGCGATGAAGCAGGACGGCCGCTTTCTGGCCATCTACAAGCGCTGGCTGCCCAACGACAATCCGCCGCTGGGCAAGCGCTGAACTTGCCTAGAGACTTTGCCGCAGCACCAGCTCGTAGCCCAGGTCCAGACTGGGCGTGGCGGGCTGCTCGCCGCGGATCAGTCCCAGCAGCATGCGTGCGGCCTCGCGGCCGATCGCGGCACGCGGCGTGCGCACCGTGCTGAGCGCCGGCAGCATCTGGTCGCTGCCGGTCAGATCGTTGAAGCCCGCCACCGCCACCCGCGCGGGCACGGCAATGCCCAGGCGCAGCGCGGCCAGCAGCGCGCCCTGGGCCAGGTCGTCGTTGCAGAAGAAGATCGCATCGGTGTCGGGCTGCTCGCGCATCAATTGCTCGAACAGTTCGGCGCCCAGCGCCATCGAGGAGGGGCGGGGCGAAAGCAGCTCGCGCCGCGGTTCGTGGCGGCCGGCCAGCTGCATGGCCTGGCGATAACCGCTGGCGCGCTGCAGGGTGCGCGGATCCAGCTGGGCGGCCACGAAGGCGATGCGCTGGCGGCCATGCGCGAGCAGGCATTGCGTCATCGCGCGGCCGGCATCCGACTGCGAGAAGCCCACGCTGTAGACCCCCGGCTCGGCATGCGTTTCCATCACATGCACGCAGGGCACGCCACTGTCGGCAATCAGGCGCCGGGCGGCCTCGGTGCGGTCGAAGCCGGTGACGATCAGGCCGGCCGGGCGGTGCATCAGGTAGGCGCGCAGCAGCGCCTCTTCTTCCTCTGGGCGGTAATGGGTGACGCCGATCAGGCTTTGATAGCCGGCCTCCAACAGGCTGCGCTGGGCGGCGTCCAGCAGGTCCACGAACAGGGCGTTGCTGAGCAAGGGAATCAGCACGGCCACCTGGGTGCTGCGCGATGAGGCCAGCGCGCGGGCCGCCGGATCGGGCACATAGCCCAGGCGCTCGGCGGCCTCGCGCACCCGGGTCACCAGCTCGCTGGCGACCGCGCGTTCGCCGCGCAGCGCGCGCGACACGGTGATGGGACTGACGCCCGCCGCCTGGGCCACCTCGGCCAGGGTGGTGCGGCCGGTGGCGCGGCGTCGTTTGGGTGCGGTGGGCGCGGACATGGCCGTAGTTTCCCTGATGTGGTGCGTCTGGTCTGGGCCTAGGATAGCGCTGTCCTGTCTCTCAAGCCATGCGGTGTTTCACCCATGCGAGGCCGGGACTCTTGCAGCAGGTGCCGGGTCACCTGGTTTTTTTACTCGAATGGGATAGCGCTGTCCAATGCATGCCATCACCGTCATGGGTGTCGCCGGTTGCGGCAAGACCAGCCTGGGTCAGGAGCTGGCAGCGGCCCTGCGCTGGGCCTTTCTGGAGGGCGACAGCTTTCACGACGCGGCGTCGGTGGCCAAGATGGCGGCCGGTGTTGCGCTCACCGATGCCGATCGCCAGGGCTGGCTGGAGCGCCTGGCGCTGCAGTTGCAGGCTCATCCAGATGGCGTGGTGCTGAGCTGCTCCGCGCTCAAGCGCAGCTACCGCGAGCGTCTGCGCGCGGCGCGCCCGGATCTGGGCTTCGTGTTCCTCGAGATCAGCCCCGAGCTGGCGCTGCAGCGCGTGGCCGCGCGTGCGCACCAGCATCTGTTCCCCGCCAGCCTGGTGCAAAGCCAGTTCCAGACCCTCGAATCGCCAAGCGGCGAGGACGGGGTCCTCACGGTCCCGGCGGCCTTGCCGCCCCAAGAACAACTCGACCTGGCCGCCGGCTGGGCAAGGAGCCAAGCATGACGAGCAGCAGCAGTTCCGGCAGGCCACTCTGGCTGCGTCTCAGCGAGGGCGCGATGGCCGCCTGCCTGGCGGTGATGGCCGCCGCCGTCTTTGTCAACGTGGTGTTGCGCTACGGCTTCGGCAGCGGCGTGGCGGCCAGCGAAGAACTCTCGCGCCTGCTCTTCGTCTGGATGGTCTTTATCGGCGCCACCGCGGCCTATCCGCGCGGCGAGCACATGGCCTTCACGAGTTTTCTGCTGCCGCTGCGCAGCCGACCGCGCGTGCTGATGCTGATGGCCGCGGTGATACGCGCCGCCGTGGTGCTGGCGGCCGGCCTGGTGGCCTGGGGCGCCTGGCAACAGGTAAGGGTGGGCATGGACAGCCAGTCGGTGGTGCTGGGCTATTCCAGCGCGTTGCTGCCGCTGCCGGCCCTGCTCAGCTCGCTGGCGATCGCGCTGATGGCGCTGTGGCAGCTGCTGCGCGGCGCACCGCTCGATCTGGGCCACGACCTGGAGGTGGAATGATGGTGATGGGCTTGAGCAATGAGGCGCTGGCCTTCGTGATCTTCTCGGTCGGCATGCTGGTGCTGATGGGCATCGGCATGCCGATGGCGTTCGCCCTCGTGCTGACCGGCGCCGGCATGGCCTGGGCGCTGGACTTCTGGGACACCCAGCTGCTGGCGCAGAACCTGGTGGCCGGGGTGGACAGCTTTCCGCTGCTGGCCGTGCCCTTCTTCATCCTGGCCGGCGAGCTGATGAATGCCGGGGGCATCAGCCGGCGCATCATCACCATGGCGCAGGCCTGGGTGGGCCATATCCGCGGCGGCCTGGGGTTCGTGGCGATCGGCGCCGCGGTGCTGATGGCCAGCATGAGCGGCTCGGCGCTGGCCGATACCGCCGCGCTCGCCACCATCCTGCTGCCCATGATGCAGCGCCATGGCTATCCCATGCACACCTCGGCCGGGCTGATCGCCTCGGGCGGCATCATCGCGCCCATCATCCCGCCCTCGATGCCCTTCGTGATCTATGGCGTCACCACCAACACCTCGATCTCGGCGCTGTTCCTCTCGGGCATCGTGCCGGGCCTGATCATGGGCGTGGGCCTGATCGTGGCCTGGAAGCTGCAGCTGCGCAAGATCGATCTGCCGCAGGGCGAGCCGCTGCCGATGCGCGAGCGCCTGCGCGCCACCGTGAAGGCGTTCTGGGCCCTGCTGATGCCGCTGATCATCATTGGCGGCATGAAGTCGGGCCTGTTCACGCCCACCGAGGCGGCGGTGGTGGCGGCCGTCTATGCGCTGGTGGTGGCCTTCTGCGTGCACCGCGAGCTGAGCCTGGCGGGCTTTCACGAGGTGCTGGTGCGCGCCGCCAAGACCACCGCGGTGGTGATGTTCCTGTGCGCCGGCGCCCAGGTGGCGAGCTACATGATCACGCTGGCCGATCTGCCCGGCGTGCTGACCGGCTGGCTGGGCGGTCTGGTTGAATCGCCGCGCCTCTTGATGGCGGTGATGATGATTGCCCTGGTGGTGATAGGCACGGCGCTGGACCTCACGCCCACCATCCTGATCTTCGCGCCGGTGATGCTGCCGATCGCGGTGAAGGCCGGCATCGACCCGGTCTACTTCGGCCTGATGTTCGTGCTCAACGGTGCCATCGGCCTGATCACCCCGCCGGTGGGCACGGTGCTGAATGTGGTGGCCGGGGTGGGGCGCCTGTCCATGCACCAGGTCATCAAGGGCGTGAACCCCTTCCTCATCACCTATGTGCTGATACTGACCCTGTTCACCCTGTTCCCGCAAATCGTCATCGCGCCGGTGGCGTGGATGCGCTGAACCCATGCTCAAGGAGACAAACATCATGATCAAGCTGACCCGCAGAATCCTCGTCACCGCCCTGGCCCTGGCCGCCGGCGGCGCCATGGCGCAGGACATCAAGCCGCGCCTGATCCGCTTTGGCTACGGCCTGGCCGAGGCCAGCAACCAGGGCAGGGCGGTCAAGCTCTTTGCCGAGCAGCTGGCCGCGGCCTCGGGCGGCAAGATGAAGCTGCGCGCCATCGGCGGCGCGGCGCTGGGCCCCGACACGCAGATGCAGCAGGCGCTGATCGGCGGTGCGCAGGAAATGATGGTGGGCTCCACCGCCACCCTGGTGGGCATCGTCAAGGAGATGGCGCTGTGGGACACGCCCTTCCTGATCAACAACGCCAAGGAAGCCGACGCCCTGCTGGACGGGCCGATCGGCGAGAAGGTCAAGGCCAAGCTGGAGGAAAAAGGCCTGGTGGTTCTGGTGTATTGGGAGAACGGCTTCCGCAACCTCACCAACAACAAGCGCGCGGTGGCCAGGCTGGAGGATCTGGACGGCATCAAGCTGCGCGTGATGCAGAACAACGTCTTCCTCGACAGCTTCAAGAGCCTGGGTGCGAATGCCGTGCCCTTGCCCTTCTCGGAGCTGTTCAGCGCGCTCGAGACCAAGGCGGTGGACGGGCAGGAGAATCCCTACAACACGATTCTCTCCAGCAAGTTCTACGAGGTGCAGAAGTACCTCACCGTCACCAACCATGTTTACAGCCCCTGGATCGTGCTGGTGAGCAAGAAGTACTGGGACGGCCTCAGCAAGGACGAGCGCGCGGCGCTGCAGAAGGCCGCCGTGGCCTCGCGCGAGTTCGAGCGCAAGGACACGCGCGACGAGGCCGCCAAGGCGCTGGCCGACCTCAAGGCCAAGGGCATGCAGATCAACGAGCTGAGCCCCACCGAGGCCGGCCGCATGCGCGACCGCCTGACGCGGGTGAATGCCAGCATTGCCGCCAACGTCGGCATGGATCTCTGGAACGAGACCCAGGCCGAACTGGGCAAGCTGCGCGCGAGGAAGTAAGCGTTGCCGATCAGGGCAAGGTCAGGCTCAGCGCCAGCGCATCGCTGCTGCTGACGTCGATGGCCAGCGTCTTGCTGAGCGTGGCCGTGCTGGCCACCAGGCTGTACTTGCCGGTGGGCGTGGCCGTATCGGCCAGGAAGCTCAGCGCCGTGGCGTTGGCCAGGTAGGCGGTCTTCACCGGCGCCGCGCTCGGCAGGCTCAGGGAGAAGGCGCCGCTCAGGCCGTCCACCGGCATCGCAGCCACCTCGACGGTGGGGCCGCCGGTGTAGGTCTTGCGCGCCACCACCATGGCTTCGATCGGGCTCACCGCGGGGCTCAGGGTCACCGTGCCGCTGGCCAGATGCTGGCCCGACGGCGGCGGGTCGATCGGCGCGCTGGCGGCGTTGAGCGTGGTGTTCGCGGTGCTGCTCACCGGCACGCCCGTCACCGTGGCGGTGGCCCGGCCGGTGCTCTGGATCACCACGTCATAGTTGCCCACCGGCAGCGGCGCCAGCACGAACTTGCCCATGGCGTCAGGCACGGTGGACTTGATCGGCACACCGTTGAGCTGGGCCGAGACCTGGGTGCCGGCGGCCAGTGCCGGCACCACATAGCCGATCACGCGCTGGGCCGCATCGCTCAGCCGCGGCAACACCGCCACCACCGGCTTGAGATTGAAGCCACCCGAGTGGCCGAGCCTGACCACCGAGCGGCAGGCGTCGAAGTCCAGCACCATATCGGCCATCTGGTCGGCGGCCACGTCGATATTGGCATTCAGCTTCAGCCCGCTCTGCACCGCGCTGGGCGTGTTCATGGCGACCTCCTGGCCACCCGTTGGCATGACGGCGTTGGCCATCGGGTTGGCGCCGTCATTGGCCGCCAGCACCAGACGCAGCTGGGTGTATTTGCCGGCGGGCAGGGCGGTCTGGCCGAGCTCGCTGAGCATGCCGTTGGTGAGCGTCAGCAGGTCCACGCGCTTGGCCGGTGCCAGCACCAGCTCCGACCAGCCCGCGTCGCCGTCGGCGGCATTGCTGCTCTGGTGCACGCGCAGCTTCTGCACCGACACGAAGACATGCTCGTAGCCGCAGCTGGGCGCGTCGGTCAGTGCCACGCGCAGACTGCCCATGGTGGAGGCGGGCGGCGGGCTCGTGCCGCCGTCACCACCGCCGCCACCGCAGGCACCGAGCGTGAGTGCCAGGGAGGCAATGATCGGACGGAACACGGCGAATGCGGGTGCGATGCTCATGGTGTGAATCTCCTGAAAGATGGAACTCCGTCGACGAGTTCCTGCTGCAGACTCGAATTTGATCCGAGCCCGGGTGCTTGCATCGGAACCTGCTTGTCGCAGGTGTAAGCAGGCGTTTGCGCTGGCCCGCGCGGCGCGCAAGAGCGCACGCACAATGCGAACACATTGCACTCTCTGCCCTGCGCCCATGCCTAACTCAAAACGCGTCGCGCACCGCGCCAGTCAAACCATCGACCTCGCCCTCCAGGGCGGTGGCTCGCATGGCGCCTTCACCTGGGGCGTGCTGGACGCGCTGCTGGAGGATGGACGCCTGGCGATCGACGGCATCTCGGGCACCAGTGCCGGTGCGATGAATGCCGCGGTGCTGGCCAGTGGTTGGGCCCGCGACGGGGCGGCGGGGGGGCGCGCCGCGCTGGCCAAATTCTGGCAGGCCATCGGTGGCGCGGCGGGCTGCTGGGCGCCGGCCGGCCCCAGCTTGCCGGCCTGGGCCTTCAATCGCGATCAATGGCCCGGCTATGCGTTGTGGGACAACTGGCTCAAGCTCTGGAGCCCGGCCCAGCTCAACCCCTTCAAGCTGGACCCGCTGCGCGACATCGTTGCCGCCCATGTGGACGAAGACGCCTTGCGCCATGGGCCGCTGAAGGTCTTCGTGGCCGCCACCTCGGTACGCAGCGGCCAGCCGCACATCTTCAGCGGTGCGGAGTTGAGCATCGATGCCTTGCTCGCCTCGGCCTGCCTGCCGCAGAGCGCGCAGACGGTGGTGATCGATGGCGAGGCCTTCTGGGACGGCGGCTTCTCGGGCAATCCGGCGCTCTGGCCGCTGATTTATGGCACCGAAAGCGATGATGTGCTGCTGGTGCAGATCAACCCGCGCGAGCATGTCGGCATCCCGCAGACGGCGGTCGAGATCAACGACCGCGTCAACGAGATCACCTTCAACGCCAGCCTGGTGGCCGAGCTGCGCGCCATCGCCTTCGTGCAAAAGCTGCTCGCCGAGCAGCGCGTGGACCCGACGCGCTACAAGGCCCTGCGCATGCACCGCATTGCCGATGAGCCGGGGCTGGCGCCCTTCGATGCCTCCAGCAAGCTCAACACCGACCCGCGCCTGCTGCGCCAGCTGTTCGAGCTGGGGCGCCGTGCCGCGCAGGCCTGGTTGCAGACCGATCTGCCCGCGGTGGGCAAGCGCAGCTCGATGGACGCGCAGGCCCTGTTCCTGGCGCCGCGCGGCCCCTGACGCGTCTTCAGCGCGGCTTCTCCTTGAGCCCCGCGGCCTCGTAGCGGTTGCGCGGGTTCCACAGCATCCAACCCTGTGTGCCCTGGGCCTCGGCCGCGTCGATCTGGGCGCGGATCTCGGTGGCGCCGAAGGCCCGATGGTCGAAGGCATAGTCGGCAAAGGCCTGCAGCCAGGGCCGGTACAGTGGCACGCCGCGGCCGGTGCGTTCGATCGCGTGCTGCAGCGAATGTTCGACCAGCTCATAAGGCGCTTGCATGGGCTCGCGATGCCCGGGGATGCCGAAGGAGAAGCCGGAGGGATAGAGCATGGGCGAGAGCAGGTCCACATGGCCGGCCAGACTCTCGAGCTGCTGACCGATCTGGGTGTCGTCGCTGTTCCAGAGCACATAGCCGAAGATGTCGGCAGCGATGAAGACGTTGTAGCGTGCCACGCGCTGGCGGGCGGCATCGAGAAAGGCGGCGATGGCGGCCACGCGGCCGGCCTCTGTATTGGGCTGGCTGAAGCTCAGGCCGGCCTGGTCAGGAAAGCGCAGGTAGTCGAACTGCAGCTCGTCGAAGCCCAGCGCCGCTGCTTCCTCGGCCAGGGCCAGGCTGCGCTCCCAGGCCTCGCGCTGGAAGGGGTCGATCCAGGCCAGCTCCTCGCGGTCCTTCCAGAGCTGGCCGCGTGCGTCGCGCACGGCCCAGCGGGGCTGGGCCTGGGCTAGTGGCTCGTCCTTGAAAACCACGATGCGCGCGATCAGGTACAGCCCCCGGCCCTTAAGCACGGTCATCAGCGCGGGCATGTCGGCCACCGTGACGATGGACTGAGGCAAGCCGGTCGCGGCCACCGCTGCGCTGCGGTAGGGCACGATGCCGCGATCGCCCTTGATATCGATCACCAGGGCGTTCAGCTCGGTGCGCTCGATCAGCTGCAGTGCGTCAGCGCGCAACTGCGCGTCGCCGATGCCATAGGCCGACAGATAGAGCGCCTTGGGCTGGATGGGCTGCAGGGCGATGCGCAGCGGGCCGCTGCTGACGGGCGCCAGCGAGTGGCGCTGGTAGCCCGGCGCACGGGCCGAGACGCTGGCGGCCGTATCGGGCAGCTCGCCGCGGCCCATCGCATCGGCGAGCACTTGCACGCCGCCTCCCACCAGGGTGGCCGTGGGTAGTGGCAGGCCGGTGGCGGCATCGACCACCTCCAGCTGCAGCGCTTGCGCACCGCCCAGCCACAGCAGGGCGAGGCTCAGCAGGGCGCGCCGGACCCTCACTGCAACCTGCTGAGGCGCAGCTGCGTCTTGAGCGACTGGATTTCGTCCAGCAGGTCCAGGGCCAGCGCGGCACCGGCGGCGTTCAGCGCGAGGTCGCGCGTGAGATGCCAGGCCACCCGGGCACGGCGCAGTTCGGTGCTGGCAAAGCGCCATTGCTGCGGCTCGGGCCCTTCGGCGTCGATCACGCCTTCGTGCACCAATTCGATCAGCCATTCGCTGCGGCAGCCGCAGCTGCGTGCCAGCTCATCCAGACTCAGCTGCAGCTCATCTTCCAGCAGCGTGCTGTCGGATGCGGGGACGGAAGAGAAAGTGTTCATGACCTCATGCCTCCAGCGATGCACGTGGGTTGAAACTGTCGTAGGCCTGCGCAAGTTCACGCCAAGCCTGCTGCTGCTGCGCTTCGCCGCCGCCCGGCGGCAGCACCAGCGCCAACTGGGCATAGAGGTCGCCGGGCGGCGAGCCGGGCAGCCCCAGGCCCTTGAGCCGCAGCCGGCGCCCCGGCGCCGACTGTGGCGGCACGCGCAGCTCCACGCGGCCACTCGGCGTGGGGGCCTGCACGGTAGTGCCCAGCGCGGCCTCCCAGGGCGTGATCGGCAGCTCGAACACGACATCGCGCCCCTCCAGCTGGAACAGAGGGTCGGGCCGGAACGAAACTTCCAGATACAGGTCGCCGGCCGGCGCGCCCGCGAGCCCGGGGCCGCCTTGACCGCTCAGGCGCAGTTGCTGGCCCGGCCTGATGCCCTTGGGAATGGCGACGCTGAGCTGGCGCTCCTGCCACTGCATGCGGCCGTCCGGGCCCGGCACCGCGGCGCGCAGGGTCAGGTCTTGCGTGCCGCCACGGTAGGCATCGCGCAAGTCGATGAGCAGCTTGGCATGGTGGTCCTGGCCGCGCGCGGCATGGGTCTGCGGCCGCGCATGCCTGCCCGCGGCGGCCCGGCGCCCGAACAGGGCTTCGAAGAAATCGCTGAAGTCGGCCGCGGTCGCCTGCTCATGAGGGGCCGCACCACTGAACTCGTAGCCGGCGTTCCAGTCCGGCGGCGGCTGGCCGCCCTGCCAGTGCTGGCCGACCTGGTCGTAGGCGGCGCGCTTCTCGGCATCGTGCAAGACCTCGTAGGCTTCGGATACCTCCTTGAAACGCGCCTCGGCATCGGCCTCCTTGCTCACGTCCGGGTGGTACTTGCGCGCCAGCTTCCGGTAGGCACGCTTGATCTCATCGGCGCTGGCGCTGCGCTCCAGGCCGAGGGTGGCGTAGTAGTCCTTGAACTGCATGATGTTGCTGACACTAGGCCCGGTGTTGGCGGCCGGCCTTGATCCAAATCAGCGAGACTGGCGGAGCGCGGCGACATCGTTCGCCCGGTCCAGGAGAATCCCCGTCATGAGCCCGACCCCGTCCGAGCCGCCCAAACCCGCGCCGAATGCGCCGCTGGACTGGCGGCCGCAAAAGCTCTGGTTGCTGCTGCTGGCCCTGGTGGCGCTGTTCTGGCTGCGCGATCTGTGGGTGGCGTCCACCCAGGTCCAGCCGATTCCCTACAGCGAGTTCCTCCAGCACCTGAAGGCGGGGCGCCTGGAGTCCATCACGGTGGGCAGCCAGTTCATTGAGGGCAAGCTCAAGACCGCTCAGCCCGACGGCCGTACCCGCATCGTCACCACCCGCGTGGCGCCGGAGCTGGCGCGGGAGTTGGCGGAATACGAGGTGCGCTTCGAGGGCGTGGTGGAGAACACCTTGCTGCGCGACCTGCTCTCCTGGGTGGTGCCGGCCCTGGTGCTGATGGCGGTCTGGAGCCTGATGGCCAAACGCATGGCGGGGCAGGGTGGGCTGGGTGGCCTGCTCTCGGTGGGCAAGAGCCGCGCCAAGCTGCATTCCGAGACCGACGTCGGCGTCAGCTTCGACGATGTGGCGGGCGTCGACGAGGCCAAGGCCGAGCTGCGCGAATCGGTGGACTTTCTCAGGAACCCCAAGGCCTATGGCCGGCTGGGCGCGCACATGCCCAAGGGCGTGCTGCTGGTCGGCCCGCCCGGCACCGGCAAGACCCTGCTGGCGCGCGCCATGGCCGGCGAGGCCGGCGTGCCCTTCTTCTCCATCACCGGATCGGAGTTCGTCGAGATGTTCGTCGGCGTGGGCGCGGCGCGCGTGCGCGATCTGTTTGAGCAGGCCCGCGCCTCGGCGCCGTGCATCATCTTCATCGACGAGCTCGACGCCCTGGGCCGGGCGCGCGGTATCGGCCCGCTGAGCGGCGGGCATGACGAGAAGGAGCAGACGCTCAACCAGTTGCTGGCGGAGATGGATGGCTTCGACGCTAGTACCGGGGTGGTGATTCTGGCGGCCACCAACCGGCCCGAGGTGCTGGACCCAGCCCTGCTGCGGGCCGGCCGCTTCGACCGCCAGGTGCTGGTGGACCGGCCCGACCGCAAGGGCCGCGTCGATGTGTTGCGGGTGCATCTGAAGAAGGTCACGCTCGGCGCCGATGTGGATCCCGACGCGGTGGCGGCGCTGACGCCCGGCTTTGCCGGCGCGGATCTGGCCAACCTGGTCAACGAGGCGGCGCTGCTGGCCACGCGGCGTGGCGCCGAGGCGGTGGCGATGCAGGACTTCACTGCGGCGGTAGAGCGCATCGTCGCCGGGCTGGAGCGTCACCAGCGCGTGCTGGGCGAGCAGGAGCGCCGCACGGTGGCGGTGCACGAGATGGGTCACGCCCTGGTGGCCATGGTGCTGCCTGGCAGCGATCCGGTGCACAAGATTTCCATCATTCCCCGCGGCGTTGGGGCGCTGGGCTACACCTTGCAGCGGCCCAGCGAGGATCGCTACCTGGCCAGCCGCAGCGAGCTGTGCAATCGCCTGGCGGTATTGATGGCCGGGCGCGCTGCCGAGGCCCTGCTGCTGGGTGAGGTCTCCACCGGCGCGGCCGACGATCTGGTCAAGGCCAGCGACATCGCCCACGACATGGTGACGCGCTACGGCATGTCGGAGGCGGTCGGCCAGGTGGTCTACGAGCGCCAGCGGCAGCGCTTTCTGGACCTGCCCGAGAACTTGGCGCTGGAGGGCGGGCTGTCCGACGAGACGGCGCGTCGCATCGATGGCGCCGTGCGTGCCCTGGTGGAGGAGGCCTATGGGCGCGCCGCGGCCCTGTTGACGGCGCGCCGCAGCCTGCTGGAGCAAGGGGCGCAGCGCCTGCTGGCGCAGGAAACACTTAGCGAGGAAGAGCTTCGACCGCTGGCCGAGGCGGCCAGGGCGACGCCCGCTGTCGGCGCTTAGGTGCGCGAGGCGCTGTCGTCCTCGGCACCCGGCACAAAGCTCACGCCATGGGCCGCCAGGTACTCGCGTATCAGCTTGCGCACCACCTGGGAGGGTGTCACGTCCTGCTTGGCGCACAGCGTTTCAAAGGCTTTCTTCTTGGCCGGATCGATCAACACGGTCAGGCGGGCAGTCTTCAGTTCCATACCGGCTCCATATGTTAATCAAATTGTAATTGCAATCATGTTCAATGCACATTAGATTACAAGCCAATGGCATTCCACTACCTGCATCGTCTGACCGGCCGGGTTCGCACCCGCGAGGCGAACCGGCAGTTGGGTGGCATCCTGGCCTTTGTGGCCGGTGCCATCAATGCCGGTGGCTATCTGGCGGTGCAGCGCTACACCTCGCACATGACAGGCATCGTCTCGGCGATTGCGGACGATCTGGCCACCGGCGGCTTTGGCTTGGCCATTGCCGGCCTGGCCGCGCTGACCTCCTTTGTCTGTGGTGCGGCATGCACGGCGCTGCTGATCAACTGGGCCAGGCGCCGCCAACTGCGCAGCAAATATGCGCTGGCGCTGTTGCTGGAAGCCGTGCTGCTGCTGGCCTTCGGCCTGGTGGGGGCGCATCTGAGTTCCTTCGAGCATTTGCTGATCCCCACCGCGGTGCTGCTGCTGTGCTTCGTGATGGGCTTGCAGAACGCCATCGTCACCAAGATTTCGCGCGCCGAGATACGCACCACCCATATGACCGGGGTGATCACCGATCTGGGTCTTGAACTGGGGCGGCTGTTCTACTGGAACCGCAATCCGGACGCCAACGCCATCCATGTGGTGCGGGCCAACCGCGACAAGCTCGCCATCCATGCGGTGGTATTGGGCCTGTTCTTCTTCGGCGGTCTGTCCGGTGCCCTGGCCTTCAAGCATTTCGGCTTCAGCGCCACCATCCCGATCGCCTGCCTGTTGGTCGTGCTGGCCGCACCGCCGCTGCTGCTCGACCTGCGGCATGGCCGTCAAATCTCCCGCCCTTTGTCTCGCCACTCCTGATGCCCGAAACCGAATCCGTGAATGACCACGTCAAGCCCTTCGTCTACGAGACGCTGAATACGAAGGCCCTGCATTTCTCGATCTGCGAGATCCAGAGTCGCATGCAGACGCTGCGGCCCTATGCCTTGGACCTGGATTACACGCGCACCATGATGGGCTTTCTGCTCCTCAAGGACGAGCCCGACGCGCTCGCCATGATCGGCCTGGGCGGCGGCTCGCTGGCCAAGTTCTGCCACCGCTATCTGCCCACGACGCGCATCAAGGTGGTGGAGATCAACCCCCATGTGATCGCGCTGAAGAGCGAGTTCAAGGTGCCGCCGGACGACGAGCGCTTCAAGGTGCGCGAGGGCGATGGTGCCGATTTCGTGCGCTTTCCGCCGTACCGCCTGGACGTGCTGATGGTGGACGGCTTCGACAGCGAGGGCACGCCGCCGGCCCTGTGCTCGCAGCGCTTCTACGACGACTGCCTGGACGCCTTGCAGCCCAACGGCCTGATGGTGGCAAACCTGCACACCGGCCACATCGACTTCGAGACGCACTTGGCGCGCATACGCCGCAGCTTTGGCGAAGAGGTGCTGGTGGTGGGCGACGGCGACTGCAGCAACAGCATCGTGTTCGCCTGCAAGGGCCTGCTGTTGCGCCAGGCGCGGCCGGCCTTGCTGCGCAAGCCGCGGCATTTCGATCGCCAGACCTGGGACGAGTTGCTGCCCTCGTTTGCCGCCGTGGCGGCCGAGCTCAAGCGGCTGCAGGACGGCGGCTGAGCACCGCCCGCTTCAGCATTCGACGATATTGACCGCTAGACCGCCGCGCGCGGTCTCCTTGTACTTGGTCATCATGTCGGCGCCGGTGTCGCGCATGGTCTTGATGACCTTGTCCAGGCTGACGAAATGTGTGCCATCGCCGCGCAGCGCCATGCGCGCCGCGTTGATGGCCTTCACCGAGGCAATCGCATTGCGCTCGATGCAGGGGATCTGCACCAGGCCACCCACCGGATCGCAGGTCAGGCCCAGGTGGTGCTCCATGCCGATCTCGGCGGCGTTCTCTACCTGCTCGGGCGTGCCGCCCATGACCTGGCACAGCGCCGCCGCGGCCATCGAGCAGGCCACCCCCACCTCGCCCTGGCAACCCACCTCGGCGCCCGAGATCGAGGCGTTTTCCTTGTAGAGAATGCCGATCGCCGCCGCGGTAAGCAGGAAGTCGATCACGCCCTCGTCGTTGGCATGGTGGACGAAGCGGCTGTAGTAATGCAGCACCGCCGGCACGATGCCGGCAGCGCCATTGGTGGGCGCGGTGACGACGCGGCCGCCGGCGGCGTTCTCCTCGTTCACCGCCAGCGCATAGAGGTTCACCCAGTCCATCACCTGCAGCGGGTCGCGCAGCGCGGCCTCGGGATTCGCGGTGAGGTCGCGGTGCAACTGGGCGGCGCGGCGCTTGACCTTGAAGCCGCCGGGCAGGATGCCCTCGGTGCGGCAGCCGCGCGTCACGCAGTCCTGCATCACCTGCCAGATGCGCAGCAGGCCGGTTCGCGTCTCTTCGTCGCTGCGCCAATGACGCTCGTTGCGGCGCATCACTTCGGCAATGCTGATGCCATGCTGCTTGGTCAGCACCAGCAACTCGTCGCCGGTCTTGAAGGGGTAGGGCAGCACGGTGGCATCGGGCGCGATCACCTTCTGCTTCTGGCCGTCGGCGAGCACCTCTTCGGTCACGACGAAGCCGCCGCCCACCGAGTAATAAGTGCGTTCCGCCAGCAACTCGCCGGCCGCATCGAAGGCACTGAAGCGCATGCCGTTGGCGTGCAGGGGCAGGCTCTGGCGGCGGAACAGGGTCAGGTCTTTCGCCTCGTCGAAGCCAATGCCATGCTCGCCCAGCAGGCTGATGCGCTTGCTGCCGCGGATCACCGCCAGATAGCCCTCGATACGCTCCACATCGACGCTGTCGGGCTCATGGCCAGACAGGCCCAGCAGCACCGCCTTGTCGCTGCCATGGCCCTTGCCGGTGGCGCCCAGCGAGCCGTAGAGCTGCGAGCTCACGCGCGCGGTGCGCTCCAGCAAGCCCTCATGGCGCAGGCGCAGCCCGAACAGGCGCGCCGCGCGCATCGGCCCCACGGTGTGCGAGCTCGATGGCCCGATACCGATCTTGAACAGGTCGAAAACGGAAACGGCCATCGGGGGCTCTCTTTACTCGTAGGCAGTCATGGGAGGGCAGGAGCAGACCAGGTTGCGGTCGCCATAGACGTTGTCGACCCGGCCCACCGGCACCCAGTACTTCTGGCGGCGCAGCGTGGCCACCGGGTAGGCGGCGACCTCGCGGCTGTAGCCATGCGTCCACTCGGCCTTGAGCAGGCTCTCGGCAGTATGGGGCGCATTCACCAGCGGGTTGTCCTCGCGCGTCCAGACCCCATCGGCCACCTGGGCAATCTCGGCGCGGATCGCCAGCATGGCGTCGCAGAAGCGGTCCAGTTCGGCCTTGGATTCGCTTTCGGTGGGTTCCACCATCAGCGTGCCGGCCACCGGGAAGGACAGGGTGGGGGCATGGAAGCCATAGTCGATCAGGCGCTTGGCCACATCCTCGGCGCCGACGCCGGTGGCGTCCTTGAGCGGGCGCAGGTCCAGGATGCACTCATGCGCCACGCCGCCACCCTTCACGCCGGCGATATTGCCGCTGAAGTGGATGTCGTAGGCATCGGCCAGGCGCGCGGCCACATAGTTGGCCGAGAGGATGGCCACCTCGGTGGCGGCGGTCAGGCCAACGGCTGCCATCATGCGCACATACATCCAGCTGATCGGCAGCACCGCGGCATTGCCCAGCGGTGCGGCGGAGACAGCACCGATGGCGGTCTCACTTTGGTAACCGGCCGAGCGATGCGCCGGCAGATAGGGCACCAGATCGGCCACCACGCAGACCGGGCCGACGCCCGGGCCGCCACCGCCGTGCGGGATGCAGAAGGTCTTGTGCAGGTTCAGGTGGCTCACATCGCCGCCGAACTCGCCGGGCGCCGCCACGCCGACCAGGGCGTTCATGTTCGCGCCGTCCACGTAGACGCGGCCGCCGTGGCTCTTCACCATGGCGCAGATCTCCTTCACATGGGTGTCGAACACGCCATAGGTGGAGGGGTAGGTGATCATGATGGCGGCAAGGGCAGCGGCATGCTGCTCGCACTTGGCCTTCAGGTCGACCAGGTCGATATTGCCTTCCTTGTCGCACTTGGTCACCACCACCTGCATACCCGCCATCTGGGCCGATGCGGGGTTGGTGCCATGGGCCGACTCGGGGATCAGGCAGATCTTGCGATGCGCATCACCGCGCGACTCGTGCCAGGCCTTGATGGCCAGCAGGCCGGCGTACTCGCCCTGCGAGCCGGCATTGGGCTGCAGCGAGATGCCGGCATAGCCGGTGGCCTGGCAGAGCCAGCCGGTGAGCTGCTCGTTCAGCAGCGCATAACCTTGCAGCTGGTCGTGCGGGGCGAAGGGGTGCACGCCCGCGAACTCCGGCCAGGTGATGGGAATCATCTCGCTGGTGGCGTTGAGCTTCATGGTGCAGGAGCCCAGCGGGATCATGCTGCGGTCCAGCGCCAGGTCCTTGTCGGCGAGGGCGCGCAGATAGCGCAGCATCTCGGTTTCCGAGTGGTAGCGGTTGAACACCGGGTGCGTGAGGTAGGCGCTGGTGCGCTGCAGCTCGGCCGGGATCAGGGCGGCGACGCCCTTCTCGAAGGCGGCGAGGTCGGCCGAGAGGCCGAACACGGCCAGGATGGCGGCCAGGTCGGCGCGCGTGCTGGTCTCGTCCAGCGAGACCGACACGCTCTGCGCCGAGACGCGGCGGAAGTTCATGCCGGCGGCCACGGCCTTGGCCAGGATGACATCGGTGTCGGCGCCGGTCTTGATTTCCAGCGTGTCGAAGGCGCTGCCGTTGGCCACACGCTCGCCCAGCGCCTGGGCCAGGATGGCGGTGTAGCTGGCGACGCGCTGGGCGATGCGCTTCAGGCCTTGCGGGCCATGGTAGACCGCGTACATGCTGGCCACCACGGCCGGCAGCACCTGGGCGGTACAGATGTTCGAGGTCGCCTTCTCGCGGCGGATGTGCTGCTCGCGCGTCTGCAGGGCCAGGCGGTAGGCCGGGTTGCCATGCGCGTCCACGCTCACGCCCACCAGGCGGCCGGGCAGATTGCGCTTGTACTCGTCCTTGCAGGCCATGTAGGCGGCATGCGGGCCACCATTGCACATGGGCATGCCGAAGCGCTGGGTGGTGCCCACGGCAATGTCGGCGCCTTGCTCGCCGGGTGCCTTCAAGAGCGTCAGCGCCAGCAGGTCGGCGGCCACGATCAGCAGGCCGCCCTGGGCATGCACGGCATCGGCCATCGCCTGCAGCCCGCGCAACTCACCGTTCACGCCAGGGTATTGCACGAGCGCCGCAAAGCACTCGCTCTGGCCAACCTCGGCCGCGCTGCCCACCTGCACCGTGAAGCCCATGGGCTTGGCACGGGTGCGCACCACCTCCAGGGTCTGGGGCAACACATCGTCGGCGACGAAGAACACCGTGGACTTGCTCTTGCCCACGCGCGCGGCCAGGGTCATGGCCTCGGCGGCGGCGGTGGCCTCGTCCAGCATCGACGAGTTGGCAATCGCCATGCCGGTCAGATCGGTGACCATGGTCTGGAAGTTCACCAGCGCTTCCATGCGGCCCTGCGAGATCTCGGCCTGGTAGGGCGTGTAGGCGGTGTACCAGGCGGGGTTCTCGAGGATGTTGCGCAGGATCACGCCGGGGGTCAGGGTGTCGTAATAGCCCTGGCCGATATAGCTCTTCAGCACCT
>Ga0208398_100715_pt1 | contig 17668 bp, 15 predicted proteins | sample LakWasMe79_HOW10_2_FD_183905 | JGI IMG/M metagenome (GOLD analysis project Ga0208398, IMG submission 183905) | Freshwater sediment methanotrophic microbial communities from Lake Washington under simulated oxygen tension - Sediment Metagenome... | ecosystem: Environmental > Aquatic > Freshwater >...
TTGATCCAGCGCCCGGGGCTGAGCTCGCGGTAGCTCCGGGCAAAGGAGTCGGCCGCCACGGTGTAGACCTCGCCGCCGTTGTCCACCAGCCAGTCGCCCGCCTGCGCGCGCTGCTCATGGCCCCATTGGCGGTAGCTGAAGCCATCGAACTCAAGCGCCAGGCGCACGGCGGTGACGGCCTGGTCGGGGCGGCGGCGGTAACGCTGGCGCATGCATGGCTCCTGACATTCATCGTTCGGGATGCCGGCCATCTTGCCATGCGGGCCTATCCGAAGTTGACATAGCTGGGCCTCAACAAAGCATATTTCCCATCTAGGGCGCAGCCCTAAGCTCGCCGGGCACATTGACCATGCCCATGAAGATCACCAAGCTCACCACCTATCGCCTGGCCCCGCGCTGGCTGTTCCTGAAGATCGAGACCGACGCCGGCATCACTGGTTGGGGCGAGCCCGTGATCGAGGGCAAGGCCCGCACGGTGGAGGCCGCCGTGCACGAATTCGAACCCTATCTGATCGGCCGCGACCCGGCGCGCATCAACGACCTCTGGCAGACCCTCTACCGCGGCGGCTTCTACCGCGGCGGCGCCATCCTGATGAGCGCCATCGCCGGCATCGACCAGGCGCTGTGGGACATCAAGGGCAAGGCCCTGGGCGTGCCGGTCTACGAACTGCTGGGCGGCCTGGTGCGCGAGCGCATGAAGACCTATTCCTGGGTCGGCGGCGACCGCCCGGCCGACGTGATCGCCGACATCCAGCGCCTGCGCGCGGGCGGCTTCGACACCTTCAAGATGAATGGCAGCGAGGAGATGGGGCTGATCGACAGCGCCGCCAAGGTCGATGCCGCGGTGGCCCGCATCGCCGAAATCCGCGCCGCCTTTGGCCATGAGATCGAGTTCGGCATCGATTTCCACGGCCGCATCGGCGCGCCCATGGCCAAGGTGATGCTGCGCGAGCTGGAGCCCTACCGCCCGCTGTTCGTCGAGGAGCCGGTGCTGGCCGAGCAGGACGAGAGCTATGCGCGCCTGGCCCAGCACACCAGCATTCCGCTGGCGGCCGGCGAGCGCATGTACTCGCGCTTCGAGTTCAAGCGCGTGTTCGCCGCCGGCGGCCTGGCCATCGTGCAGCCCGACCTCTCGCATGCCGGCGGCATCAGCGAATGCCTGAAGATCGCCGGCATGGCCGAGGCCCACGACATCGCCTTCGCGCCGCACTGCCCGCTGGGCCCGATTGCGCTGGCGGCCTGCCTGCAAGTGGACTTCGTCTCGCACAACGCGGTGCTGCAGGAGCAAAGCATGGGCATCCACTACAACCAGGGCGGCGAGCTGCTGGACTACGTCCTGAACAAGCAAGACTTCCACATCGAGGGCGGCTACATCAGGCCGCTGCCCAAGCCCGGCCTGGGCGTGGAGGTGGACGAGGAGCGCGTCATCGCGGCCAGCCGCCACGCGCCCGATTGGCGCAACCCCTTGTGGCGCCACGCCGATGGCAGCGTGGCCGAATGGTGAGCCAGGCCGTCTTGATCGGGCTGGACTGGGGCAGCTCCAGCCTGCGCGCGATGCAGATCGACGCCCGGGGTCAGGTCTTGAGCGAACGGCGTTCGGCCCGCGGCGCCTCGACCCTGCAGGGCGGCCCGGCCAGTTTTATGGCGGCGCTGGACGAGCTGATCGCCGACTGGGCCGCGCTGCCGCTGCCGCTACCGATGCTGGCCTGCGGCATGGTGGGCAGCCAGCATGGCTGGCGCGAAGTGCCCTATGCCGACTGCCCGGCCGATGCCCGAGCCCTGGCCGCTGGCGCGCTGGCGGTGCAGTGGCGCGGCCATGCGCTGCGCCTGCTGCCGGGCCTGCGCTGCGAGAGCGCCGCCGGCGTGCCCGACGTGATGCGCGGCGAGGAGACCCAGCTGCTGGGCGCGCTGGCGCTGGCGCCCGAGCTGGGCGCGCGCAGCTGCGTCGTCATGCCCGGTACGCACAGCAAATGGGCCCGCGTCGTCGGCGGCCGGTTGCTCGGCTTTGCCACCCATCTGACCGGCGAACTCTACGCGCTGCTGCGCCAGCATTCGGTGCTCGCACGCCTGATGCCCAGCGAGGACTGCACCGATCCAATCGCATTTGCCGCTGGCGTGCGCGCGGCACGCGAGCGGGGCGAGGAAGGCCTTTCGCATCAGCTGTTTGCGGTGCGCACCCTGGGCCTCAGCGGGCGCCTGGCCGGCAGCGCCCTGCCCGACTATCTTTCCGGCCTCTTGATCGGCCATGAGCTGCGCGCCGGCCTGGCGGCCCGCGATGCCGACGCGCCACTGGCACTGGTCGGCGAGCCGGCGCTGTGCCGGCGCTATGCCACGGCGCTGGCGTTGTTCGACAGCGCCCCGCCGCGCCTGCTGCCCAATACCGCCGCGATGGGCCTGTGGCACTTGGCTCAACTCCTTGGAGGACGCCCGCATGGCAACTGATTTCGACACCGCCATCGCCGCCCTGCCCCTGGTGGCGATCCTGCGCGGCATCCGGCCCGATGAGGTGGAAGCGGTTGCTCTGGCGCTCTACGGCGAAGGCTTTCGTCTCATCGAGGTGCCGATGAACTCGCCCGATGCCCTGCTCTCGATCGCCCGCCTGGCGCGCTGCCTGCCGGCCGATGCGCTGATGGGCGCCGGCACGGTGCTGAGCATGGACGCGGCCGACAAGGTGCAGCGGGCCGGCGGCCGCCTGATCGTGATGCCGCATGCCGACCCGCGCGTGATCGCCCATGTGAAGGCGCGGGGCCTCAGCTGCGTGCCCGGCGCCGCCACGCCCACCGAAGCCCTGGCCTGCGTGGAAGCGGGCGCCGACGCGGTGAAGCTGTTCCCGGCCGAGCTGCTCACGCCGGCGGTGGTGAAGGCCATGCGCGCGGTGCTGCCGCCCGAGCTGCGCCTGTTGCCGGTGGGCGGCATCACGCCGGCGGCGATGGTGGCCTACCGCGCCGCCGGCGCCGCCGGCTTCGGCCTCGGTGGCGCGCTCTTTGCGCCGGGCATGACGGCCGCCGAGGTCGCCGAACGCGGACGCACCTTTGTCGGCGCCTTCGTCAGCAGCTATGCGAATTCGAGATAGGTAGAGGGGAAATATCTATAGGACGGATATGCATGGCCTGGTTAAGCTGGCTGCAAGTATAAATATATCGGAGATATTCGCTTGTCATCCAAGTCCCTCGCGCTGAGCCTCAGCCTGGCGCAGACCGCCATCCTCGGCGAAGGCCTGCAATGGCATGCCGAGAGCCAGCGCTGGTGGTGGACCGACATCGAAGCCAGCACCCTGCACGCCTGGGCGCCCGCCAGCGGCGCACTCTTGAGCTGCCGCCTGCCGGACCGGCTCGGCTGCTTTGCCCATGCGCGCTCGGGCCGCCTGCTGCTGGGCCTGGCCAAGCGCCTGTGCCTGGCCACGCTGGCAGACCGGCAGGCCGCCGGCCCCCAGCAAGCCCAGCAAGCCCAGCAAGCCCAGCTCAGGCCCCTGGTGGCGGTGGACGCGCTGGAGCCACGCACCCGCGTCAACGACGGCCGCTGCGACCGGCGCGGCTACTTCGTGTTCGGCACCATCAACGAGGCGCGCGAGCGCCGCCCCGTCGACCCCATCGGCAGCTTCTACCAGTATTCGCTGCAGCATGGCCTGCGCCGCCTGGCGCTGCCGGCGGTGGCCATCGCCAACAGCATCTGCTTCAGCCTGGACGGCAGCCGCATGTACTTCTGCGACACGCTGGCGCAGACCATCATGCAATGCGACTACGAGGCCGAGACGGCCCGGGTCGCCAACCTGCGCCTCTTCACCACCATGGACAACGCCGACGCCTGGCCCGACGGCTCGGTGATCGACGCCGAGGGCTGCCTGTGGAACGCGCAATGGGGGGCCGGCCAGGTTTGCCGTTATGCACCCGACGGCCGCCTGCTGCAGCGCTATTGCGTGCCGGTGCCCAACCCCAGCTGCCCGGCACTGGGCGGAGAGCGCGGCGACCAGCTGATGGTGACGACGGCGCGCCAGGGCCTGGCCCGCGAAGCCCTGCTGGCCATGCCGCTCTCGGGCAGCCTGTTCGGCCTGAGCCTGCCGCGGCCATTGGCGGTGGCCGAGGTGCTGTTTGACGACCTGCCCAACGGAGACAACAAGACATGAACCCGACAAGACGCCAGACCCTGACGGCCTGCGCCGCCATGCTGCTGGCAGGCGCGGCCCGCGCCGCCGAGCCGCTGAAGATCGGCTTTAGCGAAACCGTCAAGATCGGTTTTCTAGTCAAGCAGGCCGAGGAACCCTGGTTCCAGGACGAATGGCGCTTCGCCGAACAGGCCGCCCGCGACAAGGGCTTCACCCTGGTGAAGATGGGCATCCCCAACGGCGAGAAGATGATGGCCGCGATCGACAACCTGGCGGCCCAGCAGGCCCAGGGCTTCGTGATCTGCGCGCCGGACGTGAAGCTGGGCATGGCGGTGGAACGCGCGGCCAAGCGCCATGGCCTCAAGGTCATGTCGGTGGACGACCAGCTGGTGGACGGCGCCGGCAAGCCGATCGCCAGCATTCCGCACATGGGCATCTCGGCCTACGAGATCGGCAAGCAGGTGGGCCAGGGCCTGACCGAGGAGATGCGGGCGCGCGGCTGGCCGCTGGCCGAGGTGGGCGCGCTGCGCGTGGCCTTCGACCAGCTGCCCACCGCGCGCGAACGCACCCAGGGTGCGCTGGACGCGCTCAAGGCCGCCGGCCTGCCCGCGGCCAATCTGGTCGACGCGCCGCAGGCCAAGACCGATACCGAGAACGCCTTCAACGCCGCCAACATCGCCTTCACCAAGCATGCCGGCTTCAAGCGCTGGGTGGTGTTCGGCATGAACGACGAGGCGGTGCTGGGCGCCGTGCGCGCTGGCGAGGGCCGCGGCCTCAGGCAGGACGCGCTGCTGGGCATAGGCATAGGCGGCAGCCAGACCGCACTCAACGAGTTCGCCAAGCCCGCCGCCACCGCCTTCTTCGGCACCGTGCTGATCAGCCCGCGCCGCCATGGCTACGAGACCGCCGCGCTGGTGGCGCAATGGGTGGCGGAGCGGAAGGCGCCGCCGGCGCTGACGCTCACCAGCGGCACGCTGATGACGCGCAAGAACCAGGCCGACGTGCGCAAGCAGATGGGGCTGTGATGGATCACCCACCCCCGAAGCGCTACGCGCTTCCCCCTCAAGGGGGCGAGCCCAGTGGCCCGGCAAAGCCGGTTCCACGGGCTCGACTGGGCTTGCGACCGCTCGGTTGCCATCCGCTCGCACTCCTCATGGGACCATCTGCATGACGCAAGCGCATCTTCAGTTTGATCGGGTCAGCAAGCAGTTCCCCGGCGTCAAGGCGCTCAACGGGGTCAGCTTCGAGGCCCATGCCGGCCAGGTCCATGGCCTGCTGGGCGAGAACGGCGCGGGCAAGAGCACGCTGCTGAAGATGCTGGGCGGCCAGCTGCGACCCGATGGCGGCCGCCTGCTGCTGCACGGCCAGCCCTGCAATTTCCACGCGGCCGGCGACGCCATCGCCGCCGGCATTGCGGTGATCCACCAGGAGCTGCACTACGTGGCCGAGCTGAGCGTGGCCGAGAACGTGCTGCTGGGCCGCCTGCCCACGCGCTTCGGCCTGGTCGACCACGCCGAGGCTCAGCGCCGCGTGGCCGCGCAGCTGGCCGCCATCGGCATCGATCTCGACCCGGCCGCCCGGCTCGGCGCGCTCTCGATCGCCCAGCGCCAGATGGTCGAGATCTGCAAGGCCGTCATGCAGGATGCGCAGGTCATCGCCTTCGACGAGCCGACCAGCAGCCTCTCGCACCGCGAGAGCGAGATCCTGTTCCGCCTGGTGCATCGGCTGCGCGCCGAGGGCCGCACCCTGATCTACATCTCGCACCGCCTCGAGGAGCTGTACGCGCTGTGCGACAGCTGCACCATCTTGCGCGACGGCCGCAAGGTGGCCACCCATGCGCTGATGGCCCGGGTGCCGCGCGAGCGCCTCATCAGCGAGATGGTGGGCCGCGAGTTGACAGACATCTACGACTACCGCGCGCGCCCGGCCGGTGCCATGCGCCTGCAGGTGCGGGAGCTGCGCAGCCAGGCGCTGCCGCAGGGCCTCTCCTTCGACGTGCGCGGCGGCGAGGTGCTGGGCTTCTTCGGCCTGGTGGGTGCCGGCCGCAGCGAGCTGATGCGACTGCTCTATGGCGCGGACCGGCGTTGCGGGGGTCAGGTCTTGCTGGACGGCGTGCCGGTCAGCGGCGCCGGGCCCGCGGCGGCGATCGCCGCCGGCATCGTGCTGTGCCCGGAGGACCGCAAGGAACAGGGCCTGCTCACGCAGGCCTCGGTGGCCGAGAACATCAATATCAGCTGCCGCCGTCACGGCCTGCTGGCGGGGCTGTTCCTGCGCCACCGGCGCGAGGCGGCGCTGGCCGACGATTTCATCCAGCGCCTGCGCATCAAGACGCCGCACCGCCAGCAGGAGGTGCGCCTGCTCTCGGGCGGCAACCAGCAGAAGGTGATCCTGGCGCGCTGGCTGGCCGAGCCGGGGCTCAAGGTGCTGATACTCGACGAGCCCACGCGCGGCATCGATGTCGGCGCCAAGAACGAGATCTATCGCCTGATCCACGAGGTGGCCGCGCGCGGCTGCTGCGTGATCGTCGTTTCCAGCGAACTGCCCGAGGTGCTGGGCATTGCCGACCGGCTGATCGTGATGCGCGACGGCCGCATCAGCGGCGAACTCGGCCGCGCCGAGGCCAGCGACACCGCGGCCCTGCGCCTGGCCCTGCCCGACCCCGCCCTCTCCCATCGATGCCGACCATGAACTCTTCCACCCTCACGCCCATGCCGACCCTGCAAGCGCGCCCCTGGCTGAAGGAGCACAGCATGACGCTGGGCTATCTGCTGCTGTTCCTGCTGCTTTCGGCCCTGGTGGAGAACTTCTTTTCGGCCGCCAACATCGTCGGCCTGATGCTCTCGGTGGCGCAGATCGGCATGGTGGCCTGCACCATGATGTTGTGCCTGGCCTCGCGCGACTTCGATCTCTCGGTCGGCTCCACCGTCGCCTTTGCCGGCGTGCTGGGCGCCATCATCCTGGAGCGCAGCGGCAGCCTGGGCCTGGCGCTGGGCGGCGGCCTGCTGGCGGGGGCGCTGATCGGCGCGGCCAACGGCATGCTGATCGCCACCCTGCGCGTCAACGCCCTGATCGCCACCCTGGCCACCATGCTGATGGTGCGCGGCCTGGCCTTCATCGTCAGCCATGGCCAGGCGGTGGGCATTGCCAGCGAGGGCTTCATCGCCCTCGGCGACACCAGCTTGCTGGGCCTGCCCCTGCCGGTCTGGACCAGCGCCGCCTGCTTCCTCGTCTTCGGCGTGCTCCTGAACCACACCGTGTTCGGGCGCAACACCCTGGCGATCGGCGGCAACCCCGAGGCCGCACGCCTGGCCGGCGTGCGGGTGGAGCGCCTGCGCGTCTGGATCTTTGCGCTGCAGGGCCTGGTCACCGCGCTGGCGGGGCTGATCCTGGCCGCACGCATCACCAGCGGCCAGCCCAACTCGGCCCAGGGCTTTGAACTGGACGTGATCTCGGCCTGCGTGCTGGGCGGCGTCTCGCTGCAGGGCGGCCGCGCGCGCATCTTCGGCGTGCTGATCGGCGTGCTCATCATGGGCACGCTGGAGAACGTGATGAACCTGCTGGACGTCGACGCCTTTTATCAATACCTGATGCGCGGCATCATCCTCTTGGCCGCGGTGCTGCTGGACCAGCTGAAGACGCGAGGTGGACAACATGCATAAGGCCGTTCGGCAGGGCAGGCTGCAGGGCAAGGTCGCGCTGGTGACCGGCTCGACGCTGGGCATAGGCAAGGCGATCGCGCGGCGCTTCGTGGCCGAGGGCGCCAAGGTGATCCTCAACAGCCACCGCGATGACGCCGCCGCCGCCGCCATCCGGGCCGAGCTGGGCGAGGCCGAGAGCCTCTTCGTCGCCGCCGACATCGCCGACGCCGCCGCGGTGCAGGCCATGGTGGCGCAGGGCCTGGCGCGCTTCGGCAGGCTGGATGTGCTGGTCAACAACGCCGGCATGGATGTGTTTGCCGACCCGCTGCAGCTCACGCCCGAGCAATGGCAGCGCTGTTTCGCGGTGGACCTGGAGGGCGCCTGGAACTGCTGCCGCGCCGTGCTGCCCGCCATGCTGGCCAATGGCGCCGGCAGCATCGTCAACATCGCCTCGGTGCACGGCCACAAAATCATCCCCGGCTGCTTCCCCTATCCGGTGGCCAAGCATGCGCTGATCGGCCTGACCCGCTCGCTGGGCATCGAGTACGCGGCGCGCGGCGTGCGCGTGAACTCGATCTCGCCGGGCCTGATACGCAGCGAGCGGGTGGAGGCCTGGCTGGCCACGCTGACCGCGGCGGAGCGCCAGCGCCAGATCGAGCTGCTGCCCTGCAAGCGCATCGGCGAGCCCGAGGAGCTGGCCTACGCGGCGCTGTTCCTGGCCAGCGACGAGGCGCGCTTCATCAACGCCAGCGACCTGCTGATCGACGGCGGCCGCTCCCAGCTCTATCACGACTAGCTTCGCATGTCCGACCCGCGCGCCCACCGTTTTGTCCGTTCGCATCTGAAGACGCGGCAGCTGGTGCTGCTGGTGGAGCTGGGCCGGCATGGCTCGATCCTGCATGCGGCGCAGGCCGCGCACCTGACGCAGCCGGCCGCCTCCAAGCTGCTGGGCGAGCTGGAGCATGCGCTGGGCGTGCCGCTGTTCGAGCGCCTGCCGCGCGGCGTGCAGGCCACGCCTTATGGCGAGGTGATGATCCGCCGTGCCGGTGCGGCCCTGGCCGAGATGGACGCAGCGCACCAGGAGGTCATGCAGCTGGCCTCGGGCCTGAGCGGCCGGGTCGCGGTGGGCACGGTGATGACGCCCTCCACCGGCCTGCTGCCCGAGGCCATCCAGCTGCTCAAGCAGACCCATGCGCGCGTGCAGGTGGCGATCACGGTGGACACCAGCAAGCCGCTGATACAGCGCCTGCGCGAGGGCCAGCTGGACCTGGTGATCGGCCGCATCCTCGACGGCGACTCGGCCGACGAGCTCAACTTCGAGCCCATCACCGACGAGCCCCACAGCCTGATCGTGCGCGCCCAGCATCCGCTGCTGCAGCGCCCCGACCTGCGCCTGGACGATCTGGCCCAGCAGGGCTGGATCATGCCGGCGCCCGGCAGCATCCTGCGCGACCGCCTTACCGCGCTGTTCCTCGCCCATGGCCTGGGCCAGCCGGCCGAGACCATCGAGACCACCGCCCTGCCCGTCGTCATCCAGCTGCTGCTGGGCAGCGATCTGCTGGTGGCCCTGCCCGAGGAGCTGGTGCAGGCCTATCTGGATGCCGGCCTGCTGGCGGTGCTGCCCTTCGAGCTGGGCCTGCGCATGGATGTCTACGGCATCGTCACGCGCAAGCGGCACCGGCTCTCGCCGGGCGCCGAGGCCACGCTGCAGACCCTGCGCACGGTGGCGTTGCAGCGCTACGGCCGGCGCCGGCCGGCGCGCTGACGGCAGCGCCTCAGGGCGGGTCGCGCGGCTCCAGCGTGGCCTGCGCCTGGCGGCGCGCGATCGCCGCCTGGTGGCGGCGGCGTTCATCGGGTGTGAAGGGGCGCAGCGGCGCCACCGGCACGGGCTTGCTGTCGTCGCCCACCGCCACCATGGTGAAGTAGCAGCTGTTCACATGGCGCTTTTCCTGGGTGCGGATGTTCTCCGCCAGCACCTTGATGCCCACCTCCATCGAGGAGCTGCCGGTGTGGTTGACGCTGGCCAGAAAACTCACCAGCTCGCCCACATGAATGGGTTGGCGGAAGATCACGCGGTCCACCGACACCGTCACCACATAGCGGCCGGCATAGCGGCTGGCGCAGGCATAGGCCACCTGGTCGAGCAGCTTGAGGATGTTGCCGCCATGCACATTGCCGGCGAAGTTGGCGGTGTCGGGCGTCATCAGCACCGTCATCGTGAGCTGGTGGGCGGGCAGGTCCATGGCGGCCTCTTTCAAACAGTGAAGCGATGCAGGGTGCTGCTGCGGTAGATCTCGCCGGGGCGCAGCACGGTGGAGGGCCAATCTTCGCTCACCGCGCGGTTGGGCGAGTCGGGGCTGTGCTGGGTTTCCAGGCACAGACCATCGCCCTGGCGATAGGCCTGGCCGCCAAAGCCGCTCAGGCTGCCGTCCAGCCAGTTGCCCGAGTAGAACTGCAGCGCCGGTTCGCTGCTCAGGATCTCCATGCAGCGGCCGGAGGCGGGATCGCGCAGGCGCGCGGCCAGGTGCAGGCGGCCGTCCAGCGCATGGTCCAGCAGCCAGTTGTGGTCGTAGCCCTTGGCGATGCGCAGCTGCGCATGCGGCTGGCGGATGCGCGCCTCGACGGGCTGGGCGGTGCGGAAGTCGAAGGGCGTGCCCGCCACCTCGGCATGGCGCAGCGGGATCAGGCCCGGCCCGACCTCGCTGTAGCGGCTGGCCGGGATGCAGAGCTCATGGCCCAGCGCGGAGCCCTGGCCGGCGAGGTTGAAGTAGTCGTGGTGGGTCAGGTTGACCAGGGTGGGCGCGTCGGTCTCGGCCTCGTAGGTTATGCGCCAGCTCAGGTCGGTGCCCAGGCTGTAGCGCACCTGCACGCGCAGGCAGCCCGGAAAGCCCTGCTCGCCGGCCGCGCTGGTGTAGCGCAGCCGCAGCGCCACCGCCTCGCCCGGCGCGGGCGGCGCGGGCTCGGCCTGCCAGAGCTGGGTGCCGAAGCCATGCGCGCCGCCATGCAGGGTGTTGGGGCCGTCGTTGCGGTCCAGCTGGTGGGTCTGGCCGTCCAGGCAAAAGCGCCCGCCGGCGATGCGATTCGCATAGCGGCCCGCGATCACGCCGAAATGCGCTTCGTTGCGCTGCACATAGTCGTCCAGCGCGTCGAAGCCCAGCACCACATTGGCGGCGCGGCCGCTGCGATCGGGCACCCACAGGCCGTTGACGATGCCGCCATAGCTGATGGCGCTGAGGCGCAGGCCGGCGCCGTTGTCGAGCAAGTACTCATGCACCGTGCGGCCATCCGGCAGCTGGCCATAGTCGCGGCATTGGATCGAGGGGCTGGTGCTCATGGTGCGTCCAGGCCGCATCACACGTCGAGCCTGAAGCCGAGCTCGATCTCGGACGCGGGCTTGCCGCCCACGCCCCAGTTGTCGAGCGGCGGTTCATGCAGGACGATGGTGATGTCGGTGGGCTGAATGCCCAAGGCGCCGAAGCGCTGCGCAATCTCGGCATACAGCCGGCGCTTGGCGTCCAGCGATCGCCCGGGGAAGATCTGGATTTCCACCAGGGTGTAGTTCGCGGTCTTGCTGGGCGGCACCGGGAAATGCTCGGGCTTGTGCTCGATGTAGCGGATCTGCTTGTCGTCCTCGGGCACCTTCAGCGCCAGCAGCTGCGCTTGGTAGACGGCCTCGATAAGCGCCGCGACTTCCTCCCTCGTGCGGGGGCGGCAGACCTCGATCTTTGCGATGGGCATGGGTTGAGTGGAAAGGGTCAGTGACGGGCCCGATGGTATGGGACCAGCCGCGGCTGCGGGGCGGCCACCGGCGCCTCAGGGCAGCTGCGCGCGGCGCCGCGCCTCGGCCACCGCATCCTCGCGGTTGTTGACGCCCAGCTTCGCGAAGATCGATTTCAAGTGGTACTTGACCGTCTCCGGCGAGCGCATCAGGGTGCGCGCGATCATCTTGGTGGTCTGGTCCTTGGCCAGCTCGCGCAGGATCTCGAGCTCGCGCTCGCTGAAGGTCTCGGCTGCGCTCAAGCCGCGCTGGAACAGCGTCTCCCATAGCTGCAGCGTCTGGCCGGTCCAGCGCTGCAAGGGCTCCGCCAGCTTGGGCGCCATGGCGCGCAGCTGCAGCATGGTGTCGGCGCCCAGGTCGATGAAGAGCTGCCGCGCACCGCAGCTGGCCGCCCTTTGCAACGCGTCCAGCAGCGCGGCCTCGCTTTCCGGCAAGCGCTGCAGCCTCGCCAGCGCGCGCGCCCGCATGCCATGGGCGAGGATTTCCGCAAGCTGCCGGCCGGCCTGGGCGGCCAGCGCCAGCAAGCGCTCGGCGGTCTGCAGGGCCGCCGCGCCGTCGGCCGCCTGCAGCTGTTGCGCGAAGCGGCTGCGCGCCAGCGCTTCCACCACCAGCCAGGGGAAGACACCGCCCGCGGCGGCTTCCTCCCAGCGCTGCGCCAGCTGCTCGGCGCCGGCCAGGCTGGCGGCGGCCTCGCCATGGTCCTGGCGCAGTTCCAGTTCGGCCTGCACGGCGGCGGCCAGCAGGCGCAGATGCGGCAGACCTTCCTCGAAGGCCAGGTCGCGGGCCTGCTTCAGCAGCTCGATCGCCGGCCCGGGATGGCCCAGCACGAACTGGCAGCGGGCGGTGTCGACCATCGCGCCGGCCAGCACCTCGAGAAACCGCACCGACTCGGTGGGCACCAGCGTCGTCAGCAGTCCGAGCGCCTCCGTCAGCCGGCCCTGCTCGTAGAGCGCGCGCCCGAGCACCGCCGCCAGCAGCTGACCCAGCGACTTCTGGCTGTGCTTGATGTAGTTGAGATCGCGCTTCAGCGATTCGTTGGCGATCTGCTCGCAGCGCTCCAGCTCGCCGCGCGCCAAGGCATTGCAGAGCTGGTACATCCAGACCCAGGGGCTGGTGTTGAGCGGGCGGATGTCGTCATAGAGCGCGTCGACCTCGCCGACGCGGCGCTCGGCGCGATCGGTCGGCCCATAGCGCTGCAGCAGGAACAACTCTACCGGCAACACCAGGCCGAGGAAGAGTGGATCGATCAAGCGGCGGTGCCGCCCCTCGGCGCGGGCTGCCTGCAGCTGCGCCCAGGGGTTGAAATGCAGCAGGCGCTCCGCGTCGTCCAGCAGCAGCAGGCAGCGCGTCAGCCGCAGATCGACCGCCAGCTCGGCGGCCTCGGCCGGCTCCTGCAGATCGGCCTGCAGCTCGATGCGCGCGATCTCCGCCTCGGCACCCTGGGCATCATGGTCCTCGATCTGCAGGCCCAGCAGGAGCAGACGCAGCCGCGGGCGCTGCTGCTGCAAGGCGGCGGGCAGCTGGCGCAGCAGCAGCCGCACGCGCGGCTCGCCCAGCGTCACCAGCAGCCGGATCGCGCCGGCGGCCTCGATCATCTGCGCCGCCAGGTCGAAGCGCGCGGCCGCCACGGCGTGAAAGACCGCGTCATCCACCCGGCCAGCCGCCGAGAAATACGCCGCGGCGCGCAGGTGCAGCTCGGCGGCGCGGCCGGGCGCCTGCACGCTCATCCGGTGCAGCAGAAAGTCGCGCAGCAAGGGATGTAGACGCGCGCTCTGGCACGAGGCGGCGATGACGACCACCGGCTCGAGCATGGCCAGCTCCTGGATGTGGTGCAGGCTGTTGTCGTGCTGGCGGATGGCATTGGCAGCCGCCACATCGATCTCCTCCAGAATCGCCACGTCGGACAAAAAGGCCTGGCTGGCCTGGCTGAGCGTGCCCAGCACCTCCCGGGCCAGATAGTCGAACAGCTGGCGGCGCGGCAGCGGGCTGTCCGCCTCGGGCGACCAGCCCTCCCCCCGCCCGCTGGCCGCGCGCAGGCGCGCCAGCTGCAGCGCGAAGGGCCAGCCCTGCGTGTAGGCCGCAACGCTCTCCAGCGCCTGGCTCGGGAAGCAGCCGGCCAGCAAGCGCTGCGTCTCCTCATGATCGAAGCGCAGCAGGTCGGCATCCAGCTGGCGCACGCGGCCGGCCAGCTGCAGGCGTGCGAGCGGGATGGCCGGCATCGCGCGGCAGGCCAGCATCACGCGCACATGCGGCGGCGCCGCCAGCGCAATGCTGCACAGCAGCTCGTCGACCGCCGCGCCGGCGGCCTGGTCGTAGTCGTCGATGAACAGCGCGACCGGATCGGCAATGCCGGCGACCACGGTCGCAAAGTGATCCAGCAGCGAGCGCCCCGGCCCCGCCCTCACCTCGCTTTGCTTGAGCGCGGCCAGCAGGTTGTCGCTGAAGACCTGGGCATCGGCGTCGCGGCTGTCGCAGTTGAGCCAGGCCACCTTGACGCCTTGCTCGCGCTCGCGCTGGGCCAGCTGGGCCAGCAGCGTGGTCTTGCCGAAGCCGGCGGGCGCCACCACCAGGGTCAGCCGCGCCGAGGCCGGCGCCGCCTCGGCCACGCGTGCCATCACGCGTTGGCGCCAGAGGCTGCCTTCGATGTGGGCAATGGGCTGGAACTTCACCGCCTGGATCCTAGCGCGCCGGTGCGCGGCGCCAGTCGCGCGCCCGGCCCAGGCGCTGGCGCAGCCACTCGCTCGCCACATAGCCAAGGGCGGCACAGGCAAAGGACTCGACCGTCGGCAGCCCGGTGATCGGGGCATGGCTGAGGTCGCTGGCGATGCCGACCGCGCCGCCGAACAGGCCGGCGAGCAGGGCGTTGACATTGGTGGCGCTGTCGCTGCGGCTGTAGTCCTTGCGCCCCAGCACGAAGAAGTCGGTCAGGTAGACCGCGGCAATCGGCGGCACCACCAGGCCCAGCAGGACCAGGAAGCCGATCAGGTTCTCGGCCAGGCCGGTGAGCGCAAGCAGGGTGCCGAGCAGGCCGCAGCCGGCCACCAGCCAGCCATAGCTCAGATGGCGCAGCACCGTGGCGCTGACCAGGCCGGTGGAGTAGAGGTTCACCGCATTGATGGCCCAGGTGGACAGCAGCAGGGTGACGAAGGCCGCGCCGACCAGGCCCAGGCTGGCCATGTACTTCATCGGATCGACCTCGCCGAAGGCGAGCGCCGGCAGCATCGCCAGGATCAGCGCCGCCGCGTTGCCCAGGCCGTTGCCCGCCAGGCTCACCAGCGCGCAATCGGCCGCCGAGCGCGTGTAGCGGGTGATGTCGGGCATCAGCACCACGCCCACCACCATGCCACCGATGACGGCAGAAATGCCGGTGCTGAGATCCCGGCCCTGGCCGGGCAGCGCCATCAGGCCGGTCCAGCTGGCGTGGTCCAGGGTGCGCCAGGCCACATAGACGGACAGCAGCACCAGCAACGGCGCGACCGCCACCGACAGGCGCTCGATGGCGCGAAAGCCAAACGCCGCCGTGGCCACCACCATGGCGCTGCAGACCACCGTGTAGACCCACTGCGGCAGCGGACTGGCCGACAGCCAGGCCGCCACGGTCAGGTAGCAGGTGCGCCCGAACAGCTCCGCGGTGAGCGCATACCAGCCCAGCAGCACCAGGGCCAGCGCCAGATTGACCAGCGTCGCGCCGCGCCTGCCGAACACATGCAGCACGATCATGTAGGTGGACAGGCGCGTGCGCGCCCCCATTAGCGCCGCCGGCATCGACATCGCCACCAGCACCAGGCAGCCCACCAGCACGGCGCGCAGGCCCTGCGCCAGCCCCAGCGAGGCCGCCAGCTCGGCGCCCGTGTACAGGCCGGTCAGCGTGAAGGCGATGCCGATCGAGACCAGCGCCACGCGGTAGCCCGGCACCGACAGGTGCAGGGGCACGGGCGTCGTACTGTGGGACTGCGCCGCGGCGCTCGCTGCAGGCGCGGCAGGCGCGGCGGTATCGATGGGTGCGGGCATGGACGGTTTCTGGTTGCAGGGTTCGGCGCCGCCTGGGCAGGCAGCGATGGTCGCACGGGGGCTCAGCGCGGCAGCTCGACGGGCACGAAGTCGACGTCGTGGCCGAAGTAGCGCGGCCCCGCCAGCGCCAGGCCGGCATCGCTGCGCCAGGCCGCATCGCAGGGAATGCCCAGCACGGCCACGCGCAGGCCGAAGCGCATCTTCTCGTTGGTGATGGGTTCGCCGGTTTCGCTGTCGACCGCGCAGATCAGGTCGGGCGTGCTGGCCAGCACCCGATCGCCGCGGCGCGCCAGCAGGAACTCGTTCTGGAAGCTCAGCCGCAGGCAGCCGCCGGCGTAGCCGTCCAGCCCCTCGATGTCCGCATGGCCGCGCACAAAGCCGCCGCCGGTGGCGCGCTCGACGCTTGTCACCTTGCCCGCGTGCAGCAGGCGGCCGCCGCTGGCCTGCAACAAGGCCTGCACCGGATCGGCATGCTTGGCCCTGGCATTGAAGAGCGCATAGCCGGCATCGAGCAGGCGGCTGATGGAGCCGCGGATGAGGGCCTTCTTGACCTGCGCGCCGCTCATCGGATACAGCGCCCCGAACACGGAACCGCCCATGTCGATGGTGATGGAACGCGCGAAGCGCTCCGCGGTGGCGTTGTTGTGGGCGTCGATGATGACGCTGTTGCCCTTCTCGTCGGCCAGCGCCAGCGGCGACGCGGCGATGCCCTGCAGGGTGCACAGCGACATCTGCAGCTCGGGGAAGGCGCGCCCGATCGGGTCACCGTCCAGCAAGGGCAGCCCCAGCGCGCTGGCCGCGGCAAACGGAATGGTGGAGTTCAGCCCGCCCGCCTCGCCCGACATCAGCGCCGTGACGCGCCGCCCCAGATGGGTCTCCAGCGCCTCGACCGCGTTGAGCAAGGGCGCCAGGCTGGCCAGGCGCTCGATCACGATGGTGGGCGCGCCGATGCCGCCGACCTCGAAGACAAGCGCGTCGTCGGCCAGGCTCTCCACATCGATGAGGTGCACCGAGCCACTCTTGCGGATGGCGTTCTGCGCCAGCAACTTGCCGATATAGGGATCGCCACCGCCACCGGTGCCATAGACGGCCCCGCCCAGTGCAATCGCCTCCAGATCGGCTGCGTCAATGATTTTCATGCTTTGATCCGATTCAGTCAGTCAACAGGAGCTCGCCCACCATGCGCACCCTGATGCGCGTGAGCTGGCCCGACAGATAGGAAAGAGGCAGGGTTTCGACATCGACCACGGCCATGCTGCCGGGGTCGGCGCCGGCGGCGATGAGCGACTCGCGCACGTCGGCGCGGATCGCCTCGATCGCCGCCTCGGCCGGCATCGCTGCCAGGTCCACGACGCGGTCTTCCTGCGCGCTCACCTGCGCCATCGCCGCGCCCACCGCGTTGGCCGCACCATGGTGCGGCGGGATGACGACGGGCAGCTCGCCCAAGCGATCGGCGCTGACCAGGATGCTGCCGCCGCCCACGATCACCACCGGCACGATCGCCGCCGAGGTCCGCACGCGCTCGATGGCATCGCTCAGGCGTTGCTGGATGCGGTCCATGCAGGCGCGCGCCTGCTGGCGATCGAGATGGGCGACGGCCGCCGCCTCGCCCAACTCCGCCAGCCCGGCCGCCACCGCCAGGTCGGACGCAGTGAGGGTGCTGCCGCCGAACACCAGCGCATCGCTGGTGAGCCGGTAGCCCACGCTCTGCGGGCCGATCGACGCCAGGTCGGGCGACACCAGGCTGCCGCCGCCAAGGCCGACGCAATACACATCGGGCATGCGGAAGTTGGTGCGCACGCCGGCCAGCTCCACGGCGAGGCCCGCCTGCCGCGGAAAGCCCTTCACCAGCGCGCCGATGTCCGAGGTGGTGCCGCCGATGTCGACCACGATGGCGTCCGCGCAACCCGACAGGAAGGCCGCGCCGCGCATCGAGTTGGTCGGCCCCGAAGACACGGTCATGATGGGGAAGCGGGCCGCGGTGGCCGCGCTCATCAGCGTGCCGTCGTTCTGGGTCAGAAAGAAGGGCGCGCTCACGCCGGCCGCGCGCAGGGCCGCGGCGAAGGCGTCCACGGTGAGCTGGGCGAGATCGCCCAAGGCTGCATTCAGGATGGCGGCGTTTTCGCGCTCCAGCAGCCC
>Ga0208398_100717_pt1 | contig 17665 bp, 9 predicted proteins | sample LakWasMe79_HOW10_2_FD_183905 | JGI IMG/M metagenome (GOLD analysis project Ga0208398, IMG submission 183905) | Freshwater sediment methanotrophic microbial communities from Lake Washington under simulated oxygen tension - Sediment Metagenome... | ecosystem: Environmental > Aquatic > Freshwater >...
CAGAAGGAACGCCACGAGGGCGGCAGCAAGTGGATAGGCACGGGCGGCACCAGCCCCTTCGGCCATGGCGGCTACAACCCGCAGGGCATACGCATCGGCGGCGCCGGCAAGAACAAGAGCGCGGTGAAGGTCTGGGAACAGCGCGCCTACAAGGATTACGACGACAACCTCGAACTCGGCACGCGCAATATCAAGGTGGCGCTGCGCCGCCTGCGCCGCTTCGCGCGCGAGGGCTCGGAGCTCGAGCTCAACCTCGACGACACCATCCACAAGACCGCCGCCAACGCCGGCATGCTGGACATCCGCATGCAGCCCGAGCGCCACAACAAGGTCAAGGTGCTGCTGCTGATGGACGTGGGCGGCACCATGGACGAACACATCCACCGCGTGGAGGAGCTGTTCTCGGCGGTGAAGAGCGAGTTCAAGCACCTCGAGTTCTTCTACTTCCACAACTGCGTCTACGACTTCGTGTGGAAGAACAACCGCCGCCGCTTTGCCGAGAAGACGCCCACCTGGGACATCATTCGCAAGTACAACAAGGACTACAAGCTGATCTTCGTGGGCGATGCCACCATGAGCCCCTACGAGATCCTGCAGCCCGGCGGCAGCGTCGAGTACAACAACGAGGAGGCCGGCGCCGAGTGGATACAGCGCCTCACCCACGCCTTCCCGAGGAATGCCTGGATCAACCCGGAGCCGCAGGGCGTGTGGCAATACCGGCAGAGCATCGCGCTGATCCAGCAGCTGCTGCCTCAGCGCATGTTCCCGCTCTCGCTTGCCGGCCTGGAAGGTGCGATGCGCTTGCTGAGCAAATGAGCGGCTTGCGGATCGCGGCCATGCTGATGGTCGCGCTAGGGCTGGGCGGCTGCGCCAGCTTCAAGGGTTTGAGCGATGCCCTCAGCCGCAAACCCGCCATCCAGGCCAGCCTGGACAGCGCGCCCGCCCGCCTGGTGGCCGCCTACGAACTGGAGATCGACGCCCCCCCGGCCCTGCAAGCCCTGCTCTATGAGCATCTGGACCTGGCACGCTTTCGCAACACCGCCGAGGACGAACGCCTCAGCCTGGTGGAGCTGGACCGCCTCAGCGCCGCCGCCCCCGAACAGGCGCGCGCGCTGCTGGAAACGGCCGGCTACTTCAACGCCAAGGTGGCAATGCAGCGTCAGGGCGATGCGCAGCTGCAGCGCCTGCGCATGACGGTCGAGGCCGGCCCCCAGGTGCAGGTGAGTGCCGTGCAACTGGACTTTGCCGGCGCGCTGGCGGAGCCCGCTGGCGCGGCGCTGCGCCAGCGCCTTGGCAATGCCTGGGCCTTGGCCGTAGGTGCGGCCTATGACCAGCCGGCCTGGAGCGAGGCCAAGAACGGCCTGCTCAATCTGGCACGCACGGAAGGCTATCCGCTCGCGCACTGGGCCAGCAGCCGCGCGCTGGTGCGCACCGAGACGAACGCCGCCGAGCTGGCGCTGACGCTCGACAGCGGCCCGCTGTTCCGTCTCGGCGCGCTCAGGATCGAAGGGCTGAAGCACCAGCCCGCGTCCAGCATCGAGCGCCTGGCAGCTTACCGCGAGGGCGATGCCTACAGCGCCAAGACGCTGCTGGACTTCCAGGAGCGCCTCATCAAGACCGGGCTGTTCGACAGCATCAGCGTGGAGATCAGCCCCGATGCAAATGCCAGCGAATCCAGCGCCGCGGCCACCCCGGTGCTGGTGACGGTCCGCGAGGCCGCGCGCCAGCAGGCCACCGCCAGCATCGGCTATCACACCAGCAATGGGCCCCGCGTCGGCCTCGAGCATCTGCACCGCCGCCCCTTCGGCCTGGACCTGCGCGCGCGCAGCAAGATCGAGCTGGGGCGCGACCGCAGCGCGCTGGACCTGGAGCTGACCTCGCACCCGCAGACCGATATGGAGCGCAATCTGGCCGCCTTCTCGGTGGAGCGCGATCAGCTGATCGAAAACCAGACCAAGCTCAACTGGCGCGCCCGCCTGGGCCGCCAGCGCGAGACCGAGAACAACGATCGCACCTACTACCTCGAATGGCTGCGCACCGACGAGCGCTTCCCCGGCAGCGAGGTGCATGGCAGCGCGATTTCGCTGAACCTGGACCGCAGCTGGCGCCGGGTGGACAGCATCATCGTGCCCACCCAGGGCCTCACCGCCCATTGGCTGCTGGGCCTGGGCCGCGCCGACAACTCGGTGGCCCAGAACGGCTGGTTCGGCAAGCTGCATGTGCGCCTGTTCTGGTACCAGCGCCTGGGTGCCAACTGGAGCAGCACCCTGCGCACCGAGCTGGGCCAGCTGCTGGCCGGCGACGCGGTGGGCCTGCCCGATGCGCTGCGTTTTCGCGCCGGCGGCGACGATTCGGTACGCGGCTATGCGCCCGAGGATCTGGGGCCGCAGGATGCGCTGGGCAACAAGGTCGGCGGGCGCGTGCTCTGGACCGGCAGCGCCGAACTGGCCCACCCCATCACCCCGAAGCTGCCCAGCCTGCTGGGCGCGGTGTTCGTCGACGCCGGCCAGGCGGCGATGCACTGGAAGGAGCTCAAGCCCACGCTGGGCTATGGCCTTGGCCTGCGCCTGCGCAGCCCGGTAGGGGTGTTGCGCGTGGATGTGGCGCGCGCCCAGGCGCTGGGCAGCTGGCGCCTGCACTTCAGTGTGGGAATCGCGTTGTGAACACGCCCGTGCCAGCCGCTGAGCGGCGCAAGCCCGGCCGCGGCCTGCTGCTGGGCGCCCTGCTGCTACCCTGCGCGCTGGCCGGCGGCGGCCTCGCGCTGTGGTGGGGCCTGGCCACCGAGCCCGGGAGCGCCTGGCTGCTGCGTCAGGTGCCGGGGCTGGAGCTGGAAGGCGCCCAGGGCAGCGTGCTGGGTGATTTCTCGGCGCGCCGCCTGCGCTACCACTTTCCCGGCGGCGCCGACACGCTCACCATCCAGGGCCTGCGGGCGCATGGCACCGCGCTGGGCTGGCATCGCTCGCCTCAGCTCTGGGGTCGGTTGGTGCTCGAAAGCGTCAGCGCCGAGCGTGTCGAACTCAGCCTGGCAGCCTCGGCCACCGCCACACCCGCGCCGCAGAACCTGCGCCTGCCCTTCGCGCTAGAGATCGGCAGCCTGAGCGTTGCCGAGCTGCGCATCCCCTCGCTCAGCGAGCAGCCGCTGCAGGGCCTGCAAGCCAGCCTGTCGCTGGGCGCGGAGGGCGGCGCGCTGCACCGGGCTCGCATCGCCGCACTGCGCTGGGACCAGCACGAGCTGAGCGGCGAGGCCAGCGTACAAAGCGGCGGCGAGATGCGCGTACGGGCCCAGCTGCTGGCGCGTCAGCCCGCAGCGTCGAGCATCGGGGCCGCGCAGCTGCCGGCCTGGACGGCGCGCCTGCAGGCCGACGGGCCGCTCTTGCACCTGCCGGTACAGGCGCAATTGGACACGCCCGGGCTGAGTAGCCCGCAGACGCTCAAGGCCAGCGCCACGCTGGCGCCTTTTGAGGCCTGGCCGCTGCAAAGCCTGGAGCTGCAGACCCTGGGCCTGGACCTGGCACAGCTGCAGCGCGGCGCGCCACGCACCAGCCTGGCGGGCAGGGTCAGCCTGCGTGCCGCCCAGGCCCGGGCGCCGCTGCGCATCAGCGCCGCGCTGCACAATGGCGCGGCCGGCCGCTTCGACGAGCAGGCCCTGCCGCTGCGCCAGCTGGCACTGGATCTGGAGCTCAAGCCCTGGGACCCGGCCAGCCTGCGCCTGCACCAACTGGATCTGCAGTTGGGCACGCAGACGCAAGCTGCCGGCCGGCTGCATGCACTTGGCGAACTAGCCAGCAGCGCCAGCCAGGCGGGCTCCACCCTCAGCATCGACATCGAAGGTCTGCGCAGCGAACTGCTGGACGGCCGGCTCGCGCCCGCCCTGGCCTCAGGCCAATTGCGCCTGCACAGCCAGGCCGGCATGCAGGCGCTGGCCAGCTGGCCACCGGTGGCGCTGACGCTGGACCTGAAGGGCCGGCTCGCACCCGAGCTGCAGGCCGCCGAGTTCAGCCTGCAGGCCGAAAGCGAGCTGAGCCTGGCCGGGCTGAAGCTGCGGCAATGGCGCCTGCTCTCGGGCGGCGGCCGCCTCGAGGCGCAGGGCGCGTTCACGCTGCGGCAGGCCGGCCATTGGAGCCGCGGTTGGAACGCCGAGCTGCAGGCGCGCATGAGCGCACTGGACCTGCGGCATTTCTGGCGCGGTGCCGCCGGCGGCGTCTGGCGCAGCGGCAGCCAGAGCCTGAACGCCAGCCTGGATGCCAGGCTGAGTCGGGGCCCGGCGGCACCGGGCACAGCGGGCACGGCACCCTGGCGCAACGCCCCGCAGGGCCAGGCCCTGCTGCAGATCCAGCCCAGCCAGCTGGCGGGCCTGCCGCTGACGGGTGAGCTGCGCTACACGCGCCAGGGCGAGGCCGCGCCGCAGGCCCGGCTTGCGCTCAAGCTGGCAGGCAACCAGCTGCAAGCCAGCCTGGCCGGGCGCGAGGGCGAGCGCTTGCGCCTGGAGAGCGATTGGCAGGCACCCCAGCTGGCGGCCCTGCAGCCCTGGCTGAGCGGCCTGCTGCCCGGGCTGAGCCTGCAGGGCGAACTGGCCGGCACGCTGGGCCTGGAGCTGATGCCCGCCCCCAAGAACAAGAACGCGAGCAAGGACGCAGCACTGCCCTGGCAGTTGAGCAGCGAGGCGCAGCTGCAGATCAAGGAGCTGCGCCTGAGTGCCAAGCAGCTGCCGGCGCTGCACATCAGGCAGGCGCAGCTGCAAGGGGCCCTGGGCAGCGGCGAGGATGCGCAGCTGCGGCTGCAGCTCGGCATCCAGCAGGTCGACGCCGGCAGCACCCTGCATCTGCGCGAGCTGGCGCTGGCACTCAACGGGCCGTGGTCCAAGCACCAGCTCACGCTCAGCGCCCAGGGCGACTACCGCCTGCCCGGCTGGTTGAACGGCAGTGGCCCGGTGCAGAGTGGCGGGCTCAGGCTGAGCCTGGAGGGTGCCTGGTCACAGCCGCCGCTGCGCGCCTGGCGCGAGGGCGCGCGCTGGCAGGCACACCAGCTCGAGCTGCTGGCCCGGCCGGACAACGCGGCCCTGCCGGCCTGGCTGGCGGCCTCCCAGCTGGCCCTGCAGCTGGAGTTCGGCGCGCAGGGACGCCTCGATGCCCTACAGGCCGCGCCGGGGCGGCTCGAGCTGCTGGGGGCAGGTTTTGCCTGGCGCCAGTTCCAGCTCGATGCGCTGACGGCGGCCGCGCCGCAGCTGGAGCTCGAGCTGGCGATGGAGCCGCTGGCGGTGGCACCGCTGCTGGCGCGCTGGCAACCCGGCTTCGGCTGGGGCGGCGATCTGGTGATGGGCGGTGCGGCGCGCGTCAGCAGCGGCGCACGCCATCTGAAGGTGGACGTGGCGGTGCAGCGCAGCGCCGGCGACCTCAGCGTGACCGACGAACGCGGCACCCAGGCGCTGGGCCTCACCGAGTTGCGCTTCGGGCTGCTGGCCGACCAGGGCGTCTGGCACCTCACGCAGGCGATGGCCGGCCGGAACCTCGGCGCGCTGGGCGGCGCCCTCACCGCGCATGCGGCCGCGCCGCAACTGCTGCCCGGCCCGGCCGCGCCACTGGAAGGCGTGCTGGAGGCGCGCGTGGCCAATCTAGGCACCTGGGGCGCCTGGGCACCCACCGGCTGGCGCCTGGGCGGCAGCCTGTTCGCCAGCCTCAGCCTGGGCGGCAAGCTGGGCGCGCCGCAGATCACCGGCCAGGCCGGCGGCCAGGCGCTCTCGCTGCGCAACCCGCTTTATGGCGTGGACCTGCAGCAGGGCGAATTCGGACTGCGCCTGAACGGCGAAAGCGCCCGGCTCGAGCATCTCAGCGCGCGCGGCGGCGAGGGCAGTCTGCGGGCCGAGGGTCAGGTCTTGCTGGGCGCCGAGCCCAGCGCCGAATTCAGGCTCAGCGCCGAGCGCTTCGCGCTCTTGCGCCGCGTCGACCGGCGCCTGGTGCTGAGCGGCGAAAGCCTGGTCAGGCTCAGCCGCCAGGGCCTGGACGTGGGCGGCAAGCTGCGCGCCGACGAGGGCCTGTTCGACTTCACGCGCGGCAACGCACCACAGCTGGACGAGGATGTGCTGGTGCTGCGCCCCGAGGACAGCAAGGAAGACAAGAGCGAGGCCGGCAACGGCGTCGGCAAGCTGCCCGTGCATGTGCAGCTGGAGCTGGACCTGGGCAAGAAGCTGCGCCTGCGCGGCCGTGGGCTCGACACCTTGCTGGCGGGCCAGCTCAAGCTCACGCACAGCCACGGCAAGCCGGCACTGAACGGCGTGGTCTCGGCGGTGGGTGGCAGCTTCGACGCCTATGCGCAAAAGCTCGAGATCGAGCGCGGCCAGATCAGCTTCTCCGGCTTGGCCGACAACCCGCGCCTGGACGTGCTGGCGATACGGCCCGGCCTTGACGACGTGCGGGTGGGCGTGACCGTCACCGGCACGGCGCTGAACCCGCGCATCAAGCTCTATTCGGACCCCGAAATGCGCGACAGCGACAAGCTCTCCTGGCTGGTGCTGGGCCGCGCCCCCGAAAGCCTGGGCCGCGGCGACACCGCCCTGCTGCAGCGCGCCGCCATGGCCCTGCTGAGCGGCGAGGGCGAAAGCACCAGCGGCAAGCTGATGCGCAAGCTGGGCCTGGACGAGCTCGCGGTGCACCAGGATGCCGACGAGGCCAAGGGCACGGTGGTGCGCCTGGGCAAGCAGCTCAGCAAGCGCGTCTACGTGGGCTATGAGCGCGGGCTCAATGCCACCACCGGCAGCTGGCAGCTGATCTACCGCATCGCCCAGCGCTTCACCTTGCGCGCGCAATCGGGCGACGACAACGCGCTGGACTTCATCTGGCAGTGGAAGTGGGAGTGAGGCGACGCCTGGTGTCGGCGCATCTCATGCGACAATCCGCGCCGCCCGGGCTCCGGGCAGCGTCTCGCCGTAGTTCAATGGATAGAACGGCCGCCTCCTAAGCGGCAGATACAGGTTCGATTCCTGTCGGCGGGACCATTTGCCGAAAAGGCAAAAGTCCCTGCGGACTTTTGACCGGCAAATGGCACCGAGTGCCTACGAGCACGAGGTGTTGCCGCGAGGCAAATGGCGCTGAGCGCATGCTTGCGCGAGGCGTTGCCGCCCGCTCAGCGCTTGCTCGGCAACAGTATCTGCGTGTCGGCGAAACCATCGCCCGGGCTGGGCTTGTGCGGCGCCGGGCTGCCGGCCGGCAGAATCATCTCGGGGCCAGCGGGCGCCGCGTGGCTGGCATGCACCTTGTGCTGCATCGCATGCCGCAGTTCGCCCAGTTCATGCTGCAACGCCTCGATCTGCTTGCGCGCCTGGGTCGTCTGGGTAGCGGCGAATTGACGGGCCTTTTCGGTCTTGTCGAGCCGCAGCGCGGCCTGCTTCAGCAGCCGGCCGAACCACCACATCGCGGCACCCCAGGCCAGGCCGATGCCAAACACCAGGCCTGCGATGGCCATCAGCCAGTGCTTGCTGTCCATAGCGGATTCGGTCTCCTGTACCACTCTTGTTGCGAGTCAGTATCAAAGCGCCGGGGCGTGGTGGTCAAGTCCCCGGTTTCTTGCGCATGGCGCGCGACAGCATCAGCACCGGCACCAAACCCACCAACACGATGGCCAGCGACGGCAGGGCCGCCTCGCCCAGACGCTCGTCGCGCGCCAGCTGGTAGGCCACCACCGCCAGGGTGTCGCTGTTGAAGGGCCGCAGCACCAGGGTGGCGGGCAACTCCTTCATCACGTCCACGAACACCAGCAAGGCGGCCGCCAGCGCCGAGCGCGCCAGCAGCGGCGCGTGCAGCTCCACGAACAGGCGGCGGCGCGAAGCGCCCAGCATGCGCGCGGTCTCGTCCACGGTGGTGGAGATGCGCGCATAGCCGGCCTCCACCGATTGCAGGGCCACGCCCGAGAAACGCACCAGGTAGGCGTAGATCAGACCGACGATGCTGCCGGTCATCAGGGCCGTCAGACCCAGCTGCGGCGCATGGGTCTGCAGCCAGCCCAGCGGCAGCAGGATGCCCACCGCCAGCACCCCACCGGGCACCGCATAGCCCAGCGAGACGATGCGGTTCGACACGCCCAGCAGCGCCGCCAGCGTGGGCGAGGCACTGCGCACCCGGGTCGCATAAGCCAGCACCAGGGCCAACGAGACCGCCAGCAACGCCGCCAGGCCGGCGAGTTGCAGGCTGGTCCAGGCCCATTGGGCGAAGCGCGCCAGCGGCAGGCCCATCTCGCCATGCATGGCCTCCTGCCACAGCAACTGCAGCAGCACCAGCACCGGCAGCACAAAGCCCAACAGCACCGGCAGCGCGCAGAGCAGGAAGGCCCCCAGTGCGGCCAGGCCCTGCAGCGGCAGCGGCCTGGCTTCGGCCGCATGCAAGGCACCGCTGCGGCTGCCGACGAAACGCAGCCTGGCCTGGGCGCGCCGCTCCAACCACAGCAGCAGCGCCACCACCAGCAGCAGCACCGAGGCCAGCTGGGCGGCGGCGATGCGATCGTTCATCACCAGCCAGGCCTTGTAGATGCCGGTGGTCAGCGTCGTCAGGCCGAAATAGGCACCCACGCCATAGTCGGCCAGGGTTTCCATCAGCGCCAGTGCCACGCCCGCCGCCAACGCCGGGCGCGCCAGCGGCAGCGCCACCTCGCGCACGCGCCGCCAGGTACCGGCGCCCAACATGCGCGCCGCTTCCATCAGCGCCACGCCGCGCTCGGCCAGGGCGGTGCGGGTGAGCAGGTAGACATAGGGGTAGAGGCACAGCACGAAAAGCAGCACCGCCCCGGGCAGGCTGCGCGGATCCGGCCACAGCGCGCCCTGCGCGCCCGTCCACTGGCGCAGCGTGCTCTGCAGCGCGCCGCTGTACTGCAGCACATCGGTGTAGGCATAGGCGGCCACATAGGCCGGCATCGCCATGGGCAAGAGCAAGGCCCATTCAAACCAGCGCCGGCCCGGAAACTCGAACAGACTCACCGCGGCGGCGGTGGCCCCGCCCAGCAGCGCCACACCCAAGGCCACGCTTACCGACAGCAGCAGCGAAGACCAGGCGTATTCGGGCAGCACGGTCTGCCACTGGTGCGCCAGCGTGGCCCAGGCCTGGGCATCCAGCGCCAGCCAGGAACCCAGAACGCCCGCGACGGGCACGGCCAGCAACAAGCAGACAAGGATGATGAAGCGCAGCATTCGGCTTGACAGGGATCAAATGCGAATAATGCGCATTCGAGAAGCGGGTTCGGGCCGGTATCATAGGACCATGTTTCTCGCCCTCGACCAGGTCGGTCTGCGCTACCCGAATTCCCATGGCCGCCGCGCTGCGGTCGATGCCGTCACCCTGGCGCTGGGGCGCGGACAGATCGGCGTTCTGATAGGCCCCTCGGGCTGCGGCAAGACCTCGCTCTTGCGCAGCATCGCCGGGCTGGAACGGCTGCAGGCCGGCCGCATCCGGATCGATGGCGAAACCCTGGCCGACGCCAGCAGCGGCCTGCACCTGCCGCCCGAGGCCCGCCGCATCGGCATGGTGTTTCAGGATTACGCGCTGTTCCCGCATCTCAGCATTGCCCAGAACATCGGCTTCGGCCTGCAAGGCCTGCCGCGCCAGCAGCGCGAGCAGCGCGTTCACGAGATGCTGGAACTGGTGGGCCTGGCCCATGCGGCCAAGCGCGCGCCGCACCAGCTTTCGGGTGGCCAGCAGCAGCGCGTGGCGCTGGCGCGCGCGCTGGCGCCGGCACCGCGCCTGATGCTGCTGGACGAGCCCTTCTCCAGCCTGGATGTGGACCTGCGCGAGCACCTCTCGCAGGAACTGCGCGCCATCCTGCATGCCAGCGGCACCACCGCCCTGTTCGTCACCCACGACCAGGCCGAGGCCTTCGCGATCGGCGACGTGGTGGGCGTGATGCATCAGGGCCGGCTGGAGCAATGGGACGAGGCCTACACCGTCTACCACCGCCCTGCCACGCGCTTCGTGGCGGACTTCATCGGCCATGGCGTGTTCACGCCGGCGCGCATCGTCGCCGGCCCGGACGGCCCGCTGGTGCAGACCGCCGTGGGCGAACTGACCGATGCGGGCGAATGCCCGCTGCCGACGGCCTATCCCGATGGGGCCTGCGAGGTGCTGCTGCGTGCCGACGACATCGTGCACGACGACCTCGCGCCGGTGAAGGCGCAGATCGAGCGCAAGATCTTCCGCGGCGCCGAGTTCCTCTACACCCTGCGCCTGGCCAGCGGCGAACGCCTGATGGCCCATGTGCCCTCGCACCACGACCATCAATTGGGCGAATGGATAGGCATACGCGCCCATGTGGACCATGTCGTGACTTTCGGCATTCCGGCCGGTGTGGCGTCCGACTGAGGGCTGATGCGGGGCCGGCCCGGTTTCGTCTATTTGTTCACTGCGATCCCCGGAATTGGTGCCTCAATCCGGGCTCACACCCAAGCATTCGGCGCAGGGCTGCGCATATACTGGTTTCGCAGAGGGTCTGCCCGCTTCATAGAGGGCGCAGACTGCAGTCGTGCAGGATCTCACCGATAGGAAACACTCGCATCATGGGTGCCAAACTGAAAGTCGCAGGCTGGGTAGCGTTGGGCGCCGTGGCCGGGGCGCTGACCACGATGCAGTTGCAGGCCAACGCCCGCAGCAGCCTCACCCCACTGCCCCTGGAAGAGATGCAGCAACTGGCCGCCGTGTTCGGGCTGGTGAAGGCCGAGTACGTCGAGCCGGTGGATGAGAAGAAACTCATCAACGATGCCATCTCGGGCATGGTTTCCGGCCTGGATCCGCACTCGCAATTCTTCGACAAGAAGAGCTTCAAGGAATTTCGCGAAGGCACGACCGGCAAGTTCGTCGGCGTGGGCATCGAGATCGGCATGGAAGATGGTCTGGTGAAGATCGTCTCGCCGATCGAAGGCTCGCCCGCCTTCCGCGCCGGCCTCAAGAGCGGCGACCTGATCAGCAAGATCGACGACTCGGCCGTCAAGGGCCTCTCGCTGGACCAGGCCGTCAAGCGCATGCGCGGCGAACCCAACACCAAGGTCTCGCTGACGATTTACCGCAAGAGCGAAAGCCGCAGCTTCCCCATCACCATCACGCGCGAAGAAATCCGCGTGCAGAGCGTGCGCTCCAAGGTGGTGGAACCCGGCTATGCCTGGCTGCGCGTGAGCCAGTTCCAGGACCGCACGGTGGAAGACTTTGCCCGCAAGCTGGACGAGATCTACAAGGCCGAACCCAACCTCAAGGGTCTGGTGCTGGACCTGCGCAACGACCCCGGCGGTCTGCTGGAAGCCTCGGTGGCGATTTCCGCCGCCTTCCTGCAGCAAGGCGTGGAAGTGGTCAGCACGAATGGCCAGATCGCCGAGTCCAAGGCGAGCTTCAAGGCCAGCCCCGACTTCTACCAGCGCCGCGGCGGCAGCGACCCGTTGCGCAAACTGCCGAGCGCCTTGAAGAATGTGCCCATGGTGGTGCTGGTCAACGAGGGCTCGGCCTCGGCCAGCGAGATCGTGGCCGGTGCCCTGCAGGACCACAAGCGCGCCATCGTGATGGGCGCCCAGACCTTCGGCAAGGGCTCGGTGCAGACCGTGCGCCAACTGGGCCCCGAGACCGCGCTGAAGATCACCACGGCGCGCTACTACACGCCCAGCGGCCGCTCCATCCAGGCCAAGGGCATCGTGCCGGACGTGCTGCTGGACGAAACCGCCGAGGGCAATGTGTTCGCCGCCCTGCGCATGCGCGAGGCCGATCTCGAAAAGCACCTCAACAACGGTGCCGAGGAGAAGGATGCGGCGCGCGAGAAGGCACGCGAGGAGGCGCGCCAGAAGCTCGAGGCCGACTTCGCGAAGAAGAACGAACCGCCCAAGCCCCTGCCCGAATTCGGCTCGGCCGAGGACTTCCCGCTGCAGCAGGCGCTGAACCAGCTCAAGGGCAGGCCGGTGGCCGTCTCCAAGACCGCGGTGGAGCGCAAGGCCGAGGCCAAGCCGGGCGAATAAACGCCTCTTTTCCCGCCCTGAACGGCCCGCTCGCTGCGGGCCGTTTTGCTTGGCGCCGCAGTATGCTCAGCGCATGAATGACGAACAATTGCTGCGCTATTCGCGGCATATCCTGCTGGACGAAATCGGCGTGGAAGGCCAGCAAAAGCTCGCCGACTCGCATGCCCTGGTGATCGGTGCCGGCGGCCTGGGTTCACCGGTGGCGCTCTATCTGGCCACCGCCGGCGTCGGCCGCCTGACCCTGGTGGACCACGACACCGTGGACCTGACCAATCTGCAACGCCAGATCGTGCACCGGCTCGACGCCGTGGGCACGTCCAAGGTGGCCTCGGCCGCACGCACGCTGGCCCAGCTCAATCCGGAGGTCCAGGTCCAGGCCCTGCAGCTGCGCGCCAATGCCGCCCAACTCGATGAATTGGTGGCCACGGCCGATGTGGTGCTGGACTGCTCGGACAACTTCGCCACCCGCCATGCGGTGAACGCCGCCTGCGTGCGCCACGCCAGGCCGCTGGTGGCGGGCGCGGCGATCGGCTTCGACGGCCAGATCAGCGTCTACGACAGCCGCGACGGCAAGCAGCCCTGCTATGCCTGCCTGTTCCCGCCCGACGCCGCCTACGAGGAGGTGCGCTGCGCCACCATGGGCGTGTTCGCGCCGCTGGTGGGCATCATCGGCAGCATGCAGGCGGCCGAGGCACTCAAGCTGCTGATGGGCCTGCCCGGCAGCCTGGCCGGCCGGCTGCAGATGCTGGATGCGCGCCGCATGGAGTGGAGCGAGATCCAGGTCCAGCGCGACCCCGGCTGCAGCTGTTGCGGCGGTCAATCTTTGGCCGTGGATTCCAAAAATTAAGAAACAAAATTTCCCATTGGACGTTTTACAGTCCCCGCCAGACCACATTGCCATGTCAAAGCACAACAAACTGCACGCCCGCAACTTCCCCACCGCCAAGGAAGAAGCCAAGCACCTCAAACCCTCGCCGGATTACGAAGGCCCGGACAGCGCCTACCGTCTGGCCTTCACCGATACCGACTTCCTGTTGCGCGAGGAGTTGCGCCCGGTGCGCATGCAGCTGGAGCTGCTCAAGCCCGAGCTGGTGCAGCATGAGCAGGGCATCCACTCCACCATCGTGATGTTCGGCAGCGCCCGCATCCTCGACCGCGAGGGCGCGCTGGCCGCCGTGCAGGCCGCCAAGGCCGGCGGCGATGCCGCCGCCATCAAGCGTGCCGACATGCAGCTGGCGATGAGCCGCTATTACGAAGAGGCGCGCCGCTTTGCCTCGCTCGTCACCAAGGCCTCCGCCGACCGGCACAACCCCATCTATGTGGTCACCGGCGGCGGCCCCGGCATCATGGAGGCGGGCAACCGCGGTGCGCACGAGGTGGGGGGCAAGAGCATAGGCTTGAACATCGTGCTGCCGCACGAGCAGTTGCCCAACCCCTACATCACGCCCGAGCTGTGCTTCCGCTTCCACTACTTCGCGCTGCGCAAGATGCATTTCCTGATGCGCTCGGTGGCGCTGGTGTGCTTCCCGGGCGGCTTCGGCACGCTGGACGAGCTGTTCGAGACCATGACCCTGGTGCAGACCGGCAAGAGCCGCCGCCGCCCCATCCTGATGTTCGGGTGCGAGTTCTGGAGCAAGCTGATCAATTTCGACTACCTGATCGAGACCGGCATGATCAGCCCGGGTGACGAGCAACTTTTCCATTATGTCGAGAGCGCCGAGGAGGCCTGGGCCCTGCTGGAGCGCGAGTACGACATGAACCCCAGCCACGACCACAAAGACTGAGCCTGCATCATGACCATCCTCCGATCTGTCTCCCTCATCGGCGCGCCCACCGACATCGGCGCTGGCGCGCGCGGTGCCAGCATGGGCCCCGAGGCCATGCGCGTGGCCAATCTGGCCCAGACGCTGGAGAGCCATGGCGTCGAGGTGGTGGACCGCGGCAACCTCAGCGGCCCCTACAACCCCTGGCTGCCGCCTGTGAATGGCTACCGCCACCTGCCCGAGGTAACGGCCTGGAACCGCGCCGTGCATGAGGCCGTCTATGCCGAGCTGCAACTGGGCCGCCTGCCCATCCTGCTAGGTGGCGACCATTGCCTGGGCCTGGGCTCGATCAGCGCGGTGGCGCGCCATTGCCGCGAGGCCGGCAAGAAGCTGCGCGTGCTGTGGCTGGATGCCCATGCCGACTTCAACACCAGCGCCCTCACCCCCAGCGGCAATATCCACGGCATGCCGGTGGCCTGCCTGTGCGGCTTCGGGCCGCAGGAGCTGATCGAGATCGGCGGCCATGTGCCTGCCATCAGCCCCAAGTGGGTACGCCAGATCGGCATCCGCAGCGTCGACGAGGGCGAGAAGCGCTTTGTGCATGAGCAGGACCTGGAGGTCTTCGACATGCGCTACATCGACGAGATGGGCATGCGCCACACCATGGAGCTGGCGCTGGCCACGCTGGACGCCAACACCCATCTGCACGTGAGCTTCGATGTCGACTTCCTCGACCCCGAGATCGCGCCCGGCGTCGGCACCACCATCCCCGGCGGCCCCACCTACCGCGAGGCCCAGCTGTGCATGGAGATGATTGCCGACACCGGTCGTATGGCCTCGCTGGACGTGATGGAACTCAACCCAGCGCTGGACGTGCGCAACAAGACGGCGCTGCTGGCGGTGGACCTGATCGAATCGCTCTTCGGCAAGTCCACCTTGATGAGGAAGTAGACGTCGGCTCACGGCACGTTGCTGCCTGTTGATCCGGCGGTGATCAGGCCGCCTGGGGGCTCTACTCCGTTCATGTCCCCCGCCCCGGGCTGCGCCCGGGGCTCCTCCTTTACTTCACTTCGCAGAACCCCCAGCCGTCCTGATCCGGCACGGCCGCGCCAGTGCGTCGCAGGCGGCATGCGGTGGATCTGCCAAGTGGCGTCGGGGGTGTGGTGAAGTGAAGTAAAGGAGGAGCCGGCGCCCGCAGGGTGACGGCGGGGGACATGAACGGAATCACACCCCCGGCGTCGCTTGGCACACGCCCACACCCGAACGGCAGCTCCGTGCCGCAAGCAGCTATGCCGTCACGATCCACCCCTCCAGCGGATCGATCTGCGCCGGCAGCCCCCAGCCCTCGCGCTGTGAGCCCCAGGCCGCCTGCAGCAGGCACAGCACGGCGTCCAGCTTGTCGGCGCTGGCGTCAGCCACCAGTTCGTCGCGTTGCGCATGGCTGAGCTTCAAGCGCAGGCCCAGGCGGCTGCGGCCCTGCTCCAGGGCTTCGATCAGGTCCTTGCGCGCGATCAGGCGCTCGCCGGTCTGCTTGGCACGGTCATCACTCTTGTCGAGCCTAATGCAATATAGAACTGACTAGAAATTGTTACACGCGAGGCTATTGAACGATGCCTCAGCTTGGATTCGGTCGAGTAACACTTTTGGCTGCCCCTTGGAGCCCACGCAATTCGACGAGCTGTGGGGCAACGATAGTTTAGGTTTGTCTGACACCTGCCCGGTGTCAGCACGACGCTGCACTTAACACCGCCCAGAGGGTAGGTGTCGGACAAACCTCTAGGGAGGAAGCCGCGGCAAATGTGGTGATGGTTGTTGCGACCCCGATGCCTATGGCGATTCGGCCAATGCGCTCTGCCGATTATGCTGGCCGGCAGTGTCGCAACTGCCGACGGCCAGCGCCGACCCCAAGCGTCCGCTCTTGCGTTTCGACCGTTCTCGATCAACAGAGTTGATAGCGCCAGATTTGCGTATGCGTCTCAATAAGTAAAGTCGCGTCAAAACGTATTCATGGAGCCCGGTTGTCGAGCGTCATCGCAGGCATGCATTGCTCCAGCTGACGTGCTGGCAGGTTTTGGCCTGGGCTTGAACTGTGTCGCCTTTGCCGGGATAGCGAGGCGACGGGTAAATTGCCTCGGGTCGCTGCATCCCTCTCTCGCGTTGAACGCTTCCGTCGTGGGACCATTGCACAGCAACAAATGCCCTCTGCGACCATCGCAAATGCACAACTGGTAAGCAAGCAACTGTTAGTCGCCAAGTCCGCGAACCGGCCTGGGAACACCCTAACTAGACACACTGGCTGACTCTTGATGCAATGCAAGATCATCTGTCGCCCACTGCATGAAACTCATCGGATTTTGGTTATTGGTTTTGCTCGCCGTGCTCGTGCCGGCGACAGCTTCCATTGCCACGTCGATGATTTGCCCGCCCGCTGCGACAGCCAAGGCCCAGTTTCGTGGGCAGGCCGTTCAGTCCGAACGCTTCGCTCAGCACACGGTCGCGTCGGGGCCGCATGCCCGGCTTGCCAAACCCAAGACCAGCGCAAAGAAACCTGTCACGGCAGACCAGCAGGCCGAGAACTGCTGCGATGCGACGCCCTGCAGCCACTGCGCTGGCTGCGGATCCTGCGCATCGATGGCCGCTACCGTGGACAGCGCTACGCGTTCGCTCCCATTCGCCAAGTCGACTCTTCCCGAGCCCGGCGGACCGCGCGCGGAATTCCTGCTATCCGGGCAGGATCGGCCGCCTCGAGCGAGCTGACTCAGCACTACCGCCGGCCGTAGGCTTGCGCAACAGCGCTTGCTTGTAAGGCTTGGTCAGGGATTGGCTGAGTCGCATGTCGCGATAGACGAGCCGGCCCACATCGCCTCTCACCGGGGTCCAATCGGGGCCCCGTCCATCGTCATGTGCTCGCCAACGAACTAATTGTTCGATGGTGCCTTGAGTTCGCGTCCAGACCCCGTTGAGGTGGTGACGCGCGGCACCCAACTGGAATGCATGATGTCTACGAAACTCTCTTACACGGCGATTGCCTCCGCCGTTCTGGTTCTCGCCAACAACGCGTTTGCCCAGCAAACAGCATCGGCTGACGCCGCCCAGACCGCTACCTCATCGCTGGAAAGAGTCCAGGTCACTGGCAGCCGCATCAACCTGAAGCAGGCGCAGATTTCCGGAGTAGGTCCCGTAACGGTGATCGACGCCGAGGCGATCCAGCGCTCTGGCGCGATCTCAGCGGAAACACTGCTGCAACGCCTGCCGGCCTCGGCAGGCACTGCAGGCAACCAGACCAGTGCCTACTGGACCGGGAACGGCTATGGCACCACCCAGGTCAATTTGCGCGGCCTGGGCATCAACCGCACGCTGGTTCTGCTGAACGGACGGCGCGTGGTCAATGGTGGCACCGGTGCCAACAGCTCGGTCGACCTGAACATGATCCCGGTCGCGCTGATCGAGCGTGTCGAGGTGCTGAAGGATGGAGCCTCGGCCATCTACGGTGCGGACGCGGTGGCTGGCGTTGTGAACATCATCACCAAGACTGGGCTCAAGGGCGGTGAGGCCGCAGTGCGGTATGGACAAACATCGCGTGGCGATGGTGACGAAGGCGCCGCCGATCTATCCTGGGGGCTTCAAGGCGCCAACGGTTCCGTCCTGAGTGGCATCAATTACTCGGAAAGCGGCGCCATCAATATGGCTTCGCGCGCGCCTTGCGGGCTCGCTGAAGTCAACGGCGCGCTGGCATGTACGGGCAGTTCTTCCACTATTGGTGGCCGCGCACTCCTGGCCAGCGGCCAGCGCATCAACTTCAATCAAACGCCGGGCAGCGGGCCCGCCTACGAGCCGTACTCCGCAGCCAAGCACAACTACAACAGCAACCCGATGCTGAATGCGGTCAACCCGATCAAGCGTTTAGGCCTGAGCACTTTCGGCACGCTGAACC